>Ga0224500_10002132_pt1 | contig 10897 bp, 8 predicted proteins | sample SF_Oct11_sed_USG_FD_168126 | JGI IMG/M metagenome (GOLD analysis project Ga0224500, IMG submission 168126) | Sediment microbial communities from San Francisco Bay, California, United States - SF_Oct11_sed_USGS_4_1 | ecosystem: Environmental > Aquatic > Marine > Sediment | place: USA: California... | reverse complement strand
CGAGCCCCGCTGCAGTCGAACATCCGCTGCCGCCCCTGCGTCCATGAGCAGCGCCCCCGATTCCGGCGCGCGCATGCCGCGCGAAGGCATCAACACGGTGGTGCTGGTCGTACTGTGCCAGATCACCCACGGCATCACCTTCAGCGCGATTCCTCTGCTGCTGCCGCTGATTCGCGAAGACCTGCAGATCAGTTTCACCCAGGCCGGCATGCTGTCGGCAGCACTGACGTTCACCTATGCGCTCGGTCAGATTCCGGCGGGATTTCTCTCGGATCGCTTCGGCCCGCGGCGGCTGTTCCTGATCGGCCTGATGGGCTGGTCGGCGTTTTCGCTGTGCTTCGGTCTCGTGCACAGCTTCTGGCTGGCCGTCGTCACCCAGTTGCTCGCCGGCGCCTTCCGCTCGCTGCTGTTCGCACCGGGCCTCGCACTGCTGGCCTCGTGGTTTCCGCAGGAGCGCCGCGCGACTGCGTTAAGCCTGTTCATGGTCGGCGGTTTCGTCGGCACCATCGCACTCTCGCTCGGCGGACCGCTGCTGACCGCACTCTACGGCTGGCGCGCCGCATTCATGCTGCTGGCGGCGCTGGGCATCGTTGCCGGCCTTGCCTTCCGCCGCTACTCACACGACAAGCCGCGCAGCGGGCTCACGCAGAAACTCGCATTGAGCGACATCCTGAACCTATTCCGTTATCCGATCATGTGGGTCTGCAGCAGCCTGCAGTTCATCCGCTTTGCGGTGGTCACGGCCTTCAACTTCTGGTTGCCGTCGCTGCTGGTGGTGGATCGCGGCTTCTCCGTACAGACCGCGGGCCTGATTGTGGCGATGGGTGCCGCGTTCACGGCTTCATCGAACGCACTGGGCGGCTACGTCTCCGACCGGCTGCGCAACCCGCCGCTGGTGGTCGGTGGTGCGCTGGGGGTGCTGGCATGCACGTCAACGCTGCTGGTGATGGTGGAATCCGTACCGCTGCTGCTGGCGGTCATTGCCGTCAATTCGATTTTCATGCAGTTCTACTTCGGACCGCTGTTCCTGGTGCCGATGGAGGTGCTGGGACCGCGCATCGCCGGCACTGCCACCGGGTTCAGCAATCTGTTCGCCAACATCGGCGGTTTGCTCACCGCCGGAGCACTGGGCGTTGTGAAGGACCAGACCGGCAGCTTTACCTGGGGCTTTGTCGGCATCAGCGGGCTGTGCCTGGCGGGCCTCGCGCTGACCTTCGTACTGGCGCGCATGCGCACCCGAGCGCTCGCGGCACAACAGCGTTCAGTCGCGGCACCACATTAATTCGGCGCAGCCGCCTGCACGACCAACCAGCGCCGCACGCTGGCCGAATTGCGCTCCGGATAAATGATCCAGCCATCCACCTGTACCTATCGAAGAAATGGGCCCCGGAAAGGCTTTGCGCTAAAGTCGGCGACACGCTGCGGGGACATGTGGACGCGGTCATGGCCGGCATCCAGCCTGCGAAGTCACAGGTTACCGTCTGAGCGGACCGCCGGCACCCGGCGATGTGAAATAAAGACCATATCGCGGAACTCAACATCAATGGCGCAGGCACTATGCAAAAGCAGCCTTTTTGAGGTATTTTCGGAGCCTGCCTGCCAGGAATTGACCGCAATACGGACAACACGTCCGAGGCAGCCGTCACCACTGCCACCAAGGGACCTGCAACATGAGCGACAACCTGAACGCCTACAACATATTTGACCTGCGCGAAATCGCAATGAAACGTGTGCCGCGCGGCTTCTTCGAATTCGTCGACCGCGGCACCGAAGACGAGATCGCACTGAAAAACAACCGAACCGTTTTCGATCGCATCCGCTTCCGCACCCGCACCTTTGTCGATGTCTCCAAACGCACACAGGACACGGAGATCTTCGGTGTCAAGCACAAGATGCCGATGGTGATCGCCCCCACCGGCGTTGCCGGCCTGTTGTGGCACGAAGGCGAAATCAAGCTGGCAAAAGCCGCACGCGCCGCAGGCATTCCGTTCACGCTCGCCACCGGTTCGATTACCGCAATGGAACGCGTCGCTGACGAAGCCGGCGGCGAACTGTGGTTCCAGCTGTATCTGTGGCCCGATCGTTCGATGTCGCATGAACTCGTAAACCGTGCCAAGGCCGCCGGCTACAAGACGCTGGTGGTTACCGTCGATGGTGTGTCCTCGGGCAACCGCGAGTACAACCTGCGCAACGGTTTCACGCTGCCGTTCAGTCTCAACGCGCGCAACACCTGGGACATGGCGACGCATCCGCGCTGGCTGATGGGTGTGATGGCGCGCTACCTGTTGACCACCGGCATGCCGATGTATGCCAACTACCCGGCAGCCGCCAAGGCAAAAATGACCAAGGGCCCGCCCGGCCGCTCCAGCCTGCGCACCGATTCGATCAGCTGGGCCGACCTCGACGCGCTGCGCAAGATCTGGCCCGGTAAACTGATCGTCAAGGGCATACTCGATCCGCAGGATGCGATCAGTGCGGTGGACCACGGCGCTGACGGCATCGGCGTGTCCAACCACGGCGGCCGCAACCTCGACGGCATCGTCTCACCGATCGAAGTGCTGCCGGAAATCGTCGATGCCGTGGGCAAACGCGCGACCATCTTCATGGACAGCGGCATCCGCCGCGGCAGCGACGTGGTCAAGGCGCTGGCCCTCGGCGCCAACGCCGTGATGGTCGGCCGCTCGACGCTGTACGGCGTCGCCGCCGGCGGTGAAGCCGGTGCGGCACGTGCACTGCAGATCTACCGCGATGAAATCCACCGCAACATGGCGTTGCTCGGCTGCAACACGGTCGAAGAAATCGGACCGCAATGCCTGCTGTTTGCCGACAAACACGAATTGCGCGCCCCGAAAGAACGGCCGTCGTTGCGGGTGGTCGACGGCAAGGCCGCAGAGTCCTGAGCAGCCGGAACTCGCGCAGGCATTAACCCCGCGCGCGATGCGCGTACGGCCTAGTGCCGCACCGCGTGCGCGTCGCCGGCTGAAGTCGCCATCACAGCATAACGGCCGTCGGCATACAGCGGATTGCCGGGATCGAGTGCATAACCCGTGGCCGCGGCCCGATGCCACGTGTCGCCCTGCCCGCCGGTCACCTTGTGCAGCTTGATGGCCATGTTCTGGTACGCTGTCTTGTCGCCACGCCCGGCGTAAATTTCCAGCAATTTGAGCTGCACATCGTCGCGTTCCGGATCACGGGCGAGCATTTTCACAAGAATATCTTCCGTACTGATTCCCGGCTTGCGCTTTCGGCCCCACATCAGATACATCAGCCAGCCCGCCAGAATCAGGCTGCCGCCCACCAGGACCAGCAGCGCCTCATTGACCAGGGAATCCCCGCGATACGGCGCGGGCAAAGGCGGCTGCGCTTCAACAGGTGCCGGCACTGCGACCACTTTCGGTGCAGCGGGTGGCGGTGGCGATGCGACAGGTGCAGGCTGTGGCGCGACTTGCGGCGGTGCGGCCTGTGGCGACACGGCCGGCGGCAATTGCGCTGGTGCCGGTTGCGCGGGCACCGGTTGCGCGGGGACTGCCGGTGACGCTGCGGGAGCCTGCACCGCAGGGGCGGCGGCTACCGCTGCTTTCGGCGCGGTGGCAACGTTTGCGGCCGGTGGCATGGCAGCGGGTTTCGGAGCCGCTGCGGCGCGCGCGTTCTGCGCTTCGATCATCCGCTGCAGGCGCTGTACCTGTTCTTCCATCACCGCGACGCGGTCAAGCAGTCCGCTCAGGGTTTTCGCGCCGGCGCTGACCTGCTTTTCCAGCTGCCCGATACGGCCAGCCAGTAGCGGATCGACCGCGGGTGCCGTAATGGCAGCGATCGGATCACGACGCAGCGGCGGCACGGACGTCCCGGGCAGCGCGGGCAACGCCGTGGCAGCAGCAGCTGGCCGGGGCGCCAATCCGGCCGGCGCCGCGGGAATGGTCCGCAGTTCCGGCACGGGCAGCGGCATCGCCACTGCACGCTGCGATCCGTATCCCGGCGGGTCAAGGAGCGCGGTATACGCGCGTACCAGGCGCGATCCGTTCCAGTCGAGTTCGATCAGCAGATAGACAAACGGCTCGCTTACCGCGCGCGGCGACATGACCTCGATGTAATCGCGGCCGTTGGCGTGTTTCCTGATGAGCAGACGCGCCCCGTTGAGTGCAGGGCTGTAACTGAAATTTGCCAGTTTGTAGTCATCTGCCGGGGCCATGCGCGGCCGGGCTGACCATTCCTCCCGGTAGGCCAGGAGGTCGATCTCGGCATGAAAAGGCTCGCCCATGGACGACAACACCGTCAGCCGCCCCAAACCGGCAGCGCCCGACACCTGGGGAATAGCCAACAACAGGGCTGCAACTAAGCACCCGCTAACTTTAAGGATCGCGCGAACGATGCCACCTTCCGGTCTGTTAGACACGGGGAAAGTTACTATTTTACTGTCAAAGACGCAACTAACCTGTTCAAAATAATGAAGAAATCAGCATTCGTCGTGGCTGAAATCAGACACGATCCGGTCGCCTGGGACCGGCGTTAATGCCCGGCCGCCGCAAAACCCGACCCGTTGCCGCAGCACACAAGCAAGAAAAAGCCCCCTGCGAGGAGGGGGCTGATCGGTTATTTCAGAGATCTGCAGCTGGAACGGCCATCCGGCCGCGACCGGAAAACCCGGCTGAAGGCGGAGCTAGCGTGTAGCCCCGCGATCGGCGGAGAGACTCATGATCCGTCGCGCCTGAAGCCAGCTCACACCCAGCGATTGCATCACCTGCTCCACACGGGCCCACTGTGACGAACGCAGATCCTCTTCAAAACTGCTGCGATCGAGGAAGCCGCTGCGCTTGCTGCCCAGCGAGGCGATGGTTTTCCGGCGATTTTTGAGATGAATAATCATAACGAACGCTCTGTCCTGTCAAAACGCCGGTGCCGACTGGATACCGCTGTTTGCACCGTGCGTTGCTGTTATCCGCCGGCGCCGCCGCGTTCGCGGAAAAGCGCCTCATATGGAGATAACGGCCAATTACGAGCCGACTATAGGTGCCGTGGCGAAGCGGTTAAAGGCACTATGTCACGCTTGCATCCCATCCACGCCGCGCCTGACGGACAGCAGTGATCTCCCGCGCGCGCACAACATGCTTTAAAGATCAGCAACTTGGCGAATAATTGCGGCGGGCAAACACCCCTGCCGCGCGCTCAGGCCATCGAGCAATTCCCGATCTTGCCATCGATAAAAGCAATGGCATCGGTAATGGCAAGGGGCTTGCTGACGTAATACCCCTGGACCTCATCGCACCCCTGCTCACGCAGGAAATCGAATTGCTGCCGGGTTTCGACACCTTCCGCGATAGTCCTGAAATTCAGGTTATGCGCCATCGCGATGATGGTTCGCGCAATCGCCATCGTGCCGGCATCCGTGGCTTTCATGAACGAGCGGTCGATCTTCAGCGCATCCACCGGGAAGTGCTGCAGATAATTCAGCGACGAATAGCCGGTGCCGAAGTCGTCGATGACGATCTGCACACCCAGCGTCTTGAGGCTGCGGATCAGCGCAGTCGCGCGCTCCGGATCGTGCATCACCATGCTCTCGGTGATCTCGAGTGCAATACCGCCGGCACTGCAGCCGGTAGCGACCAGCACCCGCTCGACATCCTTCAGCAGGTCGCCGTGCATGAACTGCCGCGGCGACAGGTTCACCGCAACCGGAATACCGGACATACCCTGCAGCGCCAGATCGCAGGCCACTGCACAAGCGGTTTTCAGTACCCACTCGCTGATAGGCACGATCAGCCCGGCCTCGTTTGCCACCCGCATGAAATGCGCCGGCGGCACCAGCCCCATCTCGGGATGCTGCCAGCGAACCAGTGCTTCGAGCCCGGTGACCCGTCCGCTGCGCACGTCGATCTTCGGCTGATAGTGCAGCACCAGTTCGTCACGCTCGATTGCCCGGCGCAGGTCAGCCTCGACCGTCATGCGCTCCACCGCGTCGGTATTCATCCGTTCGGAGAAAAACTGGAACCCGTTGCGGCCCTGCTCCTTGGCGCGGTACATCGCAATGTCCGCGTTCTTCAGCAACGTACTGACATCCTCGCCGTCGTCCGGATACGTGCTCGAACCGATGCTGGCCGTGACACGACACTCGTTTCCGGAAATAAGATAACTCTCGCTAAGCGCGTCGATCAGCTTGCGCGCGAGGTTGCCGACATACATCGGGTCGGACACATCCTCGACGAGCACCACGAATTCATCGCCGCCCAGACGCGCCACGGTGTCACTCGCGCGCAGGTTGTCCCGGAGCCGGCTGCTCACTTCGAGCAGCAGCTGATCACCGGCGTCGTGGCCGAGCGTGTCGTTTACGATCTTGAAATGATCCAGATCGATGAACATCACCGCCAGCCGCGTGCCCCGCCGTTCGGCCTGCACGAACGCGTGCTCGAGGCGCTGCCGGAAAATCTGGCGATTGGGCAGACGGGTCAACGGATCGTAAGCCGCCGTAATCCGGGCGGTGTCCTCGACCTCCAGCCGCGCGACAAACTGACCGACTTGGTTGCCGATCGAGCGCACGGTGGTCAGCAGCGCCTCGTCCGGTTCGGGCGCGTCTCGATGAAAAAATTCCATCACCCCCAGCACATCGTTTCCGACCAGCAGCGGCAGACCGAACACCCCCTGCAAGCCGGCGCGCGCCAGCGCAGCCGCTCCGGAAAATGCCGCATCAGCGGCGCCATTCGCGATCCACACCGGCCGACCGGCCATAAACGTGCGCTGTACCGGGTCCTGTACGCTCGCGGGCGCGGGCATGACCACACGCTCAGCATCGCGGTCCGCCAGCGCCGCCAGTTCCGGCGTATCCATGCCCCAGCTCTCACGAAAGCGCAGCCCGCCGGCCTCGCGATCGAGGATCCAGCACCTGCCACAGCGCCAGGCCATGCTGCGACAGATGCCCTCGATGATCGCAGGCAGCGCCTCGGATACCGTTTTCGCATCGGACAGCACACGATTTACCGCGCGCTCCATTGCCAGCCGCTGTTCGCCCAGCCGGCGCGACGTAATGTCTTCGACCGTGCAGTACAGATAGTGCGGGCGGCCCGCAGCGTTGCTGACGACAGCCACCGTACGCTGCTCCCACCCGGTGCTGCCATCCGCGCGCACGCACGGCGCTTCGGTGGCCAGCGTGACCGTGGCGCCACGGCCGCCGTCTGCAATACGGTCACTGATGCGGCGCTTCGGATCCCGCGGCAGCGCAGCCTGATCGGCGTCGACAAACTCCCTGCCCGTGAGCTCTGCCTTGGCATAACCGAGCATGTCGAAGAGTTCGGCCTCTTTGCGTTCGACAATATTGACGACCGTGCCGATCAGCCCGGATGCACTGATGTCTGCGGGTGCGATCACCGCCTTGTGGCGCAACGTTTCAATGCGCTCGCCGCTGCCCGTGGTGATCGTGGTGCGATAGGTTTGCCGGCGTGGAACGCCGATGCTTGCCTGCGGCACGCCGTCCTCGTCCGGCAGGCGCCGGTACAGCGTCTGCACCAGATCGCACACGAATGCCGTGCGTGACACCCCGAACAAACGTTGCCACGCCTCGTCCACGCCGATGGTGCGGCCCTGTGCGGACTTGAAGTAAACCGGATCAGGCAGTGCATTGACGACCTCGACCGCAACACGCTGCGTGCGCGCCAGATCATGCTCGCCGTTGCGCAATGCGTCGACCAGGCGATCCCCCAGCGTGGCAACCGGTGCAGCAGGCGCGCGCCTGCGCTTCACCCCCAGCACCAGCCCCGCGATCGTTACCGCACCCAGCAGCAGCATCCACGGCAGCACAGCACCGGGCAGACTCAGCAACCAGGTGCCATTGCGGACATCGATGTTTTGCACCACCAGGATCAGCAACAGGATCGACGCGGCGGCGGCAACCGTCAGCGGCACCCAGGCATAGGCCGCCATGGCCGGTTTCCGCTGATCGTCACTCCCTGTCGTGCCCATTTAGAACGCCATTTCTTGTTCTGGCTTATTTCTAATGACCCGGATGCTGCATCCGAGATTATTAGCAGGAGTTTGCACCTCTATGGCGATACGCGCCACCCGCGGGCGCACCAAAATTCATGCGGATCCGGAGCACGCAACCGCCTCGACGCGACAGACCGTCCGCCACAGGCAAAGTAAGCCATTGTTCTTATAGAGAAATCCACAAGGATGCGCTGGCGCAAGCTGCGCGGCGCTACCGCGGGCACCATCCAAAGCGATGCCAGCAGGCACCAGCACGGTGCGCACACTCCAGGCCGATTATCTACGCATGCTTGCCCTTGATCAGCGCCTCGGCCTGCTGCCGGAGCATGGCCAGCTGCTCAATGATGTCCCGGTTTTGCAGGAAATTGGCGGTGGAATCGGCCGAAGGCCGCAGGCCTTCGCGCGCATCCGCGATCAAACCCAGGATCTGCTGCGCAACATCGTAGCCGGGATCCACAACCCGCAGACCGCGCGCGAACTGTTCATGCTCGTCGAGTATCGAGCGCAAATTGCCCAATTCCATTTCCGACATCAGATCACCTATCAGTTATCGAGTTCAGCCAACAGTCATCACAAACAGTTTAACGCGGGGCTGCGGATAAAGCGAAATGGCGCCGGCCCGCCGCACCCGATCGGCGCATTACCCGTCTTGCCCCGAACATCATCGCGCCCGCGCGAAATACGGTATGGTTGCAGACAAGGAGACACTCTAAATGGCTCTACCCTTCATCACACCTGCACGCCTGCTTACCGTCGCCGCGCTCGCTCTCGCGCTCCAGGGCTGCGGCTCGACCTCGATGTCGAAAAACGAATGCCTGACCGCAGACTGGTATGCCATCGGTTACGAGAGCGGTATCCGCGGACAGCGCGAAGCGCAGATCAGCCAGCACCGCAAGGCCTGCGCCGAACACGGCATCACACCCGATCTCGCGCGCTTTCTTCAAGGACGCGACGTCGGGCTGCAACGCTACTGCGAACCGCGCAATGGCTACCGGCTCGGGCGCAACGGCACAAACTACGACGGCATCTGTCCGCAGCGACTGGACGGCGAATTCACCAGCGCCTATCGTGCGGGCCGCGAACTCTACGACACCGAACAGAACATCAATCGCTACGGGCGCCGCATCGGCAACCTGCAGTCGGACCTCAATGCCCTCAACGACGACCTCAACCGCAAACAGTCCGAAATCATTGCACCGGGCACATTGCCGGCGCGGCGCGCGCTGCTGCTCACCGAAATAATCGAACTGCGCGACAAAATCAAGAACATCGAGCACGACATCCACGATGCACGCCTCGCGCGCGACCGCGAGCGCGACCTGCTGCAGCAACTCGAACGCCGCGACGTCGGCCGGTAGTTTCAGGGGATTACGCCATCGCCTAAGACCCGGCGGATCGGGTCACAGCCGGGCCGCCATGACGTCTGCCCCGCAGAAAACACCGCTTTCTTTCCCCGCGGATTGAAATGCGGCGCAGGGGCGACTAGGATAATGCTGACGCTAACCCGTAAGCCAAGGAGGATCCATGGCCGCCACGAAGAAAGCGAAATCCAAAGCAAAGAAAAAAGCCCCGGCAAAGAAACGCGCCGCCAAAAAAGCCGCAGCCCCGCGGAAAAAACCCGCCGTAAAGAAGGCCGCAGCAAAAAAGACCGCTGCGAAGAAAGCCGCTGCGAAGCGGCCTGCCGCAAAAAAATCTGTCGTCAAAAAAGCTGCACCCAAAAAACCCGCGGCGAAACCGGTCGCGGCAAAGCCCGCGCCCAAACCCGCGGTCATCGTACCGCCGCAGGTCAGGCCAGCAACACCGCCCAGCAGACCCGCCGCCGCAACACCCCCCGCGCAAGCGGCGCAGCCGCCGCAGCCCGCGACCAGGCCGTGGGAACCACCGAAGCCCGTGGTCACGCTGTCCGCAGTGGCCGTTGCCCCGCGCGGCATCCCGCAGTCCAATGCCGCAACGCCGGTGGTGCCGGATCACAGCCCGCTGCCCGGTGAAGAACCCGTCGGTGTGGTCACGCACTACTACAACCACCTGTCGGTCGCAGTCGTGCACCTTGATGCGGGCAGCCTGGAAGTCGGCGATATGGTTCGCATCATCGGCCACACAACCGACTTTCGCCAGAAAGTCACGTCACTCGAAGTCGATCACCACTCAGTCACCGAAGTCGGCCGCAGGCAGGCGTTCGGCATGAAAGTGAACGAACACGTGCGCGAGCACGACGTGGTCTACAAGGTCAACGAGTTCTAGATTCCCGGTTGCACCGTGGGCGGGGCTGACGGCCCCGCCTACACCCTGCCGAAATCGTTCTGATACAACGCCTCGAGCCGCGCCAGCACCGCCGGCGGCAGCGGCCCCATTGCGGCAGCCGCGAGCGCTTCATCAACATGGCTTAAAGCCGCGCTGCCGATCACTGCACACGACACCTCCGGGTTCGACAACACAAAACGCAGCGCCACCTGCGCGCGCGTGCCCTGATCCGCACCGATGGCCGCAAACACCGCACGCGCCTTGCGCTCTTCTTCGATCACGCTGGTGCCGGCAGTAAGCATGCTCTCGCGCCCGTGGCGCTCGTCGCTCGCAATGATCCCCGCCGCAAAAATCCGGATGGCCATCACCGCCACACCAAACTCGCGACACGCAGCCATGATGCCGCCCAGGTTCTGCCCGGTCCACGCCGCGGGCATTGGCCGCGCGGCACTGGGATTCAACAGGTTGTAATACACCTGCGCCGAATCAAAGCGCCCGCTGCGGATCACCTCGCACACCGGCCCGGCCTCGCCCAGCGCGGTGATGCCGATATGCCGCGCCAGACCCTGCTCGCGCAACCGCTCCATGCCGTCGGCGACACCATCCCTGCCGAGGATCTGCGCGACCGTCATCACCCGGCCGCCGGGTTTGGCGCCGATGCGGTTATGCAATTGCAGCAGATCGA
>Ga0224500_10002131_pt1 | contig 10901 bp, 5 predicted proteins | sample SF_Oct11_sed_USG_FD_168126 | JGI IMG/M metagenome (GOLD analysis project Ga0224500, IMG submission 168126) | Sediment microbial communities from San Francisco Bay, California, United States - SF_Oct11_sed_USGS_4_1 | ecosystem: Environmental > Aquatic > Marine > Sediment | place: USA: California... | reverse complement strand
GCAGGCCGTGGACGCGCTCAGCGGACCGGCGCTCTCGGCGCTGCTGCACGGAACGACCGTGGCCACGAACGCGCTGCTCGAGCGGCGCGGCGGTCGCGTGGTGCTGGTGACCACTGAGGGGTTCGAAGACCTGCTCTGGCTCGCGCGACAGGACCGTGCCGGGCTGTACGATCTCGCGCGCCACCACCCGCCGCCCGTCGTCGCGCGTGAAGACGTCGTAGGGGTGCACGAGCGCCTCGGCGCGAGCGGTGTCGTCACACCGCTCACGGATCCGGAAATCCGACGTGCGGTAGCCGCCGTGCGCGATCGCGCGCCCGAGGCGGTCGCCGTCTGCCTCCTGTTCAGCTTTCGTGATCCCGCCCACGAGCAGCGGCTCGTCGCGGCGCTGACCGCGGCCCTGGGCGACGTCCCGGTCGTCGCGAGCAGCGACCTGCTCCCGGTGTTCCGCGAGTACGAGCGGTTCGGCACGACGGCCGCCGAAGCGTATCTGCGACCGCTCGTGGGCGGCTACGTGGCGCGGCTCGAAGCGGAATCGACACGCCGCGGGATCGACGAGTTCCGCGTGATGGCCTCGAACGGTGGAACCCTCTCGCCGGCGCAGGCGAGCCGGCGGGCCACGGCACTCGCGCTCTCCGGACCGGCGGGCGGGGTCGAGGGCGCACGACTCGTCGGTGAGGCCGTCGGCGAGCGGCGCCTGCTCACCCTCGACATGGGTGGCACCAGCGCCGACGCCAGCGTGGTGATCGACGGCCAGCCGCTCACGCAGACCGCGGGAGCGGTGGGTGGGGTACCGATCGCGCTGCCGCACGTGCTGATCGAAACGGTGGGTGCCGGCGGCGGGAGCATCGCGTGGGTGGACGCGGGCGGCGCGCTCCGCGTGGGACCGCAGAGCGCCGGGGCGGTGCCGGGCCCCGCGTGCTACGGGCGTGGTGGCACGGAACCCACCGTGACCGACGCGGTGCTGGTGCTTGGCTGGCTCGATCCCGCGCAGCCGCTCGCCTCGGACCTGCGACTCGATGCGGATGCGGCCCGTGCCGCCGTTGCGCGCGTTGCGGAGCGCGCCGGTCTCGATGTCAAGCGGTGCGCGGAGGGGATCGTCGAGGTCGTGGTCGCCAACATGGTGCGCGCCCTGCGGCGTGTGAGCGTGGAGCGCGGACTCGACCCCCGCACGATGACCCTCGTGCCGTTTGGCGGCGCGGGGCCGTTGTTCACCTGCCGCATGGCCGCGGCCCTCGGTATGACACGCGCCCTGGTGCCACCGCATCCGGGCGTGCTCTCGGCGCTCGGCCTTGCCGCCGCGCCCGCGCGGGTTGAACATGTCGCGTCGCTCCACAGCACGATCGGTGCGCTCGCCGGCGCTGCATGGGAGGCCGCGGTGGCGCCGGTCGAGGCCGTCGTCCGCGGCGAGCTGCGGGACGCCACGGTGACGCGGTTTGCGGATTGCCGGTATCCGGGACAGGGCTACGAGGTCACCGTCCCGGCCGACGGCGACGTCGGTGCGATTGCCGCGGCCTTCCACGAGGCGCACCGGACGCGATTTGGGCACGCGGATCCGTCCCGGCCGGTGGAGGTGGTGAACGTGCGGATCGTTGGAACAGCGCTCGGCGCAACGGCGGAACGGCGGAACGGCGGAAAGAGATCTGGTGGTGCAGGTGGTCTGGAGCCGGGGACGCGGTTTGATGGGCCGGTCACCGTCCCACTCGAAGATGCGACGGTACGCATCGAGGCAGGGTGGACGGGAGCGGTACACGAATCCGGCGCCATCATCGTGGAGCAGCGATGACGCACTGCGGTCCACGGCCCACGGCAGACGGCCATCGGCTATCGGCCATCGGCAAACGGCGCCAACGGCCAGCGTGCTAGACCCCATTGACCTCGAGGTCATGGCGCACGCCTTCGCGGGGATCGCGGAGGAGATGGGCGCGGTGCTGGTCGCGAGTGCCTTCTCGCCGAACATTCGGGAGCGCCGTGATTCGTCGGCGGCGCTGTTCGACGCCGACGGGGTGATGGTCGCACAAGCCGCGCACATTCCCGTGCATTTGGGTGCCATGCCCGAGGCGGTCGCGGCGGTGCGTGCGCTGGCGCCGCATCCGGGTGACACCTTCATCTTGAACGACCCATACACGGGTGGCACCCACCTGCCCGACATCACGCTCGTACACGCCATCGCCGTGGGCGGGGTGGTCGGCGGCTACACGGTCGTGCGGGCCCATCACTCGGATGTGGGTGGCTCGCGTCCCGGCAGCATGCCGCCGGATTCCCGTACGATCTTCGAGGAAGGGATCATCCTTCCACCGACGCGCTGGGCGCGCAACGGCGCCGTCGATCAGACGGTGGAGCGTTTCGTCTTGGCGAACGTGCGCACACCGGAGATGCGCCGTGGGGATCTCGCCGCGCAGCTCGCGGCGTGCGAGCGTGGGGCCGACCGGTACCGTGCGCTCGTGGCGGAGCGCGGGCACGCGTTCGTGGTGGCGGCGGGGCGTGATCTACTCGACTATGCCGAGCGGCGGACCGTCGCAGCGCTGGCCAACGCCGTGCCGGACGGAGTGTACGAGGCGCGCGACTGGATGGAAGGCGATGGCGTGGATGATGCTGACGTCGAGCTCCGGGTCAGGGTCACCGCCAAGGGCGGGCGACTGACGTGCGATTTCGCGGGGACGGCCGGAGCCGCGCGCGGCAACGTCAACTGCCCGATCTCGGTTACCCATTCGGCGGCGTTGTTCGTGGTGCGATGCCTCGCCGCGGACGACGTGCCGACCAACGGCGGCGTCCAACGGGTGATCACGGTGCTTGCCCCGCCAGGCTGTCTCGTGAACGCCGTCTGGCCGTCGGCCGTCGCGGCGGGGAACGTCGAGACCTCGCAGCGCATCACCGATCTGTTGTTCCGAGCGCTGGAAGACGCGGCCGTGCCGGCGCAGGGGCAGGGCACGATGAACAACATCGTGTTCGGCGGCGACGGCTGGACGTACTACGAGACGCTGGGGGGCGGCCAGGGCGCGGCCGCGCGCGGGGATGGGCCGTCGGGTGTGCACGTCGGCATGTCGAACACGCGGAACACCCCCATCGAGGCGTTCGAGCTGGACCACCCCATGCGGATTCGCACGTACGCGCTGCGGCATGGATCGGGTGGGACAGGGCGGTACCGAGGGGGTGACGGAGTCGTGCGCGAGTACGAGGCGTTGGTGCCGACCGACGCGAGCGTGATCAGCGAGCGGCGGCGGCATGCGCCGCGCGGGACGCATGGCGGCGCGGACGGGGCGCCCGGGCGCAATGCCGTGAACGGAGAGACACTTAGCGGTCGCATCATGCGCGTGCTGCAGATCGGTGATGTCCTCAGGATCGAGACGCCGGGTGGAGGTGGTTGGGGCGAGGCGTGACCGGGTGGAGGGTGCGTCCCGGGCTGAGAGCCCGGGCTCGGCCGAGCAACTGCGTCCTGAAGGACGCCGCGGCCGGTTTCACCCTTCAGGGTCTGGTTGCTTGGCCGAGCCCGCACTTCAGTGCGGGACTGCCGCGCGAGCAGCCGGCAGCATTCTCGCGTGCTGCCGTCCTTCAGATCGGTTGGAACAACTCCGTGCGCGACAGCGAGAACGGTCCCGCAGCCCCAGCAGGCTGCCAACGCACCGTTTCCCACTCGATGGCCGGGAACGTCGCGTCGGGCGTCCACACCTCGACGCACCGCCGCTCCGGGTCCACGATCCAATAGGTAGAGACGCCAACTTCCTGGTAGAGCCGCCGCTTCGTGAACCGATCCGAGCGCGCGGTTGACGGGCTCAACACTTCGATAGCCAGGAGCAGCGTTCTCATCCGGGCCCAATCCAGCGTCCGGGCCTCGGCGAGGTCGACGACGAAGACGTCCGGCTGCACGAGCGTGTCGTCGGTCCATGAGATGTCTGCCGGCGAGGCGAGGACGTGCCCAACCAGTGACGTGAGAGATAGGCGTCGAGCTTGACCAGCAGACGCTTGCCGATTCCTTGGTGCCAGGCACGCGGCGCGGGGGTCACGAGCAACTCCCCGTGCACCACCTCGAAGCGCTGCCCATCGTCCGGCAGCGCGCGCACCAAGTCCGCGGTGTAGTACGTGACGGCCATGCCCATAAGGTCGGCTCGGCGTGAGGGGGATGGCAAGGGCACACCGGTGAAGGTGGAGAGGTGATCTCGAAACCTCGTCACCATTCCACCGCCGGCATGTCCCTTCGGGTCGCGTTGACCCGCCTTGACTGCCTGACCGCCTGATCGCCTAGCCGCCGCTCCTCCCCGGCGCCCCCGCCGCCTCCAGGTCCGCGTCGAGCCGCGTCAACTCGGCTTCGAGGGCTGCCAGCTCCTCCAGGATGCCGTCGAAATCAGCGTGTGCGATCTCGATGTTCCGCCGCTGCGTCGCGGTCGGTGTTTGCCGCGTGTTCCAGTGGCCGTTCGCCACCCGCCCGACCCGCCCAGAGATCGAGGGAACCGCGGGCTCGTTGAGACGTCCACGGACGCGGTCGCCGGTGAGCCTGGTCTGCAGGGCGGTCGCCCGGGCACGCAGCGAGTCCACCCGGGTGAACAACGTGACCGGTGCCCGCGGCGCCTCGAGCAGTGCCGCGCGCATGTACCGGAGCCGCTCGGCCGCGCGGTCCAACTCCTGATCGGCGATGGCCACGCGCCGTCCGAGTTCGCGCGTCTCCTGCTGGAAGGCCGCGACCTGCATGAAGTCGGTACCGGGGGGCGCGGTGGGAACCGGGTTCACTGCGAAGGTCTGTCGATCTCCCACGGACTCGACGCCGGTGCTCGTCACCAGCATCAACTCGACGCTGTACGTGCCCGGTGCCACCAGCGGGCCCTGCGGGGCGCCGGCCCACGGCGGCGTGAAGTCCGGGGTCGCGAAGCTCACCGGATCCGGCGCGGGGCGGCGCAAGTCCCAGCTTACGCGGTGGAGGCCACTCTTGGTCGCTCCCCCGACCCACCGGACGGGCTCACCAGCCGCGTCGCGCACCAGCAGCAGGACCTTCGGTCCACTCTCGACCGCTTCCTGCCGGAGCCGCTCCCAGCCGGGGAAGGGTGCGTCCTCGCCACGTTCGCGCAGCGCCCGCTCCGCGGCGCGTCGCGTGTCACGCTGGGTGGGTGGGATCGTGTCGAGGTAGTACGTGAACACGGCGCCGAATGGCGGGTTGGGCGCACGGTAGGAATCGCTGCCCAGGGTCGGCATCCCCTTGGCCTGCATCGGCTCGTTGGGCACGTACCACCACGCGTCGCGCACGGGGAACAGCGTGCTGCCGTCGGTGACAGCGCGAGCCATCACTCGCAGGGGCGTGTAGTCGTCCAGCACGTAGAACCCGCGGCCGAACGTGGCACCTACGACATCGTTGTCGCGCCGGTGGATCTTGACGTCGCGGAACGGGATCGTCGGCGCCCCGGCGAGTTTGTGCCAGTTGAGGCCGCCGTTGAGCGTGGTGTAGAGCCCGAACTCCGTGCCGAGGAACAGCAGGTCTTGGTTCACGTGGTCCTGCTGGATGGCCCAGGCGATCGTGCCCGCCGGGAGATCACCGGCGATGGACCGCCAGCTGCGGCCGCGGTCGCCGCTCACGAACACGTAGGGGCTGAAGTCGCCGGCCTTGTGATTGTCGGCGACGGCGAACACGACGTTCGCGTCGTGCTGCGACGCTTCGAGGTCGTTGATGAACGAGAGGGGCGGCACGCCCGGGAGCGCGCGGGTCACGCGCCAGGTCTGCCCGCCGTCCTCGGTCACCTGGATCATGCCGTCGTCCGAGCCCGTGAACAGCACCCCCTCCGCCACGGGCGACTCGGTGATGGCCGTGAGCGTGGCGTACTGGGACATCGCCCCGTTGTCATAGAGCGCGTCCACACTCCACACGCGTCCCATCAGCTCCAGCTCGTACCGGTTGCGGTTCGTCGTGAGATCACCGCTGATGGGTGTCCACGAGTTTCCGCGGTCGTCGCTCCGCCAGACGCGCTGCGATCCGACGTAGATCCGGTTGGCCGCGTGCGGGCTGACCAGGATGGGCGTATCCCAGTTCCACCGCTCGGGCGGGTCGCCCGGAGCCGGCTGCGGCTGGATGTCGATCAGCTCGTTGCTGCGGCGATCTACACGCCAGACGTTCCCGACCTGGGTCTCCATATACATGATGTTCGGGTCGTCGGGATCGAACGCCACACCGTAGCCGTCGGCACCCAGCGGGACGTACCAGTCCTGGTTCCGCACGCCTTCCACGTTCGTGGTGCGGGACGGGCCGAACAGCGTCCCCAGGTCCTGTGCCCCACCGAGCACGTTGTAGAAGGGTGTCGTGTTGTCGAGCGCCAGCTTGTAGAACTGCGACACGGGCAGGTTGGGGAAGTGGCGCCAGGTCTTGCCCTCGTCGAATGATTCATACAGACCGGCATCCGTCCCCACGAGCAGGTGCAGGCCGTCGTTCGGATCGATCCAGAACGCGTGGTTGTCGCTGTGCTTGGCCCAGCCGGTCTCGAGGTAGTCGAACGAGGCACCGCCGTCCCGTGTGACGTGGAGGAACACATCCATCTGGTAGACGAGGTCCGGATCGTCCGGTGACGCCTCGATCTCCTGGTAGTAGTGCGGGCCCGTGCCGCCCGAGATGTAGTCGTCGCGCCGCTCCCAGCTCTCGCCCCGGTCGCGTGACCGGTAGAATCCGCGCTCCTCTTCGTTCGCCTCGATGGTTGCATACACGAGTGACGGGTCGGCCGGCGTCACCGCGAGACCGATCTTCCCCATGTCGCCCTTCGGAAGGCCGGTCGCAATGCGGCGCCACGTGTCGCCACCGTCGGTGGACTTGTAGATGCCGGACTCGGGACCGCCACCCAGCAGCGACCAGATGTGGCGGCGCCGCTGGTAGGCAGCCGCGTACATCACGTCCGGATTCGAGGGATCGAACTCGACGTCGGTGACGCCCGTGTGCTCGCCAACCGTGAGCACCGCGGTCCACGTCGCGCCGCCGTCACTCGTCTTGTAGAGGCCGCGCTCGCCGCCCGCCGCCCACAGTGGGCCCTCGGCCGCGACGAACACGACGTTCCCGTCACGAGGATCGATGAGGATCTTGCCGATGTGCTGGGACGCGGCGAGACCCATGCGTTGCCACGTGGTACCGCCGTCCCGACTGCGATGGACACCGTCACCCCATCCCACGTGCCGCCCGCTCACGTTCTCCCCGGTGCCCACCCAGACGACCTCGGGACTGCTCGGGTCGAGTGCGACGTCGCCGATCGAGTAGGACGCTTGTTCCTCGAAGATCGGCGTCCAGGTCACCCCGGCGTTCGCCGTCTTCCACAAACCGCCGGAGCCAACTGCCACGTACCACGTGTTCGGGTTGGCAGGGTGCACGGCAATGTCTGCGATACGGCCACCCATCAATGCCGGGCCAATGGCACGCAGCTCGAGGCGCGAGACGCTGGATGCAACGGCGGATTCGCTCGACGTCTGTGCGCCGAGGCGGTGGCCGGCACTCATGATTGCCAGGGCGAGAGAGATGACGCTGGCTTTGGCGAACACGTTCATCGGTACTTCCTCTGGATGTGGATTGGCGGGCTGATCGCTGAGCTAGCCTACGCCGCGGGGCGACCGTGCGGAAGGGTGTAGCGAACTCAGGTCTGGTCGTTGGTCGTGGCCTGGACGCGGTGGGTCCCGCGTGCCACACTTGCCGGCATGACGGCGCCTCCCGCCCTCGCCCTGCACCTGCTCGGCCCGCCCACGGTGGCCGTGGACGGCCATCCCGCGCCTCCGGACGTGCTGTGGCGGAAGCACCTGGCGCTCATCGCCTATCTTGCACTGTCACCCCACATGGCCCGATCGCGCCAGCATCTCCAGGCGCTGCTCTGGCCGGAGAAGGACACGGCCCACGCGCGGCATTCACTCAATGAGGCCGTGCGTCGCCTCAGGGCAGGCATGGGGACCGCTCGCGTGCGGTCCGAGGGCGACGCGGTGGCGTTGGACGCGCACGGCGTGGTCGTCGACGCCCTGGATCCAGCCGCCGCAGAGAGCGATGCGGAGCTGCTCGAGGGCTTCAGCCTGCCGGACGCGGCCGAGTTCGATGAGTGGCTTGCGACCGAACGCGTCGCGCTGCGAAGACGGCGGGTGGCGCACTGGATCGCGCGAGTCGCGGAGGCACTGGCCCAGCAGCGGCTTGCCGACGCGCTCGAGGATGCGCACCGGGCGCTCGCGGTGGATCCCCTGGCCGAGCAGGCGGTGGCGGCGGCAATGCGCGCGGCGGCCCTGTTGGGTGACCGGACGAGAGCGTTGCGCGTCTACCGGGCGTTCGCGGAACGCCTCGCGGCCGAGATCGGCACGCAGCCGGGCTCGGAACTCGCAGCGCTCGCCCGGCGAATCGAAGATGGCACATGGCGAGCCGCGCCGCGCGCCGCGCGTGCGAAGCCGCCGCTCGTGGGCCGAACCGTCATGCACGCCCGGGTCTTCGAGTTGGTGCGCGAGGCGCTCGCCAATCGCCCCACCGTGCTCGCGGTGGCCGGCGGGTCCGGCCTGGGCAAGTCACGCCTCCTTGACGAGATCGCCGACCGCTGGCGGCTGGAGGGTGGGACGGCCGTGATTGCTCACCCCGTCGACCAGGACCAGACCGTGGCCTGGAGCGCGATGCGCGAGCTGTTCCGGTGTGGCCTGGCGAGCGCGCCCGGTCTGCCCGCCGCGGCACCGGAGGCGCTGGCGACGCTGGCCGGGGTCGTCCCCGATCTCCCCACACCGCTCGCGCCACGCGTTCCCCGGGATGTGGCGGAAGCGGGGACGGCATTGCGGTCCGTGCTGCGTGCGCTCGCCGAGGAGGCGCCGCTCGCGCTCCTGCTCGACGGGGCCGATGCCGCGGACGGACACACGCTCGGCGCCCTCCGTGCGGCGTTGGCGGATATGCGTGACCTTCCATTGTTGGTCGTGGTCGCACGCGGATCCGCAGGGAAGACTGAGTCGGAGCTGACGGACCTCATGGCGCGGATCGGACGCGAGCTGCCTGGCGCAGCCGTTACCCTCGGTCCACTCTCGCCCGACGACACGCAGGCACTCGTCACAGCACTCGCGACGTGGTGTCCGGTGGAGTCTCAGCGTGCCCGGCTCGCCCGTCGGTTGCACTTCGAGACGGGCGGCAACCCGCTGCTGCTGATCACGCTGCTGCGTGGACTTGCGGAAATCGACGCGCTGCGAGAGGATGCGCTGGAGTGGCCGCCGCCCAAGGAGACGCTCGACGCGCCGGTCCCGGACGGGGTCCCCCACCTCGCGCAACTGGTCACCATGGCACGCGTCCGCCAACTGAACGCGTCCAGCCGCGCATTCCTCACGGCCGCCTGCATCGGCAGTCGGGTGGTGAACCCCGCCATCACTCGCGCAATGACCTCCCTCTCCGAACGCGAAGCCGATGAGGCACTGACGGACCTCGAGCAGCGTGAGTTCCTCGCGTTCGACGGGGCCCGCTACGTGTTTCCGGCACCGGTGATTGCCCGTACCATCGTCGCCGTGCTGCTCACGCCGGGAGAGCGGCACCGCCTCGAGGAGCGGCGGGCTGCATTGCTCGCCGCGGCCGACATCCAGTAGCCAGGCACAAGATCGGGGAGGGTCTCCGTTCCCTCCCCGATCCGAGCGCGACGTGTGGTGTCGGCCCTGCGTCACTTCTCGTTCTTGTAGTCCACCGCCACCACGTGGATCGAGTCCCTCTGCGTTCCCGGACTGCGCTTGGTGATCTTCTGCGTCTGCTCGGGCCTCTCCGGTCTGAAAGAGGGGCCAGTGGAAGGCTCAGCACACCCCGTGAGCATGAAGACGCCGAACACGATCCCGATCGTTGCGAGCTTCAACATCTCCCCACCTCCTGCTAAGTGAATGCCGTCTCACAATGCCTGGGGCCAAGGTAGGAGCCACCCACCCAAGTCCCGGACATCTCGGAGGGGAGTGCCGGTCAATACGATGTGAAATAATGAGTTAGCGGCGTTAGCCGTTGGCCGTTGGCCGTTTGCCGTTTGCCGTTGGCCGTTTGCAGAACGCTGCGCGTTGTCCGCCGTCCGCGCGAGCCTCGCCCTATCCCAACGCGCCCGTCGTGCCCGTCGTGCCCGTCGTGCCCGTCGCGCCCGTCGTGCCCGTCGTGCCCGTCGTGCCCGTCGCGCCCGCCGTCTATTTCAGGCGTTCCAACCGATCTGCGATGCGCGTGTTTCCGGGAAAGGCCTCGAGCAGTGCCGCGAGGGCGGCCCGTGCCGAGTCCGGCTGCTCGAGGGCGACGAACGCGTCGGCGCGGAGCAGCCCCACGCGCATCGCCACGGTCCGGTTGTCGGTTGGGACCGTGAACGTCTCGAGGGCCGTGAGTGCGGCGGCGGGATCGTGACGGTCCACCAGCTGGGACTCGATGGCCATGAAGCGCACGGTCGGGTCGTCCCCAAAGCGGCGGCCCATCTCCGCGAACAGCTCCGCGGCCGCCTCGTCCTTGCCCTCGCGACGGTCGAGCGTGGCGCGCTGGTACAGACCCGCGAGCAGCAGGCGATCCACGTCCGCCGGATCGCCGGATCGGGTCCCGACGCCGCCGGCATACGAATACACGATGTGACCGCCGTGCTCGCCCGTTTCGTAGATGAAGAACAGGCCTGCCACCCCGACCGCCGCCGACCCGAACAGAAGGAAACGGTGCCACGCGCGCCGGCGGAACGCGAGCGCCGCGATCTCGAGCACTGCCACCCCAAGGAAGAGGTTGCGGGTGCGCTCACCCCACTCCTCGTGCTCCATCACGGCGGCGCGGGCGCCGGGGATCCGCTCCGCGGGCCCGTGGGCGTCCGTCCCCGACTTCACCGCCGCCACCGCCGCCAGCGTTCCGGCCAGCAGCAGGACCGTGGCCGCCGGCCCGGCGAAACTCACCTTGCCCGTCAGCGCAACCAGGCGGAACGCCACTCCCGCGATGAGCAGGGCGACGACGAAGTGCA
>Ga0224500_10002129_pt1 | contig 10920 bp, 12 predicted proteins | sample SF_Oct11_sed_USG_FD_168126 | JGI IMG/M metagenome (GOLD analysis project Ga0224500, IMG submission 168126) | Sediment microbial communities from San Francisco Bay, California, United States - SF_Oct11_sed_USGS_4_1 | ecosystem: Environmental > Aquatic > Marine > Sediment | place: USA: California... | reverse complement strand
CGTTGATGACTCGCGACAGGTGGTCGGCGCGCTCAACATCCATGACCTGCTGCGTGCAGGCGTAATGTAGCCCCGGCCGATCAACGAATGACCCCTCGTCAATTGCGCATTGCTGCCGCCCGGATACGGTTGCTGGTCCTCGATGTCGACGGGGTTCTCACTGATGGCCGCCTGTACTACGACGCCGACGGGCGCGAGTCGAAAAGCTTTCATGTCCGCGACGGGTATGGCATCCAGCAGGTCGTGGCGGCCGGGCTTCAGGTGGCCGTAATATCCGGCCGGCACTCGCCCGCGGCGGCGGCACGCCTGGCGGAACTGCGGATTACACACGTCTTTCTTGGCCGGAACGACAAGCGCCCGGTGCTGGATCAACTGCTCCTGGAACTGGGAATTCCGCTCGACGATGTCGCCTTTGTCGGTGACGACGTCATCGATCTTGAAATCATGGTCCCGGCCGGCCTCGGGATTACGGTAGCGGATGCACATCCCGACGTGCTCCGGGCAGCAGACTGGGTGACCGCCGCGAGCGGCGGACGCGGCGCGGTGCGCGAGGTATGTGACCTGCTGCTGTCGGCCCGCCAGCCCGACGCCGGGGGCAAGGCGTGAAGATCCCGCGACCGGTCCGGTTCGCGATGCTCCTTGTTGCCGCCGTCCTCACCAGTGTGCTCGTTTATCTCGGCCCGTCATCCGAAGTAGCGCAGCCGGTGACAGCCCGACGAGGCCTTGGGTATTACGTGAAAGACGCCCGCCTCACGGGCACCGGCCCCGATGGCCGGATCCTGTACCGCGTAACGGCCGCCGCCGCAGAGCAGACGCTGACGGATGGCTCCATCACCATGCGGAACGTCGCGGTGGCCTATGAGCCTGCCGCCCAGGTTCCCTGGAAGCTCAAGGCCGACCGCGGGCAGATCCCGCCGGATCGTAATATCATTCAACTGGAAGGTGACGTGGTTGCCACGGCGGAGGTGGCCGTCGTGAAATCGGCTGACCCGCCCAAGAGCGGTACCAGTACCGCGCCACTATTGATTCGAACCGACTACCTGGAGCTGGATCCGGAAGCCTACATCGCCAGAACCGAGCGGATGGTGGCGGTGGAACGCTCCGGAGACACGCTTCTTGCCAGGGGGATGCGTGTCTATCTCAAGCAGGACCGATTGCAGTTCCAATCCGAAGTCCGCGGACGCTTCCTCCCCTGAATTACCTGTCAACATTCGGCCGGTGACGATGCGAATGCCACTGGTTGCCGGTCTGGTCGTCGCGCTGGCCGTCTCGGCCGGCATCGCCGCCGACGCGCCATCCCTTCCGCCCGTGCCGCGACTGACGCCACCCGACACTGCCCTGCCGATCGATCTCGACGCCGCATTTTCGGAGTTCGACCGAAGGAACGACCGGCTGATATTCCGTCAACTCAATATCACGCAGGGCACCCTGAGCATAAAGGCGGATGAGGCCACCGCCGACCCGGCAGATTTTGCGAACAGCGTGTGGGTCTTTGTCGGCAATGTCAGCATCCGGAACGCCGACACCCGGGCAAGCGGCGATCGCGCTGAATTGACCTTCCGGGACAACCAGCTCCGCAAGGCAGTGCTAACCGGCCAGCCGGCTCGATTCAGCCAGGCGGGCGCCGAGGGCAAGCCACCCACAGAAGGCCATGGCCAGCTGCTGGAATACAATCTGGGCACCGCGACCATAGAACTGGTTAACGACGCTTTCCTCAGCGACAGCAAGAATGAAATTTCCGGCAACCGGATTGCCTATGACCTCCGTCGGGAAGTAGTCACGGCCGGCACTACCGAGGGCGGCCAGGTGCGCATGCGGATCACCCCCCAGCGGACAAACCCCGCTACGGCACCGAAGACGGCACCCGACACGCCTTCCGGCACGGAAGCTGCGCCGTGAGCACCCTGCGGGCGGAATCGATCGAAAAGCGCTTCAAGCAGAAGCGGGTGGTCAAGAGCATTTCGCTGGACGTCAACAGCGGCGAAATCGTCGGCCTGCTGGGTCCAAACGGCGCCGGCAAGACCACCGCCTTCTACATGATCGTTGGTCTCATCGCCTGCGACCGGGGCAAGATCACCCTGGACGAGCATGATGTGACTGACATGCCAATGCACCGCCGGGCCCGTCTCGGACTTGGCTACCTGCCACAGGAAGCCTCGGTTTTTCGCAAGCTGAGTGTCGAGAACAACATCCTGGCGATACTGCAGACACGCGCCGAACTCGACCGGGCCGCCCAGGAGCGACTGCTTGAGGAATTACTGGAAGAACTGCACATCGGCCATGTCCGCAACAGCATGGGCGTCAGCCTGTCCGGTGGCGAGCGCCGGCGGGTCGAGATCGCACGCGCACTCGCGGCAGAACCGCGATTTGTGCTTCTGGATGAGCCATTTGCGGGCGTCGATCCCATTTCCGTACTCGACATCCAGCGGATCGTCCGCCACCTGGCTTCCCGGGGCATCGGCATCCTGATAACGGATCATAATGTGCGCGAGACACTTGGAATTTGCAGCCGGGCTTATATTCTGAACGACGGGGCAATGATTGCCGAAGGCGCGCCAGGGGAAATCCTCGCGAACCAGCAGGTTCGGCAGGTTTACCTCGGCGAGGGCTTTAAACTATAGGCGCCGCGGGGAGGCACAGCGGCGCTTCAGGGATGACGATGAAGCCGGCATTACAACTCAGGCTCAGCCAGCAACTGACCATGACACCGCAGTTGCAACAAGCCATACGGCTGTTGCTGCTGCCCGTCGCAGAGCTCAATACCCAATTGGAACAACTGCTGGCGGAAAACGTAATGCTCGACGTTGAGGAGTCCGAGGAGGGCAACGTCGAAGGCAGCGTTGAACTCGACGCGCCGCCGCCGGATCCCTCCCAGGGCGGAACACCGGATGACGAAACCCCCTCCGACAACTGGGACGACAACGACACTGACTCGGCTGCGGTAGCTGAGGCCGCCAGTGACGGGGAGTCCGATTCACTGCTGTGGAACGAGACCAGCGGCGGCGGCAGCAACAACTGGGACGGCGAGGATGGCAGACCGGAGCCCAGCGACAGCTCCAACGAAACGCTCCAGGCGCACCTGCTCTGGCAGATCGAAACCGAGCACTTCGAGCCGCGCGAGGTTCTGATGGCCCAGGCACTCGTGGACGCCATCAACGACTCCGGCTATCTCACCGAGCCACTGCCAGTGATCCTGGAAACCCTGGCCGGAAGCGGCAGTTTCACGCTGGAGGAACTCGAGCAAACCCTCGCAAAAGTGCAGGCGCTCGATCCCGCCGGCGTCGGCGCGCGGGACCTCGGTGAGTGCATCCGTATCCAGTTGCGCCAGCTCTCGGACACTGTTCCGGGGCGGGATCTCGCCCTCGCCATCACTATGGATAGCCTCGACCTGGTCGCCGAGCGACAACTCAGCATGCTCCGGCGACGTCTCGAAGTGTCCGAGGAAGACCTCGACATCGCAGTCGCCCTCATTCGCAATTGCCATCCCAAGCCGGGGCTCGCGGTGCAGCCCGTTTCCCGGGATTACATCGTGCCCGATGTCTTCGTAAGAAAACGCCACGGCCGATGGTCGGTGGATGTCAACCGTTCCATCACCCCGCGCCTCAAGGTCAATCAGGCATACGCGGACATGGTCCGGGGTGACAGCGATCACGCCACACTCCGTAATCAGCTTCAGGAAGCGCGCTGGCTGGTCCGCAGCCTCGAGATTCGCAATGACACCCTCCTGAAGGTGGCAGTGTGCATTGTTGAACGCCAGGCAGACTTTCTGGAACATGGCGAGGAATCCATGCGGCCGATGGTGCTGCGGGACGTGGCCGAACTCGTCGAGATGCATGAGTCGACGATTTCCCGCGTAACTGCCAACAAGTACATGCACACCCCTCGGGGCGTCTTCGAGTTCCGGCACTTCTTCTCGAGCCAGGTCACCGGCGACGATGGCAATGAACAATCCTCGACCGCCATCCGGGCCAAAATCAGGAAACTGATCAGCCAGGAAGACCCCGCCAAGCCCCTGTCAGACAGCCAGGTGGCTGATTTACTGGCGAAACAGGGGGTCCAGGTGGCCCGCCGGACAGTGGCAAAATACCGGGAAGCCATGCACATTGAACCGTCCAGCGAGCGCAGGCGGCGTCCGCAGCGGTAGGATGGGCTTTACAGCAACAAGATAAGGAGGGTGCCACGATGCAACTTAATCTGACGGGCCATCATGTCGATATCACGGATCCCATGCGCAATTACGTGCAGTCGAAGCTGGCTCGCATCCAGCGACACTTCGATCATGTAACCGACATTAACTGCGTGCTCACCGTCGACAAGCTGCGCCACCGCGCTGAAGCCACGGTCAATCTTGCCGGCGCCCGGTTGTTTGCGGACGCCATTGAAGAAAACATGTACGCCGCGATCGACAGCATGATCGACAAGCTCGACCGTCAGGTTCGCAAGCACAAGGAAAAGATTACCGATCACCACGCACGGGACGCTGGCAAGCGCGATATCTCCTGACTCCCGCACGGGGCGGGTACAGTTGAATGAGACTGATCATAGTCAGTGGTCTCTCTGGTTCCGGCAAAACCGTTGCCCTCCATCATTTCGAGGACCTGGGCTTCTACTGCATCGATAACGTGCCGGCAGCCGTGCTGGCAACGATGATCAGCGAGATCACCGCAACGGCGGACCCGCTCTACGCCAACCTGGCGATCGGCATAGACGCCAGGAATCGCGCTGCTGATCTGGCGAGGCTGCCTGAAGTGGTGCGGGACTTGCGAGAAAGGGACATCCGTTGCGAAGTCATCTTCCTCCACGCGGAAGACCATGTGTTGCTGAAGCGTTACGGCGAAACCCGGCGCAAACATCCGCTGAGCGCGGCCGGACTCAGTCTTCGCGAGGCGATTGACCGCGAGCGGCAACTGCTGGAGCCGATCATCGCGTCTGCGGAACTGGTGCTCGACACCACCCGAACCAGCGTGTACGAACTGCGCGACATTATCCGGCGACGGGTGGGGGCGAACGAGCAGCCCGGCTTGTCCATCCTTATTGAATCATTCGGTTACAAACACGGCATACCTGCCGATGCGGACTTTGTCTTTGACCTGAGGTGCCTACCGAATCCGTACTGGGAAATGTCCCTTCGGCACCTGACTGGACGGGACGAAAAGGTTGCGCGGTTTCTTGGTGCCTCCGACGCCGTGCAACGCATGTACGGTGACATTCTGGGCTTTCTCGATCGCTGGATCCCGGAGTACATCGATTTCCATCGCAATTACCTGACCGTGGCGATCGGCTGCACGGGCGGCCAGCACCGGTCGGTGTACATGGTGGAGAAGCTGGCTGCCGAGCTGGCGCGGCGCTATTCGCCCGTCGTAACCCGGCACAACGAGTTGCCGCGGCTTGAAGAGCGAGTGAAAGCGCCGCAGTTCGGCGGGGCGCCGAACGTCGTGGAGTAGGAGCGGCTTCAGCCGCGACTCGGCACTCCGTGGCCCGCGGTCCCCCGCCGGAAACTTTTTCCGCTACCGTGAGGTCGCGGCTGAAGGCGCTCCTACCCGGCGTCGGCGATCTTGAGGACCCGGACCCGTTGCGAGTACTCCTCGCTGAGGTCGCGCCAGCCGGTTATGCCCGCCGGTGCAAGGATCGGCTGACCATCCATGAAGTCCAGCAGACTTTCCCGGCGAGCCATCGCATCTTCGTAGCCAAGCTGGATCAGCTCGCGCGTGTACCCGGATTCGAAGAGCAGGTAACTCAACAACTGGCTGCCACCGTAGTTCAGGGCGCCGAGCCCGCTCAGCAGCATCCGTACAGACCGTGGCATCTCCTGCACGTGTCGTGCCGCGATGGCGCGAAAGTCCCGGCTCGGCAGCATTATGAATGCGTCGGTGTGATGCAATTCGCCGAATTCGCCCTCGAGTGAACGACCGGGCATGCTCTCCAGAATAAGATTGATGCGAATCAGGCTCTCGAGGTCGGACGACAGGCCGTCCATGAACAGTGCATCCAGTATGTAGCCGGCAATACGGCCGAAACTCGGCTGCGACACGTCTTCTTCAGCGCGCGATACCTGGTCCGGAACCTCATTGCGCACGCCGATGACGAGCAGACGCTGGGCGCCCAGGTGCAACGCGGGCGAAAGCGGCGTTGCCTGACGCATGGCACCGTCGCCGAAAAACTCCTCGCCAATCTGCACAGGCGCAAAAATCATCGGCACAGCGACGCTGGCCAACAGGTGCTCAAGCACGATGCGCGCTGGCCGGCCCTTGCGCCGTACGCGCTCCCAGGGCTCAAGATCCGGCGTGCCCTGGTAAAAGGTGATGGAGCGGGCCGAATCGTAGCCGGCGGCGGTGATGGCCAGCGCCTTCAGATGGCCCCTGTCGATGGCGTGCTGGATCGCATCGAAGTTAATGCGCCCGCGAAGCAGCGCCCACAACGGGTCGTTGTCCAGCAGCGCCTTCGGGTTGCGCTTTCCCAGCCCGCCCAGGACTAACGCGGCAAACCAGTGCAGGCTGCTCCTCAGCATGGTCGCGGCGTCTGAGCGAAAGACCTGATTCGAATGGAAGTTAGCCCAGACCCGCTCCAGGTCCGTCACCGCGGTGCGGAACGATCGGGCCCGCGACGCCAGCACCGCGACGCTGACAGCACCGGCTGACGTTCCGCTGAGTACGGCAAACGGATTAGGCGTGCGCCGCGGCAGCATCTCGGCCAGCGCCTTCAGGACACCAACCTGGTAAGCACCCCGGGCGCCCCCGCCCGGCAAGACCAGGCCGATCTTCTTGTCCAGCCAGCCCGACCCTCTGGTTTCTCGGCGATCTAGCGTCATGCTCCGTGCTCTCCCGGAGCACATTCAGATCCCACGCGCAGGATCTTAAACACAGGCGAATCGCGATCACAAGGAATCCCTCCCCGATGCTATTCTCCCGGTCATACCCAGCGGAGGCGACCAACATGATGCGTGCAGCAGTTCTCATTGTCGGTGTGACTCTGGTCATCGGCCTTGCCTACGCCTGGCTGAATTCGGCCCGGGCTGCCCGGCCAACTGTGGGCCAGGAGGCGCCTGCCTTCCGCCTCCAGGACCAGGACGGCAACTGGCTGGAACTCGGCGATTTGAGGGGCAGCTGGGTCGCGGTGTACTTCTACCCGAAGGCAGACACCCCGGGCTGCACGAAGGAAGCCTGCGAATTTCGCGACAACATCTTCGCTTTCAAGGAGATTGGCGCGAGGGTCATCGGAGTCAGCATCGATGCGATCAGGGACCAGAAGGCGTTTGCCGAGAAATACAGCCTGCCATTTCCGCTGCTCGCAGACATCGAAGGCAAGACGGCAGAGGCCTATGGTGTGCTCAGGAATCTCGGCGTCATGAAGATCGCCAGTCGGCAGTCATTCCTCATCGCCCCGGACGGTAAGATTGCGAAGCACTACGAAAAGGTGGACCCGAAGACCCACTCCAAAGAGGTGCTGGCAGACCTGAAGGCGCTCGGCGCCAGCGAACCGGCCCGGCTGCCACGGGACCTGGCCGGGGAATAGCCGGCGGGAACAGCCCTCGTCGTTCAGGGGCCCGGTCCGGGGCCGGCGTCGTCGCCGGCAAAGCACTCAAGCTGGCGCCGCATTTCCGCCTGGCGCCAGGCCGGCAAGGTGGCGGCATCGATGTCCGCCGGATAACCAACGCTGCTGTTGAGTATTTCCGCCAGCGTCCGGCGCTCATCCGCGGGCAGGGCCAGCAAGGCGTGAATGTCGATTGCCACGGGCAGACTCTACGCCTGGATCAACGGCCAGGGACAGCGCGAAATCCCGTGATTTCCACGATTTACGCCGCGGCACGGGCACCCGCCGGCGCGGCCCCGGGGACGGCTACCGCCTGGCCGGCGAGGACACCACGCCCGCCGCAATCCCGCCGGTCGCCTGCCGGCGGCCGAGCCACCAGCCGTTCAGTGCCCACGCCGCGGCGAGAACCGCGCCCAGCAGCGCAACGCCAACATTAGAGAGGCCACCGGCTTCCAGCGCGCCCTTCACCTGGGCAGAGAGCGCATCGCCGCCGCGATACACGGGAACGTCGATCAGGTTCTTGGCCTTGTACTTGGTCTCGGTGTCAACAAGGCTGAAGAGCATCTCCCGTCCGGGACGGATAAAAGCGTATTCCCCCACCCGCCGGGCGACGAACACCACGGCCAGCACGGCAAAGGTATTCATGGCCGCCAGCCCCAGGAATCCACCCACCATGATCGTGGGCACTACCGTCAACAACGCGACGACGCCGAGCTTCGATGCCACCCGGCCGGTGATGAACAGCTGCAGCAGCACCGTGAGTCCCTGGACGATGTAATCCAGCCGCGCGAACACCTGCGTACGCTGCTCGTTGTCCGAAAAAGTTTCGCTGACCAGGCGCAGTTGCTCGAAATACAGGAAGGTGTTGACCGATGCCAGGAGAATGACGAACAGGGAAATGCCGAGAAGGTAAGGCGACTTGAGCACCAGGCTGAATCCCGAGAACGGATTGCCGCCCATCGGCCGGTCGGACAACCGCGGTGCGGCCGGGTCCGATGGCATGCGGGCCCCCACGCGAAGCAATCGGCGCTGGCAGAAAATGGCGACGACAAATAGCCCGGCACCCATGTAAAGCACGCCGGGATTGCCAATCCACGTCACCGTCATGTCGGTCAGCATGGGGCCAACGAGCGCCCCGGTAGTGCCACCCGCGGCAATGATGCCAAACAGTCGCCGCGTCTGGTTGGCGTCAAACAACTCAAGCAGGAAGCTCCAGAATACGGACACGATGAACAGGTTGAGGACGCTGATCCAGACGTAGAAGAATTGTGCGACGGCGAGATTGCTTTCGTCCGTAGCCAGCGTAAGGCCGACACCGAGCAGCGAGAGCGACACCACGCCATAAATCCAGGGCAGAAAGGCGCTGCGCCGGAACTTCGTGCAGGCCCAGCCGTAGAGCGGCACGACAGCCAGCGACACAATCCAGGTAACGACGTAGAGATCGGTGACACGCTCGGCGCCCAGGATGGTACCGACCGTCTCGCGAACGGGCCGGACCGCGAAATACCCGCCGAGCACACAGAAGAAAAGCAGAAAGGCCGTGACCACCGCCGGAATTTCCTCGGGCTCGATCCTGGCGGCCCTGCCGAGCAGCCGGCCCAGGCCGGACGAAGCAGCGTTGATCATGGCTGTGGTGCGTCGGCGGAGAGTTTGCCAAACAGCTCATCCCAGTCGATGTCCGGGGACGTCTCCGCCGCATAGGCTTCAAAGGTTCGGTTTCGCGCAGCGGCCGACTTCAGCGCCGCGACGCAGACCCGGGCCAGATCACCCCGCGCAATCATGCCAGTGCCCTTGTCGCCCTGTTCAAACCGGACGCCGGACTGCCCACCCGGTTTGTCGGTAAGACCACCGGGCCGGACGATGGTGTAGGTAACGCCGCTGGCGCGAACGGCATCCTCGCCCTTGCCCTTCCAGATGAGGACATTGTCGAACACACGATTGAGGACGTGATCCTTCTGCGTGACGCCGGCGGATGAAATGAGCACCAGCTGCTCAAGTTTCGCGTCCGCCGCCGCCTCCGCCAGGTTGCGCACACCCTGGTAGTCGACCAGCTCGGGGCCATTCCCGGGCTCCTTGGGGACGGCACCGATCGCCGAGATTGCGTAGCGCACTCCCTGCATGGCGACATCGAGAGTCGGACGCTGACGCACGTCGCCAACCGCATATTCAACGTCGTCGCCCAGGGCGGATCGGGCACCGTCGGCATCGCGAACCAGCGCCCGCACCCGGTAGCCCGCGGCCGTAAGCTCGCGGACAACATGCTGACCCGTTCGTCCGCTGGCACCAGCAACCAGCACGAGGTCGCCGGCAGCGTCGGCCGACTTACCAAAAACCGCGAGCAGCAGGACCGCCACTGAGGTCCAGATCGTTGAAATTTTCCGCATAACGCAAATGCCCTGACCGAATGCCGCGGGCAGTATAGCCGCTGCCGACGGCTCAGGAATCCCGGGTGACGGCAAGAATCTGCATGGAGTTAGTCTTGCCGGCAACGCCCGACAGCTCACCCTTGGTGACAATGACGAGATCGCCCACCCTGACGTGCCCCTTCGAAAGGAGCAGCGTGAACACTTCCTGGTGAATCCGTGCGATGTCGGTGTGGGTGATGTCGAACGCGACGGGGTAAACGCCGCGGTACATCACGACACGGCGGCGCGTGCCCTCGTGACGCGTGAAGGCAAAGATCGGAATATCGGATCGAATACGGGACATCCAGAGCGGGGTGGAGCCTGACTCGGTCAGGGCGATGATTGCTGTCACCGGCAGGTGATCGGCGGTGCAGAGGTGATTGGCGGTGTACATGGCGGCCATCGCGATCGACTCGTCTACCGCATGAAAATGATCCTCGTTGCGGTGACTTGGCCGGCCAAGCGTCAGGTAGTAGGCCTCGGCGCCGACGCACACCTCGGCCATCGTCGTAACGGCCCGAACGGGATGCTCGCCGACGGCCGTCTCAGCGGAGAGCATCACCGCATCGGTGCCGTCGAGAACGGCATTGGCAATGTCGGAGACCTCGGCCCGGGTCGGTACCTGGCTGTGAATCATGGACTCCAGCATCTGCGTGGCAGTAATTGCCACCTTGTGCTGATGCCGGGTCATTTTGAGGATCTTCTTCTGCAGGCCCGTGAGGCCCGCGTAGCCCATCTCTACCGCAAGATCACCTCGCGCCACCATGACGGCGTCCGACGCGTCGATGATGCTCTCGAGATTGGCGATTGCCTCGGTGCGTTCGATCTTGGCGACAAGGAGTGCGGTGCCGCCGGCTTCGCGCAGCAGTGTCCGGGCTTCATGCAGGTCGTCCGCACAACTGACGAAGGAAACAGCCAGCCAGTCCACGCCAAGGACCGCGGCCCGCCGGATATCTTCCCGGTCCTTGTCCGTCAGGGCCGGGGC
>Ga0224500_10002128_pt1 | contig 10922 bp, 13 predicted proteins | sample SF_Oct11_sed_USG_FD_168126 | JGI IMG/M metagenome (GOLD analysis project Ga0224500, IMG submission 168126) | Sediment microbial communities from San Francisco Bay, California, United States - SF_Oct11_sed_USGS_4_1 | ecosystem: Environmental > Aquatic > Marine > Sediment | place: USA: California... | reverse complement strand
GCGCTCGTGCGCCGCGCGCAGCGCGCGTCTCTGCTCGACGGGAATGGCGTCGACGAGCGCCGCCGTGATGGAGATCTGCGTCGGCGCGAAGCCGTCGAATTTCTTCGTGTACTGGCGCACTGCGGCGTCGCCGCGCCTGCGCACGTCGGCGAGGATTCCGCGCACGGTCTTCTGCACCGTCGGATCCAGCGCCGCGTCGCAGCGCGTGAGGGCCTCGAGCTTGCGCTCGAAGCCGGCGGCGCGCGTAGAGAGGCGCCGCAGCTTCACGTCCGCGCCGCCTTCGCGAACGCATCGATCAGCGGCAGCAGCTGTGCGCGCCGCGTCTTCAGCGCCGCCTGGTTGACGATGAGGCGCGCCGACACCGGCAGGATCTCCTCCACCGCGACGAGCCGGTTGGCCTTGAGCGTCCTGCCGGTGGACACCAGGTCGACGATCGCGTCGGCGAGCCCCAGGATGGGCGCGAGCTCCATCGAACCGTAGAGACGGATCAGGTCCACGTGCACGCCCTTGTCGGCGAAGAACTCGCGCGTGATGCGCTCGTACTTGGTGGCGACGCGCAGGCGTGCGCCCTGCCGCACCGCGCCCGCGTAGTCGAACCCCTTGCGCACCGCGACCATCATGCGGCAGCGCGCGATGCCGAGGTCGAGCGGCTGGTACAGGCCCTCGCCGCCGTGCTCTTCGAGCACGTCGCCGCCGGCGATGCCGAGATCGGCGGCGCCGTGCGCGACGTAGGTGGGCGTGTCCGCTGCGCGCACGATGACCAGGCTCACGTCGCGGCGCGCAGTCGGGATGATGAGCTTGCGGGAGCGCTCCGGATCTTCCCTAGGCGCGACGCCGGCGCGCGCCAGCAGCGGCCCCGTTTCCTCCAGGATCCGTCCCTTGGACAGCGCGATGCCGATGCCGGTCATGGGGCAAATGAAAAAAGGCCCCGAAGGGCCCCTCCCGCTTGATTCGGAAGAGGATTTTACCGCACCCGGGCGATCCGGGCGCCGAGGGCCGAGAGCTTGTGCTCGAGGCCCTCGTAGCCGCGGTCGAGGTGATAGATGCGGTCGATCAGGGTTTCCCCCTGCGCCACCAGCCCCGCGACCACCAGGCTCGCTGAAGCACGCAGGTCCGTCGCCATCACCGTTGCGCCCTGCAGGCGCTCCACGCCCCGGACCACCGCAGTATTGCCCTGAACGGTGATGTCGGCACCCAGGCGCTGCAGCTCCAGCGCGTGCATGAAGCGGTTCTCGAAAATGGTCTCGGTGATCGTGCCCGTGCCCTGACCGACGCAATCCAGCGCCATGAGCTGCGCCTGCATGTCGGTCGGAAAGTCGGGATAGGGCGCCGTCGTCACGCTGACCGATTTCGGCCGCCCCGCCATTTCGATCGCGATCTCGCTGCCGGAAACGGCAATCTGCGCGCCCGCTTCCTTGAGCTTGTGCAGCGTCGCCCCGAGGGTGCCCGGCGCAGCGCCCGTCAGCGTCACCTTGCCACCGGTCGCGGCGACCGCCGCGAGGTAGGTACCCGTCTCGATCCGATCCGGCATCACGCGATGCGCGGCGCCCGCGAGCGAGCGCACGCCGCGAACACGGATCGTGCCCGTGCCCGCGCCCTCGATCTGCGCCCCCATCGCCTTGAGGCAATCGGCGAGATCCACCACCTCGGGCTCCCGCGCCGCGTTCTCGAGCACCGACTCGCCTTCGGCGAGCGTCGCCGCCATCATCAGATTCTCGGTGCCGGTCACGGTCACCATGTCCATGAAGATGCGCGCGCCGCGCAGGCGCTTCGCGGTGGCGTTCATGTAGCCGTGCTCCACCGTGATCTCGGCGCCCATCGCCTGCAGGCCCTTCACGTGCTGGTCGACGGGGCGCGCGCCGATGGCGCAGCCGCCCGGCAGCGACACACGCGCCCGGCCGCAGCGCGCGACGAGCGGCCCGAGGACCAGCACCGAGGCGCGCATGGTCTTCACCATCTCGTAGCCGGCTTGCGGCTCCTTGACGTCTTTCGCCTGCAGCGCGAGCCGGCCGCCCTCCTGCGCGCCGACCTCGACGCCCATCTGCGCCAGCAATTTCGCCATGGTGCGCACATCCATGAGGCGGGGCACGTTGTCGAGCGCGAGCGGCTTTTCCGTGAGCAGCGCCGCGCACAGGATGGGCAAGGCCGCGTTCTTTGCCCCCGAGACGCGCACCTCGCCAGCGAGCGGCCGCCCGCCGGTGATCTTCAGCTTATCCACCGGCGGCGAACTCTTCCGGCGTGAGCGTCTTCATCGACAAGGCGTGTACTTCCTCGCGCATGCGCTCGCCGAGCGCCGCGTACACCAGCTGGTGGCGCTGGATGCGGCTCTTGCCGGCAAAGGCCACCGCCACCACGAGCGCCTGGAAGTGCTGGCCGTCGCCGACCACTTCGACGCGCTCGCAGGCGAGGCCCGACTCGATGCTGCTTCGGATGCTTTCCGGTGTCACCATGATCAGGTCCTGAGCTTGTAGCCCTTTTTCAGCAAGTGCAGCGTCAGCGCCGACAGCAGCGCCAAGCTTACCGCGACCACGGCGAGGCTGGCCGCGGGCGCGACGTCGGAGGCGCCGAAGAAGCCGTAGCGAAAGCCGTCGATCATGTAGAAGAACGGATTGAGGTGCGAGATCGCCTGCCACTGCTGCGGCAGCGAATGGATCGAGTAGAACACGCCCGAGAGCATGGTGAGGGGCAGGATGAGGAAGTTCTGGAAGGCCGCGATCTGGTCGAACTTCTCCGCCCAAAGCCCGGCGAGCAGCCCGAGCACGCCCAGCAACAGGCTGCCGAGCAGCGCGAAGGCGCACGCCCAGAGCGGCGCCACCACGGACAGATCGACGAACCACGCCGTCACCGCCAGCACGCCGAGCCCGACTCCCAGACCGCGCGCCGCCGAAGCGAGCACGTAGGCGGCGAAGAACTCGAGATGCGACAGGGGAGAAAGAAGAACGAACACCAGGTTGCCGGTTATCTTCGACTGGATCAGGCTCGACGAGCTGTTGGCGAAAGCGTTCTGCAGCACGCTCATCATCACCAGGCCCGGCACCAGGAACGCCGTATACGGCACGCCCTCGAACACGCGCACGTGGCCGCCGAGCGCCTGCGCGAAGATCACCAGGTACAGGAGCGCGCTCAGCACCGGCCCGCCCACGGTCTGCACGCCGACCTTCCAGAACCTGAGCAGCTCCTTGGCGAGCAGCGTGGCGAATCCGGTCATGTCAGTGCTTCTGCATGAGATGCAGGAACACGTCCTCCAGGTCGGCGGGGTGCGGGCCGGCGAAGCTCGCGAGCAGGTTCTGCGTCGTGTCGAGCGCCACGATGCGGCCCGCCTTCAGCATGGCGATCCTCTGGCAGTGCTCCTCGGCCTCCTCCAGGTAGTGCGTGGTGAGCACGATGGTGTGGCCGTCGCGGTTCAGGCGCCGCACGAACTGCCACAGGCCCTGGCGCAGCTCGACGTCCACGCCCGCGGTCGGCTCGTCGAGCACGATCACCGGCGGCTTGTGCACCAGCGCCTGCGCCACCAGCACGCGGCGCTTCATGCCGCCCGAGAGCGAGCGCATGTTGGCGTCGGCCTTGGCGTCGAGATCGAGATGGTGCATCACCTCGTCGATCCAGGCGTCGTTCGCGCGGATGCCGAAGTAGCCCGACTGGAAGCGCAAGGTCTCGCGCACGGTGAAGAACGGGTCGAACACCAGCTCCTGCGGCACCACGCCGAGCGTGCGCCGCGCCCGGCGGTAGTCCGCGATCACGTCCGCGCCCAGCACCGCCACCGATCCGGCATTGGCGCGCGCCAGGCCGGCGATGATGTTGATGAGCGTGGTCTTGCCGGCGCCGTTCGGGCCGAGCAGGCCGAAAAACTCGCCCTGGCGCACCTCGAGCGTCACGCCGGCGAGCGCCTGCAGCGCACCGTAGCGCTTCTCCACGCCGCGTACCTCGATGGCGGGGATCAGCTTGCGGCTTCTTGCGGCAGCAGCTCGGCCACGCCGTATAGCTGCGCCAGGCTCTTCAGGTCCGGCGGCAGCCGCACGAGCGCGAGCGGGCGCTCGCGCTGCTTGGCCGCGCGCATCCAGGCGAACAGCACCGCGAGCAGCGACGAGTCGAGCTCCGTGACTTCGCCCAGGTCGACCGTGCGCACGCCGGCTTCGAGCGGGCCGCGTGCCGCCTCGAGCAGCTGCGCGGCCGTGGCGAGCGTCGCCGGGCCGCTGACGGTGAGGCGCTCGCCGTCGACGCGGATCATTTTCCGGCGTCCGCCCGCGGCGCGTCCATGGATCGGTTCTTTTCCTCCAGCGCCGCGATCAGGCCGTCGACGCCCTTGTCGCGCACGATGGTCGCGAACTCGGTGCGGTAGTTGACCACCAGGCTGATGCCGCCCACGCGCACGTCGTAGACCTGCCAGCCGCGCGCGGTCTTCTCCATGTCGTACTCGACCGGGACCGGCTGCGCGCCGGACTGCAGCACGCGCACCTCCACCGTGACGTCGGTGTCCCCGGGCTTCATGCGCAGCGGCCGGAACTCGAACTTCTGATTGCCGAAGGCGCTGAGCGAGCTGGCGTAGGTGCGCACGAGCAGCGTGCGGAACGCGTCGGCCAGGCGTTTCTTCTGCTCGGGCGTGGCCTTGCGCCAGTGCACACCGACGGCGAGCGCCGTCATGCCCACGTGGTTGAAGTGCGGTAGCGCCTTGTCCTCGATCAGGCGGATGGTCTTGGCGCGGTCGCCTTCCTGCAGGTCCTTGTCCGTGACGATGAAGCGCTGGATGTCCAGCATCACGTCCCTTACGAGGGCATCGGGCGCCAGCGGCTCGGCGAGTGCCGCGCCCGCGACGAGCGCCAGCGCGGCGGCAAGCATGCGTTTCATCTGCGCCTCCTTAATCCGCGGGCGGCCGCTCGCGCGGCGGCCGGCCGTCGTAAACCTGGCTCCTGCGACGCTGCAGCCACGATTCTCGCAGGAATACGTAACGGTCGAGCGCCGCCTCCTCCAGCGTGCGGCTGGCCCCGAGCAGGTCGGCGCGCCGCGCGACTACGCGCGTGACGGTCAGCGCGTTGCGCTCGTCCACCGGCGTGTGCACCAGCACCGGATCGCCCTCCCAGTCCACCGGCAGCGCCGCAGCATCCCGCAGCGTAGAGGGCCCAAGCAGGGGTAGCACCAGGTACACGCCGTCGCCCACGCCCCAGCGCGCCAGCGTCTGGCCGAAATCCTCGTTGTGCTTCTCCAGACCCATGTCGCTCGCCCAGTCGATCACGCCGAAGAACCCGAGAGTCGTGTTGACCGCGACCCGCATGAGGTCGCCCATCGCCTGTTCGACCTTGCCCTGCAGGAGATTGTTCGCGCCGATATACAGGTCGTCGAGGTTGTTGAAGAAGTTGCGCACGCCGTCGCGAAAGCCCGACGGCGTCACGTTGCGGTACAGCCGGGCCGCGGGCTGCAGCGCGTTCTCGTCCACGACGTCGTTGAACGCCTGCACGCCGCGGTTGAGGCTCTCCAACGGGTCGCGCGGGTCGCCGTTCGTGGCGCAGCCCGCGGCGAGCAATGCCAGCGCAATCAATAGCGAGCGTGCGCTCACTTCGCCCCTTTCGTGTCTCCGCCCTCGGCAGCCTTGCTGGTGAAGAACTGGCCGATCAGGTTCTCCAGCACCACCGCCGACTGGGTGAGGCGCAGGCGCTCGCCGTCGGCCAGCATGCGCTCGTCGCCGCCCGCCTCGAGCCCGATGTACTGCTCGCCCAGCAGCCCCGAGGTGAGGATCTTGGCCGAGGTGTCGCGCGGAAACTTGTAGCGCCCCTCGATGGTGAGCACCGCGACCGCTTCGTAGCTCTCGTTGTCGAAGCCGATGTCGGCGACGCGCCCCACCACCACGCCGGCGCTCTTCACCGGCGCGCGCACCTTGAGGCCGCCGATGTTGGAAAAGCGCGCATCCACCCGGTAGGTCTCGGCCGTGGAAAAAGAAGCCAGGTTGCCGACCTTGAGCGCGAGAAACAGCAGCGCGCCCAGGCCGATGGCGACGAAGACGCCGACCCACAGATCGATGGCGGAACGGTTCATGGTCAATTGCCTCCGGTAAACATCAGCGCGGTGAGCACGAAATCGAGCGCCAGGATGGCGAGCGAGGACATGACCACGGTGCGCGTGGTTGCCCTGGACACGCCCTCGGCGGTGGGTGCCGCGTCGTAGCCCTCGAACACGGCGATCAGGGTCACGGCGACGCCGAACACCACGCTCTTGATGACGCCGTTGAGAATGTCGTTGCGCACGTCCACCGCCGCCTGCATCTGCGACCAGAACGCGCCTTCGTCCACGCCGATCAGCACCACGCCAACCAGGTAGCCGCCGAAGATGCCCATCGCCGAGAACAGCGCCGCGAGCAGCGGCATCGACAGCACGCCGCCCCAGAAACGCGGCGCGACCACGCGCGCGATCGGGTCCACGGCCATCATCTCCATTGCCGAGAGCTGCTCGGTCGCCTTCATCAGTCCGATTTCGGCGGTGATCGCGCTCCCCGCCCGGCTCGCGAACAGCAGCCCCGCGACCACCGGCCCGAGCTCGCGCACCAGCGACAGCGCCACCAGCACGCCCAGCGCCTCGGACGAGCCGTAGCGCTGCAGCGTATCGTAGCCTTGCAGGCCGAGCACCATGCCGACGAACAGGCCCGACACCAGGATGATGATGAGCGAGAGCACGCCCGCGAAATAGATCTCGCGCACCGTCAGGCGAAAGCGCCGGAAGGCGGTGCCCGAATGCATGAGCAGGTAGCCGAAAAAGCGCGCCCCGTAGCCCAGGCGCCAGATGCCCGCGGTCACCACAGCACCGAGGTGAGTGAGTGCAGCGCGCATCCGCTAGGCGGCGCCGGCGAGGCCGAGGTCGGCCGGGTAGCTGGCGGCCGGGTAGTGGAAGGGCACCGGGCCGTCCGTCGCGCCGCTCACGAACTGCTCCACGAAAGGCACGCCGGAGCGGCGCACTTCGTCCGGCGTGCCCTGGGCGACCACCCGCCCGTCCGCCATGAAATAGACGTAGTCCACGAGCGGCAGCGTCTCGGCGACGTCGTGCGTGACGATGATCGAGGTGGCGCCGAGCGTGTCGTTCAACTGCCGCACCAGGCGCGCGATGACGCCGAGCGCGATCGGGTCGAGCCCCGTGAACGGCTCGTCGTACAGGATCAGCTCGGGATCGAGTGCGATGGCGCGCGCCAGCGCCACGCGCCGCGCCATGCCGCCCGAGAGCGCCGTCGGCAGCAGCGGCGCCGCGCCGCGCAAGCCGACCGCCTCGAGCTTGAGCAGCACCAGGTCGCGGATCGCGTCTTCCGGAAGGTCGGTGTGCTCGCGCATCTGGAACGCCACGTTGTCGAACACCGACATGTCCGTGAACAGCGCGCCGAACTGGTACAGCATGCCCATGCGCCGGCGCAGCGCGTACAGCGCGTCGCGGTCGAGGTCGCTGGTCAGCTGGCCGAGCACGCGTGCCCGCCCGCGGGTCGGCATCAGGGCCGCCGCGATGACGCGCAGCAGCGTGGTCTTGCCGCAGCCCGACTGTCCCATGACCGCGACCACCTTGCCGCGCGGGATCTCGACATTGATCCCGTGCAGCACCGGCTGGCGTCCATAGGCGAACGTCAGGTCTTCGATTTGCGCGATGGCGGTAGCGGCCACGGGGCTGGAGGTGGACGGCGGCAAGGCGCTGATTTTACTCGACACGCAGGGTGCAGCCGGTTTCCCCTATAGTTAGGCCCGTGGACAGAGCAGTCTCCAGCGCTGCGATACGCGTGGCCGGTCTGGTCAAGCGCTTCGGCGCGCGCGAGGCGCTCTGCGGCGTCGACCTGGAGGTGGCCCCCGGCGAAGCCTTCGGGCTCGTCGGCGCCAACGGGGCGGGCAAGACCACGCTGCTCAAATGCATGCTCGATTTCTGCGCTTTCGATGCCGGCCGCATCGAGATCTTCGGCGTGCCGAGCGGCGAGGCGCGCGCGCGCGCGCGCCTGGCCTATGTGCCGGAACGATTCCTGCCGCCGCACTACCTGCGTGGCCGCGAATTCCTCGCGCTCACCGTGCGCCTGGGCGGCGGCGCCTACCGTGAAGACGCCGCGCGCGCGCTGCTCGATGAGCTCGCGCTGGAAGCCGAGGCGCTGGAGCGGCCGGTGCGCGAGCTGTCCAAGGGCATGACGCAGAAGCTCGGCCTTGCCGGCGGCTTTCTTCTTGCGCGCGACCTCGTCGTGCTCGACGAACCGATGAGCGGCCTCGACCCGGCGAGCCGCGTGGCGGTGAAGAGCGTCCTCGGCCGGCTGCGCGGCGAGGGCCGCACGCTGCTGTTCACCTCGCATGTGCTCGCCGACGTCGAGGAGCTGTGCACCGGGATCGCGGTGCTCGAGCGCGGGCGGCTGCGCTTTCGCGGCACGCCGGCCGCGCTGTGCGCGCGCTACGGCGAATCGAACATCGAGCGCGCCTTCCTGCGCTGCGTGCATGGCGACTAGCCCGCACGACGCGCGCAGCGCCAAGCCGCTGCTGCTCATCGTCGACGACGACGTGCTCATCGCCGAGACGCTCGCCTTCGCCCTCGGCGCGGATTTCGAGGTGTTGTCCTGCGAGTCGCGCGCCCATGCCGTCGAGCTGCTGCGCCAGCTGCCGCAGCCGCCGCAGCTCGCGCTCGTCGACCTCGGCCTGCCGCCGCGCCCGCATGCGCCCGACGAGGGCTTCCAGCTGATCGCCGACCTGCTCGCGCATTCGCCCGCCATGCGCATCGTCGTGCTCTCCGGGCAGGGCGATGCGGCGCACGCGCGCCATGCGCGCACCCTCGGCGCCGCCGAATTCATCGCCAAGCCCTGCGACCCCGCGGTGCTGAAAGCCATGCTCATGCGCGCGCTCGCGTTCCGGCCCGCCGAGCCGGCAGGCGTCCCGCAGCAGGCCGCGCGGCTCGTCGGCGAGAGCGCGGCGCTCGCGCGCCTGCGCAGCCAGATCTCGCAATCGGCCGATTCGCCGTTTCCGGTGCTGGTCGAGGGGGAATCGGGCAGCGGCAAGGAACAGGTCGCGCTCGCGCTGCACCAGCTCTCGCGCCGCGCGGCCAAGCCTTACCTGGCGCTCAACTGCGCGGCAATCGCGCCCACGCTGGTCGAGCCGACGCTGTTCGGCTATGTCAAAGGCGCGTTCACCGGCGCCACCGCCAACAAGTCGGGCTACTTCGAGGATGCGCAGGACGGGACGCTGTTTCTCGACGAGATCGGCGAGCTGCCGCTCGAGATGCAGGCCAAGCTGCTGCGCGTGCTGGAGAACGGCGAGTACCAGCGCGTCGGCGAGACGCAGCGCCGCATGGCGCGCGCTCGCGTGATCGCCGCCACCAACCGCGACCTGCGCCAGGAGATGCGCCAGGGGCGCTTCCGCGCCGATCTGTACCACCGGCTGTCGGTACTGACCGTGGCGGTGCCGCCGTTGCGCGAGATGGGCCGCGACCGCCTGCTCCTGCTGCAGCACTTCCGCGCCCAGTACGCGGCGCAGGCCGGCGTCGCGCCTTTTTCCCTCGATGCCGCCGCCGAGCGCGCCTGGCTCGCCTATTCGTTTCCGGGCAATGTGCGCGAGCTGCGCAACATCGTCATCCGGCTCACCACCAAGTACGCCGGCCAGAGCATTTCGCCGCGCGAGCTGGAGCCCGAGCTCGACCTCATCGGCGAGGGCGAGGCCGCGCCGCAGCCGCGCGACCTGCTCGCCGACGCGCAGCGCGAACTCGAGCGCGGCCGCTTCAGCCTCGACGACACGCTCAAGGCCTGGGAGCGTGCCTATGTCGAGGCCGCGCTCAGGATGACGGGCGGCAACGTGAGCCAGGCGGCCAAGCTCCTGGGCGTGAACCGCACCACGCTTTACTCGCGGATGAGCACCACCGAGGACAAGGAGCACTAGCCGATGTCGCTGTATCTCGAGCATTTCGGCCTCAAGGAAGCGCCGTTCCGCATCACGCCGCACACCGACTTCTTCTTCGACGGCGCGGACCGTGGCGCCACGCTCGACGCGCTGCTTTACGTGACGCTGCACGAGGAGGGCATCGTCAAGGTGGTGGGCGAGGTGGGGAGCGGCAAGACCATGCTCTGCCGCGTGCTGATCGAGCGCCTGCCCTCGCACGTCGAAACGGTGTACCTCGCCAACCCGTCCTTTACGCGGGAAGAGATCCTGCACGCGGTGGCCGAGGAGCTGAAGATCGAATTCGAGCGCGAGCGCGTCACCGGGGTCCTGCACGCGTTGCACGACCGGCTCATCGATTCCTACGGCCGCGGCCGGCGCACCGTGATCCTGATCGACGAGGCGCACGCCATGCCCGAGGAAACGCTCGAGCAGGTGCGACTGCTGTCGAACCTGGAGACCAGCCGCCACAAGCTGCTGCAGATCGTGCTGTTCGGCCAACCCGAGCTCGACGACGTGCTGGCGCTCGGCTCGATGCGCCAGCTGAAAGACCGCATCACGCACAACTTCCGCATGCGCCCGCTGTCCGCAGAGGAGGTTGCGACCTACCTGTCGTTCCGCATGCGCGCGGCAGGCTACCGCGGCCCCGACATTTTCGCCGACAAGGCCGGGGCGCTGATCGCGCGCGCCTCCGGCGGGCTCACGCGCCGCGTGAACATCCTCGCCGACAAGGGGCTCCTGGCGGCGTTCAGCGGGGGCACGCACGCCGTCACGGAAAAGCATGCGCGCGCCGCCATCGCCGATTCGGAGTTCGCGCCGCGCCGGCGAATGCCGAGTCCGTTGACCGCTGTGGCGGCGGCAACGCTCGCCGGCCTCGTCCTGGGTGCCGGCGGCTTCTGGATGCTCGCGCCCTCTCCGACCCCCGTTGTGGCGTCTGCCCGGGTTCCAGCCCCTGCGCCAACGCCGTCACCCGCCGCTGCTGCGCCGCCGCAAGCGCCGGTCGTGGCGCCGGCGTCCGCCGCGACGCCGCCGGCGAGCGCCGAGAGCAAGACCTCGCCGCTACTG
>Ga0224500_10002127_pt1 | contig 10926 bp, 6 predicted proteins | sample SF_Oct11_sed_USG_FD_168126 | JGI IMG/M metagenome (GOLD analysis project Ga0224500, IMG submission 168126) | Sediment microbial communities from San Francisco Bay, California, United States - SF_Oct11_sed_USGS_4_1 | ecosystem: Environmental > Aquatic > Marine > Sediment | place: USA: California... | reverse complement strand
CTCGGGACTGGTGGGACGAGTTCCATGACACCGAGAAAGGATCCGGGGTCAAGCCAGTGCGGTCGTGATGCCCGACCATCGCGGCGCCCTCCGGGCCACTGCGTGTCCAGTTGCCGCACGTCATGTCTGGCGAGGGAGCAAAGGCGGTGCCGTCGACAGCCGACCCTGTGAGGATGTCGTGCGTGTTGGGGTTGTCACCGCGACCGTTGACGGGCGTGCCCGTCTCGGTCAACGCGGTTGTCTTGTTGATGTTGTTGCCGCTGCCGTGAAGGGAGGCCACGTCGCGCGCGACCAGGATGCCCTTCGCATTGAACCAGGGACCCTTGCCGATGCGGTCGCGCGCGTTGACGGCCGGCTGGTTGTTCGCCGGGCTGGCGCTCAGGTACGCGCGCCAACCGCGACTACCGGCCCCGGCAGCCGTCGCCAACTTCTGGCAATGCGCATCAGCCCCCTCCAACCCCCCCAGGTCACCGCCCTTGCCGGAACCAACGCTTGTGACGAAGAAACTCATCGGCCCGGTCTGCGGAGCGGGCGGCGTGGTGTCACATGCGACCAGAAGGCTGGCAATGGCGACGAGGTTCAGAGCGAGAACGGTACTGCGGTGCATTCATGTCTCCTTGAGTTGGACCCCGGATTACGCCGCGCAACGGCCCGGACTTGCTCAGGACTTTCCCGAGCGGCTGCGCTTGACCGGCTGCAACGTGGTCTCGCGCGGCGGCAGCCCGGTGTGCTGTGTCAGCAAGCGTCCGCGCGGCGGCCGGGCGGGCGCCGTCGAGTTCTTGCGCCGCGCGCTCTGGTAGCTGCCGTCGGTAGCCGGCTGGTAAGTGGGGATCAGCTGGTGCTTGCCGTTGCCGATGAGGTCGGCACGGCCCATCTGCTTCAGCGCGTCGCGCAGCAGCGGCCAGTTGTTCGGGTCGTGCCAGCGCAGGAAGGCCTTGTGCAGGCGGCGCCGCCGCTCGCCACGCACGATGTCGACCTTTTCCGCACGCTGCGGTTGGCGGCTGATGCCCTTCAGGGGGTTCAGATCCGTGTGGTACATCGCCGTCGCAGTGGCCATCGGCGAAGGATAGAAGGTCTGCACCTGGTCAGCCTTGAAGCCGTTCTTCTTCAGCCACAACGCGAGGTGCATCATGTCCTCGTCGCTGGTGCCCGGGTGCGCGGCGATGAAATACGGGATCAGGTACTGCTTCTTGCCGACCTCGGCGCTGTAGTGCTCGAACATCTGCTTGAAGCGGTCGTAGGCGCCGATGCCCGGCTTCATCATTTTCGACAGCGGCCCGCCTTCGGTGTGCTCGGGGGCGATCTTGAGATACCCGCCTACATGGTGCTGGACCAGTTCCTTGACGTACTCCGGGCTGCGCACCGCGAGGTCGTAGCGCAGGCCCGAGCCGATCAGCACCTTCTTGATGCCGGGCAGCGTGCGCGCACGGCGGTACAGCCTGATCAACGATGAGTGGTCGGTGTCGAGGTTCGGGCAGATGCCGGGATAGACGCAGCTCGGCTTGCGGCAGGCCGACTCGATCTCGCGGCTCTTGCAGGCGATGCGGTACATGTTGGCCGTCGGCCCGCCGAGATCGCTGATGACGCCGGTGAAGCCATTGACCTTGTCGCGGATCGCCTCGACCTCGCGGATGATCGAGTCCTCGCTGCGGTTCTGGATGATGCGGCCCTCGTGCTCGGTGATCGAGCAGAAGGTGCAGCCGCCGAAGCAGCCGCGCATGATGTTCACCGAGAAACGGATCATCTCCCAGGCCGGGATCTTGGTCGGCCCGTCGTGCCCTCCCGCCTCGTCGGCGTAGCGCGGATGCGGGCTGCGCGCGTACGGCAGGTCGAACACATGGTCCATCTCCGCTGTGGCGAGCGGGATCGGCGGCGGATTGATCCAGACGTCGCGCTCACCGTGGCGCTGCACCAGCGCACGAGCGTTGCCCGGATTGGTCTCGAGGTGCAGCACGCGGTTGGCATGTGCGTACAGCACCTTGTCGCTCCTGACCTGCTCGTAGGCCGGCAGGCGGATCACGCTGCGCTCGCGCGCGGGCATCTGCACGGCGCCGGTCCTGCGTGAGGCGGGCATCGCGACCACTGTGTCTGCGGGCGCCGACGCGCCGTCTTCCTTCACGCACTGCGCGCCCTTCGCGCTCGCGACCTCTTCGGTCGTCAGGTAGGGGTTGATGTGCTCGTCGATGCGCCCCGGCCGGTCGACCTCGGTCGAGTCGATCTCCATGAACCCCTGCGGCGCGAACGAATCGCGCACCATGAAAGCGGTGCCGCGCACATCGGTGATGCTCTCGATCGGCTGCTTCTTCGCGAGCCGGTGCGCGATCTCGACGATCGCGCGCTCGGCGTTGCCGTAGACCAGCAGGTCGGCCTTGCTGTCGGCCAGGATCGACCTGCGCACCTTGTCCTGCCAGTAGTCGTAGTGCGCGATGCGGCGCAGGCTGGCCTCGATGCCACCGATCACCACCGGCACGTCCTTGAACGCCTCCTGGCAGCGCTGGGTGTAGACCAGCGTGGCGCGGTCGGGCCGCTTGCCGGCCACGCCGCCGGGCGTGTAGGCATCGTCGCTGCGGATCTTCCGATCGGCCGTGTAGTGGTTGATCATCGAATCCATGTTCCCGGCCGCGACGCCGAAGAACAGCGTCGGCCGCCCGAGTCCGCGGAACGACTCGACGTCGTTCCAGTCGGGCTGCGCGATGATGCCGACGCGAAAGCCCTGCGCCTCGAGCACGCGCCCGATCACCGCCATGCCGAAGCTCGGATGGTCGATGTAGGCGTCGCCGGTGACGACGATGATGTCGCACGCATCCCAGCCCAGCGCGTCCATCTCGGCGCGGCTCATCGGCAGGAAGGGTGCGGGACCGAAGCGCTTGGCCCAGAACGGGCGGTAACGCGTGAGCGCCTTCGGTCCGGCCGGCGGTGACACGGCGGTGGTGGACATGAAGCGGCGTATTGTCCGCTGCACTGCCGCCCCTACACTGCCGAAGCCTTTTCAAACGCGCTGGCCATGCCTGACACCACCGACGACAAGAAGCCCAGGAGAGAACTCGAGGAGGTCGAGAAGCGCCTCGCGCAGAACCCGGTCGACGCCACCGGCAGCGTCGCGCTCGCCGATGCCCGCACCCTCAGGTACCTGACGCGCTGCGAATTCCTCCCGGTGCCGAAGGGCGGCTTCGGTGAAGACCGCGGCGAACCGCAGGCCGCCGTTTTCGCCACCTCGTACGTTGTCGAGCGCGCCGACGACAGCCCGCCGCGCGGTGTGTGCTTTGCGTTCAATGGCGGGCCTGGCGCGTCGTCGGTGTGGTTGCACCTGGGTGCGCTCGGCCCCAAGCGCATGGCGGTACCCGACGACGGCACGATGCCGGCGCCACCCTACACCGTGGTCGACAACCCGATCACGTGGCTGAAGCATTTCGACCTCGTCTTCATCGATCCGCCGCACACCGGCTGGTCGATCGCCGCCGGCGATGACGCGCGCAAGGCGCTGCTGTCGGTCGACGGTGACGTGGTTGCACTGGCTGAGGTGATCCGGGCGTGGTTGACGCGTCACAAGCGCTGGGCCTCGAAGGTCTTCCTGGCCGGCGAGAGCTACGGCACGACGCGCGGGGCGGCGCTGGCCGATGCGCTGCAGAACGCGAACGTGGCACTCGCCGGCGTGATCCTGGTCTCGTGCGCGATGGACCTGCAGTCGCTCGTGTTCGCACCCAGGAATGACTTGCCCTATGCGCTGTTTCTGCCGGCGTTCGCCAACGTCGCGCAGTACCACGGCCGACTCAAAGGTCCGCTCGCGGCGTCGCCCGAGGCCGCGCGCAGCGCCGCCGAGGCCTTCGTCGCAGAGGATTACCTCGCCGCACTGCACCGTGGCGCCGCACTCACCGGCTCGGCACGCGAGCGCATCGCCAAGCGCGTGGCGGAGCTCACGGGTCTTCAGCGATCGCTCGTCGAGGAGCGCAATCTGCGCATCCGCGACCAGGGCTTCTTCTTCGACCTGCTGCGCGACGAAGGCCGCATCGTCGGCCGACTCGATGCGCGCAGCACAGGCCCGATGGCGGCCAGCCGCACCCGCGACTGGGAGTTCGATCCCGGCATCGAGGCCATCGCGGCGCCGTACGGGATGGCCGCCCTCGCCTACTTCGGCGATGCACTCGGCCTGACCGACGAGACGCGATACGAACTGCTGTCGATGGAGACCCACAAGGCCTGGAACTGGAACCGCGGCGAGGCAAAGGGCAACGCCTTTGCGAGCACGAGCGACGACCTGTCGCGCGCACTGCGGCGCAACCCGCACCTTCGCGTGTTCGTGGCCAGCGGCCGCTACGACCTGGGCACGCCGTACAGCGCGAGCGACTGGTCGCTGGCACAGCTCGACGTGCCGCCCCAGGTGCTGTCGCGCATCGAGCACCACTACTACGATGCCGGGCACATGATGTACACGCGGCAAGGCGACCTCGAGAAGCTCGAGCGCGATCTCGCCGCTTGGCTTCGGGCGCCTTGACGCGCACCCCGCCGCCATCCGGGGTCGCTCAGGGGTCCCTGACGTCCGCGACCGGATTCGCGCCGAAGTCGGCCCGCGTCAGGTAGGCGATCACCTTGCCCGCCGCGGTCGACGGGCTGTCGAGCCGCCCGCTGGTTTTCATCTGCACGAAAGCGTCGCGATCGGGAAAGCCTTGCGGGTCAGCACCGCGCAGCTGGATCTGCATGTCGGTGTCGACGACACCCGGCGCGAGCGAGCAAACCTTCGCCCCATTGGGCTGTTGCGCCTCCTCGAGCGCCTGTGCGCGCGCGAGGTGGTCCAGCCCTGCCTTCACCGCGCAATACGGGCCTTGCGACGCCATCGCGCGGCGGCCCAGACCGGAGGAAATGTGCAGCACGCGGCGCTGACCCGTCCACCCCCGCGTCGCGCGCAGGAACGCTGCGCTGAGCAGCAACGGCGCCTCGAGACCCACGCGCGTGGTGGCCGACAGCTCCTCGAGATCGACATCGGCAAGCGGCCGCGGGTCCGCGAGCATTGCGGCGTTGTTGATCAGCACCGCAGCAGAGAATCGCCCGGGCTCGAAGGCCCCGAGCCAGACACCCAGACGCACAGCCACCGGCAGCGGGTCGGCCAGATTGCAGGTCCATTGTTCGAACTCGGCGGGTGGCGCCTGGCGCGACAGGCCCAGCACGGTCGCGCCGCTGGCAGCCAGTTGCGTGGCAATTGCCCGGCCGAGGCCGCGCGACGCGCCGGTGACGATGTAGAGGTGACAGGTCGGGTCGGTCATCGGGTGAGCATATCGCTCACGCCGCGACCACCAGCGCGAAGCTCGCCTTCATGCCGTCGCCGCTCGGAACGAAGGGCCGGGTGATCAACGGCCGATCCTCGGCCGCAAGCCGGCGCCAGAGGAAGTCACGGTCATTGCCCGGGTCACCTTCCACATAGAGTTGGGTCGTCAGGACCTCGCGCGCGCCGAGCTTGACCTTGGCGTGGATATGCGGTGCCCGGCCGCCGTAGGCCACGGGCCGGATCGTGCGGAAACGCCAGCGCCCATCGGCGTCCACCATAGCGCGACCGAAGCCCTGGAACGCGCGGTCGGCGCGGTCGCCATCGCCAGGGTGGTGGTAGTGGCCCTGCTCGTCGCATTGCCAGATCTCGATGGTCGCGCCGCGCAAGGCGCGACCATCGGCGTCGGCCAGCGTGCCCTCGACCCACGCCGGCTGGCCACGTCCATAGCGCAGCGCGCCATTGGCCAGCAGATCGGCGTCGCTGTCGGCGGGAATCGTCAACGGATAGAACGGGCCCTCGGTCTGCGCCGGCGTCAGCCGCCGGGTCGCCGCGCCCGCAACACGGGACCACAGCGCGAGCGACGGCGCGCCAATGCAGGCAGTGCCAAGCGCGACAAATGAGCGACGGGAAGCGGGCGAACCGTGGCGTGTCATGGCGGCTCCTTGGGTAGCGGTCAGAAAGGTACCGGGCAGGAAAAGTGCACCTGCCGGCCGTCCGTGGGATGCGGCAGTGTCAGTTCGGTCGCGTGCAGCATCAAGCGCTCGCGAGAGAGACCTTGGGGCGCGTACAGCGTGTCGCCCAGGATCGGGTGCCCGAGGGCCGCCAGGTGCACGCGCAGTTGGTGCGATCGGCCCGTCCGCGGCTCGAGCGCGACCCGGGTCACGCCCGCTGCCGTATCGCGGCCGAGCACCCGCCAGCACGTGGTCGACGGCTTGCCGCGCGCGCGGTCGACCTGCTGTCTCGGGCGGTTCGGCCAGTCGGCGGCCAGCGGCAAGTCGATCTCACCTTCGTCATCGGCCACGAGGCCGGCCACCAGGGCTTCGTAACGCTTGTGGACGCGCCGTTCGGCAAAGACCATCGACAACGCCCGCTGCGCGGCAGCCCCACGGGCGAACACGATCAGTCCCGAGGTGGCCTGGTCGAGCCGATGCACGACCCGTGCATCGGCAAACCGCTGCTGCACGCGCGACGCGAGGCAATCGTAGCCGTCGGCGCCGCGGCCCTGAACAGCCAGCAGGCCAGAGGGCTTGTCGAGCACCAACAGTGCCTCGTCGCGGAAGACGAGCCAAAGGTCGTCACCGGACATCGCCTGGCGCCGCAAGCCCGTGCGTCAGCCTCCAGGGGGCGGCGTCGGGCTGTCGACCGCGGGCGCAGCACCATCGGCTGGCGCCGGCTCGTCGCCGCGCTGCTGCTGTTTCTTCTGGCGCTTTTCTTCCTGTTTGCGCTTCTTCGCCAGTTCGCGCTGGCGTTTTTCGTAGGAGTAGTTCGGTGTGGCCACGGCATTCCCGTCGGGGACTGCGCATCCCGCAGTCGAGGCGCGCAGCATAGCCGGTCAGGCCGGATCCTGGACCGGGACGGTCTCAGGGGCTTCACCGACAATCGTGCCCCATGACTCGAATTCCCCGCTGGCGACGCGTGGTGCTCGCGGGCGCGCTCGCGGGCGGGCCGTGGAGCGGGGTCTGCGCCCAGGATCCTGTCACTGAGCCGGCGCCCGCGGCCGCGCCGGGTGCCGCACCTGCGCCTGCCGCCAAGCCCCCCGCGGCGCCTGGTCAGCGCATCGAGATCACCGGTGGCCGCGCGAGCGATGGCGAGCAGCGCCGCCAGTCGACCGCTACCAAGATCGTGATCGGCCGCGATGAGATCGAGCGCTTCGGTGACAGCAATACGCTCGAGATGTTGAAGCGCCTGCCCGGCGTCACCGTCCCCGGCGCCCCCGGCCGCGGCGGCGCGCCACGGATGCGCGGCATGGGCGGCGGCTACACGCAGATCCTGGTCGATGGCGAGCGCACTCCGCCACGCTTCTCGCTCGATGCAGTCCCGCCGGAGCAGATCGAGCGCATCGAGATCCTGCGTGCGCCCACCGCCGAGACAGGCGCCCGCGCGATCGCCGGCACGATCAACATCGTGTTGCGCGAGGGCTTCCGCAAGAAGCTCAACGACCTGAACCTCGCCGTAGGGGTCGAACGCGCGCTGGTGTCGCCCTCGCTCTCTTGGACGCGCAACGACACGATCGGCGACTGGATCGTCAATGGGTCGCTCTCGTTGTTCGAGCGCCGCTTCGTGAACAGCAGCCGGAGCCTGCGCACCGACGAGGATCTCGCGACCGGGCAGCCCGTGTTGGTGCGCGAGGGCACGCTCGAGAGCCGGGAACAGCGGCGTGGCGTTCATGCGTCAGCGCGCGTGCAGTGGCGCGACGAACAGGGGACGAGCTTGATGTTGCAACCCCTGATGATCGCCAGCCGCAGCACAACGCGTAGCACCGACACGGTCGGCCAGACGTTTGGCGTCGATCCACCCGACCATGTGCGTGGCCACACGGCGACCGACGGACGTTTTGCGCTGACCCGTCTGAACGCCAACTACAACCACCGTGTGGGCGACCGTGTTCGGCTCGAGTGGCGTGCCGGGCTCGGCAACGGGCATTGGCGCAGCACGCTGCAACGTCTGGAGTTCGACGCCGCCGATGCGCTGACGCGCAGAATCGACGAATCCACCGACAACCGGGATCGCAATGCGACGCTGAGCCTCAAGGCCTCGGCCGTTCTCGGCAGCGGCCACCACGTCGTCAGCGGCCTCGAGCTGGAGCGCAACCGCCGAAACGAGGGCAAGTCGACGCTCTGGGACGGCGTCCCTCAGCTGACGGAGTTCGGCGAAGACCTCTCCGCCTCGTCGCGGCGCCATGCGCTGTACGTCCAGGACGAATGGGCAATCAACCCCCAATGGGCGCTCCACGGGGGGCTACGCATCGAGGGCATCACGACACAGGGCGAAGATGCCAACGGTGTGACCGACGCCAACACGAGCCGCGTCGCGACGCCGCTGCTGCACGCGGTGTGGAAACCCGATGCGCAGGCCCGCGACCAGCTTCGTGCCAGCCTGACACGCAGTTACCGCGCACCGAGCCTGGGCCAGCTGATCGGCCGGCCATCGCTCAATCGCCTAGACCCGCCCCCGGGCGCCAACAGCGAGCTGAGCGCCGACAGCGCCGGCAACGCTGACCTGCGTCCCGAGGTCGCGCTGGGTCTCGACCTTGCGATTGAGCGTTACCTCGCGGACGGCGGTGTGCTCTCGGCCAACCTGTTTCACCGCCGCATCGCCGACCTGATCCGAAACGTGGTGTCACTCGAGGACGTGAGCTGGTCCCCCGGCCAGCCACGTTTCGTGTCGCGGCCGCAGAACATCGGCAAGGCGACGACGCAAGGCCTAGAGCTCGAAGCGAAGTTCCGCCTCGACCAGCTGGTCGACGACGGCCCGCGCACCGAGGTGCGCGCCAACGCGTCCCTCTTCCGTTCCAAGGTCGATGCGATTCCCGGCCCTGACAACCGCATCGCCGAACAGCCCGGCCGCACCGTCAACCTGGGGGCCGACCACCGCTTCCGCGGCACGCCGGTCACGATCGGCGCCAACTGGAACCACACACCGGGCTACCGCACCCGGCTGGACGCCGACCGGACGATCGTGCAGTCGGAGAAGAACGCAGTCGACGCCTTCGTGCTGTGGGCCTTCACCCCCGAGGCCAAGCTGCGCCTGTCGCTGTCGAACCTGCTGGCACTGGACACCGTGGGCACGACGAGCGTGCAAAGCGGCAGCCTGCTCGAGACCAGCCGCACGGCCGCGCAGACCCACCTCAACGCGCAATTGCGCCTGGAGCTGAGGCTCTAGAAATACAAAGGGCCACGCAAGTGGCCCAGGGACTTCAGAGCGCCGGTGACGGGTTCCGGAGTTCCGCCCAGTAATGCGGCTCGGTTTGTCGCCTGAAGTGCTGCGCATTGTGCGCGCGGTTCGTGGCCCCTGAACGAATCAATTGCACCGCTTTCGTGCCGCATTTGACGCCGCGCAAGCCCGCCGCGCGCCGGACACCGGTGCGCTAACCTTGCGCCCTTTCCACCGGACCGCACTGCCCTTGTTCGCCTTCTTCGAGCGCCTGATCGCACCGTACCCCGACGAGGTGCCCCGCCCGGCACCCCCGAAGCTGCTGCCCTTCCTGTGGGCGTGCACGCGCGGCATGCGCCCTCACCTGGCGGTCCTGACACTGCTGTCGGCGTCGATCGCCGCCTTCGAAGGCGTGCTGTTCGCCTTCATGGGCCGCATCGTCGACTGGCTGGCCGCCGTGCCGCCAGGCGAGCTGTGGTCCCGCCACGGCAGCACGCTCACGATCTTCGCCGCGGTGCTGGTCGGCACGCTGATCATCACGCTGTCCTGGGCCGTGCTGCGCTTCAACGTGCTGGCCGGCAACTTCCCGATGCGGCTGCGCTGGCTGTTCCACCGCCAGTTGCTGGGGCAGAGCCTGAGCTTCTACCAGGACGAGTTCGCCGGCCGCATCGCGACCAAGCTGATGCAGACCGCGCTGGCTGTGCGCGACGTGTGGTTCATCGGAGCCGACATCCTGGTCTACGTGGCGGTGTACTTCATCACGCTCGTGGGTGTGCTCGCGACCTTCAACCTCTGGCTGCTGGTTCCCTTCTTCGGCTGGCTCACGCTGTACGTGCTGACCTTGTGGTATTTCGTGCCCAAGCTGGCGAAGATCGCGCAACAGCAGGCCGACGCGCGCTCGCTGATGACCGGGCGTATCACCGACGCCTACACGAACATCGCCACCGTCAAGCTGTTCTCGCACACGCACCGCGAGGCGGCCTACGCGCGCGCGGCGATGGGCGACTTCATGAGCACCGCCTACCTGCAGATGCGGCTGGTGACGATGGTCGACCAGATCAACCAGGCGCTGTCGGTGATGCTGATCGGCTCGACGATGGCGCTGTCGCTGTGGCTGTGGTCGCACGGCCAGGTGGGCGCTGGTGCGGTGGCGGCCGCCAGCGCGATGGGGCTGCGCCTGAACGGCATCGCGCACTGGATCATGTGGGAGCTGGCGTCAATGTTCGAGCACATCGGCACGGTGGCCGACGGCATCGGCATCCTGTCCAAGCACCACAGCGTGGTCGACCGCGCCGACGCAGCCACGCTCACAGTGCCGCGCGGCGAGGTGCGCTTCGAAGCCGTGGGCTTCCACTACGGCGCCAACAGCAAGCTCGTGATCGAGGACTTCACGCTGACGATCCGGCCGGGCGAGAAGATCGGCCTCGTGGGCCGCTCCGGCGCCGGCAAGAGCACCGTGGTCAACCTGCTGCTGCGCTTCTACGACATCCAGCAGGGCCGCATCCTGATCGACGGCCAGGACATCGCCGGCGTGACGCAGGACAGCCTGCGCGCCAACATCGGCATGGTCACGCAGGACACCTCGCTGCTGCACCGCTCGGTGCGCGAGAACATCCTGTACGGCCGCCCCGACGGCACCGAGGAACAGATGCGCGCGGCCGCAGCCAAGGCCGAGGCGGGCGACTTCATCGAGACGCTCGTGGACCCCAAGGGCCGCAAGGGTTACGACGCGCATGTAGGCGAGCGCGGCGTCAAGCTCTCGGGCGGCCAGCGCCAGCGCGTGGCGATCGCGC
>Ga0224500_10002124_pt1 | contig 10946 bp, 10 predicted proteins | sample SF_Oct11_sed_USG_FD_168126 | JGI IMG/M metagenome (GOLD analysis project Ga0224500, IMG submission 168126) | Sediment microbial communities from San Francisco Bay, California, United States - SF_Oct11_sed_USGS_4_1 | ecosystem: Environmental > Aquatic > Marine > Sediment | place: USA: California... | reverse complement strand
CGAGGCGTTCGCAGGGCGGCTGCCGGTGCTCGGCGTGTGCCTCGGGCACCAGTCGATCGTCGAGGTGTTCGGCGGCGAGGTGGTGCGCGCCGGCCGCCTGATGCACGGCAAGGTCTCGCCGGTGCATCACGACGGCCGCGGCATCCTCGCGGGGATGCCCCAGCCGTTCGAGGCGGGCCGCTATCATTCGCTGATCGCGCGCCCGGAATCGTTGCCGCCGGTGCTCGAGGTGACCGCGCGCACGCCCGAGGGCGAGATCATGGGCGTGCGCCACACCGAGCTGGCGGTCGAAGGCGTGCAGTTCCACCCGGAGAGCGTGCTCACGCCCGACGGGCCGGTGCTGCTCGGCAATTTCCTCGGCCTGCGCGGCGGCCGCCGCGCGACGTGAGGGCGCCATGATCGAACTGCGCGAAGTGCTCGAGCGGCTGCTGCAGCGACGCGACCTGCAGCAACAGGAGGCCGGCGCGCTGCTGGTCGCGCTCACCGATCCCGCCCTGGCGCCGGCGATGGCGGGCGCGCTGCTCGCCGCCCTGCGCGCCAAGGGCATCACGCCCGACGAGGTCCGCGGCTTCGCGGGCGCCATGCGCTCGCTGGCGCGCAAGCCGGTCCTGCCGCACGGCGGCCCGGCCATCGACATCGTCGGCACCGGCGGCGACGCGTCGGGCAGCTTCAACCTGTCGAGCGGCGCGGCGCTGCTCGCCGCCGCGATGGGGCTGCGGGTCGTCAAGCACGGCAATCGCTCGATCTCGAGTCGCTCGGGCAGCGCCGACCTGCTCGAGGCGCTCGGCGTGCCCATGCCCCTCGACGAACAGGCCGCCGGCGACTGCCTGGCGGCGACCGGCTTCACGTTCCTGTTCGCGCCGCACTACCACCCGGCGATGAAGGAGGTGGCGCCCGTGCGTCGCGCGCTCGGCGTGCGTACGGTCTTCAACCTGCTCGGCCCGCTCACCAACCCGGCCGAGCCGCCGTTCGGGCTGATCGGGGCCTACAGCGCGGACGCCGCCAAGCTGATGGCCGACACCCTGGCCGGCATGCCGATCCAGCGCGTGTTCGTGATCCACGGCGAGCCCGGCTGGGACGAGGCGACGCCCGTGGGCCCCTTCGAGCTCCACGACGTGCGACCCGGCAAGGTGACGCGCGAGCTGCGCGACCCCCTGGACCTCGGGCTGCGGCGCTGCGCGCCCGCGGACCTCGCCGGCGGTGACGCCGAGCACAACGCCCGGGGGCTGCGTGCCGTGTTCGAGGGGCGCGACAACGGTCCGCACAGTGACGCAATCGTGCTCAATGCCGCGCTCGCGCTCGAGGTGGCGGGCGCCGTGCCAGACGCCGCGGCGGGCGTCGCGGCTGCCCGCGCTGCGATCCGGCACGGCGACGCGGCGCGGCTGCTCGAGCGCCTCGCGGCCTTCGGCCAGAGCCAGCGGGTAGCGGGTAGCGGATAGTGAGAATAGCTGCGCGCCAACTCGAAAGATTTCTTGCTACCCGAGGCGATCGCGCGTCGTCTTCGGAGGCTATCCGCTATCCGCTACCCGCTATCCGCTATCCGCTATCCGCTATCCGCTAACCATGGGTCTCCTCACCGACATGCTCGACTCCGGCCTGCGGCGCGTCGCCGAAGCCCGCCAACGCGTGCCGGAAGCGGCGCTGCGTGCCGCGGTGCTCGCCGGCCCCGCGCCACCGCGGTTGCAGCTCGACCGGGCAGGCTTCGACGTGATCGCCGAACTCAAGCTGCGCTCGCCGTCGCTCGGCGACCTCTCGGCCGCCACGCTCGATCCGGTGCGGCGCCTCGAGGCCTATGCGCAGGGCGGGGCCGCGGTGTGCTCGATCCTCACCGAGCCCACCCGCTTCGACGGCGACCTCGAGCACCTGCGCCTCGCGGCCGAGACCCTGCAGCCCTATGGCGTGCCGGCGCTGCGCAAGGACTTCCTGGTCGATCCCTACCAGGTGCTCGAGGCGCGGGCGTACGGCGCGTCGGGCGTGCTGCTGATCGTGCGCATGGTGCCGCGCGAGCAGCTCGTCGCCATGCTCGACTGCGCCGCCGGACTCGGACTGTTCGTGCTGCTCGAGGCCTTCGACGCCGACGATCTCGCCGTCGCCGCAGCCATTGCCCGTGACCGGGCAGGCCGCGACGAGCAGGTCCTGATGGGGCTCAACTGCCGCGACCTCGAGACGCTCGCGATCGACCCGCAACGCTTTGCCGTGCTGCGTGGCAGCCTGCCGCCCGGGTGGCCGGCCGTCGCCGAGAGCGGTGTGCTGACGCCGGACGACGCCGCGCGCGTCGCGCGCCTCGGCTACCGTCTGGCGCTGGTGGGCACCAGCCTGATGCGCCGCGCCGATGCGGCGCGCGCCGTGCAGGAACTCGTGGAGGCGGGCCGCGCGGCCCTGCGCTGACCGCCGATGCCGCTGTGGATCAAGATCTGCGGGTTGCGCACGACGGCGGCGATCGAGGCGGCCGCGGCGGCGGGCGCAGACGCGCTCGGGTTCGTGTTCCACGACGCGTCGCCGCGCAACCTGTCGCTCGCGACTGCCCGCGACCTGCAGCGGGCGGTGCCGCCGGGCGTGGAGCGCGTCGCGGTGTTCCTGCACCCGTCGCAGGCGCTCGTGGACGCGGTGCTCGATGCGATCGCGCCCGACTGGCTGCAGACCGATGCGGGTGACCTGCCGGGGCTGCGCCTGCCGGCAGGACTGCGCGTGATGCCGGTGCTGCGCGACGACGGCGCCGCCGCTGCCGCGGCGCTGCCGGAGCGGGTCCTGTTCGAGGGCGCGCGCAGCGGCGCGGGCGAGAGCGCGGACTGGACCGTCGCCGCCGCCGTCGCGCGGCGCACCCGGCTGGTGCTGGCCGGGGGCCTGCACGCGGCCAACGTCGCGGCGGCGGTCACCGCGGTGCGGCCGTTCGGCGTGGACGTGAGTTCGGGCGTCGAGCGCGAGCGCGGGCTCAAGGACGCGACGCTGATTCGTCAGTTCATCCGGGCGGCCCGCGCGGCGGAGCCGGTCCGGTCAGTCGAGGAGTTGCGATGAGAACCGAGTCCCTGAGCATCGACCGCGAGGCGCTGCTCGCGCAGGCGCTGCGCGGCGCGTTCCCCGACGCGCGCGGCCGCTACGGCCCGTTCGGCGGGCGCTACGTGCCCGAGACGCTGGTGCCCGCGCTCGACCGGCTCGAGGCCGGCATGCGCGCGCACCTGCACGAGCCCGGCTTCCGCGCCGAGTTCGAGTCCGAGCTGCGCACCTGGGTCGGGCGACCGACGCCCCTCACGCTCGCGCGCGAGCTGTCGCGCCGCTGGGGCGCCGAGGTGTGGCTCAAGCGCGAGGACCTCGCGCACACCGGCGCCCACAAGATCAACAATTCGATCGGCCAGGCGCTGCTCGCGAAGCGGCTGGGCGCGCGGCGCATCGTCGCGGAGACCGGGGCGGGGCAGCACGGCGTGGCGACCGCGGCCGCGTGCGCGCGCCTCGGCATGCCCTGCGTCGTCTACATGGGATCGGTGGACATGGAGCGGCAGGCGCCGAACGTCGGCCGCATGAAGCTGCTCGGCGCCGAGGTGGTGCCGGTGACGAGCGGCGACCAGACGCTGCGCGCCGCGATCGACGAGGCGCTGCGCGACTGGGTGTCCGATCCGGACGGCACCTACTACCTGATCGGCTCGGCGATCGGGCCGCACCCGTACCCGTACCTGGTGCGCGAGTTCCAGTCGGTGATCGGGCTCGAGGCCCGCGCCCAGATGCTCGAGCAGGCGGGCGCGCTGCCGGACGTGGCGGTCGCCTGCGTGGGTGGCGGGTCGAACGCCATCGGCCTGTTCCACCCGTTCGTGCAGGACCTCGGCGTGCAGCTGCTCGGGCTCGAGGCGGGTGGCACCGGGTCGGGCCTCGGGCAGAACGCGGCGTCCATCGCCTACGGCACGCCGGGCGTGCTGCAGGGCTGCTACTCGCTGCTGCTGCAGGACCCGCACGGACAGATCCAGGAGACGCACTCGGTCTCGGCCGGCCTCGACTACCCGGGCGTCGGCCCCGAGCACGCCCTGCTCGCGAGCATCGGTCGCGTCACGTACCAGGGCGCCGAGGACGACGAATCCCTCGAGGCGCTGGCGGAGTGCTGCCGGGCGGAGGGCATCCTGCCCGCGATCGAGACTGCGCACGCCTTCGCCGGTGCCAAGCGCTACGCGCGCGGGAATCCCGGCAGCCGCATCCTCATCGGGCTCTCGGGCCGCGGCGACAAGGACATGCCGACGCTGCAGCGCACGCTGCTGAAGGGGACGCCGTGATGACCGCTCCCCGCGACACCATCAGCACCGCGATCCGCACGGCCGCAGCGCACGGCCGCCCGGCGGTGGTCGGCTTCATGACGGCGGGGTTCCCCGACCGGGCGGGGTTCCGCGCGAACCTCGCCGCGATCGCCGCGGCAGCCGACGTCGTCGAGATCGGCATCCCGTTCACCGACCCGATGGCCGACGGCATGACCATCCAGCGCGCGAGCCGCGCGTCGCTCGCGGGCGGCTTCACGCTGCCGTGGCTGCTCGAGGAACTCGCGGCGCTGCAGCCGCGCCCGCCGGCGCCGCTGCTGCTCATGAGCTACTTGAACCCGCTGCTCGCCTACGGGCTCGACCGGCTGCCCGGGGCGGCCGCGCAGGCGGGGGTCGCGGGTTTCATCATCCCCGACCTGCCGTACGAGGAGAGCGCGGAGATGCGTGCCGCCCTCGACGCCCGCGGCCTGGCGCTGGTGCAGATGGTCACGCCGGTGACGCCGCCCGCACGCCTGAAGATGCTGTGCGAGGCGAGCCAGGGCTTCGTCTACGCCGTGACCATGACCGGCACGACGGGCAAGCAGGTGGCGGTGCCCGAGGACGTGCTCGCCTACATGGACCGCGTGCGCGCCGTGTCGCCCGTGCCGGTCTGCGCGGGCTTCGGCATCCGCAGCGCCGAGCAGGTCGAGCGCATGCGCGGTCGCGTCGACGGCGTGGTCGTCGGCTCGGCGCTCGTCGAGGTGCTCGAGCGCCGCGAAGACCCGGCCGCCTTCATTCGCGCCCTTCGTTCGCCGTCCCCCGCCGGCGGGAGCGGGCCGGGCTGAGGGCCGGGTGAGCGCATGACCTTCGCCGTCTGCGTGTTCTGCGGCTCGTCGTTCGGCGACGACCCGCGCTATGCGGAGGCCGCCCGCAGGACCGGCGCCGAAATCGCGCGCCGCGGCTGGACGCTGGTGTACGGCGGTGCGCGGGTCGGGCTGATGGGCGTCGTGGCGAACGCGGCGCTCGGCTCGGGCGGGCGCGTGGTCGGCGTGGTGCCGCAGTTCCTGTACGAACGCGAGGTCGGGCACGAAGGCATCAGCGCGCTCGAGGTCGTCGCCTCGCTCACCGAGCGCAAGCTGCGCATGGGCGAGCTCTCGGACGCATTCCTCTCGCTGCCGGGCGGCATCGGCACGCTCGACGAGCTGTTCGAGGCGTGGAGCTGGTCGCAGGTGGGGCTGCAGGACAAGCCGAGCGGGCTGCTCAACGTGGCCGGCTACTACGATCCGCTGCTGGCCTTCATGGACCGGGCCACGGCGGCGGGCTTCGTGCAGCCCCGGCACCGGCAGCTGCTGGCGGTGTCGGACGACGTCGGGGAACTGCTCGACGGGTTCAGGCGGCGGCGACCGCTGCCGTGAGGTACTGGATCACCAGCGCGCGCATGTTCTGCAGCGCGTTCTTCTCCCAGGTGAAGCACGGCGGCTCGCGGCGCAGCAACGACCAGCGCTGCGCCTTCATCACCGTCCGCAGGTACTCCAGGTTGCGCTCGATGGCCTCCATGTAGGGGTTGCGGCCGCCGAACAGGACCTCGAAGTAGCGGTAGGCGCCGCCGAACTCGCCGTCCAGCCGCGTGCGCATCGTCTCGGCGACGAACTGCGGGGTCTGCCGCAGCACGTCGAGGCCGGAGCCGTAGACGACCTTCAGGCCGTCCGCGCCGTGCGCGATCGCGACGCCGCCGAGCACGAACTCGGGGTAGAGCCGGTCGCGGCACTTCTCGAGATAGCAGCGATCGGCCATCTGCGCGGCCATGTCGGCCGTGCCGATCAGGTGGCCGACCTTGCGGTCGCGGGCATCGTCGAGGCGGATCTGGTCGAAATTGAGCTCGTAGCCCGTGAAGTGCACGATCTGCGTGGCGACCGGCACCCAGTCGGCCATGCCGATCGTCGGCAGGTAGCGGGCGAGGAACTGCGCGCTGCGCCCGACGTGCGTGCGCGTGAACTCGGCGCCGTTGCGGTGCGTGGTGTCGTCGGTCTGGCGGATGTAGCCCGCGTCGTGGAACAGCGCGACGATCAGGCCCAGCAGCGCGCGCTCGGCGCCGAAGCGGTGCTCGGGAGCGTGCGAACGCTCGTAGCCGACCAGCAGCCGCGCCATGGCGAGGGTGTCGTCGAGCGAGTGCTGCGTGTCGTGATAGACGGTGTCGCAGCCGAGGTAACCGGGAAACTGGCCGTTGAACAGCCGCTCGAAGTCGGCGAAGGCGGCGCCGAGCCTGTCGACAGGGCCGGTCGGCCAGGTGCGGGTGTAGAGCTCCTCGACGGCACGGCGCACGCCCGCGACCGAGCTCACCTGCACGGTGTTCGTCACGTCGTAGTCGCTGCGCCGGTACTGCATGGCGTTGTTGTTGTCGTCGTGGGCGCGGGCCCTACCGCGCTGAACCGCAGTCTAGTCCAACGTGCGCGGAAAACCAGAGTAAAGAATTCCGACAGTGGCGATCGCGCGACCTATATGTCAAACCGCGCGACCACCGGGGCGTGGTCCGACGGCCGCTCCAGCCGACGCGGACCCTTGTCGATGTGACATGCCGCGCATTTCCCCGCCAACGCGTGGCTGGCGAGGATCAGGTCGATGCGCAGGCCGGCGTTGCGGCGGAACGCCATCGTCCGGTAGTCCCACCACGAGTACGTCTTCTCCGGCTGCTCGAAGCGGCGGAAGCAGTCGTCGAAGCCGACGGCGAGCAGCGCGCGGAGCGCGGCGCGCTCGGGCTCGCTCACGTGCACCGAGCCTTCCCAGGCCTTCGGGTCGTGCACGTCGCGATCCTCGGGTGCGATGTTGTAGTCGCCCAGCACCACGAGGTGCGGGTGGCGCCCGATCTCGCCCGCGACGTAGTGGCGCAGCGCCTCGAGCCAGCGCAGCTTGTACTGGTACTTGTCCGAACCCACGGCCTGGCCGTTCGGCACGTAGACGTCGATGACGCGCACCCCGCCCACGGTGGCGGCCAGCACGCGCTTCTGCTCGTCGACGAATCCGGGAATGCCGGGCACGACGTCCGCCAGCTCGTGCTGCGCGAGCAGCGCCACGCCGTTGTAGGTGCGCTGCCCGCTGCAGGCGACCGTCCAGCCGAGCGACTCGAGTTCGCCGCGCGGAAAGTCCGGGTCGTCGAGCTTGGTCTCCTGCAGCGCGATGACGTCGACCGGGTTGGCGGCGAGCCAGTCCCTGAGGTGCGGCAGGCGCACGCGCAGCGAGTTGACGTTCCAGGTGGCGACGAGCATGGCTACGCCGCCAGGCCCAGCTGCCGCAGCAGCGGCTCGATCTCGGGCTTGCGGCCGCGGAACTCGACGAACGCGTCCATCGCGTCGCGGCTGCCGCCGCGCTCGAGGATCGAGTGCAGGAAGCGCCGCGCCGTGGCGACGTCGAACACGCCGTGCTCCTCGAAGGCGCCGAACGCGTCCGCCGACAGCACCTCGGCCCACTTGTAACTGTAGTAGCCCGCGGCGTAGCCGCCCGAGAATACGTGCTGGAAGCTGTGCGGGAAGCGGTTGAACTCGGGCGGGCGCACCACCGCCACCGTCGCGCGCACTTCGGCCAGCGTCTCGGCGATGCGCGGCGGGTTGCCCGGCAGGTACTCGGCGTGCAGGCGGAAGTCGAACAGCGCGAACTCGAGCTGGCGGACGGTCTGCATGCCGGCCTGGAAGGTGCGGCTCGCCTGCAGGCGGGCCAGCGTCTCTTGCGGCAGCGCCTCGCCCGTCTCGACGTGTGCCGAGATGAGCGGCAGCACCTCGTCGCGCCACGCGAAGTTCTCCATGAACTGGCTCGGCAGTTCGACGGCGTCCCACGGCACGCCGTTGATGCCGGCGACGCTCGGCACGTCGACGCGCGTCAGCAGGTGGTGGAAGCCGTGGCCGAACTCGTGGAACAGCGTCAGCACGTCGTTGTGGGTGAGCAGCGACGGCTGCTCGCCGGCCGGCGGGGCGAAATTGCACACCAGGTAGGCGATCGGCAGCGCGCTCGTGCCGGCGAGCTGGATTCGGCCGACGCACTCGTCCATCCAGGCGCCGCCGCGCTTCTTCGGCCGCGCATACAGGTCGAGGAAGAACCCGCCGCGCGGCGTGCCGTCGCGGTCGAGCACGTCGAAGAAGCGCGCGTCGGGGTGATACACCTCGACGGACGGGTTCGCGACGATGCGCACGCCGTACAGCCGGCTGATCACCGCGAACAGCCCGGCGAGCACGCGCGGCAGCGGGAAATACGGGCGCAGCGCTTCCTCGGACACCTGCAGGCGCTCGTGCTTGAGGCGCTCCGAGTAATAGGCCACGTCCCAGGCCGCGAGCGACCGGCCGGCGAACCGTTCCAGTTCCGCGAACTCGCGTTCGGCCGCCGGGCGGCTCACCCGCGCCAGCCGCTGCAGGAACTCGCTCACTTCGGCCGGGTCGCGCGCCATCTTGGTGGCGAGCGAGTACTCGGCGAAGTTCGCGAAACCGACCAGTTGCGCCGCCTCGTGACGCAGGGCGAGGATCTCGGCCATCAGCGGCGAGTTGTCCCACTGGCCGGCGTGCGGGCCGCGGTCGGAGGCGCGCGTCACCCAGGCCTCGTAGAAATCGCGGCGCAGTGCCTCATTGGCACAGTGCGTCATCACGGCCTGGTAGGTCGGCGGGTCCAGCGACAGCAGCCAGCCGTCCTTGCCGGCCGCGACGCCAGCCTGCCGGGCGCGATGACGGGCATTGGCGGGCAGCCCCTCGATCTCGCGCTCGTCCGTGACGTGGCGCGACCACCCGTTGGTCGCGTCGAGCACGTTCTCGTCGAACTTCGCCTGCACGGTCGCGAGCCGCTCCATCACGGCGCCGAAGCGCTGCTTCTGCTCGGGCGGCAGCGACACGCCGGCCAGGCGGAAGTCACGCAGCGCGTTCTCGACCACCTTGCGCCGCTCCGGGGCGAGCGTGGCGCCCTCGGCGTCCATGACGGACTGGTAGGCGGCGCACAGCTGCGCATTCTGGCCGAGCTCGGTGTGGTAGGCCGTGAGCAGCGGCAGGCAGGCGTTGTAGGCGGCGCGCAGCGGGTCGCTGTTCATCACGCCGTTCAGGTGGCCGACCGGCGACCAGGCCCGGGCGAGGCGGTGATGCATGCGCTCGAGCGGCGCCACCAGCGTGTCCCAGCGGTTGGCGCCGCTGGCGAGCAGCCCGGCGATCTCGGCGCGGTTGCCGTCGAGCAGCTGGCGAATCGCCGGCTCGACGTGGGCGGCCTCGATCTCGCGGAAGCGTGGCAGTGGGGCGTCGGTGAGCAGCGGGTTGGTCATCGAGTGCGTCCCTTGCGGCAGCCGGAAGCCGCCATTTTGGCACACCCGCGCTGCGCTGCTGGGGTCAGCCGAAAACGCCCTGCAGCAGCCAGCCGAGCGCGTACGTCGCCAGGCCGAACCCGGCGAACGCGAGCAGCGCGCGGCGCCGGAAACGCCGCGCCAGCGCCTGCTCCGGGTAGGCCGCGACCAGGAACAGCTGGCTGCCGTCGGGGCGCGCGAGCACGTGCACGGCGGCCGGCACCGGCGCGTCGAGGTGGCGTTGCGTGACGGCGCGGCGCGCTTCCTCGCGTGCCCGTTCCCATTCCGCCAGGCTCACGGCCCCGTCACCGTCCGCGTCGAACCGCGCGACCAGCGCCGCCTGGTCCTGTTTCCACTCCGCGAGCAGGGCCGCGACGTCGGCCTCGCGGTCGGCGTGCGGGGTGCCGGAGTGCGTGCGGAAATGTCCGAGCACGTGCACCTGCTCCTGCTCGTAGATGCGCTCCTCGTAGTAGCGGTACTGCGGTTCGCCGAAGGGCGAACGTCGCCCCGGTGCCGCGGTCGGCCAGGGGGTGTCGCCGTACCACGTGGTGGTTTCCGCGGTGAGCACCTGGGCGCCCGTCGGCTTGACGATGCACTCGCCGGTGCCGTCGTCGAGCAGGAACGGCTGCTCGGAGCGCCCGGACTGAACGGTCTGCCACTTGGTGCGGCGGTGGCCTTGCGAGCCGGAGCCGGTGCGCCGCTGGATGCGGAACCGCCACCACACGCAGGGGCGCTGCGTGAGCGGGGCGATGTTGCCGGCGCCGGCGAGCGCCTTGCTGCGCCCGACGAGCTCGACGTAGCCCTGCGCGGCCGAGCGGATCCGCGAGGTGGGCGTGTCCTCGACCATCCGCGCGATGTGCAGGAAGCGGAACGCCAGCCAGCCGCCGCCCACGACGGCGACGCCCAGCATCAGCACCCAGAACCAGAACTCGGACGGATCAGCCAAACAGCTGCCCAAGGTTCACGTCGCGCTTCTGCTCCTCGGTGAACTCGAGCAGCGCCGACTGCCTGAACTCGAACAACCGGGCGACGATCAGGTCGGGGAAGGTCTGGACACGTATGTTGTTGAGGTTGACCGATTCGTTGTACAGCTCGCGGCGGTCGGCGATCGACTCCTCGAGCTGGCTGATGCGGGTCTGCAGGTGCCTGAAGCCCTGGTCGGCCTTGAGGTCGGGATAGTTCTCGGCCACCGCGAACAGGCGGCCGAGGCCCTCGCGCAGCTGCTGCTCGGCTGCACCGAGGGCAGGCACGTCACCCTTGCCCTGCGCCTTGAACACCGCCGAGCGGGCCTGCATGACCCGCTCGAGGGTCTCCTGCTCGTAGGCCATGTAGCGCTTGCAGGTCTCGACCAGCTTCGGCAGCTCGTCGTGGCGCTGCGTGAGCAGCACGTCGATGTTCGACCAGGCCTTGCGTACGTTCTCGCGCAGGGC
>Ga0224500_10002122_pt1 | contig 10952 bp, 8 predicted proteins | sample SF_Oct11_sed_USG_FD_168126 | JGI IMG/M metagenome (GOLD analysis project Ga0224500, IMG submission 168126) | Sediment microbial communities from San Francisco Bay, California, United States - SF_Oct11_sed_USGS_4_1 | ecosystem: Environmental > Aquatic > Marine > Sediment | place: USA: California... | reverse complement strand
CGTTCGTCAGCCCAAGGTCGGATACCCGCCATTCGTCCGGTTCGATGCTCCGGTGGCCCTACACGGCCCCGGCGGAGTTCCCGCCTCCTGGGTTGACTGCGTGGGTCTCCACCCTCCTCGACCCAGGGTTGATTCGGGAGGAGTTGCGATCGTGTTTCGGCGGTGTGAGGCGGCGACATATACTCTCGGCCACACCGATCTCTGGGAGAGAAACCTCGATGTCCAACACCGTGCTGACACTCGCGCTCGTAGCCGGGGTGGCGGCGATCGTTCTCGCGATGGTCTTCACCCGTACCGTCAATGCCGCCAGCCAAGGCAACGAACGGATGATCCAGCTCGCGAGCGCCATCCGCGAAGGCGCCATGGCCTTCCTCAAACGTGAATACACGTGGGTTTCCGTGTTCGTGCTGGCGATGGCGATTCTGATCGCAGCGCTGCTCGAGGACGGCCCCCTGCGGGCGATGGCCTACGTGGTCGGTGCGGTGCTGTCGGCGGGCGCCGGTTTCGTCGGGATGAGGATCGCCACCGCCGCCAACGCCCGCACCGCAGAAGCTGCTCGTGAAGGCGGCGTCCAAAAGGCGCTCCCTCTTGCATTCCGCGGCGGCGCCGTCATGGGATTCACCGTTGCGGGCCTCGGGCTTCTCGGCGTGACGATCGGATACCTGCTGTTTGTCAGCGGAAAGTCCGGTGCAGAGCTGATCCGGGGCGCCGAGATCGTGGCCGCCATCGGGCTCGGAGGAAGTTCGATCGCACTGTTCGCTCGCGTCGGAGGTGGCATCTACACGAAGGCTGCCGACGTAGGTGCCGACCTCGTCGGCAAGGTGGAAGCCGGTATCCCCGAGGACGATCCCCGCAACCCGGCCACGATTGCCGACAACGTCGGCGACAACGTGGGCGACGTGGCAGGCATGGGCGCCGACCTCTTCGAGTCATACGTGGGCTCGTTGGTCGCACCCATCGCATTCGCCGCCTTCGCGTTCTCCGGCGAGCTGCAGGTCTCTGCGATCATCTTCCCGCTGGCCGTGGGTGCCCTCGGCATGTTCGCGTCGATCATCGGCTCGTTCCTCGTGAAGCCCAAGGACAAGAACGACCTCGCCGCGGCACTTCATCGCGGAACGAACTCCGCCATGGTGCTCGCCGCAGTGGCCGTGCTGGGCCTCGCCTTCTGGATCTTCGGGGACGTGGCCGACAACCCGCTTGGCATCTGGATCGCCGTCGTCGTGGGTCTGCTCGTGGGCTTCGTGATCGGCAAACTGTCGGAGATCTACACCTCCGATCACTACAAGTCGGTCAAGGACCTGGCCGATCAGGCGGAGACCGGCCCGGCCACCGTCATCATCGCCGGCATCGCACTCGGAAAGGTGTCGGCGGCCTACTCGGTGGTGGTCACCGTAGCCGGTATCGGTGCGGCCTACTGGGCGGGCGGATGGGCGCTTGGAGAAAACGGCGGCATCTACGGTGTCGCAATCGCCGCCATCGGTGTCCTCGCCACCCTCGGCATCACGATCTCGGTGGATGCGTACGGTCCGATCGCCGACAACGCGGGTGGTATCGCCGAGATGGCGCACCTTCCCGCCGAAGTGCGGGAGACCACCGACGCCCTCGACTCGCTCGGGAACACGACAGCGGCCATCGCCAAGGGTTTTGCGATCGGCTCGGCGGCGGTGACTGCGCTTGCGCTGTTCTCGACCTTCATTCAGGCCGTGGGAAGCGCTGCCGACCTGAAGGGCGTCGAGAACCCCCTCGCACAGGGAATCGACATCGCCGACGTCAGAACCACGATGGGACTCTTCCTCGGAGCCGCTTTCCCGTTCCTCTTTGCTGCGCTCACGATGAAAGCCGTGGGCCGGGCGGCCTTCACCATGATCGAAGAAGTGCGGCGCCAGTTCCGGGAGATCCCCGGACTACGCGAGGGCCGCGAGGACGCGGTCCCCGAGTACGCCAAGTGCGTCGACATCGCCACTGCGGGTGCCCTGCGCGAGATGGTGGTTCCGGGCCTGCTGGCGATAGCACTGCCCTTGATCATCGGATTCATCGACGTGGAGGCGCTCGGTGGTTTCCTCGCCGGCGCTCTCGTGACAGGGTTCCTGCTGGCGATCTACATGGCGAACGCGGGTGGTGCTTGGGACAACGCCAAGAAATACATCGAAACCGGTCAGCACGGCGGCAAAGGTTCCGATCCTCACAAGGCCGCGGTCATCGGCGACACCGTTGGCGATCCGTTCAAGGACACCTCGGGTCCGGCGATGAACATCGTCATCAAGGTCATGACGATCGTCTCACTGATCTTCGCTTCGGCCTTCATCGGCTGATCTCGAGAGTCGGCGGGGTAGAGCGAGGACTCACCCCGCCGACTCGCGTTCGGCCTCTGCCCGGTTGTCCGGCACCGGAACGTATCCTTCCTGGTTCATGTCCATCCGAATCACCTTGGTCAGGCACGGTCGGTCTGAGGCCAATGAGGCGAACCTGTGGCAGGGGCAGGGCAATGCGGCGCTGTCCGAGCAAGGGCGCTCCCAAGTCTCATCACTGTCCCGGCGCATCGGGCGCCGCCATTTCGACCTTGTTGTCTCGAGTGACCTGGACCGGGCTTCCGACACCGCCCGGGCCGTCTCCGAGGAACCGGAGATAGACAAGGCGTGGCGAGAGATGGACCTCGGGACCTGGGAGGGGAGGAGCTTCTCAGAGGTGGCTGCCCTCCACCCCGACCTCCTCGAGGCTATTCGCAACGGTGATGCGCTGGCGTTTGGCGAGACCGGAGAGACCCTTGGAGAGTTCGAGCGACGAGCGCTGGACGCTCTGGATGGCCTCGTCGACCGCCTCGACGATGGTGAGAGTGCCCTGGTCGCCACTCATGGTGGGGTCATCGATGCGATCGTCGGCAGGTACCTGGGCCGGGTCGATGGCCGGAGGACCGTCCCCATCACCACCAACACCGCCCTTACGGTCCTCGAAGGCCGGCCCGGCTCGCTCAAGCTCGCCGTTTTCAACGACGCCACCCATCTGGGCATCGATGTGGGGTATCTCGGTCGTATGCGGGAGGCCGAGACTCCGATTCTGGCGTTCGTCCGGCACGGGATCACGGCGGCAAACAAGGAGGGCCGCATCCAGGGTCGAATGTGCTGGGGCCTCGACGAGGAAGGGTTTGCGCAGGCGTCGGCGCTCGCCGACTGGTACCCGCGACCAGATCGGGTGCTCAGCTCTCCGTCGCAGCGGGCCGTGGAGACCGCGTCGGCGTTTGGGACCCTGGTCGAACACGTTCCCGACGTGGTCGAGATGTCGTTTGGATCGTGGGAGGGTCTCCGACGCGAGGATCTTCCGGAGGACACAGCGCAGGCGTTCCGTGACGATCTACCCCGCGGAGAGACCGGCGAGACCTTTGTGGACGTCGTGGCGAGGATGGGGAGATTCCTGTCCGCCGCCCAGCCCGAGGATCGGACTGTCGTCGTGTCGCATGGAGCCGCGATCCGGGCCGCAATCGCCTCGATCGTCGAACGTGGCAACGACCTGAACCGTGACCTCGCCGTGGCCCGCAACAGCTCCGTCACCCACGTGGCCTTCACCCCCGACGGTCCTATCCTGGCCGACTACTCGCTGGCTCCCCATCTGGAGGACGATTGAGCACCAACTACACCTCCCGGCGTTACGCGATGGTGAACCGGTGGGACCCACGGCACGAGGTCACGGTGCGTCGCCATCTCGATCCCCGACCGGGCGAGCGCATCCTCGAGGTTGGATGCGGGCGCGGCCATCTCACGAAACTGCTCGAAGGTATCGGCGTGGACGTGATTGGGATCGACGCCAATCCCGAAGCATCCGAGCTCGCCGGTTCCGAGCGCGTCAAGCACATGTACGCGGAGTCGCTGACGTTCGACGACGATTCGTTCGACAAGATCGTGTCGGTTCATGCCATCGAACACATTCCCCAGCTCGAGCAGGCGCTCGGAGAGATGGCTCGGGTCCTGAAACCGGGTGGCCGGGCGCTCTTCGTCTATCCGGCGGAGCCGATCCAGGGAATCTGGGCCGTCCCGACGGCGGTGATCCTCCACGGCAACCCGTTGAAGGCGCGACAGGTTCACTGCCAGTGGCTTTGGCCGCGCAAGGTCCGGGCGATGACAGAACCCCAGGGGTTCCGCCACATCCATTCCGAGTTCAACCTGCTGTCGAGCCCGCAATTCGTGACGGTGCTCGAACGTCTCTGAGGTGCGGCTTCACACGTCTCCGAGGAGCGGAGCGAAGAACCCCACCGCGAATTCGATGGCGTCGTCGATGGTGAACACTCCGGCCGACGATCGGTCCGGACCGCGCCACGCCTCGGCCTCTTCGGTCCCGGCGAGGAACACCATGTCTCGACACATCGACGTCGCGGCGTGGCCGGTCGGGTCTTGCCAGCGGATGCCGACGAGCGCCGAGCCGGGATCTGCCGACAAGAGGCGGTCCCCGTCCTGTTCGATCTGGATGCTCGTCTCCTTCAGTGCACACGATGATCGGATCGTGGTTCTCGTCCAGAAGACTGGAGCGATCGCCAGGGCGTCGAGCGAACACATCGCGTAGGTGTGGGTCGTGGGCAGTTCCACCAGGTGTTTCGTAGGCGCCACGCTGAACGGATACGCGCCGACCACGACCGCGTCCGCTCCGAGAACGACGAGGTCCGAGGCAGCCAGTTCTCGAGCGTCGGTCGGGTCGACGCGGGGCGGTCTTCCGGTTCTGGCGAACTCGCTGAGGATGTCGCGATGCAATCTGGCGAGTCGGGGGTCGAGCGACCTCTGCCGCGATGTGAGTGGGAGGTGTTGGTTGAGGCGGTCGACCGCCTTGGTGATCTGCACCGAACCAGTCTGGTCGATCCCGGTGGGAGGTGAGATGCTCGGCTTTCTCAGACTCAGCGGGGATACTGGGTCCAGTCGATGATCAAGGAGTGGAGCAATTGTCTCGCGCCTACGTCCTGGACACATGTGTCGTTCTCGCCGATCCGCACGCGATGCTCCGGTTCGATGAGCATCAGGTGGTTCTGCCGCTCGTGGTGATCGAAGAGCTCGACCGCAAGAAGACTCGGATGGACGAGGTGGGCACCAATGCCCGATTGGCGATCCGGGCGTTGGAGGAGGCCGGCGCATCACGACCGGGTGGAATGCGTGAGCCTGTTCGGTTGCCGTCGGGAGGTTCGCTCAGGATCGAACTGAACGGTGTCGTGTCGGAGCGGCTCCCGAAGGCTCTGGACCCTCAGAGTCCCGATCACCGCATCCTCGCTACTTGTTTGAACCTCGCGGAGCAGGGCGAGGATCCGGTGCTGGTCACCAAAGACGCATCGTTGCGGATCAAGGGGGCTCAGCTGGGAGTGGAGGTTCAGGACTACCGGGCGGACACGGTGGATGTCTCCGAGTTCCGCACGGGTGTCGTAGAGGTCCCGACAACGGGCGATGAGATCGACCGGCTGTTCGCAGAGGGCAAAACCGAGCTCGCCGGCACGGATGCCGTCGTGAACGAGTTCGTTCTTCTCAAGGCCGGTGCATCGCGATCTGGTCTCGCCAGAGTCATCCAGACCGAGCCCCACGTCGTGGTCGAACGGGTGTCGGGGACACCACGCGCATTCGGCGTGGAACCGAAGAACGTACGTCAGACCGTGGCGCTCCATCACCTCCTGGACCCGGATATTCCTGCGGTTTCGATGATGGGCACTGCCGGATCGGGCAAGACGTTCCTGGCGCTCGCGGCTGGACTCGAGCAGGTGCTGGAGCAGGGCAGGTACCGGAAGGTGTCCGTCTACAGGCCCTTGGTGGCCGTTGGTCGGCAAGAGGTGGGATTCTTGCCCGGGGATCTCGACGAGAAGCTGGCGCCATGGATGGCCGCCGTCTACGACAACCTGCATGCGCTGTTCGGCGATGGCGGATCCGATGGGGCGCGCTCGGCCATCACAGAGCTGCTCGAACGAGACGAACTGGAGATGGCGGCCGTCACCTACCTGCGCGGAAGATCGATCACGGGTGAGTTCGTCATCATCGACGAGGCTCAGAACCTCGAGCTGCCGACGCTCAAGGTCATCCTCACCCGGCTCGCAAAGGACTCGAAAGTGGTCTTCTGCGGCGACCTGTCGCAGGTGGACAATCCCTACATATCGCCTTACGGAGGCATGGCGGCTTTGATCGAGAAGTTCCGGGGAACCTCGCTGTTCGGACATGTGGTCTTCGAGAAGTCGATCCGGAGCCCGCTGGCCGAGATGGCCGCCTCGATCCTCTGACGCGGTGTGATCCATGCCGAGGACTCGCAGATCGGCGGGCTGTATGTTGCGACATCCGGACGAACGCCGGGGTAGCGTGGCCGTCCCCGATCCGGAGGAGCCTCTGGGGTACTGCGTGCTCATCCCCGCCGAATCGAACCTCCCTCTCATGTACTACCTGGGTCGGATGGCCGAGGCGTCCGGACATGTCGTCGAGTTGGCGCTCGGTCCTGCGGACGCAACGGTGGTGATCGGATACGGAGAAGCTTGTCGTTACGTCGGTGCCGCTCCCGGCGTGTGGATCGCTCCGGACTTCCGGCGGCCGGAGGTGGCGGCAGCGTTCGCCGGCGCAACCGGCCCCGGGCTGGTGGTTGGGAGTCTCGACGATCCGGGGTGGGACCGGGCCGCCGCGGCTCGCCTTCGGGAGTTCGAGGTGTTGACGATTCCCGGAGTCGATCAGCGTCTCGAAGCTGCCGGCGACCCGGTGCGTTCCCTCGAGGTGGCAGCTCGGGTTCTGGAGCGCGCCCGCGCACTCTTCGTCAGACTCGCCTGAGATCTACGCCGTGATCGTTCCGCAGCGGCATGTACTTTCCGCGCGCGCCGGATACATTGAGCCTCGTGCCAAGGGGGAACATGCAGAGGGGAAACCTGACCGTTCTCGTTGTATTCGTAGCCCTCATGGCCGCGGCTGCGTTGCCTGCGGCGGCGGTGGATCCGGGCGGCTCCTTCGTCGACGACGACGGGAACGTCCACGAGTCGGCTATCGAAGCGGTGGCAGCGGCGGGGATCACTCGGGGATGTAACCCTCCCGACAACGACCGGTATTGCCCCTCCGATCCCGTTACTCGCGGGCAGATGGCAGCGTTTCTCGTGCGAGCCCTGGATGCGGAAGGGGCCATTGAGGGCGATCGGTTCGTCGACGACGATGATTCGGTGTTCGAAGCCGATATCGAGAGGCTGGCGGCGGCGGGGGTGGCCCGCGGATGCAACCCGCCGGCCAATGACCGTTTCTGCCCCGACTCCCTGGTCACCCGGGGAGAGATGGCGGCCTTCCTGGTGCGAGGGTTCAGATTGACGACGTCAGGAGATCGGACCTTCGTCGACGACGACGGTTTGGTGTTCGAAACCGATATCGAGAGACTCGCCACCGCAGGCGTGACGCTCGGCTGCAATCCGCCGGTCAACGATCGGTTTTGTCCGAACGACTCGGTGCTGCGGGACCAGATGGCGTCGTTCCTGGCGAGGGCAGCCGGTTTGGCGCTGATCGACGTGCCCGAACGGTGCTCGATCCTCCCAGATGACAACATCTGGAACCGGCGTGTCGACGATCTGCCGCTCGATCCTCGCTCGACGGCCTATGTGGAGTCGATCGGCGATTCGGGGCTCCACCCCGATTTCGGCTCCGGGGTGTGGCCACCTGGCTCAGAGTCGCCCATCGGGATCCCGTTCGTCGTGGTCGGAGCCGACCAACCGGACGTCGAGATCGTGTTTACTGCCTACGGGGACGAGAGCGATGCGGGGCCGTATCCGGTGCCACCGGATGCGCCTGTGGAGGGAGGGCCCGCCGGCACGGGCGATCGACATGTCCTGGTGATCGACTCGGCCGAATGCGTCCTCTACGAGTTGTATCGGGCGTTCCCGCTGAGCGGAGAACGCTGGAGCGCCGACTCGGCGGCGCGTTTCGACCTGAGATCCAATGCTCTCCGTCCAGACGGCTGGACGTCGGCAGACGCAGCCGGACTGCCCATCTATCCCGGACTCGTCACCTACGACGAGGTGGCATCGGGTGTCATCGACCACGCCATTCGTTTCACGGCCCCGGTCACGAGATCCGACCACGTGTGGCCCGCCCGCCACGATGCGTCGTCGAACACGGACCCGAACGTCCCGCCGATGGGCCAACGATTCAGACTCGATGCGGACTTCGACATCTCTGGGTTCTCTCCGCAAGTGCAGGTGATCCTGACCGCTTTCAAACGCTACGGGCTGATCCTCGCCGACAACGGATCCGCCTGGTACATCTCCGGTGCTCCCGACCCGAGATGGGACAACGAGGTGCTCGCCGAGCTGCGTAGCGTGCCCGGCTCGGCCTTCGAGGCCGTGGATGCGTCAGCGCTCATCGTGGATCCGGACTCCGCAGAGTCCCGCTAGCGGTTCGCGCCTTCAGCCTGCGACGAGGCGGAGCCCGGAGTTCGGCTGGTTGATCGTCGAAGCGATCATCTGGATCAACTCCGGTTCCGGGAGTGGTCTTGCTAGGTGAAAGCCTTGGCCGGAGAGGCATCCCAGCCGGCGGAGGGCAGCCAGTTGTTCGGGCGTTTCGATGCCTTCGGCGACCGTCGTGAACCCCAGCGTGTCTCCGGTCCCGATGATCATCTGCACGATTGTCGCCACCCGGGCATCGCCGATCCTCTCGATGAAGGCGCGAGCGAGCTTCACCGTATCCACGGGGAGGCGATCCAGGTAGGCCAACGACGAGTACCCGGTTCCGAAGTCGTCGAGGGCTACCCGCACGCCTTCCGATCGGAGGTCGTCCAGCACGGCGGCGCCGCTCGACATGACCGCACTCTCCGTGATCTCCACCTGAACCCAGGAGGGGTGGAGGTTGCGGGCGGCGACCATGTCGATGAGACCGCGGACAAGACCGGGTCTGTTGAGCTCGGATGCCGAGAGGTTGATCGAGACCGCCGGTGCGGCGTCCCCGAACTCTTTCCTCCACCGGGCGAGCGCATCGACCGCGTTGCGGACCACCCACTCACCGATGTCGTCGATGACCCGGCGACGCTCCGCCATGGGGACGAAGTCGTCGGGACCGATCAATCCCCGATCGGGGTGGTTCCACCTGACGAGCGCCTCCACCGTTTCGATCTTGCCCGTGAGCAGGTCGAAGATGGGTTGGTGGTGTAGGACGAGCTGGCCGGCCTTGATTCCCGCCCGCAATTCGTTCACGGCCGTGAGTTCCCGCGAATGGGTCGACCGAAGACCGGGTGTGTGGACCCGATACGTTCCTTTTCCGTCGCCCTTGGCGACGTACATTGCTTCGTCGGCGGCCCTCAGAATGTCGTCCGGATCGGCTCCGTGCTCGATCATTGCCACGCCGACGCTGGCGTGGATGAAAGCCTCGTGTCCATTGATCTTGAACGGGTCTTCCAACGCGCTGATGATGCGCTTGGCAACGGTCACTGCGTCGTCGGGTGATGCGAGTCGGGCGAGCAGAACAGCGAACTCGTCTCCACCCAGGCGGGCCACCGTGTCCGTGGGCCGCGAACATGACTCGAGGCGGCGGGCGACCTGGACCAGGAGCGAATCTCCCGCTTCGTGACCGTACCCGTCGTTGACGGCCTTGAAGTCGTCGAGATCCAAGAACAGCACGGCGCCGACCACGCTGTCGGCTCGGGAGGCGGTGATGAGGCGTTCGAGAAGCAGGCTGCGATTGGCCACCCCGGTCAAGCCGTCGTGGAGCGCCTGGTGGCGCAGCCGATCCTTCAGCTCGGTCAGCTTGGCCAGTGAGTCTTCGAGCCTGCCGTTCTCGAGCGAGACGCCAACGTGACCGGCGAGTGTCGACAGGAGTTGGAGGTCGCGCTCGGAGAAGCCGCTGATGTCGCTACGCGGGGTCATGACCCTGAGGACGCCAGTGCCACTCGTGGGGATGGGGACGACCATTCCGACCACCCGATCGGCAATCTCCACGAGTGTTCCGCCCCCACCCGAGGCGACGTCGGCGACGCCGGTGTCTTCGTTTGGGGGCAGCGGTGCCATGACCTCGTCCTCGCCTTCCATCCTCGAACGCGTCACGTAGCCGGGGCAGTCGAGACCCTCCGGATACAGGAGGATCTCTGCAACCTCGGCATCGAACATGGAACGGGCCCGATCGACGGCAGCGCCGAGCGCATCTTCTAGATGCGGTAGCCGGTGGAGGTCGCCGCTCACTTCGTAGAGCGATTGCACGCGGTCTCGCTCGAGGCGCTGTGCGAGGTATGCGCGATAGGCAAAGAACAGAACGATCGGTGGTACCGCGGCAATCCAGATCGACTGCGGTCTCGCCCACAGAAGGGTCGCGGCGACGAGTCCAAGAGCGGCGTTCATCAAGCCTGCTCCAGTGGTCAACGAGTACATCGTGGCCCTCTCGGCGGGGGAGAGGCTTCCACCCGACAGGGCGATGGCAGATGAGATGAGGGCGTTCGAGATCACCAGAGTGCATCCGATACCGCCGAAGACGGCGAGCCATCCTCGGGGGCCGAGTGGGTCGGCATTGCCGACGATGCTCCAGAACACCGCGACCATCACTGCGGTCTGCAGGCTGAGTTGGGCCAGGTTGAATGCCAGCTTGACCGGCTGTTGGCGGCGCGTGATGCCGAGTGCGGCCAGCGATCCCACAAACTGGGCCGAGAGAATCGACAGCGGGTCTGCGAAGAAGAGCGACAGCACGAGGGGCAGCTCGCTCATCGAGAACGAGTGAGCGTCACGGCGGAATCGAACGTGGACGACTGTCACTTCCGCGACATAGAAGACCGCTGCAAGAACGAACCACGGAATGTCGATGGGCGGTTGGGGTCCATCGAATGTGGTTGCCGCCAGGGCCGCGGCCGCGGTTGCCACGACGACCCCGGCGGTCAGATACCAGACCCTCCGGAGTCCCATATCAGGCCCAGTCCGCGACCGACCACGAACCTCCGGACCACGAACCGCCGGACCACGAACCGCCGGACCACGAACCGCCGGACCACGAACCGCCGCTCCAGGT
>Ga0224500_10002121_pt1 | contig 10957 bp, 13 predicted proteins | sample SF_Oct11_sed_USG_FD_168126 | JGI IMG/M metagenome (GOLD analysis project Ga0224500, IMG submission 168126) | Sediment microbial communities from San Francisco Bay, California, United States - SF_Oct11_sed_USGS_4_1 | ecosystem: Environmental > Aquatic > Marine > Sediment | place: USA: California... | reverse complement strand
GGCAGACTCGAGCCATGGCTCGCTCCTTCGAATTTCGGGTGGGGCGGGAAAAGCGTAGGATTATAAAGCCTTTTCTCCCCGGCGGTCAATCACCATCCCCTTGCCGCCAGAGCCGCGGGGACCTGCTTCCCGTGCACGCCTCGGCGATGGCGTCTAAGCGCGATCCTCCGCGTCGATCTGCCGGAGGTCTGCGTCGATCAACGCCTGAATTCGCGCAGTCTCGCCTCGCAGGCGAGCAAGCTGACCGAAACCCGCCATCCATGCTGGCGATGCTGCCGCCTCCACCCGGATCGGATCGACGGAAGGGGGACTGTTGCGCCAGGGGGTCATTGGAGGGCCTCCGCTCATCGTTCAACCTCGTGCATGTAGGCGCGCAGGATCGCATTGATCCGGGTCTGGTACCCGGGACCTTGCGACTTGAACCAGTCCAACACATCGGCGTCGACCCGCAACGAGATCGCGGCCTTGGGCGGCACAGGCTTCAAGCCGACGCGCACGATGGGTCGAATCATGTGCCGCAGCGACGCCTCTGGATGCTCGTCCGTCAGCACGATGTCCTCGTCCTTCATCGCGTCGATGCGCGCCCAATCAGTTCTGGAACTGGCTGAGGAATGTCGCTTGCTCATTTTGCGTAGCCTTGCGCAAAGAAATGACCCTGATGACGCGGGCCGACTCCGTGTGGACGACGGTTACGACGCGTCCGCCCAGGAAGCCGATGGTCACGAGGCGCTCTTCGGTGTAGTGGAACCGGTCGTCACCAAAGGTAAGGGTAGGTCCGGCGAAGACCTGCCAAGCATCCTGGAAGTCGAAACCATGCTTGCGCAGGTTCCCTTCGCGCTTGGCTTCATCCCACCGGAACTCCGTATACACAATATGTATATACGACTGCCGGCTCGATGTCAAGACTCTCAGCGGTCAGACGCTCAACGATCAGAGCAGCCCCCGCTCGGCAAAGGACACCACCTCCCCCGCCGCCACGACGAAGTGGTCGAGCGTGCGCACGTCGACCAGCGCTAGCGCCGAGCGCAGCGACTGTGTCAGCAGTTCGTCGGCGCGCGAGGGCTCGGCCACGCCGGAGGGGTGGTTGTGCGCGAAGATCACCGCCGCCGCGTTGTGCGCCAAGGCGGCCTTGACGACCTCGCGCGGATAGACGCTGGTCTGCGCGAGCGTCCCGCGGAACATCTCGTCGGCAGCGATCAGGCGGTGCTGGCTGTCGAGGAACAGGACGACGAAGACTTCGCAGTCGCGCGCGGCGAGCGCGAGGCGCAGGTAATCGCGCACCGCGTCGGGCGAGGTGAGCGCCGCCTCGCGGGCGAGCGACGCGCGCGCGGCGCGGCGGGCTATCTCCACGCCGGCGGCCAGTTGCGCGCGCCGCACCGCGCCAAGACCCGGCGCACGGGCCACAGGCAATGCCGCGATGAGCCCCGCAAGCCCCCCGTGTCGCGCCAGCGCCTCGCGCGCGACGTCGAGCGCGGATGCGCCGCGCGAGCCGGTGCCCAGCGCGACCGCCAGCACTTCGGCGTCCGTCAGCGCCACCGCACCGCGCGCCGCCATCCTCTCGCGCGGTCGCTCGGCCTCCCCGGCCGGTCCGGGCGGCCGGCACGCAACGCGGGTCGGCGGCGGACGCGAGGGCATGCGACCGAGTGTAAACTCGCCGCGATGGCGGCCGCGCTCGGCCGCACGGCCGAATCATGAGCACTCCCCCGACTTCCTCCCGCCGTGTCGTTGTCGGCGTCACCGGCGGCATCGCCGCCTACAAGACGGCCGAGCTCGTGCGGCTGCTGGTCAGGGACGGTGTCGAGGTCGACGTCGTGATGACGCAGGCCGGGGCGCGCTTCGTCACGCCGACGACGTTCCAGGCGCTCTCGGGCCGGCCGGTGCTCACCGACCTGTGGTCGTCGGGCGCGGAGAACGCGATGGGCCACATCGGGCTCTCGCGCGGCGCGCAGGCGATCCTCGTCGCGCCCGCATCGGCCGACTTCCTCGCCAAGCTCGCCAACGGCCACGCCGACGACCTGCTCTCCACGCTGTGCCTCGCGCGCGAGTGCCCGCTCGCCGTCGCGCCGGCGATGAACGTGCAGATGTGGACCCACGCCGCGACGCAGCGCAACGTCGCGCGCCTGCGCGAGGACGGCGTGGCGATCCTCGGCCCGGGTAGCGGCGAGCTCGCCTGCAACGAGGTCGGCGACGGCCGCATGCTCGAGCCGGAGGAGCTCTTCGCCGCGTTGCGCTCGCTCGCGCAGCCGAAGCTCCTCGCCGGGCGCCGCGTGCTGGTCACCGCCGGCCCGACGTTCGAGGCGATCGACCCCGTGCGCGGCATCACGAACACGAGCTCGGGCAAGATGGGCTTCGCATTCGCCCAGGCCGCCGCCGACGCGGGAGCAGTCGTCACGCTGGTCGCCGGCCCGACGTCGCTGGCCACGCCCGTTGGCGTGACGCGCGTGAACGTGGTGAGCGCTGCCGACATGGCGCAGGCCGTGCTGGCGCGCGCCGCCGGCGCCGACGTGTTCGTCGCGATCGCCGCCGTGGCCGACTACACGCCCGCGAAGCCCTCGGAGCGCAAGCTCAAGAAGACCAAGGACGCGCTGACGATCACGCTGCAGCCGACGGTCGACATCCTCGCCACGGTCGCGGCACGCAAGAAGCCGCCGTACTGCGTGGGCTTCGCCGCCGAGAGCCACGACCTGCTCGCCAATGCCGAAGCGAAGCGCAAGCGGAAGAAGCTGCCGCTGCTCGTCGCCAACCGGGCGCAGGACGCCATCGGCAGCGACGACAACGAGGTCACGCTGCTCGACGACGCCGGCGCGCACCCGCTGCCGAAGATGGGCAAGGCGGCGTTGGGGCGGAGGCTGGTCGAGGAGATCGCGGCGCGCGTGAAGTGACGATGAGTGCACCGGGCAATGCATATTCTGTGTGCTTTGACGTTTGTCGTCCCCGCCTTCGCGGGGGCCGGCACGCGGCATGGGCCCCGTTCCGGCGTCGTCCCCGCGAAGGTGAGGACCATAGTTCCAGCGTCGTCCCCGCGAAAGCGGGGACCCAGTGTCTTTAGCCCTGGAGCGACGCTGGATTCCCGCTTTCGCGGGAATGACGACAAGTGAACGCATACCTGCCATGAAGATCCGCTACTTCGCCGATACCGATACGCTGTTGATCGAACTCCGCGCCGAGCAAGCGGCGGAAACACGCGACCTGGACGAGGACACGTTGATCGACCTCGACGCCGAGGGCCGGGTTTGCGCGATCACGCTCGAGCATGCCTCCCAGAGGACCGACCCAAGCTCGGTGCGCTACGAGCAGTTCCCGGCCTGATCGCATCGCAGCGATGCAGCCCGTCATCGACCTGCGCATCCTCGACGAGCGCATCCGCGACAAGCTGCCGGCCTACGCCACGCCCGGCGCCGCGGGGCTCGACCTGCGCGCATGCATCGACGCGCCGCTCACGATCGCGCCCGGCGACACGCACCTCGTGCCGACGGGCATCGCGATCCACGTCGGCGATCCCGGCTACGCCGCGGTGATCCTGCCGCGCTCCGGGCTCGGCCACAAGCACGGCATCGTGCTCGGCAACCTCGTCGGCCTCATCGACTCCGACTACCAGGGCCCGCTGATGGTGAGCTGCTGGAACCGCGGCCACGAGCCGTTCGAGCTGCGCCCTTTCGACCGCCTCGCGCAGCTCGTCGTGCTGCCGGTGGCGCACGCGGCGTTCCGCGTCGTCGAGTCGTTCGAGGCGAGCGCGCGCGCGGAGGGCGGGTTCGGCAGCACCGGGCGCGGCTGAGCGCCGGGACGGACGCGCATGGACCACGCGTTCGCGATCCCCGCCTACGGCAACTCCCCGTTCCTCGGCGAGTGCGTCGCTTCGCTGAAGGCGCAGCGCGGACCGGCCAGCGCAATCGTCATCGCGACGTCGACGCCCTCGCCGGCGGTCGAGCGCGTCGCGCGCGAAGCCGGCGTGCCGCTGCGCGTGAACCCCGTGCGCGGCGGCATCGGTTCCGACTGGAACTTCGCGCTCGGCTGCGCGACGGCGCCGTTCGTGACGCTCGCGCACCAGGACGACCTGTTCCGCGACGAGTATGTCGAGCGCATGCGCGCGGCGATCGCATCGGCGCCCGACGTGCTGATGGCGTTTTCCGACTTCGACGAGATCGATCCGGCGGGACCGCGCCCGATGCACGCGAACCTGCGGGTCAAGCGGTACCTCGTGCGGCGCGCCTTCGCCGGACGCGCGGCGATCGACCGCCGCGAGGACAAGCGCCGGCTGCTTGCTTGGGGCAACCCCATCGGCTGCCCGAGCGTGGTGCTGAACCACGCGCGGCTGCCGGGCTTCCGGTTCGACGAGACGCTGGGCAGCAACCTCGACTGGGAAGCGTGGCTGCGGCTCGCCGACGAGCGCGGCAGCTTCGTGCACGTCGGGGACCCGCTGGTGACGCGGCGCATTCACCCGGCGAGCGAGACGACTACGCTGATCGCCGACGCCCGCCGCATCGCCGAGGACCGCGCGATGTTCCGCCGCCTGTGGCCCGTGCCGGTTGCGGAGGCGATCGCGGCGGTCTACCGGCTGGGCTACCGCGCCAATCTGACGCGCGTCAGCGCGGAGGCTTGAGCAGCAGCCCCTGGCCCGTGGGCAGCGCGCAGATGGCCACGCCCGCTCGCCGCGCGAAGCCGTCCATTGCCTGCTTCTGTGCCACGAAGCCGCGGTACGCGTAGTCATCCAGCAGGACGAGCGCACCAGGCACGAGCTTCGGCCAGAAGTGCTCGATCGCCGCGATCTCGGGCGACGCGTGGTTCATGTCGATGTGCAGGTAGGCGACGCGCTCCGCGGTCACCTGCGGCAGCGTGTCGGGGACCGGCCCCACGACGACGCGCGCGTTGCGCCACTGCGCGAAGTTGGCGACCGCACGCTCCGGGCCGCTGACGTAGAAGCCACTGGTGAGCTCGTCGCGGTTGCGCTCCAGCGCACCGCGGTCGCGCTCGACCGCCGACACCTGACGCTCGTCGAGGCCGCCGAAGGTGTCCAGGAGCCAGAACGTGCGGCCACGCGCATCCCAATCGAGATGCTGCATGACGGCGCTCGACAGGAAGCCGCGGTTGACTCCGCACTCGACGAAATCGCCCTCCAGCAAGATGGCGGTCGACGCGGCCCACAGACCGATGTGGATGCGCCAGTGCCAGGCATAGTCCGGCGCGCCCTCGAGCGCCTGCACGCCGCGCGCGTAGGCGCGCGCGAACGCCGCGTCGCGCATGAAGTCGTGGTTGTGCACACTGACCAGCCCGTCTTGCACGTAGACCCCCGGGACGATACGACGCGCCGCGCGGTAGGCGGCGGCAGTAAAGCGGTCCAGCGCACGCGGCAGTCGCATCACATCTCCGTTCGCTCGAACACGAGCGCGTAGTTCGGAGGGTCGCGCGCGAACAGCGGCGTCTCGCGCCACGCGAGTGGACCGCACGCGCCGCACACAAGCTCGACGAGCGCCTCCCGCGAAACCGGGGCCACGTCACGGTCGCCCGTGACATACCGGTCAGACCAGTAGCCGAGCGTCGCGCGCCAGTACCCCGGCTCGACGTCCTTGACGATCAGGCGCAATGACGGCTGGCGGCGGACGAGCTCCGCGACGTCCGCCAGGAACATCGGCCGCGACGCCGGCGGCACGTGGTGCATCACATCGGCGAGCAGCAGCACGTCGGGCAGCGTGGCCGTGGAAGCGAGGTGCATCCCGAGCGTCGTCGCGGGACAGCGCTCGACGCGTGGCGCGTTGGCCGGCGAGATCCACGACCCGACGTCGGGCGCGACGTCGATTGTCGTCACACGGATGTCGGAGCGCAGCGCCAGCAGCCGGTCGAGCGGCTCGCCGTCGCCGCCGCCGACGTCGAGCACGTGCGCGCCCTGCGGGACTTCGGCGGCGATCGTCGCGATCTCGCCGTCGAGGTCGACGAACACGGCGCGGTAGGCGCGCCCGGCCGCGCGGAACGCCCGCTCGCCCAGGACCCTGCGTGCCAGTGCGCCGGGGGACATGGCGGGGCTACAGCGCTGCGCGCACGATCCAGCCGAACGACAGCAGCGGGAACAGCCACTCGACCGCGTTGACCGCCTTCTCGCTGGCGCCGACGAGCGCACCGCCAAGGCCGGGGTTGCGCGCGCGCATCTCGACGAACGCCGACCGGTAGGGGACGAGTTCGAACGCGCCGAGGGCGGCACGCGCGCACAGCGTGTGCAGCGTCTTGTACGACAGGATGCACAGGTGATCGCGGTGCGTCGACTCGCGCGACAGCAGGCCGATCGCGACGTTGTGCGCGGCCGTCGCGTTCGGCGTGGTCAGGATGAGCGCGCACCCGGCGAGCCGCGGCGAAGCCTTGAGCTGCTGCAGGAACGCAAGCGGACTGGGCACGTGCTCGATCAGCTCGCCGGCCACGACGACCTCCGGCCGGAACCCCGTCTCCTCAAGCAACCCGTCGATGCCGTCGACCTCGCCGCGCACGATCCGCGCGTTCGCGGCCGTCGCCAGCCCCTCGCGCGGCACCGCGGGCGAGCTGTCCACGCCGAGGACGTACTGCGCCTGCTCCGCGATGCGCTCGTGCAGCCAGGTGCCGCGACCGCGCTTCTGCGCGAACGCGGTCTCGTCGAGCGCGCCGAGGTCGAGGACCCTGCGGCTGCGGCACGCGTCGGCGACGTACGCGAGGCGATCGACCGGGCGCGGGACGCGCAGGCGCTCCAGCGGCTCGTACTGGAGTTGCGCGTCCCTGCTCACTCGAGAATGCCACCGAATGCCGGGGCAGACTTGCGCGTGCAGTCGAACGAGAGTGCACGCTCGGTCCATTCGGACACGGAACCGATGTCGATCGGGTCGCCTCCCCGCGTCGGCCGGAAGTACTTCACCCGCTCGCTGTCCACCCACAGATGCATCTCCGAGCCCATGTTGTAGGTGCGCACGAAGTGCGTGCGGAACTCGGTGGCCGGACGCCGCGGGTGAAACAGGTTGGGACACGCGTCCTCGACGCGGTCGAACACGACGTCGATCGGCCGAACCGCACGTTCGTATGCCGCACGAGCCTTCGGCGCCTCGACGAGCCGGCACGTCACGAACCGGATTTGCGGCCGCGCATTCGTCACAGGCGCACCCGCAGGCGGCGTTTCGATCACCCCGCGCAGCGATCCGTCGACCCTGATGATCTCGCAATCGGTTGGGTCGACCTCGAGTCCGAACCGGGCCAGTCGCGGCGACAGCTGGGAGGCGCGGCCGAGGGCCTGCCCCTCGTTTCGCTCGTGGCTGGGCAGCGGTATCAACATGCGCACGCGGCCACGATGCCGGCGGATCAACAGCTCCGCGCGCTGACCGCCCGGTCGCCCGGGCGCAATCTCCTGGAAGCCGGACACGTTCATCATGGCCGCATCCTTGTGCAGGAAAGGGAGCAATGCGCTGCCGGTCTGGAACCCCAGCGAGAGATAGAGTGCCGGCTCGTCGCGCAGGCGTGGGGGAACCTGGGGAGCCAGCCACTGGCCATCCCAGTTGCGTCCGTCACGCTTCCAGTCGGATCCGAGGACGATCTGCATGCCCTGGACGAGCACGAGCAATGCGATGGCGACCGCCGTCGCGTCCGGATGACGCAGGTGCAGTCGCTGGAGCACGAGCGCCAGCACGGCGCCTGCGACGCACGACATCGGCAGGAAGTAGCGGCTGTTGCCCGAGACGTGCAGCCAGGCGACCCAGCTCACCGCGAGGCCGAGAAGCAGTCCTGCGAGCACGCGATCGGCCGCTGAGTGGCCCGCATCTCTGGCCGAGTTCGCCCCGGAGCCGCCTATCGCGACCCGGCGTCGCGCCATCGTCGTACCCGCCCATGCCGCGATCGCCGCGAGCAACGCTACGTAGCGCAGGTCCGGAGACCGCAGTTCGGTGTGGACGTAGCTGGCCGGACGAAGCATCGCGAACGGGCGCAGCAAGGCGTCGATCCACGAATCGGCCATGAATCGTTCATAGCGCAGTGCCTCGCTGGTGAAGTCCGGCGACCCGAAGACGTGGTTGAGCAGCGGAAAGAACGGGTTGCCGAACTCGTGCCACAACTTCATGGCCCATGGCAACGCGGCGACCGCAAGCGCTGCGCCGCAGGCGGCGACGAAGGCGGCGACGGCCCGCAAGCGCAGCCTCCACTCCCCGCCGAGGAAGGCAAGCACGATCGCCGCCGCCAGCGCGAACATCGCGTTGGACAGCTTGAGGCCCGCGGCGGCACCGAGCAGCACGCCCGCGACGATCGCCCATGCGAGTCGACCGCGGCGCAGGAACAGTGCGACCGCGAGCCATCCCCCGATGACGGGCACGCCGACGGTCAGGTCGGCGAAAGTGGTCCCGAGCGTCTGCAGCAACAACGGGTTGACCGCCGCCAGCAGCATCGCAAGCAATGCGAACGCTTGGGGCTGCCTTGTCCGGGGGCCTGCTGCACCGACAAGCGCGATCTCGTAGACCAGCGCGAGCGCCGCCGCGTGGGCCACCGCATAGGCAAGGGCCATCTCGATCGCGCCCCAGCCGGAGGCCACCATGAGATACAGCGGGACGAAGGCGTAGGGATTGAGGTAGGACGGCGGGCCCGCGGCGAAGAAGTCCACGGCCAGGCGGTCGTTTAGGGCGCTGAAGCCGAGGTAGACGTGGTAGTTGAACGCGTCCCAGTGCAGGTCCTGCCCGAGCGCGAGCGTCCAACCAATGGCGAACGCCAGCGCCAGGGCATAGGCGGCGGCGCGCCACGCCTCGTGCCGGGCCACCGGAGCGCGCGCCGGCGCCGGCACTGCAGTCTCGCGCAGGGCTGACGCGGCTTCGCTCATGCTGCAGTACCCGGCGCTTGGCGAGGCTCGAAGGGTTCGATGAAGTTGAGCACGAACGAGGCGAAGACGACCTCTGCGCCGGCGATCATCAGCATCACCGACGGGATCGCCTGCCGCATGACGTCAGTCGGATCCAGCGTCGACAGGTTCGCGTCGACCCACTGCGTCACCGACCGCACCGCGAGTCCGAGACCGACGAGCGCGATGCCCATGCCGGTGAGTATTCCGCGCTCCAGCGTGAAGTACTTGAGCAGACCCACGATGGCGCCCGTTCGGGGCAGGACGCCCTTCAGGCATCCGATCGCGCGGGCGAGGACCGAAAAGATCACGAGCTGAAGCCCGATGATTGAGATCCCGGCCGCATAGAGCATGGTGTGGATGTCGAATCCGACGCCGCGGATCACGACAGGGCCCCGGGCAATCGCGAACTGGACCCCGAGGCCGAGGGCCAGCAGCGCCAGCCCGGGATAGAGCAGCAACCATCGCGGGCTCATCAGCAGCAGGAACCGCAGGTGGCGCCAGCCGTCGCGCCAGCTGCGCAGGTGCGGCGGCCGGGAGCGTCCGTCGCGCGACAGCCTGATCGGCACCTCGCTGACGCGGATCCCCGCGAGCGTCGCCTTGACGACCATCTCGCTGGCGAGCTCCATCCCCGGAGAGGCAAGCCCGAGGCGAAGCATCGCGGAGCGGTCGAAACCGCGCATGCCGCAGTGGAAGTCGCCGATCCGCGAACGGAACAGCAGCCGGCCGATGAAACTGAGGACGGGATTGCCGAGCGCCCGGTGAAGCAGCGGCATCGCGCCGGGCTCGATGCCTCCGGCGAAGCGGTTCCCCATGACCAGTTCGTCGCCCGCACGCAGTCGCTCGACGAATGGCGTCAGCACGGCAAAATCGTAACTGTCGTCGGCGTCGCCCATGATGACGTAGCGCCCGTGGGCGGCGCGCATCCCTCCGATCAACGCGCTGCCGTACCCACGCTCGGCAACATGGATGACCCGCGCGCCAGCCGCTTCCGCTAGCGCCTGCGATCCGTCGGTGGATCCGTTGTCTGCCACCAACACCTCGCCCGAGATGCGTGCCGTGGCCAGCCCCGCCCGCGCCTTGCGAACGCAGGTCGCCACCGTCTCGGCCTCGTCGAGACAGGGCATCAGCACCGTGACTTCCACCGGGTTTTCCTCCATGCCGCAGTCGCGCCCGCCACCCGAAACGACAACGGGGCGCTCGCGCGCCCCGTCGTGGCCGAACGTGAGTGGATATTAACCGCGGAGATTGGCCGGACGGCAGCGATCCGCAACCGTCGTGCCGAGCGCCGTGCTCGCGCCCCACGTGCAGGAACCCGGGTTGGTGACGCAGTCCGGCACGAGGATGAGGATGGGATTCGCGAGACCGCAGATGTTCGCGCTGAGTCCGGTGTACGAAATCGTGATGGCGCCGGCCGCACCGACAGCTACGCCGGTGACGTTGTTGCCGACGATGTCATTCGCAGCAGCCAGACCGGCTTGCGCGTTGGTGGTCGGGTACGTGTTGTTCGAGCTGTAGAACTCCGAAACACCTGTCTTGGCGCCAGAGGCCAGCTGCAGGCCTTCCGACACACGCGCACGGTTGGTGTACTCCGCGTATTGCGGGATCGCAATCGCGGCCAGGATGCCGATGATCGCCACGACGATCATCAGTTCGATCAGCGTAAAGCCTTGTTGAATCCGCTTCATGGTTGCTCCTTGTTGGACGAGAGGGGGAAAAGGTCCGTTTCCGCGCACCCAGCGATGCTGGACCCTACCTCGCAAGCCCTGTGCCAACCCCGTTTGTAGGGGGTGCCCCGTTCGTCCAGCGAACGCAACCCACTGATTTCATGACATTCGGGTGGGAAGCCGCGGTTGCTTTCGACAACGCCTCGGGCGGGCTGCGTGCTACACCCGCCGCAGCCGTTTCGGGCGCTGCGCCGCGCCGCGCGCGGGGTAGGTGACGCCCAACGTCACCCCGGGGTCGAACCCGTGTCCGGGTACTGCGAGCTAATCGCATCCCCGGCAGTTGCCGGCGCCCGCAGCGCCGCCGCGGATCATGAATCCGCCGACCTCGCCGGCGCACCCGGGCGGTAGCGCAGCCGCGTCCCGGCGATCCCGATCTCGTCGCCCAATGCAAGGAGCGCGCCTTCGC
>Ga0224500_10002120_pt1 | contig 10958 bp, 11 predicted proteins | sample SF_Oct11_sed_USG_FD_168126 | JGI IMG/M metagenome (GOLD analysis project Ga0224500, IMG submission 168126) | Sediment microbial communities from San Francisco Bay, California, United States - SF_Oct11_sed_USGS_4_1 | ecosystem: Environmental > Aquatic > Marine > Sediment | place: USA: California... | reverse complement strand
CGGCAGCACGCCGGGCAGCGCGATGTCCACCGCCGAGGCCTGGGTGTTGGGCGCGGCGCCGAAGGCGGTGGGCGCCCCGGAGAAGATCTTCGACGCCGTCGACAGCTGGGCGTGGGTCTCGAGGCCGATGACGACTTCCCACTGCATGGTCACGCGATCCCCGCGGGCGCGCGGCGGTGCCAGTCGGTCGCCCGCTGGTACCGGTGGGCGACGTTGAGCATGCGCGCCTCGTCGAAATAGTTGCCGATGAGCTGCAGGCCCACGGGAAGCCCGCCCGCGCCGAAGCCGCAGGGCACCGAGAGCCCCGGCAGCCCGGCGAGGTTCACGGAGATCGTGTAGAGGTCCTCGAGGTACATCTGCACGGGGTCGCTCGACTTTTCCCCGATCGGGAACGCGACCGTCGGCGCCGCGGGGCCCGCGATCACGTCGCAGGACCTGAAGGCCTCGGTGAAGTCGCGCGCGATGAGGCGGCGCACCTTCTGGGCCTGGAGGTAGTAGGCGTCGTAGTAGCCGTGCGAGAGCACGTAGGTTCCCACGAGGATGCGCCGCTGCACCTCGGGACCGAAGCCCTGCGCACGGCTCTTGCGGTACATGTCGTTCAGGTCGGCGTACTCCGGCGCGCGATGCCCGTAGCGCACGCCGTCGAAGCGGGAGAGGTTCGACGACGCCTCCGCGGGAGCGATCACGTAATAGACGGGGACCGCGAGCGCCTGGTTCGGCAGGCTCACCTCGACCGGCGTGGCGCCCTGCGCCTTCAGCTCGTCGATCGCGGCCGTGACGCACGCGGCGACGTCCGCCGAGAGGTCGGCGGTGAAGTACTCCTTCGGGAGCCCGACGCGCAGGCCGGCGAGCGGACGCTCCAGGTCGCGGGCGTAGTCCTCCTTCGGGCGCTCGATGCTGGTGGAGTCCCGCTCGTCGAAGCCGGCCATCACGTTCAGCATCAGCGCGAGGTCCTCGGCGCACTTGCCGAAGGCGCCGCCCTGGTCGAGCGACGAGGCGAACGCGACCATGCCGTAGCGCGACACCGCGCCGTAGGTCGGCCGGATCCCGCAGGTCCCGGTGAGCGACGCGGGCTGACGGATGGAGCCGCCGGTGTCGGTTCCCGTCGCCGCCGGCACGAGGCGCGCGGCCACCGCCGCGGCCGAGCCGCCGGAACTTCCGCCCGGGACCCGCGTCCGGTCCCAGGGATTCCTCACCGGGCCGAAGTGCGAGTTCTCGTTGGACGACCCCATCGCGAACTCGTCCATGTTGGTCTTGCCCACGAGGACCGCGCCCGCGCGATCGAACTTCTCCACGACGTGCGCGTCGTACGGCGAGACGAAACCGGCGAGCATCCGCGAGCCGCAGGTCGTCTTCCACCCCTTGGCGCAGAAGAGGTCCTTGTGGGCGATCGGAATTCCGGTGAGCGCTTCGCCATCGCCCCGCGCGAGCCGGGCGTCGGCGGCGCGCGCGGCGGCCAGCGCCCTCTCCTCGTCCACGGTGATGAACGCGTTGAGCCCGGGGTCGAGCCTCGCGATGCGGCCGAGGAAGAGCCGCGCCAGCTCCTCGCTCGAGGCCTTGCGGTCGCGGAGCAGGGAAGCGAGGGCGGAAATCGTCAGGTCGAACATGGATGTGTCGGGGCGCGGCGACGCCGCGCCGCCGCCGCTGGACTACTCGATGACCTTGGGCACGAGGTAGAGCCCGTCCTCGACCTGCGGCGCCACGGACTGGAACAGTTCGTGCTGGTCGGTCTCGGTCACGCGATCCTCGCGCAGGCGCTGGGTCACGTCGACCGCGTGCGCCATGGGCTCCACGCCGGCGGTGTCGACGGCGCGCATCTGCTCGATCAGGCCGAAGATGCCGTTGAGCTGTTGTTGCAGCGCAGCAACCTCGGTTTCCGGAACTTCGATCCGGGCCAGGTCGGCGATGCGGCGGACTTCGTCGAGGGACAGCATGCGAAAGGTGCTCTAAGGCCTTAATTCGTCGTGATTTTGGGCTATTATAGGCGACCCCCGTGCCCCGGGGAAAGGCGGCAACCCGAATTTCCTTACGGATCAAGATGTTCTCATTCGTTTCCAAGTACTTTTCCACCGACCTCGCCATCGACCTCGGCACCGCGAACACGCTCATCTACGTGCGCGGCAAGGGCATCGTCCTGGACGAGCCGTCGGTGGTCGCGATCCGCCAGGAAGGCGGCCCGAACGGCAAGAAGACCATCCAGGCGGTGGGGCTCGCGGCCAAGCAGATGCTCGGGCGAACGCCGGGCAACATCACGGCCATCCGCCCGATGAAGGACGGGGTGATCGCGGACTTCACGATCACCGAGCAGATGCTCAAGTACTTCATCAAGAAGATCCACGACAACCAGTGGTTCCGGCCCAGCCCGCGCATCGTGATCTGCGTGCCCTACGGCTCGACGCAGGTCGAGCGGCGCGCGATCAAGGAAAGCGCGGTCGGCGCGGGCGCGAGCCAGGTGTTCCTCATCGAGGAGCCGATGGCGGCCGCCATCGGCGCGGACCTTCCGATCGCGGACGCGACGGGGTCGATGGTGGTCGACATCGGCGGCGGCACCACGGAGGTCGGCGTGATCTCGCTCGGCGGGATCGTGTACTCCGCCTCCGTGCGCGTCGGCGGCGACAAGTTCGACGAGTCCATCATCAACTACATCCGCCGCAACTACGGCATGCTGATCGGCGAGTCCACGGCCGAGCAGATCAAGAAGCAGATCGGCTCCGCCTTCCCCGGCGCCGAGGTGCGCGAGATGGAGGTGAAGGGCCGCAATCTCGCCGAAGGCATTCCCCGCTCTTTCACGATCTCGTCCAACGAGATCCTCGAAGCGCTCACCGATCCGCTCAATTCCATCGTCTCCGCCGTCAAGAGTGCCCTCGAGCAGACGCCGCCCGAGCTGGGCGCCGACATCGCCGAGAAGGGCATGGTGCTCACCGGCGGCGGTGCGCTCCTGCGCGAGCTCGACCGTCTCCTCATGGAGGAGACGGGCCTGCCCGTGATCGTCGCCGACGACCCGCTCACCTGCGTGGTCCGCGGCTCCGGCCGGGCGCTCGAGGAGATGGACAAGCTCGGAACGGTGTTCACGAACGACTGACGCCCGGGCCGGCGTGATCCACGAGCCGCCTCCGTTCTTCCACCGCGGGCCCAGCCCCCTCGCGCGCCTCACGTTCTTCGCCCTCCTCGCGATCGCGACGATGATCGCCGACCACCGGTTCGGCGCCCTCGAGGCGGTGCGCCTGTCGCTGTCCGTCCTCGTCCATCCCCTGCAGGAGGTCGCCGCCGCCCCGGCGATGGCGTTCTCGCGCGTCACCGACTACTTCGCCTCGCAGGACCGCCTCCTGCGCGAGAACGAGGCGCTCCGGGCGCAGCTCCTGGAGCACTCGGCCGCGGCGCAGCAGGCGAAGCTCCTGCAGGCCGAGCAGGAGCACCTCCTCGGCATGACGCCGGGCCGCAGCCGCTTCGCCACCGACGGCATCCTCGGGGAGGTGGTCTCCTACGGGCGCAACGCATTCACGCGCAAGCTCGTGCTCGACAAGGGGCTCGCGCAGGGCGTGAAGGCGGGCATGCCCGTCATCGACGGCGACGGCGTCGTCGGGCAGATCACCGCGGTGGGCACGTTCACGAGCGAGACCACGCTCCTCACCGAGAAGGACCAGTCCGTGCCGGTCATGCTCACGAGGAACGGCCTGCGCGCGATCGCCGTGGGCTCCGGCAAGGACGGCTCCATCGACGTGCCGTTCATGCCCGTGTCGGCCGACATCCAGAACGGCGACCTCTTCGTCACCTCGGGCATCGACGGCACCTACCCCGCGGGGCTCGTCGTCGCGCGCGTCACGGCGGTCGAGAAGAACGCGGCCTACGTGTTCGCCAGGATCACCGCGAAGCCTGCCGCCGGCGTCGACAACCACCGATTCGTGCGCATCCTCACCGCGTCGCGCCGGGCGCTCGTGCCCCCGCCCGAGGCGAAGGCCGACGAGAAGCGGGCCGCCAAGGACCGGCCGGCCGGGAAGGCGCGGCGCCAGCCATGAGAACCCCCGCGGACCTCACGCCCGTCGCGCGCGACGTCATGAAGCTCCCGGCGGGCCCGGGGCTCATCTTCGCCTCGTTCGTCGCCGCCTACCTGTTCAACTCGCTGCCGTGGTCGGGGTGGGCGCTCCTCGCGCGGCCCGACCTCGTGCTCGTCGTCCTCGTGTTCTGGGTCATCCACCAGCCCGGCTCGGTCGGCCAGGGGCTCGCCTTCGCCCTCGGCCTCGCCATGGACGTGGGCGACTCCATGCTCCTGGGCCAGCACGCCCTCGCGTACGTCGTCGCCACCTACGGGGCGCAGGTGCTGCGCGTGCGGGTGCTCGCCTTCGGGCTCCTCGAGCAGACGCTGCACGTGCTGGGGCTCTTCGCGGGCGCGGGCGCCGTGATCCTGCTGCTGAACCTCCTCCTCGGCGCCTCGTTCCCGGGCCTCGCCATGGCCCTCTCCCCGCTGCTCGCCGCGATCGCGTGGGCGCCGCTCACGTGGATCCTCTACCTGCCCTGGCTGCGCCGCATGCGCCGGGAGTCCGGGGCATGATCGTCGGGCAAACCCTGCGCGACCAGCGGGCGGAGCTCAACGTCTTCCGCTCGCGCCTCACCGTGGCGGGGTTCCTGGCGCTCGCCGCCTTCGGCGTGCTGGTGGCGCGCTTCGTCTGGCTGCAGGTCGTGCAGCGCGAGCACTACCACACCCTCGCCGAGGCGAACCGCATCTCGGTCGTCCCCGTCGTCCCCAACCGCGGCCTCATCCTCGACCGCAACGGCGAGGTGCTCGCCGCCAACTACTCCGCCTACACGCTCGAGATCACCCCGAGCAAGGTGGGCAACGTCGAGCGCGCCATCGACGAGCTCGCGCAGGTGATCGAGGTGAGCGCGCGCGACCGCCGGCGGTTCAAGCGCCTGCAGGAGGAGAGCAAGAACTTCGAGAGCCTTCCCATCCGCACGCGGCTCACCGAGGAGGAGGTCGCGAGGTTCGCGGTGAACCGCTACCGGTTCCCCGGCTTCGAGATCAAGGCGCGGCTCTTCCGGTCCTACCCGCACGGCGACATCGCCTCCCACGCGGTGGGCTACATCGGGCGCATCAACGAGGCCGACGTCCGCAGGATCGAGGCGCTGGGCGCCACGACCAACTACAAGGGCACCGACCACATCGGCAAGCTCGGCATCGAGGGCGCCTACGAGAAGGAGCTGCACGGCACCACCGGCAGCGAGCGCGTCGAGATCGACGCGGGCGGCCGCGCCATCCGCGCCCTGTCGCGCTCCGAGCCGCAGTCGGGCAACAACCTTTACGTCACCCTCGACGTGAAGCTGCAGCGGGTCGCCGAGGACGCGTTCCAGGACTACCGGGGCGCGCTCGTGGCGCTCGACCCGAAGACGGGCGACGTGCTGGCCCTGGTCTCGAAGCCCGGGTTCGACCCCAACCTCTTCGTCGACGGCATAGACCCCACCAACTGGGACGCGCTCAACAACTCGCCCGACAAGCCGCTCAACAACCGCGCGCTCCGCGGCCAGTACCCGCCGGGCTCGACCATCAAGCCGTTCATGGCGCTGGCCGCCCTCGCCTACGGCAAGCGCACGCCCGAGCAGACGATCTACGACCCGGGTCACTGGATGCTTCCGGGCGTGGCGCGTCCCTTCCGCGACTGGAAGCCCGGCGGCCACGGGTCGGTGAACCTGCACAAGTCGATCGTGGTCTCGTGCGACACCTACTACTACGGGCTCGCCAACGACCTCGGCGTCGACGCCATCCACCGCTTCATGACGCAGTTCGGTTTCGGCGCGCGCACCGGCGTGGACATCGACGGGGAGCTGCCGGGGCTGCAACCCTCGACCGACTGGAAGTGGCAGCGCTTCAAGCAGAAATGGTACGCGGGCGACACCATCAGCGTGGGCATCGGGCAGGGCTACTGGCTCGCGACCCCGCTGCAGCTCGCCGCCGCCGTGGCCACGCTCGCCAATGGCGGCACGCCCGTGCATCCGCGGCTGGTGCGCGCGGTGCAGGACGCCCGGACGCAGGCCGTGCGCGAGCTGCCCACGCGCAACGGCGAGCCGCTTGCCCTGAAGCCCGAGCACGTCGAGCTGGTGCGCGCGGCCATGATCGACGTGACGCGCCCGGGCGGCACCGCCGTGCGCGTCGCGCAGGGCGCGCCCTACCTGGTGGCCGGCAAGACGGGCACGGCGCAGGTGGTCGGCATGAAGGCGGGCGAGAAGTACGACGAGAAGCGCGTGCGCGAGCGCCATCGCGACCATGCCCTCTTCATCGCCTATGCCCCCGCCGACGACCCGAAGATCGCGCTCGCCGTGCTCGTCGAGAACGGGGGGCACGGCGGCTCGACCGCGGCGCCGATCGCGCGCGAGGTGTTCGACTACTACCTGCTCAACAAGCGGCCCGAGCGCAAGCAGGCCCTCGGCAGCGACGAGGCCGAGAGTGATTAGCCGGCTCTTCGACCTCGTCTCGCGCCGCATCGACGGCCCGCTCATGGTGGCGCTCGTCCTCACGCTGTCCCTTGGCCTCACGGTGGTGTACTCAGCCTCGGGTGGCGCCTCCTTCGACCGCGTCCTGGGCCAGGCGCGCAACATCGCGATCGCCGCCGCCGCGCTCTGGATCATCGCCAACATCCCCCCGCAGGCGCTCATGCGCCTGGCGGTGCCGATCTACGCGGCCGGCCTCGTGCTCCTCGTCGGCGTGGCGCTCTTCGGCGAGGTGCGCAACGGCGCCCGCCGCTGGCTCAACCTCGGCTTCACGACCGTCCAGCCCTCCGAGATCATGAAGATCGCGGTGCCGCTCGTGCTGGCGTGGTACTTCCACCGCCACCAGGAAGGCATCGAGCTGAAGGACTACGCGGTGGCCGCCGTCCTCCTGGCGCTTCCCGTGGGCCTCGTCGTGCGCCAGCCCGACCTCGGCACCGCGCTCCTCATCTTCGCCTCGGGCTTCTTCGTGATCTTCCTCGCGGGGCTTTCGTGGAAGGTCCTCGCGACCCTCTTCGTCGGCGGGCTCACCAGCCTGCCGTTCCTGTGGGGCATGCTGCACGACTACCAGAGGAAGCGCGTCCTCACGCTCCTCGACCCCTCGGAGGACCCGCTGGGCGCGGGCTACCACATCATCCAGGCGACGATCGCCATCGGCTCGGGCGGCATGCTCGGCAAGGGATGGCTCAACGGCACCCAGGCGCAGCTCGACTTCGTGCCCGAGCGATCCACCGACTTCATCCTGGCCGTGTTCGGCGAGGAGTTCGGGCTCGCGGGCAACCTCGTTCTCATCCTCCTCTACGTCCTCATCGTGGGCCGCGGCCTGATGATCGCGGCCAACGCCTCGACCACCTTCGGCCGCCTCGTGGCGGGGGCCATCACGCTCACGTTCTTCACCTACGCCTTCGTGAACATGGGGATGGTGAGCGGGATCCTGCCGGTGGTCGGCGTGCCCCTGCCGATGGTGAGCTACGGCGGCACGGCGCTGCTGTCGATGCTCGCGGGGTTCGGCATCCTGATGTCGATATCGACGCACAAGCAGCTGGTGTCGAGCTGATGCGCGCGATCCTGCTGGCCCTCGTCGCCGTGGCGCTCGCCGCGTGCGGCACGGCGCCCAAGGCACCGCCCCGCCCGGCCTACTACTCGGACGACGGCCCGCCCGACAGGGTGCCCGACGACATCGCCGCCATCGCCGACGCGGTCCCGCGCGACGAGCCCTACCACCGCTTCGCCAACCGCCCGTACACCGTCTTCGGGCGGAGCTACGCCCCGACGGTGAACGACGACCCGATGAAGGAGCGCGGCCTCGCCTCGTGGTACGGGCGCAAGTTCCACGGCCAGAAGACGGCCTCGGGCGAGACCTACGACATGTTCGCGATGACGGCCGCGCACAAGACGCTGCCCATTCCCAGCTATGCGCGCGTGACGAGCCTCAAGTCCGGCCGGTCGGTCGTGGTGCGCGTGAACGACCGCGGGCCGTTCCACGAGGGGCGCGTGATCGACCTGTCGTACGCGGCCGCCGCCAAGCTCGGGATCGCCGGCCCGGGAAGCGGCCCGGTCGAGGTGGAGCGCGTGTTCGCGCGCGATGCCGGGACGCGGGTCGCCGCCGCCCCGCCGCCTGCCGCCCCGCCGTCCGCCGCTCCGCCGATCACCGCCCCCTTGCCCGCCACCCCCGCGCCGTCCGCCCTCGTGGCGACCCCGCTCGCGAGCGTCGACCTGCCGCAGCCCCGCCCCGCCGAGGTGGCCACCCCGCTCGTCGCCGCGGAGACCGCGGGTCTCTACCTGCAACTCGGCGCGTTTTCGAGTGTCGATAACGCGGAGACCTTCCGGAACCGCATCGCGCGCGACCTGCCCTGGCTGTACGAGCCGATCCAGATCGCCACCGCGGGGAGCCTGCACCGCGTCCGCCTCGGTCCCTACCGTACCCGCGACGAGGCTCAGGCCATCGCCGACAAGATCCGTGCCTCCCTCGACTTCGCCCCCGTCATCATTCCCGCCACCCGCTGAATCGCCTCCCGATGAATCGCCTGCTCGCCCTCCTCCTCGCCTTCGCGCTCCCGCTCGCCGCCGCCGCGCAGTCCCTCACGCCGCCCCCCATCGCGGCTCGCGCGTACTACCTCCTCGACACCCTGTCCGGGCAGGCGCTGGCGGCGCAGTCCGAGGAGGACCGCTTCGAGCCCGCCTCGCTCACGAAGCTCATGACCGCCTACATCGTCTTCTCGGCGATCCGCGACCGGAAGCTCGACCCGTCGAAGCCCGTCCCCGTGTCCGAGAAGGCCTGGAAGACGGGCGGCTCGCGCATGTTCATCGAGCCGCGAAAGCCCGTCACGGGAGCCGACCTCCTGCGCGGCATGATCGTCCAGTCCGGCAACGACGCCACGATCGCCCTGGCCGAGGCCGTGGCCGGCTCCGAGGAGACCTTCGCGCAGCTCATGAACCGCGAGGCGAAGCGCCTGGGGCTGCGCAACTCGAACTTCGTGAACGCCACGGGCCTGCCGGCCGCCAACCACTACGCCACCGCGCGCGACATGGCCGTCCTCGCCGCCGCGCTCATCCGGGACTTCCCGGGCGATTACGCCCTGTACTCCCAGAAGGAGTACGCCTGGAACGGCATCACGCAGGCCAACCGCAACCGCCTGCTGTGGCTCGATCCCACGGTCGACGGCGTGAAGACCGGATTCACCGAAGCCGCCGGGTACTGCCTCATCGCGTCCGCGAAGCGCGGCGAGCGCCGCCTGGTCTCCGTGGTGATGGGCGCGCAGACCGACGCGCTGCGCATGTCGGAAAACCAGAAGCTCCTCAACTTCGGCTTCCTCGCCTACGACACGCAGCGGCTGTACCGGAAGGGCGACGTCGTCGCGAGCCCCGAGATCTTCAAGGGCACCAGCGCCACGGTGAAGCTCGGCTTCGACCACGACGTGTGGCTCACGCTGCCGCGCGACCGGTTCCAGGGCGTCAAGGCGCAGCTGCAGACGGTGCAGCCCTTCGTCGCGCCCTACTCCCGGGGGCAGAATGCGGGGATAATGAAGCTCGCCCGCGACAACGCCGCCGTCGCCGAGATCGCCGTCGTGGCGCTCGAGGACGTCCCGGCGGCCGGGTTCCTCTCCCGCGGATGGGACACGATCCGCCTGTTCTTCCGGTGACCGCCATGACCTCCCCGATCGCGTACTTCAACGGCGAGCTGCTGCCCCTCGACAGGATCTCCATCTCGCCGCTCGACCGGGGCTTCATCTTCGGCGACGGGGTCTACGAGGTGGTGCCGGCCTACGGCGGCAGGCTCCTGCGCGCCCGCGAGCACTTCCAGCGGCTGCAGCGCTCGATGGACGAGATCGCGCTGGCCAACCCGCACACCGTCGACGGCTGGATCGCCGAGGTCGGGCGGCTCCTCGCCCACCACCCCGGCGACCAGGCGGTCTACATCCAGGTCACGCGCGGCGTCCCGCCGAAGCGCGACCACGTGATCCCGAAGGGGCTCGCCCCCACCGTCTTCATGATGGCCAATCCGCTCCCGACGCCGCCGCGCGAGCAGGTCGAGAAGGGGGTCGCGTGCGTCACCGCGAAGGACTTCCGCTGGGAGAAGTGCCACATCAAGTCCACCTCGCTCCTGGGCAACGTGCTCGCGCGCCAGATCTCCGCAGACGCCGGCGCGACGGAGACGATCCTCATCCGCGACGGGTTCCTCACGGAGGCGGCGGCCTCCAACGTCTTCATCGTGAAGGACGGCGTGGTGGCCTGCGCGCCGCAGGACAACCACATCCTGCTCGGGATCACCTACGAGCTGCTCACCGACCTCGCGCGCGAGGGCAAGGTGCGCTACGAGATCCGCCCCGTCACGGAGGCCGAGGTGCGCTCCGCCGACGAGATCTGGCTCACGTCCTCCACCAAGGAAGTGCTCGCCGTCACCACGCTCGACGGCAAGCCCGTGGGCAGCGGGGCGCCCGGGCCCGCGTTCCGCCGCATGCACGCCCTCTACCAGGACTACAAGGCGAGGCTCGCCGCCGCGCCTGCGGCTGCCTGACGGGAGCTGCGCGTGGCCATGCCTTCCGACGGCCCCGAGGCGAAGTCCCTCCTCACCTTCCCGACGGAATTTCCCATCAAGGTGATGGGCCGGCGCGAGGAAGGCTACGCGCAGGCCATCCTCGAGGTCGTCCTGCGCCACGCGCCCGACTACGATCCGGCCACGATGGAGATGCGCCCCTCGAAGGCGGGCACCTACCTCTCGCTCACCGTCACCATCACCGCGCGCTCGCGCGAGCAGCTGGACGCCCTGTACAAGGACCTGTCCGGCCACCCGATGGTGACGATGGTGCTCTGAGGCCCCGGCGTTGAAGCCGGCGATCCGCGCCCTCGGGCGCGCCGACTACGAGCCGGTGTGGCGGGCCATGCAGGCCTTCACGAAGGCGCGCGACGACGCGACGCCCGACGAGCTGTGGTTCGTCGAGCACCCGCCCGTCTTCACCCTGGGCCTCGCCGCGAAGCCG
>Ga0224500_10002117_pt1 | contig 10971 bp, 14 predicted proteins | sample SF_Oct11_sed_USG_FD_168126 | JGI IMG/M metagenome (GOLD analysis project Ga0224500, IMG submission 168126) | Sediment microbial communities from San Francisco Bay, California, United States - SF_Oct11_sed_USGS_4_1 | ecosystem: Environmental > Aquatic > Marine > Sediment | place: USA: California... | reverse complement strand
TCTGCCTCGCGGCCAACGCTAAGTCGGTGCCTGCTCCACGGAAATGGGTTCGCAAGGCAACCCCTGGTCGGCGCGGGTAGAGCCCGAGCACGAAGGACAACAACGAGGGAATCGCGATGGTGGTTAAAATGAACCCGGACCAGACCCAGGCAGATCTTTCCGGCAGCATCCATCCGACGATCAGTGTCAGAAACGCCGTGGGAGCCGACAAGGTACGGCGGAGGTTGTCGACGATCTTCCAACGACCGAGAGCGGGAATCACCACCGCGCGATGCGACTCAGACCCGGTATGCCTTCGCCCGAACAACCAGGGTAACAGCTGCCAATCGCCGCGCGCCCATCGATGCTGTCTGGCTGCCTCTGCTTCATAGTGAGCAGGAAACGCTTCGAACAGCTCGATGTCCGTCGCGAGCGCTGCGCGCGCGAACAGCCCTTCAAAAAGATCGTGACTGAGCATCGCATTGTCCGGCACCTTGCCCGCCAGCGCTGCCTCGAATGCATCGATCTCGTAAATACCTTTACCAGTGTACGACCCTTCTCGAAACAAATCCTGATACACATCAGAAACCGCCGACGCGTAGGGATCGATCCCGCTGGGTCCGGAAAACGTCTGTTGAAAATATGAGCCCTCGCCGCTGCCTGGGAGCGACGGGGTAATCCGCGGCTGCACGACCCCGTACCCTTCAACCACACGCCCGGCGCGCTGATCGAATCGTGGCCGGTTCAGAGGGTGAGCCATGGTGCCAATTAATCGGTGCGCTGCTCCACGGGGCAACCGTGTATCCGCATCCAGAGTGATGACGAACCGGACCGATGGAATCGCCTCAGGGAGCTGTCCGCCGACGGACATGAAGGTCGTACCCGTCGAGCCGCGCAGGAATTGATTCAACTCATGCAGTTTGCCTCGTTTCCGTTCCCATCCCATCCACACCTTCTCGGAATCGCTCCAGACTCGCCTGCGGTGAAACAGGACAAAACGCGATCCGCCCCCGGCCGCTGGGCCGTACCGCTTATTCAGAAGCGCTATACCCTTCACTGCGGTAGCGAGCAGCTCGGCGTCATCAGGAACACTTTCGCTGGGGGCATCTCTCCAATCTGAGAGCAGGGCAAAACGAAGATCATCGTCCGCATTCGCCAGATAATGCACTTCCAATCGCTCAACTTGCTCGTCGATGCCCTCCAGGCTCGTCAGCAACGTGGGCACTGCCACGATCGCGCGCAACTCTGTGGGAATGCCATTCCGCAACGCCATACGGGGCAATGACCGCGGCCCGAGGATGGCCATCACCGTACGATTGATAAGCGCGATGACAAGATCCGAGGCCGGCACGAGCGCAATGAGACCGAGGCACACCAGGCCCGCGACGGTCACGCCCTTTGCGGCGGCATACCAGAGCGGGATGGCGAGGACCATGGCGGTCCCGACCGTCAGCGAGCCCAAATAGCCCGGCACAGAAGCTCGGACATACCAGCGCAGTAGCTGTCGCTTCCAGGACACCCGGTAGCCGAGATCGTGTTCAAATGCCCGGCGACCCTGAGAGATAAGGTAATAGCCGGGATCCTGATGCCGATCCCGCTCTGGCTGCTCACTCGCATGCGGCTCCACCCTAGCTAGCCTGGCACGGTCCATGACCCGCACGGCCACGTCGCTTTCTGACAATCCCGTGCCTCGGGAGAGATCCTCGATCGCATGGCGGTATGTGTCCCGCGTGACAAAGTCCATCTCGGCGTAGCGGACATCGGCCCGCAGAATGATGTCGACCAGACTGACGCTTTCAACAAATTCCGACCAATCAAACGCTGACGTCAAGCGCATACTGGTAATGATGTTTCGGACCGTGACGCTCATGGCCGCCTGTTGCTGATGCTCGGCATGCACCATGTCGTCGGCGCTCGCACCCTGCGCGGCGAGGCGTTCGTCGAGCCACCGCAGCATCGGACGCACCTTGGGATCCAGGTCGCGGAGTCGCTGAACAAGCTGTACGGCGAATGCCGAGGCCAATGGTCTGTGTTCAAAACGGCGGAGTACAGTGGCCGGAGGCTCGGAAGCTAGCACCCCGGTCCCCAACAAGCTGTCGGCCAGTTCATCGGCTTCCAGCCTGTCAGCGCGGCTCTGAACGATCCGCTCAATCAGCCTGCGAAGGTTCTCCACCAGAACAACACGTAGCGAGATCGCCACCGCCCACAGCTCACCGATCGTCAGCGGCTGCACGCGTTGATACGCCATCACAAAGCGACGGAGCATGTCGGGGTCGAAACGACTGTCGGTGTGGGCAACGAATGCCCAGGCAAGTCCAAATACCCGCGGGTAGTTCTGCAAATGGCCAGACGCAAGTTTGGGCAATTGCCTGTAATAGCCAGGAGGCAAATCGTCGATGATTTCTCGAAGTTGCTCGTCGACAATATGGAAATTGTCGACGAACCATTCAGCCGCCGGGGGAATCACTTTCTCATCGCGAATCGTACGGGCGATAGTCTGATACGACTCCACCAAGACCCGTCCGTTATCGAGGACTCGTGGCGTGAGTAGCCGGCCCACCCGCGCGTCATCGGTGACGACCTGTGCCACCGCTAGACTCGCAGCATGCTGTTCAAGCCGTTCGACGCCGAAGAGTTCAGCGCGAATTGCTTCTTCCAGCGCAGCACTCTTTGGGACAGATGAAAACATCGTATTCATGGGCTTTCCGACCAACTCCGAAGTCGTCAGGCTGAATCAGCTGCAGAAACACAACCGCATGCCGAACGTGGGATTATCGAATGCAGGACCGAGAAAAAGACGGCCAACCCGTCATACAAAACCACCGCGTCCGATCCAGATTGTAATTGCACAATTTACAATCCGGACCTGGAGCTTTTTCCATGGTGAGTCCATCCGCATGAGGCGACAGAGCTTGGAGCCTTTATCTATCGGCAGTCCCTGTACGGGCAGATAGGACCGATACGAGCTCTCGCTCCCATTACAACCTATCAGCCGCCGACCGTTCCGTCCGACCCATCAGGGTCAGAAGAATCAGAACCACGAGGAGGAAGCCCAGCCCGCCGCTGGGAATATATCCCCAGTTACCGCTGTAGCCCCAGATCGGAAGTACGCCAAGAAACAACACACCCAATATGACGATAAGAATAGTATTCATCTTATTTCTCCCTTTGTTTGTACATTCACCGCACGCTCGATTATTTTGTGGCAATGCATTCTGCTGTCACGCTTGTTTCTCGCTAGATAGTCGCTCACGCTCCCTCTGCATGGCCGTACGACCGGCCTCGACCGCCTCGGTCAAGACTGCCTGCTTGTCTTTGATGAAGTCACGCCCCTTGTCCAGCGCCTGGCATACAACCTCGCTCGCTTTGTCGGCCAGCTCTTGAACACTCTCTTCGGCACGTCGCGCATACCCTCGCAACTGCTCCTGCGACTTACGACCAGACTGCGGCGCCAGCAGCAACGCCGCCGCAGCTCCCAGCAGCCCTCCGGTCACAAAAGCCAATCCCACCGCCCCTAATGCACATCCTCGGTTATCTGCCATTGGGCATTCCTTCTTCTGGGTTTCCTACCTGCTCATGCAACACAGTAGGCATGAGGGTTACTTGGTTTCGTGAACCTTGCCGGTTATGGCATCCACATAGACTTTATGGGTTTTCTTTCCATTCACGATCTCAACCTTGTACACGACGCGGCCATCATCTTTCCCCATATTCACTTCATATGTTTGCTATCACTGGAACATGCGAGACGGCTAAGCACCTACGAGCCAGTATAGAGAGACGCCCGCCGGCGGTCTGGTCAAAACAGCTCAGCCGAAGAAATACGGAGATAGGTAACGGCGCGGCGCCCTTGTTCCGGTGCCTCCCAGGCATGGCAGCGCGCAGCCTCATCAAAATCTGTAGGGGGATGAAGATCGGAACTTTGACTAAGAAGGCCCCATTCCCTGCATCAGCGTCATGCCCTTCTCAATTCACAGCCCAACCAGCATGCCACGACCACCAGTATGGAAAGATGATGGCGCCGTTCAGGCGCTTCTCCACTTGGCTTCCATACGGGCCAATTCCTCCCGCACCAGTCCAAGATTGGTCCTCTCCCGCCCAAGCATCTCAATCTCCGCCTGGATCGCAGTCAACACACGATCGATCTTCTCCACAGTGATCGTCAGACCGGCCGGCCTCCGATCAACGGGCTGCCGACCTTCCTCTCCGTTCACCGCACTCGCCAATGTCTGGGATGAACCTGATACATCGTTTTCCCAGAGTTCCATCATTGGTTCCGCCTCAACACCTGATGTCTGTTCGATTCCTCCAGGTGCATTCGCTGTAGTAGCGCGCTCATCAAAGCACTACATGCCCTTACATGTGAACGTTGTTGAACACACCATCGCCCTTCCTGACCATCCTGCGCGGACTCTCCCGCGTTTTCACCGAAGGGCGGAAGCGATTCGCACGAACGACGGCATCCTCGATACAGCCACAATTGACGCAACGGGTGGCCATAGATAGACGGCCGGTTTTGATGTTCGGGCCACCGACGGGTTCGCGTACCAGGAGCCCCCGACAACGTTGGCAGTGCATACATCCTCCTCTTGCGCTCAAGGTTGTGCACCTGAAGCGCCGGACACGGTCGTTACCGGAACTCCCGCGTTGAGGCTCAGCTCCTCAAGAGACTGGCCAAACTCTCCGCATGCGCCTTTTCTTGCGCCAGAATCTTCTCCAAGACCTGCCGAGTCGTCTGATCATCGGTGCCGATAGAGGCGATCATTTCTTGATAGTTCTCGATTGCGATCCGTTCGGCGACTAGATCGGCCGTGATCATCTCCACCAAAGAATCCCCTTCGACATACTCAGAATGGCTTCGGTACAGCAGCCGCTCAGGGGACAAATCCGGCTTGCCCCCAAGCTGGAGAATACGCTCGGCCAATTGATCGGCATGAGCCTGCTCCTCAGTGACATGCTGGAGAAACTTCGCCTTCACGCTGCGAGAATTGATCCCGGAGGCCATGAAGTAGTGGCGCTTGTAGCGGAGAACGCAGACAATTTCCGTGGCGAGCGCTTCATCCAGCAACCTGATCACGGTCCCCGCGTTGGCCTTGCCTTCCGAAGGCATAGCGACGCCTTCAATCTCGTCACGTCTTATAAATGACAATGACTGCATTCCGTTCTCCCATGGCGGCTTCTGTTATGAGCGCACCTGGCATATCCCCAGCTCCCTATCGAATTGGGACCAGGCCTCTTGCTTATACCGGAAGGTTTCACAGTCTCTCCGTTACGGGTAAGCATAATGGAATCGCCGGCAGCCGTCCGTTCACAATTGCTCACCGGAGAACGATTACAGGGATGGTGCCGAGGCCGAACACGGCCCGGCTGGGCGTTCCTGAATCAATGGAGAGGGATCAGATGAAGACCCTAATCGTGGAGCACGACATTGAGGAGAGAACTATGCACATGCAATCCGTTAGTCCGGTGCGATCCGCCTTTGTAATCAATGAATCCCAGCTTACGGAACTTATTCATAAAGAAACTGACGCGAGAGCGGGTGGTACCGATCATTTCGGCCAACGTCTCCTGACTGATCTTTGCAATGACCGTCTCCGGCTTGCCTTCCTTCCCAAAGTGAGCCATTAACAGCAGCGCCCGCGCCAGCCGCTTCTCGCTGGAATTAAACAGTTGATCCACCAAATCCTCTTGGACTCGGATCGAGTGTTTCAGCAAGTAGGACATAAATGCCTCAGAGAACCTGGGCTGCTGCTGAAGCATGCGGAGCATGACGGCTTTCTCGATGCGTAGAATACGGGAGTCTTCGAGGGTGGTCGCGGTCGCCGTACGAACCGTCTGGCCCACGAGGCAGGATTCTCCTAGAAAAGCACCCCGCTCAAGAATCGCCACGACGGCTTCCTTGCCCTGTTCCGAGACCACGGTCACTTTCACCTTGCCCGCCTGGATATAAAATACCGCGTCCGTCGTATCCCCTTGTGAAAAGATAATCTGTTTCTTGGGGGACGACAGAATCGCGGTGCCCTTCTCGGCCTTATTGAGGAATGTGTCCAGATTGAAGGGCGTTCGTATACGTACCATTGATCGCGCTCCTCTTTAGAGCGACTGAGCCAACCATTGACCCGACCCGACACTTTGGTCGTCCCGAGAGACATCGGCCATGCGCCAGGGCCCAGACAGGTAGCTCCGGCCCTCTCCCGACACACTCTCTCCAGACCGCCGCCTCTTCCTACTCAACGAGGGCCGCACGTTATCGACCGCGGTTGAAGGAATACGATCCGCCCGACGACGAGGTGGGGTTCTGCAGACTGTCCACAGTCTGCTGCATTTCTCTCAATGCAAGACCGATCTGTTTGACCGAGCAATGGCGCAGAGCATGAATGCTCTCCCCCGTCCACAGTCGAAGGCCCTTTTTAGACGATGAATTCAGCGTCAACACATAAGTCCGTGGTGTGGTCTTCATACTATCCTCCGTGGTAATTGTGGCCCCGCCGCTTCAACCTCGTACCGAACCTGAAATCGTGGGCCAGGTTCAGCTTCCTGTCATGCCGCCCGAAATACCGCCAGCAGATCACTCAATGCCATGGTTTTGTGTCTCAACACCGCCCGCTCCGCCTTCAGCTCATCCAGCACGGCCGCCTTCGCAGTTCCGTCCGCAGGGCAGGCCATGATAAGCGAGGCCACCCGATCGCACTCTTCCTCGACCTTTGCCTTGACCACCTGATTGACAGACAGCATATTCAGTACAGTGGCTCTCGTCGCGGCGAGATGCGACTGCAACTCGGCCTCGGGATAGCTGATGCGTGCGGTCTCGTTCACACAGCGATCCATACTTTGCGCCAGAAACAGGTACAATCTGGCCAGCGTATCTGTGACGTCGATATGACTATGAACGACGGATTGGGCATTCATTGTTCATGCTCCTTCTCGTTACACACACCAGTGCGTCTCATATATTGGCTTGCGTCTCTTGTGGTGACTGGCCGCCTGGCCGCGGAACGGTTTCCACGGAACGACTCGGCTCCGACGACCCTTGCATCGACGCCTTCAGCTCCTGGATTGCCCTGACGACATCCTGCTCGGTCGATCCAAACCGATCTCCCATCACCTTGATAGCCTGAGTGATCGCTTTCTTCATCTTCGAGATTTGTTCTTCGGGTGTCATCAACTGCCTCTTGTTTGTGAATCGCCGTGGCAAATCTGATCGGTCAGGATACTCGGAGGGTGTATCCCGCCGCCAAACGACTCGCACCATGACAGGTGCAACCAGGTCTCGCGACTCGCAGGAAACGATCGTAGTCTGAGGACACGCTTCGGCGTCGAAGCGGCGGAGAGTGCTGAATCGGTTGCGCAGGAATGAAGCAGGGAGGGCAAGGGACGAGACTGCCAACGCAACCCGGACGTCAGGGAGGGAAGCCCATCGACCGCCCCCTTCACTTGCATTGAAGTCTAGTCGCCTTAACCTTATACTGTCAAGCATTATCTTGCACTGCCTGCCGACTTCCCATAGTATTAACCGTTTCCGTTAACTTCTGAACGAGGAGATTTCTCATGGACATTGGACCACTTGTCAGGAATCGATTGAAAGAGTTGGGGCTGGGACAGCGTGATCTGGCACGTGCGGCCCACGTGACCGAATCGTACATCTCGCAGTTGCTGACACAGAAAAAACTCCCTCCGGCGCCGAACCGGACCGACATGTACGATAGGATCGGACAAGCACTGAAATTGCCGAAGGGGCAACTTGCCAAACTCGCCGATCTGCAACGCCGCGAACACCTTAGGAAACGGTTGGGAGACCAGCCGAGCCCCTTGCTGCACGACGTGCGAGAGTTGGTCCTCCGCAAGTGTCACCCTGGGAAGGCCCGACAGATCCGCCTAATTTTTGAGAAACAACCCTTCGGCGAACTTGAGCGGTTTGTCACGCAGAAGTTACTTGGCGTCGTCAAAAGTGTGGCTCGGCAGGAACTCGACAATCCTACGTGGATGCGCAAGGTGGCGCGACTAAGCAAGAAAAGTTACCCCCAGATGCGCGTCACCGTACTGGAGTTTTTGGATACGACGATCTTTGATCTCTCGAACGAGAACTGCATCGCGTTCCTCGACCCTCTGATCGAATCCTGGGATATTGACCTTGCCACTTTTTGCATTGAGATCGTCCTGAACCGCCGGGTAGTTCCGGGCCACCACAAGACGTTCGAGTTCATGGAAAGAGGACCGGATAAGACTTCAGGGGAAGAGCCTGGACTTAAGGAATTTCTCCAAGACCCCTTACTAAGTGGGGATGTGACCGAGGAGGAACTTAGCTTTCTGCGCACGCTGACGTTTGAGAACAAACGACCGACCCCGCTCTACTATTACCGTGAGATCCAGAGCCTCAGAGATCCCCTGCATTTTCAGACCTCCGACAGGACCCCTTCAACAAGGTAACAACGCATTGCCACTTTGTTATTCAATCAGCATACGTATAGGTCAAAAGCAGGGCAGCCGCCCACGCAATCAAATACGCGAGCAGTAAGAGTTCCATTCCCATATCACGCCAAATACTCATGACTTCCTCCCGGCATTCAGCAGCAGCCCTTAAGTGCTGAACGAACTGCTGCATCCACAAATTGTCGTTGCTTTCGGATTCTTCATGACAATGCCTGGACTCTGCACGTGGTCCACCTAATCGACTTCCGTTTCGACCAGCAGCGGAGCGCGCTGCCAATCCATGATGACTTTGCCGACACCCTCTTCGAGGACCGCGTCATCCTGCTCGATGCAACAGCCGCATCACCAGGTCGATAATTACCAGGGTGACAACCGCTACCAGAAGATCCGCAAACCGGATTATGTTCCAGTTCCACACTGACATTCCTCTCTCTCGCTCACTCCAACGACAGAGGGTTCATCTCACTCTGCTTATCCCAGGCTTGGCTGTAGGAGTCCCCGGGACGCGGGCACGGTTCCGAATCGGTTGATCGTGACTCGCTCGATTGGCTTCGATCCCTGGGTCCGTCGTTGCACCACAGAGGAGGCAACGCCAACCAGACACCGGGGGCTGTCCCATATCCCTCATTTGGACGGCAATCAAAAGGCCTTGGCAACGTAGACACTGCATGATGCCTCCTATGGACTCGTCCTACAACACCCTTCTCAAGGTCGCGTTCCAGATCAGGCACGCATAAATGGAATCCGAGGAACTTCGACGGAAACACAACCACCACGCCTCTGCGATGAGAACCCACGGCCTAATCATGTCAGGCATCCTTCCGGAAGACTAACAAGCTTTGGCCAGATGGTTCGACGTGGCGATGTCGACAACAGCCGGATTCAGATACTGGACATCCAGCCACTTCTCGCATATCCGAAACGTACAATCCCCGATCGCCAACTGTTGCTGTCTATTGAGGAACAAACCCAGCTTCCCGTATACCGCCCACTCGTATTCCCGTGTCATCGCCAGGGGATCGACCGGACAGGCTTGAAGGCACAGTCCACCAAACAAACACCACGTCATGTCCATGAAAACGTTTGACTATACGCATTCAGAAGCTCGGTGCCGACCGGATTACTTGCCTCGTCTTCTCTTCATCTGCACAAGTCTGTTCAGCCAGCATGCGTTGTCCGGCACTGGCGACCTCGGGAATTCTAGCCAGGCAGCCCTTCAGCGTATCCTCCGCTGCACCTGAGGCTATGACGCCAAGCTCTCCGCTCGGAGCGAAACTCAGGGATCCTTTCACCAACAGATCTGCCGCGTGGGCAGACAGCGTTGACTGTATGAACAGTACTGCGAGCAGCACCACCGTTAAGACTGCGGCGGCCGGTTTCGTGATAGTTGGGATCCTCATCGTGACGACCTCCTCATACTGGTTAGGGGCCTAAGTCGCGCACCCCAGGGCGAGCCCACGCGATAGAACGCATGTGAACCATTACACCAGATACCCGATACCAGCTAACTACTGCGCAGGCGCAGAAGACACGAAGGCTGTGGAATTTTGGATCCACATATTGCACCTCTTGACTTGATGAGACTCGTGATTCGAAGAAGCGGCGGAGACTGAGGAATCAGACGCGCAGGAGAGGGAGGAAATGCGCGAGAGATGGGACAGTCGGCGTGGCTTTGAACGCCCCCACATCACTGTACAGAATCACTCTACAGACGGGTAACAAAGGAGTCAACGATTCGAACGCGGCGATGCTACGTAACGTAATGATTCCCTGGGGGTATATTTATTTTGTTCTTCTCCCTGGCAAGTGGGTACACGAAGCACGAGAAACGGCATTTCTGGAGGATGGGGCGTGAATTCTGCTTTCTACGGGGTTGGGAAATCTGGCATGATTGCCGGATGCAACCACACCGGCACCCCTGAGACACCTACCGCTTTCACGGCTTTCGGTTAACCCCAACGGTCCAGGGTCTCTTCAGTGGCCCGAAGGCCCGCGTCACTCACCTGTGCCGACAGGAAAACAAACGGCGTGCGGAGCCTGCGGGGACACACAGGTCTACCTCGATGTTGAGATTTCTCTCGTCGTGGGCACGACGTGCGGCACGTGAAGCAGAAAACCGTGGACTGGCTGGCTGATAATAACACTCCAGCCCCATATGATTCATGGCGGATCGGCGATTGGAGCGGATCGCTGCGTATAGAAACCTATTTCTTCTGTTGAAGAAGATGCAGCAGCGCCCCTGCCGCCGTGGCCCGCACGGCATCATTGGCGTCGTGGAGCGCGTCCTTCAGAAGCGGGATAAGGTCACGATCACCCACATGCCCCAGGGATCGAAGCGCTACAATCTTCGGGCCAGGAAGGGGATCGGCAGTCAAGCTGGTCAAGAGGGAGAGTGCGCCGGAAACATTCGTCTTAGTCGCCTTCCCAAGAGCATAGGCCACAGACGCCCGCATGCCCATATCGTTCTGTCGAGCCAGCGATTGCGCAGCGGAGGCCACCGTCGAATAGGACTGTCCGAGCCGGAGCAGCGCGGCAATCGCTGAGGCGCGAACGGAAAAACTC
>Ga0224500_10002116_pt1 | contig 10972 bp, 9 predicted proteins | sample SF_Oct11_sed_USG_FD_168126 | JGI IMG/M metagenome (GOLD analysis project Ga0224500, IMG submission 168126) | Sediment microbial communities from San Francisco Bay, California, United States - SF_Oct11_sed_USGS_4_1 | ecosystem: Environmental > Aquatic > Marine > Sediment | place: USA: California... | reverse complement strand
CATGCAGCAGGCGGCGCGTGTGTCGGACTTCACGGCGTTCATGTACCTGGGCGAACTGGTGGAGGTCGACGCGACGTCGAAGATCTTCACCAACCCGTCGAAGAAGGCGACCGAGGACTACATCACGGGCCGCTACGGCTGAGCCTGGCGGTGGACGCGATCGTCATGGATCGTTCGGACCCTACCGAGCCGCACACCTCCAGCACGGTTGACGAGTCGGTGGCCGGGCTGCGGCTGCATGCGCTCGAAATGGGTGCGCTGGTCATCGAGCAGGTAGCGTGCGCAGTCAGGGCGCTGGTCGACCGCGATCCTGTGCTGGCACAGGCGGTCCTGCTGCGTGAGAGTCGCGTGGACGCCTACGAGAAGCAGCTGGACCGGGACAGCCTGACCTTCATCGCCCTGCAGCAGCCCGTCGCGAACGACCTGCGGCTGGCGCGGGCCATCGTGCGCATCGGGCGGGAGCTGGAGCGCGCAGGCGACGAGGCCAAGAAGATCGCCCGGTTTGCGCTGTCGCTGGACCAGGCCAACGACGGCGATCCCGTGCTCGCGGTCGGGCGCCAGCTGCGCCACATGGCGGCGCTGTCCGGGTCGATGCTGCGTAACGCCGTGCGTGCGGCCGACGAGCTGGACCTCGCGCTCGCACGCAGCGTGCTCGAGCGCGATGCGGAACTCGATGCCGAATTCGCCGCGGCTCTGCGGCAGGTGATGACCTACGTGCTGCAGGATCACCGCTTCCTGCGGCCGACGATCGACACGATCTTCGCGCTTAAGGGGCTCGAGCGCATAGGCGACCACGCGACCAACATCGCCGAGCAGGTGCTCTACATGATGGGGCAGCAGGAAGTGATTAGTGATTAGTGATTAGTGATTAGTGATTAGTGATTAGTGATTAGTGATTAGTGATTAGTGACCAGAGAGCGCTGTTCACTACTCACTACTCACTACTCACTACTCACTACTCACTACTCACTACTCACTACTCACTACTCACTGCTCACTACTCGATCGTTCGCAGCAGCTCGTTGATGCCGACCTTGGCACGGGTCTGCGCGTCGACACGCTTCACGATCACGGCGCACGCGAGCCCGTACTTGCCGTTGGCCGCGGGCAGCGTCCCGGGCACCACGACGGCGCCGGCCGGAATGCGGCCGTAGCTCACCTCGTCGCGCTCGCGATCGTAGATCCGCGTGCTCTGGCCAACGTAGACGCCCATCGACAGCACGGCGCCTGCTTCGACGATGACGCCCTCGACGACTTCCGAGCGCGCGCCGATGAAGCAGTTGTCCTCGATGATCGTCGGGCTGGCCTGGAGTGGTTCGAGCACGCCGCCGATTCCCACCCCGCCCGAGAGGTGCACGTTGCGGCCGATCTGGGCGCAGGACCCCACCGTGGCCCACGTATCGACCATCGTGCCTTCGCCGACGTGGGCGCCGATGTTGACGTAGCTTGGCATCAACACTACGTTGCGGGAGATGTGCGCACCGCGGCGCACGACGGCCGGTGGCACGACGCGAATGCCTTCAGCCTGGAACCGCTCGGCATCGTGCTGCGAATACTTCAGCGGCACCTTGTCGTAGAAGCGGGTGTAGCCGGCCTCGATCGGGACGTTGTCGAACAGGCGGAACGACAGCAGCACCGCCTTCTTCAGCCACTCGTTGACCTGCCAGCGCCCATCCATTTTCTCGGCCACGCGCGCCGCGCCGGCATCGAGGAGGTCGAGCGCCTGGCGCACGGCCTCGACGATGTCGGGCGGGGCGTTGGCGGGGGTCAGCGTCGCCCGTTCGTCGAAGGCGGCGCCGATCTGGGCGGCGAGGTGGTCGTGGGCAGACTGAAGCGTCATTGGCGTTCCGTCATGAAAGGGCAAGGACGCCGTCACAGTGCAACAATTCGGTAACGACGTCAGGCGATTCTATATCCTAATCGCCTGTCACCGCCCGATTCACGGGCAGGCATGGGTGCCGGGGGTTTGTCGTCGAAATGGACGCGAAGCTGCGTGCAAGGATGCTGAAGGAGGCCTGGTTCGACCGGGACCTCAGCTGGCTCGAGTTCAACCGCCGGGTGCTGTCGGAGGCCGTCGACGAGCGCGTGCCGTTGCTCGAGCGGCTCAAGTTCCTGGCGATCTTCACCTCGAACCTCGACGAGTTCTTCATGAAGCGCGTCGGTGCCATGCGCACCCGTGCCTATGCGAGCGGCAACATCGCCGTCGTCGAGGACTTCAACGCCCACACCCATCGTTTGCGTGAGGCGCTCTACCCGCTGCTGCTGCGACGAGCCGAATGCTTCGAGGACCTGCGCCAGCGCCTGGTGCGCCACGGCGTGAGACTGGCGGCCTGGGACGCGCTCACGCCGGCCCAGCAGCATGAGGCTACCGAGTATTTCGAGCGCCACGTTTCACCTGCGCTCATTCCTTTGAGCCTCAACCCGTCGCATCCGTTCCCGTTCATGTCGAACCTCTCGACGTCCTGGGGCTTCGTGCTCAAGGATGCCGAGACCGGCGATCGCATCCCTGTGCGGGTCAAGGTCCCGTCGCAGTTGCCGCAGTGGGTGCCCGTGCGCGCCGGTGTCGAGGCCGGGCAGCGTTGCTTCATCTCGTTGCAGGAGCTGATACGGGTCCACGCTGCGAGCCTGTTCCCCGGCGTCGACATCGAGGCCACCACGCTGTTCCGCGTCTCGCGCAATGCCGACATCGCGATCGAGGAAGACAGCGACAACAGCATCAAGGAAATGGTGGAAGAGCAGGTGCGCCAGCGCCGTTTCCAGCCCGTGGTGCGGCTGGAGTTCGCCGAAGGCGCCAGCAGCGAGATTCGCGACAGCCTGGCCGCGCGCTTCGACCTGCTCGAAAGCGACGTCTACGAACTGCCGGACATGCTCGACTACTCCGGCCTGTTCCAGATTGCTTCACTACCGATCAGCGAACTGCGCGACACGCCCTGGACTCCGCTGCCGCCGCTCGGCATCGACGCCGACTCCGACATGTTCTCGGCGATCCGCGCAGGGGACGTGCTGGTGCACCACCCGTACGAGAGCTTCGATGCCTCGGTCGAGCGCTTCATCCGCGACGCGGCCGACGATCCGGGCACGACGACGGTCAAGATGACCGTGTACCGTCTGGGCGACGACACGCCGTTCGTCCAGTCGCTGATCAGGGCGGCGGAGAACGGCAAGCAGGTGGCCTGTCTCGTCGAACTCAAGGCGCGCTTCGACGAAGAGCGCAACCTGCACTGGGCCGAGGAACTGCAGAAGGCTGGCGACCACGTGATCTATGGCGTCCGTGGCCTCAAGACCCACACCAAGCTCGCGCTCGTCGTGCGCAAGGAGGGGGACGGGTTACGCAGTTACGCCCACATCGGCACGGGCAATTACCACGTCAAGACGGCGCGGATGTACACGGACTTCGGCCTGTTCACCTGCGATCCGGTGCTGACCCGAGACGTCGTCAAGCTGTTCCATCACCTGACCGGGTATTCGCGTTCGCCGCGCTTCGAAAAACTGCTCGTCGCGCCGCTCAACATGCGGACCCGCTTCATCGACCTGATCGCGCGCGAGGCAGCCAACGCTCGTGCCGGCCGGCCGGCGCGGATCGTCGTCAAGGTGAACCAGCTGGAGGACGGCCCGATCTGCGTGGCGCTCTGTGATGCGTCCGACGCCGGCGTGCCGATCGACCTGATCGTGCGCGGCTTCTGTTGCCTGCGGCCGGGCATCCCCGGCCTGACCGAGAACGTCCGCGTGCGCTCGATCATCGGGCGATTCCTCGAGCATGGCCGCGTGTTCCATTTCGCGAACGGCAGCGAGGATCCGCTCGAAGGCGACTTCCTGCTCGGCTCGGCGGACTGGATGGATCGTAACCTGTCCCGTCGCGTCGAAGCCGTCGCGCCGGTCGAAAACAGGCACCTCAAGGAGCGGCTCTGGGAAGTGCTGCAGGTGCAGCTGGCCGACCTGCGCAATGCCTGGATCATGCAGTCCGATGGCGGCTACGCGCAGTGCACGACCAACAATCGTGCGCCGAAGATCGCGCGCGAGGGCACGCACGTGACGCTGATGAAGCGCACGAAGCAGCGCGCGAGGCGCTGACCGCGGCCCCCGCTCCCGCACCGCGATCAGGGCGGCCAGGCCAGCAGCATGCCGCGTGCGAGTCCGGCGCCGATCACGGCGCCGGCCAGCACGTCCGTCGGGTAATGCAGGCCGAGCACCACGCGCGACGCTGCCACCAGCAGCGCGAACGGGACGAGCAGCGGAGCCAGTTCCGGCACGTGAGTCGTTGCGATCAGCGTGAAGCTGACGGCATGCAGGGTGTGGCCGGACGGGAAGCTGTACCGATCCAACGGGGCTGTGCCCAGCTGGATGCCTGTGCGCGAGATGAATGGGCGCTCGCGTACGAGCCGCTGCTTCAGTTGTCGGTACAGTGCCGTGCCGGCGAGTCCGGCAACCGCCATCTGGGTGGCCACGACGGCACCCTGCGGGCCGCTGAGCGGGAAGGCCAGCAGCAGCAGGTACCAGAAGACACCGTCGCCGAGCCGGCTGATGACGGCGAAGAACCGTCGTATGGGTGCGTGCCGTGAACTGCGGTTGATGCGCAGGCACAGCGAGTGCTCCGCGCTGTCGAAGCGGTGCCACAAGCCGGTCGCGGCAGGCGTTGCCATCGGATGCCTCCTGGTCTGGCACGGCATGGCCGCCGGCCTACTGCGCGCAGTCTGACGCGCCCGTGCGGCGGGGTGATGTCAATCGGATGAACGTGATGTCATCAGGCCGTCACGAGAGTGTCACAGGCGCCACGGAAGATTCATGCTTTTGAGCCTGTGCGCGGAGACCTGGCGCCCGCGCGAAAGCAGTACCTGACGGAGAGCGGTGAAATGACGACCAACGGAAGCAGCTGGAACGCGATCATGCAGTACTCGTTCCTGCACGTGTTCGCCAACGATGGCCTCATCGATCGCGATGAGCTGCAGATGCTTGAGCGCCTCGCGCTGCAGGGCGGCCAGGTCGACGAGCGCGAGCGGGACGTGCTGGCGCGAGTCTTCGCCCGCATCAATCCGCAGACGGTCGACCCGTCCGTGCTGGACGAGATCAACCGCTTCAAGGCGCAGTTCAGCATTCCCTGAGCGCGGTGCGACCCCTGCCAGCGCGGGAAGCGCTGATCTCGACCCGTTCCTGCATCCCTCCCGGTAGACTGTGACAGTGGGGCGTGACCGCCGTGACGGCGGTAAATGCCCTGCGATCCCTCACCAGAACAGGAACATGCAGTGCTTACCAGGACCTCAATCAGCCGACCCGTCCGGAGCATGGCCGCCGCGACGATGCTTTACCTGCTCGGGGCCGTGTTGTTTGCCGGATGCGTCCAGGCAAAGACCACGGTCAAGGGCGCCTGGGAGAAAGGGGCGCCGCGCAAGCAGTCGTTCACCCGTGTGCTGGTTGTCGGCGTCACCCCGAACGTCAATCAGCGCTGTGCCTTCGAGTTCTTCATGACGTCGCAACTGAAGAGCGAGTCGGTCCAGGTGATCCGGAGCTGCGACGCGGTAGTGGAAAAGAACCCGCTGACGCTCGAGAGCATCGTGCAGGCGGTAGCGGCGGCTCAGGCCGACGCAGTACTGGCGACCAGCCTCGTTTCCGATGCAATCGTGGCGAAGGAAGGCGGCGGCAGGGACACGCGCGGCCACGCGTCGTACAAGGCCACGGACGCGGGATTCGCGACCGGGTACTACGGCGTCTATGGCGTACCGGTCATCTACGGTACGTTCGCGACCGCGCCTGCATTCACGGTTGCCGAGGGTGAAGCCCGGGTCGCCTCGAGGCTCTACCAGACGCGCGACAAGTCCCTGGTCTACACGCTGGACGTGCACGCGCGCAAACTCGAATCGACCGACGCGGCCCTGCACGACATTGCCGCCGCGATCGCCGACAAGCTGCGACGGGAACGGCTGACCCGATAGAGGGCCTTGCCGGCAGCGCAATCGTGGCTGGGGCTGCGCTCAGCGAACGGGTTGGCCTGCGAATTCGGCGATGCGGCGCGCGGCCTCATCGCAGTCAGCGCGGCTGGCAACGAGCGAAATTCTGATGCGGCCAAGCCCGGGATTCCCGGACTCCGTTTCGCGTGCGAGGTACCGGCCCGGCAGCACCGTCACGTGTTGCTGCGCGAACAGGCCGCGCGTGAAGGCCTCGTCGTCATCGACGCGCGGCCAGAGATAGAAGCCGCCCGCGGGCATCGCGATGTCCTGCTGCAGGGCAGTCGCGATCACGGGCGTGACGCGTGTGAACTTCTCGCGGTACAGGCGACGGTTTTCCACGACGTGCGTTTCGTCGTTCCAGGCCGGCAGGCTCGCGAGCTGGGTGTGCACTGGCACGGCGCAGCCGTGATAGGTGCGGTAGAGCCGGTAGCGCGCCAGGAACTGCGCGTCACCCGCGACGAACCCCGACCGCAGTCCCGGCACGCTCGAGCGCTTCGACAGGCTGTGGAACACGACGCAGCGTTCGAAGGTCGTGTTGCCAGCGCGAAACGCGGCTTGCAGCAGGCCCGTGGGCGGCGACGTCTCGTCGAAATACAGTTCCGAGTAGCACTCGTCCGACGCGATCACGAAGCCGTGGCGGGACGAGAGTTCGAGCGCGCGCCGGAGGTAGGCATCGGGCATCACGGCGCCGGTGGGGTTGCCGGGCGTGCAAAGGAAAAGAACCTGGCACCGGTTCCAGGTGGCCGCATCGACTGCGTCCAGGTCGGGCAGGTAGCCATTCGATTCCGTGCAGTCGAGAAACCGGGGTTCGGCACCGGCGAGCAGGGCCGCGCCCTCATAGATCTGATAGAACGGGTTCGGCATCAGTACGAGCGGCCGTGAGCCGCGCGCCGCGGATTCAGCATCGACCGCGGCCTGCACGAACGAAAACAGCGCCTCACGCGTGCCGTTGACGGGCAGCACCATGTCATCCGCGCGCATGGCCTGTGCGGGCAGGTCGAACCTGCGCTCGAGCCAGCGTGCGATCGCCTCGCGCAGTTGCGGCAGGCCGAGCGCCACCGGATAACTGCCAAGCGATTCGCCGAGTGCGCGCACCAGTGCTTCGGCTATGAAGGCCGGCGGAGCGTGCCTGGGTTCGCCGATGGACAGCGGGATCGGGCGCAGTGACGTCGGCGGCACGGCGCCCGCAAGCAGCGTTCGCAGTCGCTCGAACGGGTAGGGCTGCAGCAGGTCGAGGCGGGGGTTCAAGGCGATCGGCTCTCCGGCGTTCGACCAGGTCACGCCGGGCGCAGTACCTGGTCGCGCCGGTCGAGCGCTTGCCCGAGGCGTTCGCGCAATCGATCGCGGGCCGCTTGCGTCAATGGGCCGCCCTGTGCGTCGGTAATGTAGAACACGTCCTCCGCGCGCTCGCCGATGGTCATGATCTTGGCGGTGTTGACGTCGATCTGCTCGGCGAGGAACACCTTGCCGATCTCGGACAGCAGGCCGGGCCGGTCGCCGGCGATGATCTCGAGCACCGTGCGGTTCTGCAGCGGGTCTTCGGTGAAGGTGATCTGCGTCGGGGTGGTGAACATGCGCACCTGGCGGGGTGCGCGACGCGTCACGACCGGCAGGTCGGCTGCGGCGCTGAGCAGGACCCGGCGCAACTGCTGCTCGATCTGGTGGGCGCGTTGCCGGTCGGCGATCGGCAGGCCCGTATCCTCTAGCACCAGGTAGGTGTCGAGCCCCAGGCCGCCGTCGAGCGGCGTGATGCGCGCGTCGACGATGTTGAGTCCCATCTGGTCGAGCAGCGCGGTGGTACGGGCGAAGTTCTCCTGCCGATGCGGCCCGCAGGTGAGCACCGCGTTGCCGCCGCGTTCGACGGCCGTACGCACGGCCACGAGCAACGAGACGTCTTCGGGCTCGGTGTCGGCAAGCAGCGTCGTGTGCCACGCAACTTCGGCCGGGGCATAGCGCAGGAAGTAGATGTCGTTCATGCGCGACCAGATCGCCATGGCACGTTCCGGCTGCACGTGTTCTCGCGCCAGCAACTCGAGCGCCTTGGCCTTGGTCTCGGCCACGAGTTCGACACGATCGACCGGCGACTCGATGCCGCGGCGCAGGGCGCGGCGCACGCGCTCGTAGAAATCGTGGAACAGCGACGCCTTCCACGAATTCCAGAGCTTCGGGTTGGTGCCGCGCACGTCGGCGACGGTCAGCAGGTACAGGTAATCGAGGTGCGTCTGGTCGCCGACGGTCCGTGCGAAATCCTGGATGACCTTCGGATCGGAGATGTCCTTCTTCTGCGCCGTCACCGAGAACAGCAGGTGATTGCGGACGAGCCATGACACCAGCCGTGAGTCGTAACGCGTGAGTCCCTGCTCGAGACAGAATGCCTCGGCATCGACCGAGCCGAGGTCGGAGTGGTCGCCGCCGCGCCCCTTGGCGATGTCGTGAAACAGCGCGGCGAGGTACGCGAGCTCCGGCCGCTGCAGCGTGGCGAACAGGCGTGACATCTCGGGCAGCTCGTGCTCGAAACGCGGCAGCGCCATGCGACGCAGGTTGCGCAGCACGAAGAGGATGTGGGCGTCGACCGTGTAGGCGTGGAACAGGTCGTACTGCATGCGGCCGACGACGCGGCCGAACGCAGGAATGTAACGGCCGAGCACGCCGTAGAGGTTCATGCGGCGCAGTTCGTGCGTCACGCCCGCCGGTGCGCGCAGCAGTTCGAGGAACAGCCGGTGATGCCGTGGATTCTGCCGGAACTCCTCGTCGATCAGCCACAGGTGCCGGCCGAGCAGGCGGATGGTCGTGGCGCGCACGCCGCGCACTTCAGGGTTTTCCTGCATCAGCCGGAACAACTCGAGGATGGCCGAAGGGTTGCGGGTGAACGTGTCGTCGCTCGTCACTTCGAGGTAGTCGTTGCGGACCTGGAAGCGCGGGTTGAGCGGGACGATCGTGCTCTCGCCCTCGTTCAGGATCGCCTCGCGGAACAGCTGCAGCAGCATTTCGTTGAGCAGGCTGACGTCCATCACGGTGCGGTAGTACCGCTGCATGAACTGCTCGACCGCGAGCGTGTAGGTCGCGTCCTCGTAGCCGAACTGCTTCGCGATCCGAATCTGGTGATCGAACAGCAGCCGGTCCTCGCGCCGGCCCGTGATCGTGTGCAGCGCGAAGCGCACCTTCCAGAGGAACGCCTGCGCCTGCCGCAGCTTGCGCAACTCGGCGGCCGTGAGGAACCCGTGGCCGATCAGTTCATCGAGCGTCTCGGCGCCGAAATGGCGCTTGGCGACCCAGCCGATGGTCTGGATGTCGCGCAGGCCGCCCGGGCTCGCCTTCACGTTCGGCTCGAGGTTGTAACCGGTGTCGTGGTAGCGGTGGTGGCGTGACTGCTGTTCGGCGACCTTCGCCTCGAAGAACGCCTTTGACGACCACACCTTGTCCTGCGCCAGCGCGCGGCGCATCGACTGGAACAGGTGGTCGGGTCCGCAGAGCAGGCGTGCTTCGATGAACGTGGTGGCCACGCTGACGTCCGCCGCGCTTTCGCGCTGGCAGTCGTCGATCGTGCGCACCGAGTGGCCGACCTCGAGCCCGATGTCCCACAGGAACGTCAGGAAGCGCTCGATCCCGGGTTCGGCGGCGACGACCTCGCTCTTCGGCAGCAGGATCAGGACGTCGATGTCGGAGCAGGGGTGCAGTTCGCCGCGGCCATAGCCGCCGACGGCGATCAGGTTGACCTCGCTCGCGTGCACACCCACGTGCAGGTGCCAGGCGCTGCGGAGCACGATGTCGACCATGCGCGCGCGATCGCGCACGAGGCCTTCCACCGGTTCGTCGTCGGCAAACCGCAACTTGAGGCTGGCATCGCCATCGGCCAGCGCCTTGCGAAAGGCGGCGACGATGTCGCCGGTGGCCTCCAGCGCGGTCGGCAGCGTCGCCAGGAAGGGCCACGGGGCAGGTTCGCAAGGGATCGGGCCCGTGTCCAGGTCGTCGATCGGGGCCAGCGGCGTGCTCACGCCGGGGGTTGCTCGTTGGCGCCGAGCGTCAGGACTTCATGGCCAGCCGGGGTCACGAGGACAGTGTGCTCCCACTGCGCCGAGAGCGAGTGGTCGCGCGTGATCACGGTCCAGCCATCGGGCAGCAGGCGCACGTCGCGCCGGCCCGCGTTGACCATCGGCTCGATGGTGAAGGTCATGCCGGCCTCGAGTTCGAGCCCGGTGCCCGCCGTGCCGTAATGCAGCACCTGCGGGTCCTCGTGGAAGCCGCGGCCGATGCCGTGACCGCAGTACTCGCGCACGACCGAGCAATGGTTCGCTTCGACGAACTTCTGGATCGTCGCGCCGATGTCGCCGAGGCGCGCTCCCGGCCGCACGGTGCGGATGCCGAGCCACATGGCCCGGTAGGTGACGTCGCACAGGCGCACCGCGTGCGGCAGCGGCTTACCGACGTGGAACATGCGGCTGGTGTCGCCGTGGAAGCCGTCCTTGATCACCGTGATGTCCACGTTGACGATGTCGCCGTGCTTCAGCTTCTTGTCGCCCGGAATGCCGTGACAGACGACGTGGTTCACCGAGGTGCAGATCGACTTCGGGAAGCCACGGTAGTCAAGCGGGGCGGGGATCGCCTGCTGCTGACCCACGATGTAGTCGTGGCAGACCTGGTTCAGTTCGTCCGTCGTGACGCCCGGGACAATCTTCGGCCCGATCATGTCGAGCACGTCGGCGGCGAGACGGCCGGCGACGCGCATGGCGGCCTGCTCCGCGGGGCCCTTGATCGGCACACGCCCGATGGCGTCCTTGGACGAAGCGGGCGCCGGGGTCGGGGAATACTGCATTTAGGGCGGGTCCTCGCGCCCCGAACCCCTCACGCCGACCCGCTGCCGCCGGGGCGGGAGTGGGTCGGCAGGGTCGGAGCGCGTAAGTAATTGAAAATCCGAGGCCGCGATGGTATAAAGCGCGGCCTTTTTTGACAACGAAATCCGCACACACACCGTCACGTGTGGCTGGGTGCCCGGCAGGTCGTGAGACTTTCCTGGGTTGCCGCATGGGGTG
>Ga0224500_10002115_pt1 | contig 10974 bp, 9 predicted proteins | sample SF_Oct11_sed_USG_FD_168126 | JGI IMG/M metagenome (GOLD analysis project Ga0224500, IMG submission 168126) | Sediment microbial communities from San Francisco Bay, California, United States - SF_Oct11_sed_USGS_4_1 | ecosystem: Environmental > Aquatic > Marine > Sediment | place: USA: California... | reverse complement strand
TGGCGCACCCGAATGGCGCGCATAGCCCGCGATGAAATCGATCACCTCCGGCATGCTCATGAATCCGTCGGGGTTATCCCCGGAGTAGCCATAACCGGGCAAGCGGCTTTGCCAGTTGGGTGTGAGCAGCTGCAGCGAATCCCAGCGTTCCTTGCGCCAGGAATTCGCGATCTCGCCACGCTCGAGAACGACATGGTCGATGGCCCGCTCGTTCAGACAATAACTCGCTGCCAGGCCGGCATGACCGGCACCTATGACAACAACATCACGGGTGCCGGCTGACCGGGACCGATTCTTAAATCGGTCGCTCACTTGTTGACCTCGACATTGACGTCGGTCGGGTTGGTGATGATGTCGAAAACCGCCGAGCGCTTCTGCGACTGTGCAACCACCGCCCTGATCTCGTCGTCGGACGCATCCGCATCGATCTGGTAGCTGACCTTGATGGACTTGAAGCCGTTACGAACGTCGGCATCGATACCCAGGATGCCCGCCAGGTCCATCGGCGCCTCGATCGTTGCTTTAACCGAGTGCAGCTGGATACCACGGTTCTGCGCGACGGAAGCAATACCGCCCGTCAGGCAACCGGCGAGGCCGACCAGCACCACTTCAACCGGGGTCGCGCCCTGGTCTCTCGCGGCAAATACCTCGGGATGATCCGTGTCGAAGTTGAACGACTTGCCGCGGCTTTGTTCCTCGCCGAGGCCGAAAAAGCCCGCGATGGTCGACTGCGTGTGCACGCCGCCTTTCCACTCGCTCTCTGCGCGCCACACGAACTGCGCTGCTGCCGGTGCGTCGGTCAGCGCTGCGCGTGCGCCCAAAAGGGCCTCTACGTTAACGCCGTTGTTTGCTGCATTTGTTACGTCACTCATCTCTTTCTCCTCAATTCTGCAACGGGATTGCTGCAGTGCGGAGCGGATAGTGCGCATTCGCAGGGAACGAGGCTTGACCAGAGATTGACTATTTCGTGACCAGATTATTTCTTATATTAATCAATCCCTTATGTCATTCATGACCGCGTCTTTTGCGCTGGATATCGGCTTGCCAACGGTCAGGTGTGAGCGCAGGTTCTCGTCGATCTTCATAAATCCGGCGTCCGGGAGGGAGCCGACGGCGTCGAGGACCTTGGTGAAGAACGCTCGCCCCGCAGACGTCGCGGCGATGTCGAATACCTCGGCGTCGGAGTAGCCGTGGTCCTTCAGCCGCTGCACGTCGTCCGCCGTAACGGTCGAGGCATCCCTCGCGATCTTCCTCGAGAAGCGCATCATTTCCTGCTCGGCATCCGTGACCGCATCGCAAGGCTGTTGTGCGGCGATCGCCTTGATTTCGTCGATGCTGAAGAACGGCCGCAACGCGTTGCCATGCGCCAGGGAACAGGGTGTGTGTTTGAGTTCATGGGCCGCCGCAAACGTGATCATTTCGAACATGCGTATGTCCATCGGCCGCTTGATTTCCGCAAGCAACTTACCCCAGCGCTCCATGACCGCCGGGCGATGGCTGAATGACTTTGCGTAATTGGGTACATAACCCCAGGATTCCTGTTGCCGCTCGTACATTTCACGAACGGCGCCTTCGGACTCATTGACGGGTACGGTTTCGATATAGCTCATAAGTAGATCCTCCTAAGCTGCATAGTATGCGGCGAAACCGGGGCCGTCGTGACCGCTGCCGGACTATTTCATGACCGATCGGTTTCGCGTGGGCCGTGCCATGCGTAAACTTGCTTGCTTCCCCGGATACTCGCGATACACGTGTCATGCAGTTACTTCGCCGCAACTTCAGTCGCCACACTCTGATCGAGTTGCTGCAGCTTGCCCTGCCGATGGTGGTATCGCAAGGCACCTTTGCGGTGATGATATTCACCGACCGTTACTTCATGTCGCAGATCGATCCCACACACATGGCGGCGGCATTGGGTGGCGGTGTGGCGTCGTTCTTCTCTTTCTGTTTTTTCGTTGGCTTGTTTTCCTACGCAAACGCATTGGCGGCGCAGTACCTCGGCGCTGGCGAGAAAGACAAGTGTCCGAAAGTCGTGACGCAGGGCATCGTCATGGTTTTGATGAGCGCGCCGTTTCTGACTCTGATTACCTTCCTGGTTGCGGGCGTTTTCGAGGCTATGGAGCACGCACCGGCACAGGTCGCACTCGAACGCACCTACTACCTGATCCTGATGTCAGGCGTGCTCGTGACATTGGCCAAGGCCTGTATTTCGTCCTATTTCGCGGGTATCGGCCGAACCTACGTGGTCATGATCTGCGACGTGTTTGGCCTGCTCATCAACGTGCCACTCTGTTACATCATGGTGTTTGGCAAGCTGGGATTCCCGGCAATGGGGATAGTGGGCGCTGGAGTCTCAACTGTCGTTGCTTCGCTCCTGGCCCTCCTGCTGTTTATCGCGTTCTATTTTCGCAGGGAGCACCGCGAGTCGTTCCGCGTAATGCGCTCATTCAGGCTCGACATGAAAATCCTGCGGCGATTCTGGCGGCTTGGATTTCCGTCCGGCCTCGAAATGTTTTTGAACGTGGCGGCATTCAACCTGTTTCTGCTCATGTTTCAGTCCTACGGGATCGCCGAGGGTGCTGGAGCCGCCATTGTTTTCAACTGGGACATACTGTCTTTCGTGCCGATGATCGGGCTGCACCTCGGCATTATCAGCCTGATCGGCCGGTTTGTCGGTGCGCGCGACCTGGCGCGCGCCAACGAAGTGATGGTCGCCGGGTTTGTGATAGGCCTCGCTTATTCTGCGCTGCTTGCCATCCTCTACATTACGTTTCGCTATCCGCTGGTCGAGGTGTTTGCACCACCGAGCGGTGACTTTACGGCGATACGCGAATTGTCCGCATTCATGATGATAGGCCTGTCGAGTTACGTGATGGCCGACGCGGTGATACTGGTGTCGAGCGGCATACTCCGTGGGGCGGGCGACACGCGCTGGCTGATGGTCGCCTCGGTGTCACTGCACTGGGCTATGCTGGTTGCGCAGTTCTTTATTATTCGCGTGTTCGAACTCAGCCCCAAAGTTTCGTGGCTTGCGTTTGTCGCGATGATACTCGCCATCGCACTGGTCTATGCCCTGCGTTTAAAGAGTGGGCGCTGGCGCGACCCCGCCGCGCTCGAAAGAGTGATGGCAGAGTAATCCACGTTCTGCAAAAAGGGCTCTGACCCCTTTGCGGGATTTCGCCACCAAAGGGGTCAGAGCCCTTTTGGGGGCTTCGGTGGTAATACCGGGCGTGTCCGGGTATGGTGACTATACTCGTCGCGTCGCGTTGGCGCGGCGCATAAACAATAAAAATCAAGGGGTTATCAATGAAGATACTATCTATGAGCGTGAAAGCGCTGCTTGTTCTGTCTCTGTGTTTTTCAAGTTTTGCGTTTGCCCAGGACGATGAGGGCGGTCCGCAAACCCAGGGAGATGATGCGGTTTACGGTCGCGTGGTTGTGGTGAAGTTCAAGCCAGGCATGAGAGCCGATGCGATGCAGATCATTGCCGAGCACTTCATGCCTGCCGGCAAAAAGGCCGGGCTGCCAGCGCCGTGGGCTTTTCATTTTCAGACAGGTGAATGGGATGCAGCTTTCACCTGGAAACTGGAAGGTGGCATGAAGGACCTGGAGTGGTACAGGTCGCCGAACAACATCAAGTTCATGGAAGCACTCGCGGAACAGGAAGGCAGCATGGAAGCAGCGGAAGCGATATGGGCGAAGTACGATTCGATGGTAGCGAATTCAAGAGCGGAAGTCGGTCACTGGCATGAGCCGAAAAACGACGAATAGGCGAAACGCACAATAGTTGAAACAAAGGGCTCTGACCCCCAAAGGGGTCAGAGCCCTTTTTGTTAGCGGCGGCCGAAGCGCAGCTGGAGTGTCAGTTGCAGCTGCTGTTCGGTTTTTCGCTCGGCGAGGTTGAAGTAGGCCCAGGCCGGGCGGTTGCTGAAGATCTGCAGCCACTCGGCAACGACTGCGGCATTCGGGTTGAGCTCGTAACGGTAGGACACCGTCCATGCGTGGCCGTCTTCCTTGTTTTCATCGAGCGGTATCGAGTCGCGCTCGGTAATCTCGAAGTCGTCGTAGCGTGCCGAGATGCGATGCCGTTCGAACGACCGGGTGAGCAAGACAAAATGGCTTTCGAAGCCGACGTCTACCGCGTGGATGCCGTTCGTCATTTGACCCCACAGCGTGTAGCCATCCATCCATTGTGCGATCAGGCCGACATCGCCTGGCAATGTCGCTTTCAGGGCCAGTTGGTCGAAGCCGGTTTCCCACGCAAATTGTCCGTCTTTGTAGCCGAAGGGATCAGTACGATTATCGTAATGCGTGACGCGGACCAGGAACCGGTTGCTAACGCTCCACTCGGCGTCGACGTAGTAACCGTAGGTATCGTCGATCTCAAGTATCGGCGTGATGAAAGGGTCCTGCTCGTCGAACCAACCGCCGGGTTGAATCATCGGAATGGGTGGCAATGGCACTTCATCGCCCAGGCGGGATTGCCGGTCGTGCACCGACCAGCCTTTCCAGGCGATGAGCCCGCCGGCCGTGTCATTGTTGTAGAACATCGATGCGTGTAGCGAGAACTTGTGCATGCCGCCAAGTGATTCCGGCTTACGCGAGTACGAAAATTCGGCACCGTAAGCTCTCAGTTCCTCACCGACCCAGGTGTTGATCGCCGATGAGCTCAGGGTATACGGGCTGCTCCAGCCGGGGCCGGAATTTTCGAGCGAGACGCGAGGGTAAAACACACCGAATTTGAGCTGGTAGCGGTTTTCCGACCTGGGCACAGGCCGCCATTCAAGATAAGCCTCGGTCAGGTCCAGCGTCGAACTGAAATCTTCGAGGTACAACTCCGCATTGACGCTCGCCGTGAGCGTGTCGGCAACCCGATAGTCGTAGTCGATAAAGCCGCGACTGATGAGCAGCCCATCGTTGTCGCTGTCATAGCGAAGCTTTCCGGCGGAACCCTCCAGCCAGGACGGATGACCTTCTGCTTTGATGAAACTGAGATCAAGCCCCATGTCCAACTGGTGGCCAGCGGGTTCGAATTGGGCTAGCGCGGACGGTATCGACACGACCACAAGGGCGATTTGCAGTCCGAATTGCAGCGGCCGCAAGACAGCGCTCAGTCGCCTTTTCGTTTGCCAGTCCATAGAGACGCCCGGTACCTATTTCAGCCTGTAATTTTAGGCTAATGCGACTTTGGTCGACGTGCTGTGGCGCACAGTCCTGGCGGGCCGAGGGCCAAAAGGGCTCTGACCCCTTTGGTTGGTGCTAGCTACTCGGGCTGCCCGTAGCGCATCCAGCCGGACACCGAGAATCGCATTCCGGCTGCAAACGGTGCGATCAGGCTTACGTTGTGCTTCTGTGGCACCGCCAGCAGATTGAGTGCGTTGAATGTCGGTTTGAATCCACGGCGCACGTGAAGATCCTCATCCAGCAGCTGTAGATAGCCGCCCCAGTCCACGGGCCAGTCCGTCGAAAAATTCAAAATATAGGCGGCACGCCGGTTCTTGCCTTCCAGACTGTCATCGTGACAGGTCAGGAAGTGTCCCGGCCGATAGCGCGTCGCCTGCGCGTCGAGGAAACTGATATCGTCGAACCCTGTCACGGCTCGAGCGAAATCCAGAAACTCCGAGTCGTTCAGCCACTCATAAAGCTTGTGCAGAATATGCCCCTCATTCTGGCCAGCTTTGTAGGCGTCAAAGATTGGATAATTGTCGTAGCAGTACTGGAAGCCGACCTGCGCCTGCGCATAAATCGCTTGCTGCAGTCGCGTGGCCTGCTGGTCTGACATGGAATGCACCTGGGCCGCGGTAAGATCAACGTGCTTGTCCTTATCGTTAAATACGTAATTCCAGGGCGTGCTATCGAGCATCGCCTTGCGGATCCTTTTTGCGTTTTCATCGGGAAGAATCCGGGGAACATGCGCATACCCCTTTTGCATGAAGTCCTGACGAATCGCGTCTATGTTGAGCGATGAGCTAAGTTTGAATCCCATTGAAGTTCTCCAGGCCCTAGTGCCGGCACCGGGCTACCGATTATAGTGTAAGGCATTTCGAGATCGACTACGCGCGCGGGCAGCTGCATGAGCCATTGCGCCGCAACAACGGAAGATACAGCATTGAGCGAACACGAGAATGATGCTTCGACGTCGGCCAGCGCCGGCCCGTGGAGCCGCTATTGGGCAAGCGGGGTATTGCATTCCTGCCCCGGCGCATTTGCAGGTAATTACGACGACGAAATTCGCGATCACTGGCTTGCTTTTTTTGGCGGCCTGCCGAACGGTGCCAGAGTGCTTGATATTGGCACCGGCAACGGAGCTGTCGCATTCCTCGCGCGCGATGCCGCACACACGCTGGGTCGCGAATTCCATATCGAGGGCATTGATGCCGCGCTTATCATTCCATCCGAGGCGGCCGCACGACATGGCCTCACCGTTGGCCACATCGTGTTTCGTGGCGGGACGGCCTGCGAGCAGACCGGTTACCCGGACCGCAGCTTCCACGCAGTCTCAAGCCAGTACGCCATCGAATACAGCCGCGTCGGCGACACACTGAACGAACTCGCGCGCATCCTGAAACCCGGGGGTCGGGCCGGATTTATCATGCACCACAGCAATTCGAAGGCGGTCGAAACGACTCGTGCGGAAATCGGGATTTTCGATTACCTGCGCCAGGAGGCACCCTTGATAGCCGCATGCCGCCGCTTGCTCGCTGGCCTGGCGGAATCCGGCGACGAGGAACAATTGCTTGACCGCCTGACGAACCGCGAAGCGCAGCAGCAACACAAGGAAATTGCCGGACTTCTGCAGTCTGTTACCGCCTATGCCCGGTCGCAACCGCAGGCGGCGTTCGTGGAAGGAATAGCTGTCCAGGTCTCCCGCACACTGCAGCGAACACCGACGACCGGTCCCGCAGCGGCGCTGGATAGTCTCACCGTGCTTGAGGACGAAATGGCGGCACACAGGGAACGCTTGCAGGCCATTCTGCGCGCGGCGCAGGGCGGCCCAGACGTCGAGCGTTTCTGTCAGAGCGCAGTCGCTGCAGGGTTCATCGTCGATACCCCACAGGTAATCCTGCGACGTGGCGAGGACCTGTTGGGCTGGACAGTCACCGCTACGCGCGAGTCGTAAACCAGCAGTTCGTGGCAACCGTGATGCGTGTGTCGTGACCGAGGAAGGTCGCCACTTCATGCACGAGGTAGGATGGAAAAATAACCAGTTGCCCTGGCGCAAGCCGCATCGAGTAATGGCCGAAATTGAAAGGCACGCGCAGCTTGACGTTCGCCGGATCCATGAACATGTTGGACCCGGGCCGGTGATCCAGAAAACGCAGCACACCGCTGTCTTGTCGCTCCGGCACGGGCTCACCGCCCCTGACACAATAGACCGCCGACCATGATGCCATCGGATGGTTATGAGCAACAAACGAGCCACCGTGCCGACTGACATGGAACCAGGTGTGGTTACGTACCACCAGTTTCGCCATGTCCTCCGGGGGGTGGCCGTTCAAATCAGCGACCACCTCAAGGATTGACTCCATCATGAATGTACGCAGCGCCTGAATACAGGGCTCCGACCAACGGAACATATCGAAATTGCTTTCGAAAACCTCCTGTTGCTGCATGTGCGTGGGGTGCGGGTTACGGTACTGCTCATTCTCGCGAGCAAGCAGCAGCGTTTCCAGTTCATGGTTTAATGCGTCCGCATCCTCGAGCATGCGGGTCGCAACCGGCGCAGCAAACAGTGCGAATATCTGAAGGGGCGTTTGTTCCACGGCTCGTATCTTAGCAAAAAAAAACCGCCGCTCCTTGCAGAGCGGCGGCTGGATCTAACTTGGGGCTAGCCGTTCGCTTACAGATCGAACGAGTAGGTCCCACTCAGGAAATACCGCCGGCCAAGGACGTCATACGTCGATGGGTCGGTATTCGCCTGAATTCCGGCACGCGAATCACTGGTGTAGATCGGTGGTTGCTTGTCAGTGAGATTGGCTATGCCAAAGGTCACGGCAAGCCCTTCCATCGGCATCCAGGTACCCGTTAGACGGTGGTACAGGTAGCTCGGCACTGTCGGAACAACTCCGTTTGCAACGGGCGATCTGCCTGCGTCGCTGTTAACGACGTCCATGCCAGAGGTGTAGTTCATCGTCCACCTGACATCAAACTTTTCGATCTCGTAGCCTACAGACAGCCTGCCTTTCCACTCCGGAAAGGTCTCGGCGACAAGAATGCCGATGGTGCCTTCCTGGTTCGTCAACGGTGACGCAGGATCCTCCTGCTGCTGCCACTTGAGCAGTTTTGTCAGAGCCATATTGGCACTCAGCGTACCCGGTCCAATATCGCGACCGATGTCGAGCTGCATGTCGACGCCATCAAGATTCATCGCACCGAGGTTTTGATCGTTCGACAGTACGTTTTCGGCTATGCCGGCAGCGTTTCTCTCGTACAGACCACACCAGATATTGCTATCGCTATAGGTCGGATTGGCTCCCTGGTCATTGAAGCAACGCGAGATGATCGATGCCGCACCAACGCTACCGATCCTTTCCTTGATCTCGTAGCTGAACCAGTCAACGGCTACCCGGAGGTCGGTCTCGCCAAAGTCCGGCGACCAAACGACACCAGCGGTATACGTATCGGCAGACTCAGGACCGAGGTCGGGGTTACCGCCAACAAGGGCGCGAACCTGAGAGTTACCCTGCGGGAAGTTGGCCGGTGCACCCTGTGCCTGGCACAGCGCGTTAACCTGCGCGGCGTCAGCACCGGTACGTTGTGCACTCCCGTCCCAGCATGGGTCGGTATAGGCCGGGAAACCCTCTGACCGTGGCCGGAACAGCTGGTTTACGTTGGGCGCTGCTATAGCACGGTTGTAAGAGCCCCGAAGCTTGACGCTTTCAATCGGCTCATACTCAAGGCCCGCCATATACGTATCGACCCCGCCCGCCAGATTGTAATCCGAGTAGCGGTATGCGGCGTCCAGACCAAGGTAGTTGATGCCCGTTATATCGGCCAGGATCGGCACAGACACTTCGACGAAGAACTCTTTGACGTCAATTGAACCCGCAACAGGCTGCCCTGCGTTGAAGCCCACAACATCACCGCTGGCGAGAAACTCGTCCGGCCGGAACACCGCGTCGCTCTTGCGATATTCAGCACCGAACGCGGTCGCCAGTGTTCCAGCGGGCAGTTCGAAAACGCCGCCGGTAAACGCAGCCGTGCCATAAGTGTTGGTTAGCTCGGTCGTGTTCTGCGCCTGGATAGCAATTGCCGCAGCGCATGCCGGCGAAATGGCGTTCAAGCCGAAGGGATTCAGACCACCGCCTCCGCAGCCGAGCGGATCCGGGTTCGCCGCTGTTGCGTCGTATGCAGACTGCAGTCTTGAGCGCGAGACGTTGCCGGTTTGGAGCTCATAGCGGTTCGTGCGGCCCCAGCCGTACATTACGTCCCAGTTCCAGTCGTGTTCCCCGAGCTGGAAGTCACCGCGGGCACCAAGCGTCGTCTGCACTACATCGTAGTTGTTCGTCGACTTTCGTGGGCCCACTTCAAGTGTGCGTTTCACGAACTGGAACGAACTGGCAGGATTGGTCCGCGACGCAAGGATCGTAGCGAGATCCGCCGGAATGAACGGATTGGTTGGCAACATCGAGGAACCTATACCGGAAGAAACCGGACTGGCTGCCAATTCCTGGGAAGCCGAGTAGTTCGTATAGCCCATCTTGGCATAGACCTCGACACTGTCGGACACCGCATAGTGGCCGAATGCCGCCATCTGGCGACGCTCAAGCGGCAACTGCAGGTAGTTCACAGGCGAGTAATTGTAGGTGTAGTTGGCTGCATTGAATCCCGGGTCGGTGGTGTCACCCGTGAAGTTCACGGTACCGTTCCTCGAGAACACCGATCCACCCTCATTGAAGCCGATCCAGCTCGTATTCAGAACGTCTCCTGGTGCCGCGCCATACTGACCGAAAACCGCATCGTACGCAGCCTGGCTCGCAGGATTATTGCCGGATGCGACATAGTAGCCGTTGGGGATCGATGTCGAACCGAGAGGCGCCAAAGTCGGGCCCAGGGCCACGGCTGAGAAAGCCCGATCACCGGCGTATACAGATTCGCGATCGTCATAGCTCATATAGAGTACGGCGTTGCCGCGGCCTTCTGCGAAATTTCCACCCAAAAGCACGTTGATGCTGTTGGTCGCCCCATCACCTTCTGCGGCTTGCCCGGAAAGTGCGCTGATCTGCACGCCTTCAAAGTCACGACGCATCTTGATGTTGACGACGCCGGCGATAGCATCTGAACCGTACACGGCCGAGCCGCCGCCCGTCACGATCTCGACGCTTTCAATCAGGCCGGCGGGAATCGTATTCAGATCGATCGTGCCGCCGACTGTTGACGGTTGAACACGTGCGCCATCGACCAACACGAGCGTGCGGCCGGTGCCAAGGCCACGCAAATCGACATTCGCCTGTCCACCGAGGGACGGGTTGTTCGAAGTCGTCGTAATTGTTGGTACCAGTTGCGGCAGTTCATTGAGTACTTGCTCGATCTGCGGCGTTCCAGCATCGGAAATAGACCTGGCATCGATCGTCATAATCGGACTGGCAGTCTCATAGTCCTTACGCACGATACGACTACCGGTAACGGTGATCTCTTCCAACCCTTCGCCTTCACTCTGTGCGGCAGCGATCGAGGAATACCCGGCCGCGGTCGCAAGTGCGCCGGTGAAAAGAGCGGTTCGAACCGCATTGCGGATTGCGTTGTTTCTTCGCATTGAATTTAACCCCCTAAAAAAGAAAGGGCAGCCAATCGTGGTCGGAATGCCACGGTTTGGTCGCGTAAAAAAAGGTACGGTCAAGTGCTCGATGTACCAATACTGCAACACTATAGGCTTATTTTGGATGTGGTCAACAGGAAATTCGCCAAGCTCGCCGATTGGCGGGCACACAATGACACAGGCTTGAGGAAAGCAGGCGGGAAGCTACTGTGCAG
>Ga0224500_10002114_pt1 | contig 10975 bp, 8 predicted proteins | sample SF_Oct11_sed_USG_FD_168126 | JGI IMG/M metagenome (GOLD analysis project Ga0224500, IMG submission 168126) | Sediment microbial communities from San Francisco Bay, California, United States - SF_Oct11_sed_USGS_4_1 | ecosystem: Environmental > Aquatic > Marine > Sediment | place: USA: California... | reverse complement strand
GTCTTCGTCTACGGCCTCTTCCGCGACACGCACATCGCCGACGTCTTCAACATCGGCTTCCTCAACTACCTCGAGGCCGAGCGCAAGGACATCATCAACCTCTTCATGACGGCGGTGAGCCTCGCCATCGCGGCGGTGCCCGAGGGGCTGCCGGCCATCGTCACCATCTGCCTGGCGCTGGGCATGCAGCGCATGATCAAGCACCACGCGCTCATCCGGAAGCTGCCGGCCGTGGAGACGCTGGGCTGCGCCACGGTGATTCTCTCCGACAAGACGGGCACCCTCACGCAGAACCAGATGACGGTCGTGCAGGCCTGGGCGGGCGGGCGGCGCTTCAAGGTCACCGGCGAGGGCTACGCGCCGACGGGCGAGTTCTTCCTCGGCGAGGAGCGCTTCGACCCGCGCAACGACCCGGATTCGTCGGCGCTGCTGCAGGGCGCCATCGCCTGCAACGATGCGAAGCTCGAGGAACGGCCCGTCGAGGGCGGGGGCCGCTCCTGGAACATCATCGGCGACCCGACCGAGGGCGCGATGATCGTGGCGGCCGCGAAGAGCGGCTACCTGCAGGACGAGTTCGCGAAGGCGATGCCGCGCGTTCAGGAGATTCCCTTCGACTCCGACCGCAAGCGCATGACGACGATCCACCGCAACGACGGCGCGACCGAATCGCCGGCGGGCTTCGCCTATCCGAAGCTCGCGGCGGTCGTGAAGGGCGCCCCGGACGTCGTCCTCGAGCTGTGCACGCACATGCTGGACGGCGGGAAGGCGGTCGAGCTCACCCACGCGATGCGCAACGCGATCCTCGACCAGAACCGCGACATGGCGGGCGACGCCCTGCGGGTCCTCGGCGTGGCGTACCGCCCGCTGGACGGGATCCCGGCGGCGGTGAATCCCGAGACGGTCGAGAAGGACCTCGTCTTCGTGGGCCTGCTGGGCATGATCGACCCGCCGCGCCCGGAAGTCATCGAGGCGCTGAAGGTCGCCAGGGGCGCCGGCCTCAAGACCGTCATGGTCACGGGCGACTACAAGGACACGGCCGAAGCCATCGCCCGCGACATCGGCCTGCGCACGCCCGACGGCCTGGTGCTCACCGGGGCGGAGATCGACAAGCTCTCCGACGAGGAGCTCGCGGCGCAGGCCGGCCGGCTGGACGTCTGCTGCCGCGTCTCCCCGCAGCACAAGACCCGCATCGTGGAGGCCTTCAAGGCCCGCGACCACGTGGTGGCGATGACGGGCGACGGCGTGAACGACGCGCCGGCCCTGAAGCGCGCCAACATCGGCGTGGCCATGGGCATCACCGGGACGGACGTGGCCAAGCAGACGGCCGACATGGTGCTCACCGACGACAACTTCGCGAGCATCGTCTCGGCCATCGAGCAGGGCCGCATCATCTACTCGAACATCCGCAAGTTCGTGTACTTCCTGCTGGCCTGCAACGTGGGCGAGATCCTCATCGTCTTCGGCGCGATGCTCTTCGGGATGCCGATGCCGCTGCGGCCCGTGCAGCTCCTGTGGCTGAACCTCGTGAGCGACGGCGCGCCGGCGCTGGCCCTCGGGCTCGAGAAGGGCGACGACGACATCATGAAGCAGCCGGCCCGCTCGCCGAAGGAGCCCGTCATCAACCGCGACATGGCCGCCGGCATCGCGGTCGTGGGGCTCGTGGACATGGTCGCGATCCTGGGCGTGTTCTGGATCGCCATGCAGCGCTACCCCGGCCACCTCGAGGCCGCGCAGACGATGGCGTTCGTGACGCTGTGCACCTCGGAGCTCATCCGCGCCTTCGCCGCGCGCTCCGAGTACCACAGCGTGTTCTCGATCGGCTTCTTCTCCAACCGCTGGATGGTGGCGGCCGTGACCGTCTCCTTCCTGCTCGTGCTGGCCGTCGTGTACGTGCCCTTCCTCGCGCCGTTCTTCGACGCCGTGCCGCTCACCGGCGGCGACTGGCTGGTGATGCTGCCGTTCTTCTTCGCTTCGCCCATCGCGATGGAGCTCCTCAAGTTCCACTTCCGCAGCCGCCTGTCCGCGGCCCGGAACGAAACGCGCTCGCGCGACGCCTTCGCAATCGCAGCGCCGGCGGGCGCCATGCCGGCCCCGCAACGCATCACTGGAGGAAACGCCATGCTGAAGATCCTGATTCCCGTGGGCGGCACCCGCAACGACCGCTTCGCCATCCAGGACGTCATCAAGCGGTTCATGAACAACACCGCGATGGAAGTGCACCTGCTCAACGTCCAGACGCCCTTCTCCGCGGACATCGCGCACTTCTCCAGCAAGAAGAGCCGCCACGACTACCACCGCGAGCAGGCCGAGAAGGCGCTCGCCCCCGCGCGGGAGCAGCTGGACAAGTTCTCCATCCCCTACGCGGTCCACACGGAGCTGGGCGACAAGGCCAAGGTGATCACGGACACGGCACGGCGGCTTCGCTGCGACGAGATCGTGATGGCCACGGCGCGCAAGAACTCGCTGACGCGGTTCGTCGAGAGTTCGGTCGTCGACCGGGTGCTGGAGCTCACGCCGGTGCCGGTCGAGGTCATCGCCGGCGACTCGATGTCGAAATGGGAGCGTTACGGGATCCCGGCGGCGCTCGCGGCCGCGGTCGCCGTCGTGTTGGCGGTGGAGGACTGACCGCCGGCTCTTCGCCTCGAAAGGGGGGCGCGCGGGTGCATAATGGCGGCCCGCGCATCGCCCTTCCCGAGGAAGAAGAATGTTCCGCACCAAGTACCTGGACTACGCCGAACTCTCCGCCCAACTCGCCGCCTGGTCCAAGCAGCACCCCGACCTCGTCCGCCTCGGCTCCATCGGCAAGTCCGCCGAAGGCCGCGACATCCCGATCCTGACGATCGGCCCCAACCCCGACGAGATCCGCCCGGCCGTCTGGATCGACGGCAACATGCACGCCTCGGAGGTCTGCGGCTCCAGCGTGGCGCTGGCCATGGCCGAGGACATCCTCGCCATCCACCAGGGCAAGGACGAGGCGGGCGGCAAGCCCCTGCCGAAACACATGGCGGATGCGATCCGGCAGACCCTTTTCTACGTCGTCCCGCGCATGGCGCCCGACGGCGCCGAGGAAGTGCTCAAGAAGGGCCGCTACGTCCGCTCCAGCCCCGTGAACGACCGCGCCAACAAGGACCACGCGTTCTGGGAGTCCGCCGACATCGACGGCGACGGCGAGGCGGGCTACATGCGCAAGGCCAGCCCCGATGGCGAGCTGGTGGAGCTTCGCGGCGACGACGGCCTGCCCCTCGATCCGCCGGTGATGGTGCCGCGCCTGCCGGAGGACGAGGGCCCCTTCTACAAGCTCTATCCCGAGGGCCGCATCGTCAACTTCGACGGCCGCCGCATCCCGGACCCCTTCTTCCTCTCCGACAACCTCTACGACTTCAACCGCAACTTCCCCTACGGCTGGGCGCCGGAGTCGGAGCAGGTGGGTGCGGGCCACTACCCGGGAAGCGCGCCCGAGACGCGCGCCATCCTCGAGTTCGGCGCGAAGAACCCGCACATCATCACCTGGCTCAACCTGCACACCTTCGGCGGCGTGCTCATCCGCCCCATGGGCGACAAGCCCGACCACAAGATGGACCAGACGGACCTGGCCGTCTTCAAGCAGATCGAGGCGTGGATGACGGAGCACACGGGCTATGCCACGGTGAGCGGCTACCACGAGTTCCTCTACGAGCCGGAGAAGCCCCTGCACGGCGACATCACGGACTGGGCCTACAACCAGCGCGGCTGCATCGCCTACGTGATCGAGCTCTGGGATCTCTTCAAGCAGATCGGCATGGAGCGCACGAAGCCCTTCGTGGATCTCTACGTGAAGCTCGAGCGGAAGGATTTCCGCGCGCTGGCGAAGCTCGATCGCGAGCGCAACCAGGGCCGCGTCTTCAAGCGCTGGCGCAAGGTGAGCCATCCGCAGCTCGGCGAGGTGGAAGTCGGCGGCTTCGACGGGCGCGTGGGGATCTGGAACCCGCCCTACGAGGAGCTGGCCCAGACCTGCGCGACGCAGGCGGCCGCGTTCCTGCGCGTCGCGGCTCTCGTGCCGCTGGTGTCGCTGGAGGTGGTGGGGCAGGAGAAGGTCGGCGCGGGCCACACGCGCATCGAGCTGCGCGTGGCCAACGGCGGTTACCTGGGCACCTACGGGATCTCTTCCGCGAGGAAGCTTCCCCATTCCGAGCCCCTCCGGCTCACCACCGAGGGCAGCGGCGTGAAGCTCGTGGCCCCCGCGGAATCGATCGTCGAGATCGGGCACCTCGAGGGCTGGGGGCAGGGCCTCTACAACGGCGCCAGCATCTTCATGCCCTGGACGCGCGGCAACGTGAGCGAGAAGTTCGTCACCCTCGTCGTCGAGGGCAAGGGCAGGCTCGAGGTGAAGGTGGGCAGCTGCCGGGTGGGCTACCGGACGGTCGAGGTCGACGTCGGCTGACCAAAGGCTCCCCTCTCCCTTGGGAGAGGGGTCGGGGGTGAGGGGCTCCTTTCCCTCGCCCTCCGGTTCCATCACTCGGCTCCCCTCTCCCTCCGGGAGAGGGGCCGGGGGTGAGGGCAGCCTGTCCACCACGCCGCCTTCCGCGCGTTGTTTCCTGCATGCGCCTTCCCTACCCACCCCTCCTGCCGTCATCCGCCTTTGCTCGCCAACTTCGCGCGAGCCAGACGGAAGCGGAGAACCGCCTGTGGTTTTCCCTGCGCGATCGCCGATTCCAGGGCGCCAAGTTCCGCCGCCAGGTTCCTATAGGGCCGTACGTCGTGGACTTCCTGTGCGTCTCGGCCGCCCTCGTCGTGGAGGTGGACGGGGGCCAGCATTCGGAGCAGGTCGCTCACGACGAATCACGGACGCGATTCCTCGAGGCGAGGGGCTACCGTGTCGTGCGGTTCTGGAACAACGACGTGATGGGGAATATCGGGGGAGTGATGGAAGTCATCGCAATGGCCCTCACCCCCGACCCCTCTCCCGGAGGGAGAGGGGAGCACGTTCGTTAGCACCGCATGCCCCTCGACGGAAGGTGGAGGGAGCAAAGCGCACCCTCTCCCTTGGGAGAGGGGTGGGGCGAGGGGCCAATGTTCTCCCTCTCCCTTGGGAGAGGGTTGGGGTGAGGGGCGCGATTGCGAAGGCGTTTGACTCGAATCAACCCGCCCGCGGCCCGAAGTCCTAGCATGAGGCAACTGCCGGGCGCCTGAAGCGCCGCGTCCCGCGGCGCACCCAGGGGCCCCGAGGAGGCTGCCATGACAACCCCTCGTTACCGGAGCGACGCGTCCTCCACGCCCCGGTATTCCCGCCGCGAATTCCTGAGCAACACCGCCTCCGCCGGCGCCGCGATCATCGCGCCCAGCCTGGTGTCGCTCAGGACGGTCGCCGCGCCGCAGTCCGCCGCCGGCGAGGTGCGCCTCCTGCCGGAGCCCGCGAAGACCGGCGGCATGCCGCTCATGCAGGCGTTGTCGCTTCGCCGCTCCACCCGCGAGTTCTCGACCCGCAGGATTCCCGACCAGGTCCTCGGCGAGCTCCTCTGGGCCGCCTATGGCGTGAACCGCCCGGGCGGCGACCGCACCGCGCCCTGCTGGCGGCACATCGTCGTGATCGACGTCTACGCGGCGATGGCCGACGGCCTGTGGCTCTACGACCCGAAGCGCCATGCGCTGGTCGCGCACCCGGCCGGCGACATCCGCGAGCACACCGGACGGCAGGACTTCCCCGCGATCGCGCCCCTGAACCTCGTCTACGTGGCGCACGGCGAGCGCATGAAGGAGCTCACGCCCGAGAACCGCACGCTCTTCTGCTCGGTGGACGCGGCCTTCGTCGGCCAGAACGTGTACCTCTACTGCGCCGCCGCGGGCCTGGCGACCGTCTTCCGCGGCGCGGTGGACTATCCGAAGCTCGCGCGGGCGATGCGGCTGCCCGAGGACCAGTTCGTCACCTTCGCGCAGACGGTGGGGTATCCGAAGGAGGCGTAGGCGGACTGGCCTGCGAGAGCATCCGCTCGAGCTCGCGGCTCCCGACGAGGGCCGCGAGGTCGTTCGCGCCCCCGACCAGCACGCCGTTCACGAACACCATCGGGAAGGTCGGCCAGCCCGTCCACATCTTGAGCGCGTTGCGGCGGCGCCATTGCGACAGGTAGCTCCCGTACTCGAGGTACCGATAGGGCACGTGCGCGGCGTCGAGGAGCCTGCGGGCCTTGCGCGGAAACGGGTTCATCGACATGCCCACGACGACGACCGCGTTCTCCGCGATCGCCGCCTGGACCTCGCGCACGATGCCCGCATGATGCGCGGCGACCCTGTCGCGGATGGCGGGATGGATGTGGCTCTCGTCGAGAATGCTCCGGCCCATGGCCTGTCTCCTTCTTCGGTGCGCGCAGCGTAGGATATCGACAGGACTCTACCGCCAATTTCCCCCGGAAACGCCTTCGCCATGTCGTCCGCGCCCCGCCTCGCCACGTCCGACCTCGACCGCCTCGAGGCGCTCCTGTCCGCCGATCACCTGCAGGATTCGATGACGCTCGACGCCCTGCAGGGGCTCTTCTGCGCGGTGGCGAGCGCGCCCGCGCCCGTGCCGCAGGAGCGGTGGCTCGCCTCCGCGCTCGGCCACCACGCCTTCGCGAGCGCGGACGAGGAGCGCGAGGTCACCGACCTCCTCGTGCGCTTCTGCAACGACACCGCGCGGGGCCTGGCCGCCGAGGAAGGCCTCGACATCCTTTCCTATCCCGTCGAGGAAGGCGAGGAGGAGCTCGCGGTGTGGTGCGAAGGCTACCTCGTCGGCGTGGCGATCGCGGACCCGGACTGGTTCACCGCCGGCGACGACGAGACCGTGAACGAGTTGCTGCTGCCTTTCATGACGCTCTCGGGCCGGCTCAAGGAACACGCCCTCGAATCGGGCGAGCCCTGGGAGGAAGGCGAGGCGGAGCGCACGCTCATGGCCGAAGCCCGCGAGGTCTTCTACGACACGGTCGAGGAGGCGTACCACTACTGGTTCGACAGCCGCATCAACCGCATTCCGCAGAAACGCGAGGGCGGCAAGGTCGGCCGCAACGACCCCTGCCCCTGCGGCAGCGGCAAGAAGTACAAGGCCTGCTGCGGCGCGGGGTGAGCGCGAGGGCGGTAGACTGCCGTCCTCATGACCCCGCAACCCGACTCCCGCTACGCCGCCTTCCGCCTCGCGGTCACGCTCGCGCTGATGACCATCGGCGCGAGCGCCATGTACGTGGTGCCGGTCGTGCTGCCCGCGGTGCAGGCGGAGTTCGGCATCTCGCGCGCGGACGCTTCGCTCCCCTATTCGCTCCTCATGATCGGGATGGGCGTGGGCGGGGTGCTCATGGGCCGGCTCGCGGATCGCTTCGGGGTCATGGTGCCCATGCTCGTGGGCTCCGCCTGCATCGGGCTGGGCTATGTCGGCGCGGGGCTCGCCGACGACATCCACGTCTTCAACCTGCTGCACGGCGTGGTGCTCGGGTTCCTGGGGGTGTCGGCGACTTTCTCGCCGCTGCTCGCGGACACCTCGCTGTGGTGGGTGAAGCGGCGCGGCATCGCGGTGGCGGTGTGCGCCAGCGGCAACTACCTCGGCGGGGCGATCTGGCCGCCGGTGCTTCAGCACTTCGTCGACACGGTGGGCTGGCGGCAGGGCTACATCTCGATGGGCCTCTTCTGCGGCCTCTCGATGACGGTCCTCGCGCTCTTCCTGCGCCGGCGTCCGCCGGAAGCGACGGGATCCGCCCCGGCGCCGGCAGCCGCGCATCGTTCCGACCGTCCCTTCGGCCTCTCGCCCAGTGCGGCGATGGCACTCCTCATGCTCGCCGGCACGGCGTGCTGCGTGGCGATGTCGATGCCGCAGGTGCACATCGTCGCGTACTGCTCGGATCTGGGCTACGGCGCCGCGCGTGGCGCGGAGATGCTCTCGCTCATGCTCGGCGTCGGCATCGTGAGCCGCCTGCTCTCCGGATGGATCTGCGACCACATCGGCGGGTTGCGCACGCTCCTCTTGGGCTCGATCCTGCAGATGGTGGCGCTGCTCCTCTTCCTGCCCTTCGACGGGCTGGTGCCGCTCTACGTGATCTCCGCGCTCTTCGGCCTCTTCCAGGGCGGCATCGTGCCGTCCTACGCGATCATCGTGCGCGAGCACTTTCCGGCGCGCGAGGCCGGTGCCCGCGTCGGTGCCGTGATCATGTGCACGCTGCTCGGCATGGCGCTGGGCGGATGGATGTCCGGGAAGGTATTCGACCTCACCGGCTCGTACCACGCTGCGTTCCTGAACGGGCTTGCGTGGAACTTCGTGAACCTCACCATTGCCTTCCTGCTGTGGCGCGGGGCGCGGCCGGTGCAGCGGCGCGTGGCCGCCGTGCATTGAGAGGCGGGAACCACCGGAACCTTTTCGCGGCACCCGGTCCAACGGGGACCAACTGCCGGGAGCGGACATGACCACTCAACAGCAGGAAGCGCTACTCACCATCACCCTTCTCTCCGCCTTTGCCGACGGCGCCAAGGCGGACGCCGAGCGCGCGGAAGTGAAGCGCATCACCGAATCCCTCCACGCCGGAGACGTGAGCTTTGCGGGGCTCTACCAGGATGTCCTCCTGAAACGCGTCACGGTGGACCAGGCGGTGGCCGCCCTCGACACCCCGGAATCCCGCCAGCTCGCCTACGAGTTGGCCGTCTGCGTGGCGGACGCGGACGGGGTGCAGAACGAGGTCGAGAAGCAGTTCCTCGCGGACCTTCGCGCAAGGCTCGGGTTGGACGCCGCCGCCGCCGGCGCGTTCACGGCGAGGGCGGAATCGATGGCGGCCGCGCCGCTGCAAAGATCCACTGCGGTCGAGCCGCAGTTCGCCTCGACGATGGCACCGGCCGAGCTGGACAAGATGGTCCTCAATTACGCGATCCTCAACGGCGCGTTGGAGCTGCTGCCGGAGACGCTCGCGTCCATGGCGATCATCCCGCTGCAGATGAAGATGGTGTATCGCGTCGGCAAGGCGCACGGCTTCGAGCTGGATAGCGGCCACGTGAAGGACTTCCTCGCGACCCTCGGCGTCGGCCTTACCTCGCAGTACGTCGAGCAGGTGGGCGCCAGGCTGGTGGGCAAGCTCCTCGGCGGCATCGGTGGACGGCTGCTCGGCGGGCTGGCGAACCAGGCGGTGAGTTCCGGATTCTCCTTCGCCACGACCTATGCGCTCGGGCACATCGCGAAGCGCTACTACGCCGGCGGTCGCACGCTGTCGGGCGAGGCGCTCAAGGCCGCGTTCTCCGACGTGCTCGGAGAAGCGAAGGGGTTGCGGTCGCGCTACCTTCCCGACATCCGGGAGAAGGCGCGGACGCTGGATCTGGGAAAGGTGCTGGCCGAAGTGGGAAAATGACTTCATGAATGCCCACTCGGCAGCGGGCCCGCTGGCCAACCTCAAGGTCGTCGAGATGGGCACGCTCATCGCCGGCCCCTACTGCGCGCGTCTCCTCGCCGAGTTCGGCGCCGAGGTGATCAAGATCGAAACACCGGGCGAGGGCGATCCGCTGCGCAAGTGGCGCCAGCTGCACGAGGGCAACTCCCTCTGGTGGTACGCGCAGGCGCGCAACAAGAAGTCCATCGCGGTGAACCTGAAGGCGCCGGAGGGGCAGGGGATCGTGCGGGATCTCGTCGCGAAGGCGGATATCGTCGTGGAGAACTTCCGCCCCGGCACCATGGAGAAGTGGGGGCTCGGCTACGACGCGCTCTCGAAGTCCAACCCGGGGCTCGTGATGGTGCGGCTCTCCGGCTTCGGGCAGACGGGCCCCTACAAGGACCGCCCGGGCTTCGGCGCCATCGGCGAATCCATGGGCGGCATGCGCTACATCACGGGCTACCCGGACCGCGCGCCGGTCCGCGTGGGCATCTCCATCGGGGACTCGCTCGCGGCGATGTTCGGCGTCATCGGGGCGCTCACCGCCATCCACCATCGCGCGACCTCCGGCAAGGGGCAGGTCGTCGACGTGGCCCTCTACGAGGCGGTGTTCGCGATGATGGAGTCGATGCTTCCCGAGTACGGGATGGGCGGCAACGTCCGAGAGCGCACGGGCTCCGCGCTGCCGGGCATCGTGCCGTCCAACACCTACAGGTGCGGGGACGGGAAGTACGTGGTCATCGGGGCCAACGCCGACTCCATCTTCAGGCGGATGATGAAGGCCATCGGGCGCTCCGACCTCGCGGACGATCCCGCGCTCGCCGACAACGCGGGGCGCGTGAAGCGCACCGGGGAGCTCGATCGCGCCATCGGGGAGTGGACGGCCACCGTCACGCTGGACGAGGCGCTCGAGGTCCTGGAGCAGGCGGAAGTGCCTTCCGGTCGCATCTACTCGATCGCCGACATCGCCGCCGACCTGCACTACCAGGCGCGCGGCATGATCGAGCGCCACAAGCTGGGCGACAAGGACCTGCTGCTTCCCGGCATCGTGCCGAAGCTCTCCGCCACGCCCGGAGGCACCCGGTGGATCGGCCCGAGGCTCGGCGAGCACACCGACGAGGTCCTGCGCGCCCTCGGATACGAGGACGCGCGCCTCCACGCCCTGCGCTCTGCCGGCGTCGTCTCCTGATCTCGGGGACGTGTTCGTGTACCCGTCCCCGATTCTGGGGACGGGTACACGAACACGTCCCCGAATCTATCCGGAGTTGCGCAGGCCGGCGGCCAGGCCGTTGATGGTGAGGTGGATGCCGCGGTGGACCTTGTCGGCGGAGTCGCCGGCGCGGTAGCGCTTGAGCAGCTCGACCTGCAGGTGGTTGAGCGGGTCGAGGTAGGGGAAGCGGTTGCGGATGGAGCGCGCGAGCGCCGGGTTGCCCGCGAGGAAGCCCTCGTTCGTGGTGATGCCGAAGAAGGCCTTCACCGTGAGGTCCAGCTCGCGCCGTATGCGGCCGAAGATCTCGTCGGCCAGCCGCTCGTCCGGGACGAGCTCCTTGTAGCGCGCGGCCACCGACAGGTCCGCCTTCGCGAGCAGCATCTCCAGGTTCGAGAGCATGGCGCGGAAGAAGGGCCACGCG
>Ga0224500_10002113_pt1 | contig 10986 bp, 9 predicted proteins | sample SF_Oct11_sed_USG_FD_168126 | JGI IMG/M metagenome (GOLD analysis project Ga0224500, IMG submission 168126) | Sediment microbial communities from San Francisco Bay, California, United States - SF_Oct11_sed_USGS_4_1 | ecosystem: Environmental > Aquatic > Marine > Sediment | place: USA: California... | reverse complement strand
TCGGGCTGCGTGACCACATCGTCCGCATGCGCGACGAACTCTCACTCACGGTGCTCGTCATCGAGCACGACATGCGGGTCGTCAAGGGCGTGTCCGATCGCGTGGTCGCGTGCGACTACGGCCGGAAGATCGCCGAGGGAACCTATGAAGAGGTCGCCAACGACGAGCAGGTGATCGAGGCCTACCTCGGCAAGCGGCACGAGGAACTCGGATGAGCGACACGAGCGAGCGCACGCCGATCCTCGAGCTGCGCAACGTCTCGACGCACTACGGGCTGGTAGCAGTGCTGCGTGAGGCGAACATGGAGATCTTCCCCGGTGAGATGGTGTGCCTGCTGGGAGGCAACGCCAGCGGCAAGAGCACGACCCTGAAGACGATCCTCGGGTACGTGACCCCATCCGAAGGCGAGGTGATCTTCGCCGGCGAACCGATCTCGGGTCTTCCCACGTCGGAGATCGTCCGCCGCGGTATCTCGATGGTGCCCGAGAACCGGCGGTTGTTCGCCGACATGTCGGTGGACGAGAACCTGCAACTCGGCGCCTACCTCCGCAGCGACAAGGAGGGCATCGCTCGCGATCGCGAGCAGGTGCTGGAGACGTTCCCGAGGGTTCGCGAGCGCCTGAAGCAGAAGGCGGGCACGTTGTCCGGCGGGGAACAGCAGATGGTGGCGATGGGTCGGGCCTTGATGGCCGACCCGAAGGTGCTGCTCATGGACGAGCCCTCGATGGGTCTGGCCCCCGTGCTCGTGGAGCAGGTCTTCGCGATCATCCAGCAGATCAGGGAACTCGGCCGCACGGTCTTCGTCGTGGAACAGAACGCGAACATGGCGCTGCGCATCGCCGATCGAGGCTATGTGATCCAGACCGGCGAGGTGGTGCTGTCCGGGACCGCGGAGTCGCTGCTGAACGATCCGCAGATGCGCCAGGCGTACCTCGGCGAGCTGTGAGGGGCGCCGACGCCGAGGCGGTCCCCTTCGTCGACGCCGACGCCCTGGCTCGCCTTCTGCCGATGCTCGAGGCGATCGACGCCCTCGAGAGGGCATTCCGTGACTGGGACCCCGCCGCGGGACCCCTGCGGTCTCATGTGTCGACACCGTCGGGCACGCTGCTGCTGATGCCCGCCGTCGGGGAGCCCGGGGTCGGCGTGAAGCTCGTCACCCTGACCGACGGGAACCCTGATCGCGGGCTTCCCCTGATCCATGCGCTCTACGTGCTCTTCGACCCGACTACTCAGGCGCCGCGTCTGCTAGTGGACGGCTCGGCGCTGACCGCCCTGCGGACTGCGGCGGTGAGCGGACTCGCGACCCGCCACCTGGCTCGCGAGGATGCCGTGCGCCTGGTGATCTTCGGGGCCGGCGTGCAGGCCCGCGCCCATCTCGATGCGATGGCTGCGGTCAGGAAGGTCTCCGACGTCGTGATCGTGGGCCGGTCACCGTCACGGGTGAACCAGCTCGTGGACGTCGCTGCCTCGCTGGGGTTCGCGGCCACCGTCGGCGGGCCTGACGCGGTGAACGACGCCGACATCGTCTGCACCTGCACGACGGCCACCGAGCCTCTCTTCGAGGGCTCATCGCTGGCGGCCGGTGCGCACATCAACGCCGTCGGGGCCTATCAGCCCCAGACACGCGAGATCGACAACATCACGGTAGAGCGGGCGCGCGTGGTGGTCGAAACGAGAGAGGTCGCCATGGAGGAAGCGGGCGACCTCTTGATACCGATCGGCGAGGGCACGGTCGACGCAGAGCATATCGTTGCGGATCTCCGACAGGTCGTGCAAGGGGCCACCGTTCGATCGGGGGAGCGTGACATCACCCTGTTCGAATCGGTCGGCATGGCCTTCGAGGACCTGGCCGTCGCCGGGGCCCTCGCGGCACGCACGTGATGCGTGCCGGGAGAGGGGGTCGAACCCTCACGAGCCGAAGCTCACGGGATTTTGAGTCCCGCGCGTCTGCCAGTTCCGCCATCCCGGCCGGAGCCTCCATAGACTAGCGGCCGTCCCGTCATGAACCGCTCCCGTCGCAGGATCACAGCCGTGCTCGTCGTGCTGGCCATGGCGCTCGTCGCGTGCTCTTCATCGGCGGCCGACGAAGAACCTGTCGTCAAGGTGGCGTTCTTCCAGGACCTGTCGGTGCCCGACCATGTGGATCTCGTGTCCCCGTCGTTCCTCGCCTTCGACACCGTCGTGGAGCGCCGCCTGGGCGATCGGGCAACCCGGGCGGAGATCGTGCAGTTCGACACCCGCGGCGACGCTTCCACCGCGATCGAGATGGCCGAGGACGTTGCCGCCGACCCTTCGTTCGTGCTCGCCGTTGCCGCGCCCTTCTGGCACGAGCCGGCCGAGGTGGCCCGTTCGCTGGCCGAGGCAGGCGTGCCGACGATCAGCCTGTCTCCGGTGAGCCCGTCACCGTGGCTGGCTGCTTCGCCTCCTCCGGGCGAGGCCGACGAGCTGTGGCGCAGGCTGGTTCCCGACCGATCGGGCGAAGCGTCGCTGCTGGCGGAGATCGCGAGCCGCACCTCGCCCGAGGGCGTCCCTCAGCCCGTGTGCCTCGTCCGCGATGGCAGCTCCTACGGGCGAGGCTTGATCGACCAGGTGACCAGGGAGCTCAGCGACTGGCCTTCGACCTCGATCGACGGCACCGACCCTGCCGCCGCGGCGCGGGCCGTCGCCTCCGCTCGGTGCGCCGTCGTCGTCTGGGGTGGCTTCCCTCCGGGTGCGCGCGATCTGGCACGAGCGATGCGCGATGCGGGATCGGCCCGGGGGCGGCCCGTGGATCTGGCCGGAGACGCCCTGAAGACCACGATCCCGCCGACATCGCCGGTGGGCGACGGCGTGGTGGTGGGATCGGTCGCGTGCTCGTGCGTCGACGTGTCGATCCGACCCGATCTCGCGAGTCGCCGGTTCGTGAACGCCTACCAGTCCGAGCATGGGCTCGCCCCGGGTGTGTATGCCGCGGAAGCCTGGGATGCCGGCCGCCTCGCCGCTGAGGCGATCGCTCGCGGCGCCGTCGATCGCATCGCGATGCGAGCGATGTTCGAGGATCTGACCACGGACGACGGCGTCGCGCGCACGTACATGTTCGACCCCGACGGGGAGCTCATCGGGGCGGAGCCGGGGTTGTTCGTGGCCGCAGGCACGCGGTGGCTGCCGATCCCGAGCTGAGGGTGACCGCGCGCCTATGTCGGTGAAACCCCACGCGCCTCACTTCTCGTATCCCCTGCGGGAGGGCCGCGCCCGCCGCGTTGCTCGTTCGGTCCCCCTGCACCTATAGTCCGGCGAGGGGCGCCAGGAGTTGCCGTCCCTCTGGAAGGAGGCACGATGCCCAAGTTCCGATTCCGGTCGATCCTCGTCCTCACCGCCGCTCTGTCGCTCGTCGCGGCGGCATGCGGCAGCGACGAGCCGGCCGACACCGCCGCAGGCGGCAACGATACCGGCAGCGCAACGGCCGAGACGGCGTGCAGCACGGCCGACACCAGCGCCGGCGACCTGCTGGCAGAGATCTGCTCGAACGGCGTGATCCGGGTCTCGACCGACCCCGCCTACCCGCCACAATCGTCGCTGAATCCCGAGACAGGGGAGTACGAAGGCTTCGACATCGATGTTGCGACCGCGATCGCGGAGCGCCTCGGCGTCGAGATCGAGTGGGAGACGCCGTCGTGGACGGCGATCACGTCCGGCAACTGGAACGGCCGCTGGGACATGAGCGTCGGCTCGATGACCGTGACGGCCGAGCGTGCCGAGGTGCTGGACTTCACGCCGGCCTACTACTTCACGCCCGCCTCGATCGCCGTGCCCGAGGGAAGCGACATCACGTCGGTGGACCAGCTCAACGGAAAGACGATCGGCGTCTGCTCGGGCTGCACGTACGACTTCTTCCTGCAGAACACCCTCGACATCCCGGGGTACACCTTCGAGTCGCCGATCACCGACCCGGTGATCAAGGGCTTCGACACCGATTCAACCGCGATACAGGCGTTGCAGGCCGGCCAGGTCGACGCCGTGATGTCGGCGACTCCGACGTTGCAGTCGGCGATCGACAAGGGCCGGCCCATGCAGTTGCTCGGCGACCCGCTCTTCTCAGAGCCACTGTCGGTGGCGATCGACAAAGCGTCGGATCTCGACCAGGCATCGCTCGTGGCGGCCGTCTCGAGCATCGTCGAGGAGATGCACGCCGATGGCACTCTGAGCGCCTTGTCGGCCGAGTGGTACGACGGCCAAGACCTCACGATCGACGCTTCGGCGGCCTGACGGGGTCGTCGCCCAACGGCCACGGAGAACGGGGGAAGCGTGGCGACTCAGGAGATGGGGGCCGGGGAGACCCGGCCCCCGGCGACCGCACCACCCGGCGGCAGCAGACGAGAGGGCCTCGCCCAGGCGAGCGCGAGGATCCCGTTCCGGCTGAAGGTCGGAGTCGTATGGCTGTTCATCTTCGTGATCCTCGGAGTCCTGTTCGCTCTGGCGGACTTCAACATCGAGTGGATGCGGGACCATGCGTCCTTCATCGTCAAAGGGCTGCGGTTCACGATCCAGATCGCGGTTCTCGCCATCATCCTGGCGATCCTGCTGGCGCTCTTGGGGGCCCTCGGAAGACTGAGCCGCAACCCGATCGCTTACGGCGTCTCCGGCTTCTACACCTCGTTCTTCCGAGGCACGCCGCTGATCGTCCAGCTGTTCCTGATCGCGTTCGCCGTGCCGCAGGTGATCGGGAACCTCGGACTTCCGTTGAACCTCAAGAACGCCCTCACCCTCGAGTCCTCGGTCGCCGGCGTGATCGCGCTGGGGCTCAACTACGGCGCCTACATGACCGAGATCTTCCGCGCCGGCATCCAGTCCGTGGGCCACGGGCAAGCCGAGGCTGCCGACGCGCTCGGCATGACGTACGGCCAGAAGATGAAGCGTGTCGTGCTGCCGCAGGCCTTCCGCGTCATCATCCCCCCGACCGGCAACGAGTTCATCGCGATGATGAAGGACACGGCGCTCGTGAGCTTTATCGGCATCTCGGCCACCGAGGCAGAGATCTTCCGTCGAGCCCAACTGGTCGGCAACGCCGATTTCCAGCCGCTGGAGGCCTTCCTCTTGGCCGCTGGCATGTACTGGGGTCTGACGGCGGTGTTCACGTTCTTCCAGAGCAGGCTCGAGCGACGGATCAGCAAGGGCTACGTACGAGGCGGCCCAACCGGGGGGAAGAAGACGAAGGTCGTTGGCACCAGCCGCGGCGATGGGGGTCTGCCGGCGGTCTTCGAGGAGGACGTCGCGGGGCCCGAGCTGAAAGGGCAGGGACATTGAGCGACGGGGGGAACGGTGAGGACGTCGTCAAGGTGGAGAACCTCCACAAGAGCTTCGGGGACCTCGAGGTGCTCAAGGGCATCGACATGGAGGTCGACAAGGGCGAGGTCGTCGTCATCTTCGGTCGCTCCGGATCGGGCAAGAGCACGCTCCTTCGCTGCGTGAACTTCCTCGAAGATCCCACCTCGGGCACGATCGAGGTCTCGGGTCTCCGCCTTGAGGGCGGACATCGTACGAAGGGCAAGCGCGAGCAGGTCCGCCAGCTGCGCATCAAGGTGGGCATGGTCTTCCAGCAGTTCAACCTCTTCCCGAACATGACCGTGATCGGCAACGTCATCGAGGGCCCCGTCACCGTGAAGGACGCGCGGTCGATGGGCCTCGACCTGTTGGCGAAGGTCGGTCTGTCGGACAAGGCCGAGGAGTACCCGATCCGGCTCTCCGGGGGCCAGCAGCAGCGTGTGGCGATCGCCAGGGCCCTGGCGATGGAGCCGGAGGTCATGTTGTTCGACGAGCCGACCTCGGCGCTCGACCCGGAGTTGATCGGGGAGGTGCTGACGGTGATGAAATCGCTCGCCACCGATCTGCACATGACGATGATGGTGGTCACCCACGAGATGGGGTTCGCCCGCGAGGTCGCCAACCGCATGATGTTCTTCCATGAAGGGATCATCCTCGAGCAGGGCACGCCCGACGAGATGATCAACCACACGAAGTACCCCGAGACCAAGAAGTTCTTCGAAGCCGTGATCTGAGGGCTCGATCCGGGGTTCAGGGTCTGCGGAGAATGCGGAAGATCTCGAGGAAGCCTCGACCCTGGGTTCGGGGTATCGGGAATCAGGTCTCCGACACGCCTGCTCACACAGATGACGGGCCGCGATGCCCCTCGGGTTCGATCACGCCTTCCCCATACGCGATCGTTCCCTGTCGAGCATCGCGGCCCGTCAAGCTATGGTCCCGAGCGACCCGGCCGGTCCGGTTTCCCGTTCCTGCCCGCAGCCTCGCGGGACCGTCGCGAACGATAAACGCGAGGTTGAGACCTGTCAACTCGTGGAGGCCCGTGCGGCACAAACGGTGTCGCACGAACATGCAGGTCAGAGGGCCTTCCATCAAGGCCTGTAAGAAATGCGACAACGTCGGGAGCCCGAGCGCGAGGCGACGCTCGGTCTCGCGAGAGGCTCAGGCGCGATCGGCCGCGGGCCGGGAAGTCTCGACCTCTGTCTCGACCTCTGGCACCGAGACCGTCTCGGCTCGCGGAGCCAGTGCGGGTGGTTTCCGCAGGAACAGGCCTCCGACGATCAGCAGGTACCCGAACCAGCCGATGAGCTCCAGCCAGGTCGGGTTGGCCTGGTAGCCGAAGATCGCGCGAAGGATGCCGCCCGCACCGCTGTCGTCGGGGAACGCGCTCGACACGTCGAAGGCCGTGCCGGCGAGGATCGGGAGCCAGCCCGCTTCTTGGAGCTCGTGCAGGGCGAAGGCGAAGAGGCCGGCCGCGACCACGATCAGCAGCAACCCGGTGATGCGGAAGAACGAGCGCAGGTTGAGCTTCAGGCCTCCTCGGTAGAGCAGCACACCAAGCACCACGGCGAGCGCGAGCCCGAGCGTCGCGCCGATCACCTGGGCGCCGACGCCACCGCTGTCGACCGCCGTGCCCTTGGCCGCGGCATAGAGGAACAGCGCTGTCTCGATGCCCTCGCGCAGGACCGCGACGAATGCGAGCGCGGCGAGCGCGAACCCGCCGGCCAGCAGCGCGGTGTCGACGCGCTCCTGCAACTCCGACTTCACCCGAGCGCCCTGGCGCCGCATCCAGAAGATCATCCAGGTCAACACGCCGACCGCCACCAGCGTGACGATGCCTTCGAAGACCGCCTCAGAGGTTCCCTCGAACTCGGCGCCCACCGCGAAGATGACGGTGCCGACGACGATGCTGATGGCGGCGGCGAGTCCTGTTCCCCACCACACCAGGTGCATGCGATCGCTCGCGCCGACCTGACGCAGGTACGCCAACAGGATCGAGATGATCAATGCGGCCTCGATGCCTTCTCGCAACGCGACCAGGAACGCAGCACCCACGGGCCGTACCCCTCCTCGGACTCGGAGCCGAGTGTTCGGACTCCCGAACACCGTATCTTCGGACGGTCGAAATCCTATCCAGAGGGTCGGATTCCGTCAAGGTCGTTCGGGAGCGAACGAGCTGGCGTCGGGTCACCGCCTGGCCGGCGGCTCAGGCGTGGAGCTCGACCCAGAGGTTGTCGGCCAGCGCTGCGCCCAGCGCGGCGGACCTGCCGGCGACCGTGAGGCTCATCGACCCGTCGGGGCCGATGCCGTCCACCTCGACCTCGGCGCCGGGCATGAGCGCCGATTCCTCGAGGAAGCGCATCACGGCCAGCTCGAGCTCGAGATCCTCGGTCAAACGCCTGAGCGTCACCCGTGTGCCCGGCTCGACCTCGTTGAGGGCCACGAGCGAGGTGACGTCGACCTCGTGGCTCGAGCCGGGGATCGGGTTCCCGTGCGGGCACGCGCCCGGGTCTCCCAGGATCTCGACGAGCCGGTCCTCGACCTGGGAAGAGATCACCCGTTCCCACACCTCGGCTTCCTGGTGCGCTTGGTGCCACGGCAACCCGATCACGTCGATCAACAGGTGCTCGGCCAAACGATGACGTCGCACGAGCGTCACGGCCAGCGCACGCCCGGCGACGGTGAACGAGAGCGTCCGTCCCTCGGCAGCCAGCAAGCCGTCTGCGACCAGACGCTTGACGTGTTCGCTCACCGACGCGCGGCTGACGCCCATCCATCGAGCGATCTCCGCCTGCACCGTCGGGAAGCCTTCCTCCTCGAGTTCGTAGAGCGCCTCGAGGTAGTCGGCAGAGGCGTGTCTGGCCTGAGGTTCGGGAACGCCGGTCGTCATGGGCGGAGACTACGATACGGTCCGTGACTCCCTCGAAGGCCAGCGCCGCGACCGTCGTGTCCGACGCCCCCGATCGTCGGCTGTTCCTGCTCGACGGGCACTCGCTGGCGTACAGGGCCTTCTTCGCCCTGCCCCCCACGCTGGCCACGTCGAGCGGCACGGTGACCAACGCCGTCTACGGGTTCACCAGCATGCTGATCAAACTGCTCACCGAGGAGAAGCCCGACCTGATCGCCGTGTTCTTCGACTCCGGCGCGCCCACGGTGCGCTTGGCGAAGGACGCCGACTACAAGGCGGGTCGGCCGGAGACGCCGGGCGACTTCAGACCGCAGCTGGGCCTGATCGAGGAGGTGCTCGAGGCGCTCCGCATCCCGGTGTTGCGCATCGCCGACGGCAACGAGGCCGACGACGCGATCGGCACCCTCGCAGTGAGGGCGGCCCAGCATGGCCTCGACGCCACGATCGTCACGGCCGATCGCGACTTCTTCCAGCTCGTGCGTCCCGGCATCACGGTGATGTTCAACCGCAAAGGCATCAGCGACATCGTGCGGTACGACGAGGAAGCGGTGACGGAGCGCTTCGGCATCACGCCCGGTCAGTACCTCGACTTCGTAGCGCTCAAGGGCGACCCGAGCGACAACATCCCCGGGGTTCCCGGCGTGGGCGACAAGACCGCCGCGAAGCTCGTGAACCAGTTCGGCTCGGTCGAGGAGCTGGTGGCGCACACCGACATGCTGAAGGGCAAACAGAAGGAGAACGTCGAGGCATCGGCCGGACGGCTCGAGCTCAACAAGGACCTCGCGCGTATCGTCACCGACGTCGACCTGCCGGTCGCACCCGACGACTGCGTGATGGGCGAGTGGGACGTCGAAGAAGTGCGGCGATTGTTCACATCGCTCGAGTTCCGCTCCCTGTTCGACCGACTGCAGGAGATCGGACACGTGAAGCCGAAGGTCGACGTGGCGGAGCTCGACCTCCGCGAGGTGGCGGCCGACGAGCTCGCTGCGATCTGGGCGGCGGGCGCCCCGGTGGGCGTCCGTCTCGATGCCGACGACGATGCCGTTCACGGAGTGGCGGTCTCTGCGGGCGGAGCCCAGGCGGCGTACGCGCCGCTCGACGGCGTCGGACCGCTCGAGGCGTTCCTCGCCGACGCCGGCGCGCCGAAGTGGACCTACGACGCCAAGGCGCTCGAGCGCGTGGCCCTTCGCTCGGGCGGCGCGATCGCCGGCGTCACGTTCGATACGTTGCTGGCCGGGTACCTGCTCGACCCTGCCTCGGCCGAGTACCCGCTGGGCGCGCTGGCCGAGACCTACCTCGGCGCCGACGTGCTCGGCGCGGTCGAGGAGCAGGACGAGACCCAGCTCTTCTCCGACGCTCCGTGGCGGGCGATCGCGGCGGAGGCGGCAGCGATCGGGTTGCTCGCTCCCGTGATGGAGGAGCGCATCGACCAGCAGGGCCTCCGCCCGCTCCTCGACGAGGTGGAGTTGCCGTTGTCGACGGTGTTGGCCGGCATGGAAGCGCGCGGCATCAGGCTCGACGTCGACTACCTCGAGGAGATGGGGGAGTCCGTCCGCGGTCGCATGGCCACCTTGATGGCCGAGGTCTACGGCCACGCCGGCGAGGAGTTCAACCTGAACTCGCCGCCCCAGCTGCGGAAGATCCTCTACGAGCAGCTCGGCCTTCAACCCGGGAAGAAGACCCCCAAGGGAGAACTCTCCACCGATGCGAGCGTGCTCGAGAAGTTGCGCGATGCGCACCCCATCGTCGAGGCGCTGCTGTCATGGCGCGAACTCGACAAACTGAACTCGACCTACCTGGAAGCTCTGCCCCGCCTCGTCGATCCCCGCGACGGGCGGGTGCACACCACCTTCGTGCAGACCGCCGCAGCGACCGGCAGGTTGTCGTCCACGCACCCGGACCTGCAGAACGTGCCGATCCGCACCGAGCTCGGCCGTCAGATCCGTCGGGCGTTCGTGCCGGGTTCGGAAGACCAGCTGCTCCTCGTGCTCGACTACTCCCAGATCGAGTTGCGCATCCTCGCGCATCTCTCCGGCGACGAGGGCCTCCGCACGGCGTTCGCGAGCGGCGAGGACATCCACACGGCGACGGCGGCTCGGGTCTTCGACCTGCCGCTCGACGCGGTCGACCCCGGGTCCCGCTCGCGGGCCAAGATGGTGAACTACGGCCTTGCCTACGGCATGAACGCATGGGGGCTCGCGCAACGGCTCGACATCGCGCCCGACGAGGCCCAGGAGATCATGGATGCGTACTTCGCCTCGTTCCCGGCGATCCGCGAGTACCTCGACCGCCAGGTGGGTCACGCGACCGTCGAGGGCTTCACCGAGACGATCCTCGGCCGGCGCCGCTACATCCCGGAGCTGCAGGCGGCGAACCCTCGTGTTCGCGACTTGGGGCGTCGGCAGGCGCTCAACGCACCGATCCAGGGCAGCGCCAGCGACGTGTTCAAGGTCGCCATGATCGCCGTCGACGAGGCGCTGCGGGCCGAGCCCGACCTCGGCTGCCACATGCTCTTGACCGTGCACGACGAGCTGGTGTTCGAGGTGGGGAGGTCCGAGGTCGAAGCGGCGGCCGAGCTCGTCGAGGAACGCATGGAGCACGCCGTCGAGCTCGAGGTGCCGCTGCGAGCCGACGTCGGGTGGGGCACCAACTGGTCCGAGGCTGCCCCGGCCGGCCACTAGGCGACGCGCGTTCGTTTGACGGCGTTTCCGCCGGACACCTACCATCCCTGACGGCCGTGCGTTGCTCGCGTGCACCCGGGCACGATCCCACCCAGCCCG
>Ga0224500_10002111_pt1 | contig 10987 bp, 11 predicted proteins | sample SF_Oct11_sed_USG_FD_168126 | JGI IMG/M metagenome (GOLD analysis project Ga0224500, IMG submission 168126) | Sediment microbial communities from San Francisco Bay, California, United States - SF_Oct11_sed_USGS_4_1 | ecosystem: Environmental > Aquatic > Marine > Sediment | place: USA: California... | reverse complement strand
CTCGGCGCGCGCGCGTCCGACGCGTGCGCCGGCCTGGCGACCGTAGACGTGGCTGGCCGAGGACGGATTGGCGAAGTCGCCGTCGGCCCCGAGGCAGGAGCTCATCTCGGCGATCACGCGCGGATCGACGGCCGTCGTGGCGGCGTTGTCCAGGTAGATCGGCCGTGAACTCATGGCGCCGATTCCGCCTTGGGCGCGTGGGGCTCGCCCGCGCGCCGGCGCCTGCCCTGCACGGCCGTGAGGATGCCCCGCAGGATGTTGATCTCGTTCTGGTCGAGCACGGTGCGCTGGAACAGACGGCGCAGGCGCGCCATCAGGTGGCCCGATCCCGTGCGGTCCTTGAAGTCGACCTCATCGAGCACCTGCTCGAGTTGCGCGTAGAACTCCTGCATGTCGGTGGCACTGGCGAGCGGCACGTGCCCCTCACGACGCATCACGGCCGCGTCGCGCTCGCGCAGCGCCAGGCACACTTCATATGCCACGACCTGCACCGCCATCGCGAGGTTCAGCGACGTATAGGCCGCGCCGGTCGGAATCGTGAGCAAGCTGTGGCACAGCTGCAGTTCGTCGTTCTGCAGGCCCGTGCGCTCTGCGCCGAACAGGATGGCCACTGCGCTTGCCTGCGACGCCGCCACGATCTCGAGCGCCGCTGCGCGCGGCTCGACGATGCGCCACGACAGGTGCCGGCCGCGGGCCGTCGTGCCGATCACGAGTCCGCAATCGGCGATCGCCGAGCGCACGTCCGGTACCACGCGCGCGTTCAGCAGCACGTCGTCCGCGCCAGCTGCCATGACGGTCGCCTCCGTCGCCGGGAATCTTTCGGGCGCCACCAGATAGAGCGATTCCAGGCCCATGGTCTTCATGGCGCGAGCGGCCGAACCGATGTTGCCCGGGTGTGACGTACCGACGAGGACGATGCGGATAGACATGCTCTGGTATTCTAGCGGTCCTTTGGCAGGTCCATTCCTGCCGCTCTTGCCCACCTGCCAACGTCGAGAAGCCGCATGAACATGCAGCCGATGCTCAATATCGCCGTCCGCGCCGCCCGCCGCGCGGGAGACCTGATCGTGCGCAACCTCGACCGGGTGCCTACCAGCAGCATACAGGCCAAAGGCCGCAACGATTTCGTCACCGAAATCGACCGCATGGCCGAGCGCGACATCATCGAAACCGTGCGTCGCGTCCATCCCGATCACGGGTTTCTCGCCGAGGAATCCGGCCGCAGCGGCGGCGACGAGTTCGTCTGGATCATCGATCCGCTGGACGGCACCACCAATTTCCTGCACAGCTTCCCGGTCTTCGCGGTGTCCATCGCCGTCGAATGCCGTGGTCGGCTCGAGCACGCCGTGGTGTACGACCCGATGCGGCAGGAACTCTTTACCGCCTCGCGTGGCAGCGGCGCGCAGGTGGACGGCCGGCGCATCCGCGTCAGCAAGCAGACGACGCTCGAAGGTGCCCTGGTGGCCACCGGTTTCCCGCAGCGCGACAACTCGCGCTGGCTCGACGACTACCTGGCGATGCTCAAGGCCATGATGCTGACGACGGCGGGGGTGCGCCGACCGGGTGCCGCTGCACTCGACCTCGCCTATGTCGCGGCGGGCCGCGTCGACGGTTTCTGGGAAATCGGGCTCAGCGCGTGGGACACCGCGGCCGGCACGCTCCTGATCACCGAGGCCGGCGGCCGCATCGGCACGCTCACCGGCCAGCCCTACACGCAGGGCGGTCACGTCGTCGCGGGTACGCCCAAGGTGTTCGACGAACTCGTCGCGTGCATCGGGCCTTACGTCCCGGCGAACCTGCGCGACGTCTGAACAAAGAAATTGGGGACGCTCACCCATTTCCCTCACCTATTTCCTTGCCTGTTTCCGGCCGTAAATCGGGTCGGAGATAGGTGAGGAAATAGGTGAGCGTCCCCAATTTCTCCGGTAGAGTCCGGCGGCATTGCCCGACCGGGCCGCAATACCGAGCGCACGATCCATGCCGCATCGCCTGTTTTCGACCAAACCCATTGGCGAACTGCACGAAGCCGACGAGTCGGGCAACGAACTGAGCCGCACGCTCGACGCGCGCGCGCTGGTGCTGCTCGGCATCGGCGCCATTATCGGCACCGGCATTTTCGTGCTGACCGGCACGGCCGCCGCGAATCACGCGGGGCCGGGACTCGTCATCTCGTTTCTCATCGCCGGCTTCGGGTGCGCGCTGGCGGGCCTCTGCTACGCAGAGTTCTCGGCGATGATCCCGGTTTCCGGCAGCGCGTATTCCTATTCGTACGCCACGCTCGGTGAAGGCGTCGCCTGGTTCATCGGCTGGAACCTGATCCTGGAATACCTGTTCGCGGCAGGCACGGTCGCCGTCGGCTGGTCGGGGTACGTCGTCAGCCTGGTCGAACAGCTGGGATTCCACCTGCCGGACGCGCTCACCAACGCGCCGTTTGCCAAGGGCGCAGGCCACCTGGAAATCGTGCGCACCGGCGCGATCATCAACCTGCCTGCGGTACTCGTCATCGCGGCGATCACCTGCCTCTGCTATGTCGGCATTCACCAGTCGGCGCGCTTCAACGCGGTGGTCGTGGCGATCAAGGTCGCGGTGATCATCCTGTTCATCGGCTTCGGCATGTGGGTCGTCGACGGCGCCAACTGGCACCCGTTCATCCCGCCGAACACGGGTGAATTCGGCAAGTTCGGCTGGAGCGGCGTGTTCCAGGCCGCTGGCATCATCTTCTTCGCCTACATCGGCTTCGATGCGGTCTCGACCGCGGCACAGGAAGCGAAGAACCCGCAGCGCGACATGCCGATGGGCATCATGGGCAGCCTCGTGGTCTGCACGATCCTGTACGTCATGGTCTCGGCGGTGCTGACGGGCATGGTGCACTACAGCGAGCTCAACACGGCGGCACCGGTGGCCCTGGCGCTCGACCGGCATCCCGAACTCTCCTGGCTCTCGGGCTGGATCAAGCTCGGCGCCATCGCGGGCATGACGTCCGTGATCCTGGTGATGATGCTCGGCCAGCCCCGCATCTTCTACGCGATGTCGCGTGACGGCCTGTTGCCGGAGTTCTTCCGCAAGGTGCACCCGACGCACAAGACGCCGTACATCGGTACGCTGATCACGGGCACGCTCGCGGCGCTGATCGGCGGCCTGTTCCCGGTGACGATCCTGGGTGAACTGGTGTCGATCGGCACGCTGCTCGCGTTCACCACGGTCTGCATCGGCGTGCTGGTGCTGCGCTACACACGCCCCGATCTCAAGCGACCGTTCGCGTGCGGGCCCCGTGGCTCGTCTGCGTCGGCGGCGCGCTGGTCTGCTCGGCCATGATGGTCTCGCTGCCGCCGGACACGTGGCTGCGGCTCGCCGTCTGGACCGCAATCGGATTCCTGATCTACGTGTTCTATGGCTTCCGCAACAGCGCGCTGCGCAAGAGCGGTCGCTGAGAGAGCCCCGCTTATGCGCCGCCGTCGGCCTCGTCACGCCGGGTGGCCCAGATGGAGGCCAGGATGCCCACCCCGAGCGTGCCCAGGATGATCGCGAGCGAGACCCGGTTCGGCACGTGGTAATTCGACACCAGCAGCATCTTCATGCCGACGAACGCGAGGATCAGCACCAGGCTGTAGCGCAGGTAGCGGAACATCGCCATCAGGCCGGCGACCGCGAAGTACAGCGAGCGCAGCCCGAGGATCGCGAATGCGTTGGACGTGAAGACCAGGAACGGGTCACGCGTGACCGCGAGGATCGCGGGAATCGAATCCACCGCGAACACGACGTCGGTGAGCTCGACCATCACCAGGGCGACGAACAGCGGTGTCGCAAACAGCCTGCCTTCGCGCCGGACGAAGAACCGCGCGCGTTCGAGTTCCGGCGTGACCGGTATGAACCGGCGCACCAGGCGTGCCGGGAAGCTGTTGCCGACGTCGTGCGCGCCTTCGCCATTGCGCAGCATGCGCAGCGCCGATAACAGCAGGACCGCGCCGAAAACGTAGAACATCCAGTCGAAGCGATGCAGCAGCGTGGTGCCGGCCGCGATCATCAGGCCGCGCAGGACGATGGCGCCGACGATGCCCCAGAACAGGACGCGGTACTGGTACTGCGCCGGGATCCTGAGGTACGCGAAGATCAACGCAATGACGAAGATGTTGTCGACCGACAACGACCACTCGAGCAGGTACCCGGTCACGTACTGGACGACTGCATCGCCGCCGCCGGTAACCCCGAGGCCCGGCTGGAACCCGAGCCAGCGATACTCGTAAAGGCCGTAGATCACCACGGCGTAGGACATCGCCACGCTGACCCAGACCGCCGTCCAGAACAGCGCCTGCCTGACGGAGAGCGTCGTCGACTCGCGATGCAGGACGCTGAGGTCGAGGACCAGCAGTCCCAGGAACAGGGTCAGAAAGCCGAACCAGACGAATTCGACCATCATTTCCCCCACCCAGGCCCGGATGCGTGGAAGACAGGCCCCTCAGGGCATGTCGTCCACGGCGTCCTTCTCTTTCTGCACCGGCAGCAGGTCGCGCGCAGTGAGCTTGAGGTCGAGGGCCAGCGCGCTGGCGACGTAGATCGACGAGTACGTGCCCACCACGATGCCGATCGTGAGCGCGGTCGAGAACCCGCGCAGGATCTCGCCGCCGAAGAACAGCAGCGCAAGCACCGTCAGCATGGTCGTGCTGCTGGTCATGATCGTGCGCGACAGCGTCTCGTTGATCGACGCGTCCATCACCTGCTCGCAGGTGCCCTTGCGCATCGACATGAAGCGCTCGCGGATACGGTCGAACACGACGACGGTGTCGTTCAGCGAGTAGCCGATGACGGCCAGGATCGCCGCCAGGGCCGGCAGGTCGAACGTCATCTGGGTGGCCGCGAAGAAACCCAGGATCATGATCGGGTCGTGCAGCGCTGCGACGATGGCGCCGACGCCGAGTTTCCACTGGAAGCGCATCCAGACGTACAGCATGATGAAGAAGAACGTGAAGAGCACGGCGAGCGCACCCTTCTCGGCAAGTTCCGCCCCCACCTGCCCGCCCACGACTTCGGTGCGGCGCAGCTCGACGCCTGGATTATCGGACTGGATCGCCGTGAGGACTTTCTGGCCCAGCACGTTGTTGTCCGTGCCCGCCTCCGGCAGCATGCGCACCAGCACGTCGCGCGGGGTGCCGAAGCTCTGCACCACGGCTTCGCCATAGCCGGCCTTGTCGAGCGATGTGCGCACCGTCTCCAGGTCGATCGCCTGGGGGAAGTTCATCTCGAGCACCACGCCGCCGGTGAAGTCGATGCCGAAGTTGATGCCGCGCACGCCGAGCACGAGCAGCGAACCGAGCACCAGGACCGCCGACACCATGTACCACCGCCTGCGGGTGGACATGAACGGAAAGCTGGTCTTCCTGCGGAAAAATTCCATGATCAGTACCCCATCCCGATCGAGAGCCGCTCGAGCTTGCGTTGGCGGTCCCAGAGCAGGTAGACCAGCGTGCGGCTGACCACGAGAGCCGTGAACATCGACGTGACGATGCCGAGCGACAGCACGACGGCGAAGCCGCGCACCGGGCCCGTACCGAAGGTGAACAGCACGATGCCCGCGATCAGCGTGGTGACGTTGGAGTCGGCGATCGCCGAGAAGGCTTTCTCGTAGCCTGCGCTGATTGCAGCGTGCGGGCTCATGCCGTTGCGCAACTCCTCGCGGATGCGCTCGAAGATCAGGATGTTCGCGTCGACGGCCATGCCCACGGTCAGCACGATGCCGGCGATGCCCGGCAATGACAGCGACGCCTGCAGCATGGAGAGCAGCGCCGCGAGCAGCACGACGTTGGTGAGCAGCACGACGTTCGCCACCAGCCCGAACGCCTGGTAATACACGGCCATGAAGATGAACGTGGCCACGAGGCCGAGGATCAGCGCGTTGACGCCGCGCTTGATGTTGTCGGCGCCGAGGCTCGGGCCGACGGTGCGCTGCTCGACGATGTAGAGCGGGGCGGCCAGCGAACCTGCACGCAGCAGCAGCGCGAGTTCACGCGCCTCGTTGGCCATCACGCCGGTGATCTGGAAGTTGCTGCCGAACACGCCGCGGATGGTGGCCTGGTTGATGACCGTTTCCTCGGTGCATTCGTTGCCCGCGCGCGTCCCCTTGCAGGGCTGCTCTTCGCTCACGCGCTTCTTCTCGATGAACACCACCGCCATCGGGCGGCCGAGGTTCTGGCGCGTCGTTTCGAGCATTTTCGACGCGCCACGCGCATCGAGCGTCACCATGACCGCGGGTTCGCCCTGCTGGAAGCCGGAACTGGCGTCCGTCAGCTGCTCGCCCGAGACGATCGTCTCGCGCTTGAGCAGGACGGGACGGTTATCGCGCGTGTGGTACAGCTTCGAGCCGAGCGGCGCGCGCTTGGTGCTTTCGGCGAGCAACGCGTCGTTCTGGTCGTCGACGAGCCGGAACTCGAGGGTGGCCGTCGCACCGAGCACGCGCAGCGCTTCGTTCGGATCCGACACTCCGGGCAGTTGCACGACGATGCGGTCGAGGCCCTGTCGCGCGACGATCGGCTCCGTGACGCCCAGTTCGTCGACGCGGTTGCGCAGCGTGGTGATGTTCTGCTGGATCGCGAAGTCCTGGCGCTGCTTGACCTGCGTCGGGCTCAGCTGGACCGTGACGGAACCACCCTCGCCGAGCGTGTCGGCGTCGACGGACAGGTTCGGGTCCTGCTTGCGGAGCAGGCCGGCAAACTTCTGCGCGTCGTCACCGCTGCGCAGGCCGATCCGGACCGTGTCGACGCCGTCGCTGGCCACGCCGGTGAACGGCATGCGCTCCTTGCGCAGCATCGTGCGGTAGTCGCTCTCCATGCTCGTGAGCAACTGCTTCACGGCACCCTGCGTGTCGACTTCGTACATGAAGTAGACGCCGCCGCGCAGGTCGAGGCCGAGGCTCATCGGCTTGAGCCCGACTGCGCGCATCCAGCCCGGCGTGCGCGGCACGTTGGACAGCGCCACGAGGTACTCGGTACCCGAGCCCTGCTGCACGGCGTCGCGCGCCTTGAGGCGCGTGCCGACGTCGTCGAAACGCAGCACGAGGCGATCGCCCTCGAGGTACGAGTTCTCGACCGCCACGCCCTTGGCCTGCAGCGACGCGACGACCTGCTGGCGCTGGGCGTCGGTGACGGCGGTGCGGTCGTTGCGCGAGAGCTGCAGCGCGGGCGCCTCGCCGAACACGTTCGGCAGGGCGAGCACCGTGCCCGCGAGCAGGACGATGACGACCAGCCAGATCTTCCAGGCCGGGTAACTGTGCATGCGCGGACTCCGGGACTGCTGCTAGGCGCTCTTCAGGGTGCCCTTGGGCAGCACGCTGGTGACCGTATGACGCTGGACCTTCACCTGCACGCCGTTCGCGATTTCGATGGTGAGGAAACTATCGGAGGTCTCGGTGACCTTGCCGAGGATGCCGCCGGCCGTGACGACTTCGTCGCCGACGCCGAGCGCGGCCACCATGGCCTTGTGCTCCTTCGCCCGCTTGGCCTGCGGCCGGATCAGCAGGAAATAGAACACGACGAAAATGAGCAGCAAGGGCAGCATCTGCAGCAGCGCATTCGGCTGGGCACCCGTGGCCGCCTGGGCGTGGGCGCTCGCGATCAACCAGTCCATCAGGAACTCCTGTCTCCCCTCGACTGAGGGGTCACACTTGGAAAATGACCGCCGATTATACCCGAGGGTCGCCCGTGTTGGCGGCCATCGCGGGGCTGGCCTCGGGACCTGCCAGGAAATCCACGACGAAGCGCTCGAACCGCCCCTGCTCCAGGGCTGCCCGCATCCGGGCCATCAGGGACAGGTAATAGTGCAGGTTGTGGATCGAATTGAGCCTTGCGCCGAGGATTTCGTTGCACCGGTCGAGGTGCCGCAGGTACGCACGGCTGTAGTTCCGGCAGGTGTAGCAGGCGCACTGTGGGTCCAGGGGCGAGGTGTCCGACTGGTGCCCGGCGTTGCGGATCTTGATCACTCCCTGCGAGGTGAACAGGTGGCCGTTGCGGGCGTTGCGGGTCGGCATGACGCAATCGAACATGTCGATGCCACGGGCGACTGCCTGGACGATGTCGGTGGGGGTGCCGACCCCCATCAGGTACCGGGGTCGGTCCGGTGGCAATACGGGTGCGAGCGCCTCGAGGACGGCATTGCGCTCGGCCGCGGGCTCCCCCACGGCGAGACCGCCGACCGCGTACCCATCGAAGCCGATGTCGACCAGCTGGCCGAGCGATTCCTGCCGCAGACCCAGGAACGTGCCGCCCTGCACGATGCCGAACAAGGCGTTGGGGTTGGCGAGACGCGTGAACTCGTGGCGGCTGCGCCGTGCCCAGCGCATCGACAGCTCCATCGACGTCCGCGCCTGCTGCTCGGTCGCGGGATATGGCGGGCACTCGTCGAACGCCATGACGATGTCGGAGTTGAGCGCAGCCTGCACCTGCATCGAGATTTCGGGGCTCAGGAACACCGCGTCACCGTTGACGGGCGAGCGGAAATTGACCCCCTCCTCCGTGAGCTTGCGCAGCTGTGCGAGGCTGAACACCTGGAAGCCGCCCGAGTCGGTCAGGATCGGCCCCGACCAGTGCATGAAACCATGCAGGCCGCCGTGCGCACGGATGACGTCGGCGCCAGGGCGCAGCATCAGGTGAAACGTGTTGCCGAGGACGATCTGCGCGCCGAGGCCAGCGAGTTCTTCCGGCGTCATAGCCTTGACCGTGCCGTAGGTGCCGACGGGCATGAACACGGGCGTTTCGACGGTCCCGTGATTCAGCTGCAGGCGACCACGCCGCGCGGCACCGGCGCTTGCCAGCAGTTCGAACTTCATGCCGCGCTCCCGCGATCGAGCGCGGCGGGCGCCGGCTCGACGAACATCGCGTCGCCGTAGCTGAAGAAACGATACCGCTGCGCGACGGCGTGACGGTACGCCTCGAGCACGCGCTCGCGCCCGGCAAAGGCGCTGACCAGCATCAGCAGCGTGGATTCAGGCAGGTGGAAGTTGGTCACCATCGCATCGACCACCCGGAAGCGCTTGCCCGGCGTGATGAAAAGTCGCGTCTCGCCGGCGTGTGGCTCGAGCTGGCCAGGCTCCGCCGCGCTCTCGAGCGACCGTACCGCCGTCGTACCCACGGCGATCACACGACCGCCGCGCGCGCGCGTCGCCGCGACCGCCTGGCAGGTCGCAGCAGGCACGATGCACCACTCGGAATGCATGCGGTGCTCCTCGACGTTGTCGGCACGCACGGGCTGGAACGTGCCCGCTCCTACGTGCAGTGTGACGTAAGCGAATTCGGCGCCCGCCTGGCGACAGGCCTGCAGGACCGCATCGTCGAAATGCAGGCCAGCGGTCGGCGCGGCAACAGCGCCGGGCTCACGCGCGTACACGGTCTGGTAACGCTCGCGGTCCCCAGGCTCGGCTTCGCGCGTGATGTAGGGCGGCAACGGCATTTCACCGAGGCGGTCAAAGATCTCATGCGCGTCGCCGCTGAACTCGACGCGCCAGAAGTCCTGGTCGCGATCGACGACTGCAAGCGTGTCACTTGCGCCGATCCTGATCACGGTGCCCGGTCGCGACGGCTTGCTCGCACGCAGCTGCACGATGGCCGTGCGCAAGCCGGTGAGCCGCTCCAGCATGACCTCGACCTTGCCGCCGCTGTCGACCTTGTGCCCATGCAGGCGCGCCGGGATCACGCGCGTGTCGTTGAGGACCAGCAGGTCGCCCTGCCGCAGCAACCCCGGCAGGTCGCGGAAGAGACGATCCGTGAGCGCGCCCGTCGCACCGTCGAGATGGAGCAACCGGCTGCCGCTGCGCTCGGGCGCGGGGTGGCGGGCGATCAGCGCATCGGGCAGGTCGAAATGGAAGTCGGTGCGCCGCATAGGGGCGCGCATGCTAGCAGAGGGACCCGTCGACACGGGCCCCTCCGCGGCCCCTCATCCAGGGACTCTCAGGACGCGATGCCCTGCGACTTCGTATCCGCCGGTGGTGCCGGGGGCGCCGGCACGCTGGGCGAACGCGGGGGCGGACCGGGGCGGAGCCCCGGGTTCATGGGGTCGACGTCCGGCGTCTGGACGTCGAGGGCCAGGCGCTTGCGCTGCCGCAGCACTTCGACCCTGACTTTCTCGCCGGGCTGGTAAGAGCCGAGGATGCGGAAAGCATGTCGCGGATTCTCGGGGGTGCGGCCGCCGATCGTGAGGAGCACGTCGCCCTCCTCGAGGCCGGCGGCGCCTGGCGCAACCGCTGGTGCCTTGACCACGAGCAGTCCCTTGTCGGTGCCGAAGTACTGGCCGAGCTTGGGCGTGATCGGCACCAGTTCGAGCGCACGGAAGCCGCGGCCGCGCGGACTGATCATCTCCTCCCAATCCGGCGGGATCTGCATGCCCTCCAGCATCGGCATGTGCTCACGCAGCATGCGGACCATCGGCGGCTCGGCGGCCACCGTCGTCACGGTCGTCGACAGCTTCTTGCCGTCGCGCAGGTAGTCGACCTTGACCTTCTGGCCCGCCTGGGTGGCCCTCATCTGCTCGACGAGCTGGCGGCCCGCGGCACGGTCGTCGGCCTTCCTGAGCGGCTTGCCATCGATCGCCACGATCACGTCGCCCGATTTCAGGCCGGCGGCGGCGGCCGGACCGGACGGACTCACCCCCATCACTTCGACGCCTTCAGCGAGTTCGGGACCGCCACCAATGTTGATGCCGAGCATCGCGCCACGGGGCGGTCCACCTGGATGCGGCATCGGCATGCCTTCCATGTCGTCGCCGTAGAGCTTGCGCGAGAGGTCGGCGACATCGCGCGCCGCGTCGTCGAGCCGGCCGCGCGCGTCGTCGAGCTGCTTCTGCAACTGTGCCTTGTCCTGCGTCTCGGCCGCTGCGGCCAGCTGCGTCGTCGCCGCAAGCGCGATGGCCGACGCGAGCAACGCGCCGAGCGCGCGCTGCGCCACTGCCCTGGTTGATACGGATTGCATGATCAGGTCCTCGTTGTCACATGTCGATGCGCTGCGCT
>Ga0224500_10002110_pt1 | contig 10997 bp, 11 predicted proteins | sample SF_Oct11_sed_USG_FD_168126 | JGI IMG/M metagenome (GOLD analysis project Ga0224500, IMG submission 168126) | Sediment microbial communities from San Francisco Bay, California, United States - SF_Oct11_sed_USGS_4_1 | ecosystem: Environmental > Aquatic > Marine > Sediment | place: USA: California... | reverse complement strand
TCAGCAGGAGATTGCCGCGATCCCCCTTGGGGTCGATTGCGATGGCGGGAATGCCGTCGATTGCCGCTTCTTCCAGCAACGAGAGGCAGAGCCCGGTCTTGCCGCTGCCCGTCATCCCGACACACACCGCATGGGTCGTCAGGTCTTTGGCATCGTACAGCAGGAGATCCGATGTGATGCCCTCGGCGTCGAGATCGTATCCACGGCCGAGGTAGAAGGCCCCGAGCTTCTCGAACAGATCGGGATTGGGAGGTTCCGGATGCGCTGCCATGAATTGGGTACCCTGGAAGAATATGCCGTAGGATAATCCACTACCCGCCTGCTCGCACGACCCGCCCCCGCACACCCACGCGGATCTTTGACGGACCCCGAGGCCCGGCTACTGTTCATCCATGAGCGCATCGTCAGCAGCGTTCGATCTCGCCGATGCCCTGGCCATCCTCGAGCGCACCCCCATCGTGTTGCGCTCCTGGCTGGCCGACCTACCCGACGCATGGCTCCGTGCCGACGAAGGACCGGACACGTTCAGCCCAATCGAAGTCCTGGGCCACCTCATCCACGGAGAGCGCACCGACTGGATGACCCGTACGCGCGCCATTCTCGGGCACGAGACCACCCGGTTTGAGCCCTTCGATCGCTTCGCGCAACGACAGGACTTCGTGGGTTGGTCCGCTGTCCAGCTCCTGGACGAGTTCGCGCAGTTGCGGGCCGCGAACCTGAAGACCTTGCGGGCCCTTCCCATTGCGGAAGCCACGCTGGCTCGGGAAGGCCATCACCCGGAACTGGGGACCGTGACGCTTGGAGAGCTGCTCGCGACGTGGGTGGTCCACGACCTGAGCCACATGGGCCAGATCGCCCGCGTCATGGCCAAGCGCTACGGCAGCGCGGTGGGGCCGTGGCGAGCATACCTTCCCATTCTGCAGCGGTAGCCGGGGTTCGAGGTGGCCTTCATGCGCCGCAGTTTCATCTGGAAGGCCAGGCCCTGACCTGGGATACGCCTTCCCCTCCCCTTGAAGCGGCGACACTTTTGCACCAATCCACACACCGGAGTCTCGGCCTGTGCGCTCGTTTCGTATGCCCCCCACACTTGCGTTCGTCGGCACGCTGATCCTCACCCTCAACCCCCTCCACGCCCAGCAACTCGACCCGGCGCGCTACGCCCGGCTCCAGTATCGGCACCTCGGGCCGGAAGGGAACCGCGCCAGCGCCGTCGCCGGTGAACCCGGCAACCCCATGGTGGCGTACATCGGCGCCGCGTCGGGCGGTGTGTGGAAGAGCGCCGACGGCGGGGTCACATGGAAGCCGACGTTCGACGCGCAGACCGCGCAGGCGATCGGCGCGCTGGCCGTCGCTCCCTCGGCCCCCAACGTCGTGTGGGCCGGCACGGGCGAAACGTTCATCATCCGGTCGCCGACGTCACCGGGCAACGGGATCTACCAGTCGACGGATGCAGGAGAGACCTGGCGGCACATGGGCCTCGATGCATCAGGCCACATCGGCCGGATCCTGGTGCACCCCCGTGATGCCGAAGTCGTCTATGCGTGCGTCCTCGGTCACGCGTACGGACCGCAGGAGGAGCGCGGGGTGTACCGGACGACCGACGGTGGCACGACGTGGGCCCGGGTGTTGTTCGTGGACCCGAACACCGGATGTTCCGACCTCGCGATGGACGCCACGGATCCCGGCGTGCTCGTCGCCGGGATGTGGCAGTTCGAGATCAAGCCGTGGAATCTCAACAGTGGGGGACCCGGGAGCGGCGTGTTCATCACGCGGGACGCTGGGGACACCTGGACGCGTCTCGTGGGACACGGATTGCCGAAGGCGGGCAGCGACGTGGGGAAGGTGGCCGTGGCCATCGCACCGAGTGATCCCGGCCGGATGTACGCTCTGCTCGAACAGGCCGATCCCACGCTGTATCGGTCAGATGACGGGGGCGCGAGTTGGCGGATCGTGACCCGCAATCACGACATCGCGGAGCGGGCACCGTACTACACCCGCTTCGCCGTCTCGCCAGACGACCGGGATCGCCTCTACTTCGTCTCCGTCCGATTCTCCGTGTCGAAGGACGGGGGCGCGACCCTCGTGAGCGGGTACGGCGCCGGCGGCGACAACCACGACATCTGGATCGACCCGCGCAATCCCGATCGCTACATGGTCGCGCACGACGGCGGTGTCAGCATCACGCTCAACCGCGGCGAGAGCTATCGACGGATCGTGTTGCCGATCGCGCAGATGTACCACGTCTTCACCGATACGCGCGTGCCGTATCACGTGTACGGGAACCGCCAGGACGGGTACTCCTACCGCGGTCCCAGTAACACGCGCTCGGGCGGCGGCATCACCGAGGGCCACTGGCACTCCTTCGGAGGATGCGAGAGCGGGTTTGGCATCCCCGACACGGTGAGCAACACGATCGTCTGGTCCGGCTGCTACGATGGCGGGCTGCAGCGCTACGACCTCATGACGGGTCAGGCCCGCGACGTCCGTGTCTGGCCCGAGGGAGGCTATGGTTGGGCACCGGCGGGGCTCCGGTACCGATGGAACTGGACATTCCCTGTCGTGCTCTCACCGCACGATCCGAATCACGTCTACGTGGGCAGCCAGTACGTGCACGAGACGACCGACGGCGGCCAGACTTGGCACGAGATCAGTCCCGACCTCACGACGAACGACACGACCAAGCAGCGAACCTCCGGCGGCGTGGCGGTGGACAACCTGATGACCTTCGATGCACCCGTCCTGCATGCGTTGGCCGAGTCACCCCTCGAGGCGGGGGTCCTCTGGGCCGGCTCGGGGGATGGACTCGTCCATGTGACGCGGGATGGTGGTGGCACATGGGCCAACGTGACGGCGAACATCCGCGGACTCCCCACGTGGGGCAAGGTGACGGCGATCGTGCCATCACGGTACGACGCAGGGACCGCCTATGTCGTGGTGGACCGGCACGAGATGGCCGACTTCGAGCCGTACGTCTTCAAGGCCACCGAGTACGGGAAGACCTGGCGACGGATCGACGCGGGCATCCCACGCTCGGTCCTCAGCTACGCGCATACGGTCGCCGAGGATGCCGTGCGCCGCGGCATGCTGTTCGTTGGCACGGAGAACGGGCTGTACTTCACACGAGATGACGGTGCGCACTGGCAGCCGCTCCAACTGAACCTGCCGCACGCTCCGGTCTCATGGATCACGGTGCAGCCACACTTCGGCGACCTCGTGGTCTCCACCTATGGCCGCGGCATCTGGATCCTCGACGACTTGACCTCCCTGCGCACGATCGAGCCCGGGATGCTGGACGCTCCGCTTCACCTCTTCGCGCCGCGGCCCGCCTACCGGTTCCGGGCGATTCACAATGTGCCGAGCGCTCCGAGCTTCTCGACGGGGCAGAACCCGCGCTATGGAGCGACCATCGACTACCACCTCCGGGGCGATCCGGCGGATACGACCGACAGTCGGTCGGCGCAGTTCGTCGTTCTGGACGCGGCGGGTGACACGGTGCGCACGTTCACGGGTCCCGCGAAGCCGGGGCTGAACCGCGCGTGGTGGGATCTCCGATACGCGGGCGCGCGCGAGCCGCGACTCCGCACACCGCCCCCGGGCCGGTCCTGGGTCCCGCTCAACGATGATGGATGGCGGCGGTTGGTCGTGTGGGATCTGGACCTCTCCACGCGCGGCGGGCTGGCGCCGCCGGGGGTATACACCATTGTCGTCGCCGTCGGTGCGGACTCGGCCACCACCTCGGTGGAGGTCCGCAAAGACCCCTATTCCACGGGCACCGAGGCCGATATCCGCCAACAGGTGGAGCTTGCCCTCGAGCTGCGTGCCGACCTCGATCGTACGGTCGACATGATCAATCGCATCGAGTGGATCAAGAAGCAGCTGGCGGACATGCGCGGGATTCTGGACGACAAATCGACGGTCAAGGACGCGGATGTGGCTGCGGCCTTGCGTGACAGCGCACGCGCCGTAGAGGATCGGGCCATCGAGGTCGCCGGTGCGTTGTTCGACGTGAACCTCACCGGTGCCCGCGAGGACTCGTTCCGCGCGCCGATGCGGCTCTACGGCAGGCTCGCCGCGCTGCTCAGCGACGTTGCGGAGAATGGAGCCGATTTCCCGCCGACGACGCAGCAGCTCAGCGTCCACGATGTGCTCCACGCTCGGCTCGACGACGCCGCGCGTGCGTTCGAGGCGTGGGTGACTACAGACCTGGCGAGATTCCGGCAGCGGGTCCGGGACGCGGACCTGCCGGACATCGTCCCGTAGCCGCAAACAGCGGTCTCGACGGGACCGGGAGACAGGGAGATCGCGATGGACGACCGCCTTCCTCGGCATCCCCTCGGCGCGACCGGACTCCGGATCACGCCGCTCGCCCTCGCGGCGTGGTCCGTCCGTACCTACCGGTCGGATCGCCACCGCCTGACCGCGGACCACGTCGAGCGCGCCTACCACGAGCACGGCATCAACACCTTTCTGTTCCACTTCCTGATGCACCCGCTCGTCGAGGGCCTGCGGCGCCTGATTCGGGCCGGGCACCGGGACGATCTCGTCCTCATGGCGGAAGCCGGTATCCCGACCGGCCGACTCGTCCGGCGTTCCTGGGATCGCCACGCACGTGCCCTCGGCACCGAGTGGATTGACGTTTTCCTGCTCGGGTGGGTCCGTGCGCGCTGGTACCTCACGGGACACACGTGGACCGCGATGGAACGATTGCGGGAGACAGGCGGCGTGCGCGCCATTGGCTACTCCAGTCACGATCGGCCGCTCGCAGCCCGTCTGGCGCGTGAGTTCGTACCCGACGTCCTGATGCTCCGCTACAACGCGGCACACCGAGGAGCCGAACAGGACGTCTTCTCGACCTTGCCGGACCCGCGACCCGGCATCATTGCCTACACGGCAACGCGGTGGGGCATGCTACTCCGACCACTTCCCGCACGCGGGTTCCCGCAGGCGATGACGGCCGGCGACTGTTACCGCTTTGCGCTCACCCATCCGAGCGTGGATCTGGTGCTGTGTGCGGCGCGATCCGCCGAGGAGCTCCGCGAGGATGTCGCCGCCGTTCGGCATGGCCCGCTCGAGGGTGACCAGCTCGAGGGCATCCGCCGGTTCGGGGACGCGGTGCACGCCGCGGCCCGTGGTGGGAGGCGCTGGATGTTCCAGTGAGACCGCTCGAGGGCGCGGCCGGCCACTGCTGCCGCGGTGTCAGAGGATCGCCTCCTTCGCGCGCACCACCGCTACCGACGGAGTTCCCCATGGAGAGCGCGTTCTACGGGATTCAATCGAGCATTCAAAACCGCGGGAGTGCACTACCGCACTACATTGACCGATCTTGGACGGCGGTCGATTCAGTCGTCCATGGGGCCGTCAAGGCGCACCAGAAGCTGACCGACGCCAAGAACCTGCCCCTGCCGACGGACTACATCGTCGCGGCCACCGGCAACAGAATCCTGGGGAGCCTGCACGGCGCACTGGAGGTGCGCGGGATCACGCTCCCCCCAGCTGACATTGCCGCCGAGGTAGTGGGCATCGACGAGATGCGTGGACCTCATGTCAGATCGAGAACGTAAACGTCCACCTGCGTGTCCGCGTAGAAACGGTCGGTGCGGACCTTCCGGAACCCGTGGCGCTCGTAGAACTTCACGGCAGGCATGTTGCCGGGCGTGACTGTGGCCGCCTTGAGCGCCGTCACGCCGTGCTGTCGCATCTCCGCCAACATTGTCCTGAAGATCAGCCCGCCGACTCCACCGTGCCGTCCTTCGGGCAGGATGGAGAAGAACAGCATCTCGGCGACCGGATCATCCGGCTGTGCGATCTTCGTGTAGGTCATCCCACGGACTAGCGGTCGGAAGTTACGCGGATTGAGGAGCCGCGGCAGCACGGCGAAAGCGGCCCGCAGTCCATACGTTCGCCTGAATCCCGCGTACAGCCGGCGCGTGTCGTACGTCCAGGCGGAATAGCCGATCACCGCACCGTCCTTTTCCGCGACGTAGCATATCGCGTCCGGTGACGTGATGAGGTGATGGTGCAGCAGGACGTGGAACCGCCACCCAAGGTTCCGGAGCTCGCCCCAGTCGATCGTGAGCTCCTGGATTTCGGCCAGACGTTCCGCTTCATCGGCCCGCGCACGCCGCACGCTGGCGGCGCCGGCGGCCGCTCCGTTTTCAGCCATGATCAGCTCCCGCGTGGATGGGCGCCGCACGGGCGCGCGCGCGATCACCGAGAATGTTCACAAGCCCTCCAACCGCGGCAAAAGGCAGCGGCCAAACTGATACAAGCAGATAGGTGACCAGTAGCTGCGTGTCGCCCGAGAAGCCGACGAGCTGGAACGCCGCCGCGAACACCGTTCGTCGACCCCAGTCCGCCCGGGGTGAGCGGAGGCATTTTGGCCTTGAGCACCGGGAGGCTGGCCCAAACGACGCCCGCCGGGGCGGTGGGCATCAGCACGTGCGCGGCCACGATGAAGAACTCCGCCAACGCCACGTGGCCGGTCATCGTTCAGCAGGAGCTCGCGACCACGGCGCCGCGGTGGTGGCAGAACGCCACGAACGCCACGCGCGCGCGCGCGCGCACCTAGTGGAACGAGCGTGCCCTTCCCGTGATCGACTTGACCGCCGATCGCGAGTGACAGCCGTCGCGCTTGCCGCGCTGAAACGCTCATGAGGGATGCAATATACCGGGGGCGCTGGCATCACACGGCAAGCGGTGCCCTACGGCGGCACCGCTCCAGGGTGCGGTGCAAGTGGCCTGGACGGCGACGTCGAGGAGGCCCGGCAGCGAAAACCGGGCTAGTCGGTCAGCGCGCGCTCGGCTTCGACGCAGCCACGCCCACACGTCATGGACCGCTGGTCGTAGCGGTCGCACCAGATCACGGCGGGATGTCCACTCACCGGATCCACCGCCAGCCGCACCCGGTTGATTCCCCCTGTTTCGGGACACGCCACCCGCGCACGAACCGTCGGCAGGATGGCCGGCTTGATGTCCGGCGTCACCGCGGCAAACAGCCAGGCTTCGGTCAGTTCCGCCTTCATGAGACACCTCCAGTCACCTTCGATCGTGGCTTCCCGCACGTGAACAGGACGTGAAGGTCGCTATAAGCGCTCCGCAGGTCAGAATACGTCGAGGTCGTTCCCAAACACCACCGCTCCGTCGTAGCGCGCCCGGATCTCCCGCAGGAGCGCATCGGGCGTGGCCCCCCACAGCAACTGATGATACAGCACGAGGAGCTTGGGTCGAGCCCGGGTCGCGAGGTCCGCGAGGGCACTCGCCGACGTGTGCGCCGCCGCGTGATACCGCTGCCATTCCGGCGTCCGGCCCGCAAATCCCGCGTCGGAATACACCTCGTGCACCAGCACATCACATCCGGCACACGCATCGACGATGGACTCGCTCGCCCGGGTATCTCCCGAGATGACGACGGTCCGATCCTTCGTCTCGAATCGGTAGGCAAACGCCGCCGGCCACTCCTCGTGGAGAACCGGCACTGCCGTGACGACGACATTGGTGTCGCGGTAGACGATTCCCGGTGCTACGACGTGCGTGACGGCGCGCCACCCGGTGGCATTTTGTGGCTGGAGTCCGTCGATGCGCCGCCGGACGTCCACCTCGTACGCGGCCTCGAGATGCGTGACCATTTCCTCGGTGCCCGGTGGTCCGAACACGGCGAGCGGTTGCTCGCGTTCGAGCACCCAGGGGGTGAAGATCAGGTCCGGCAACCCCAACGTGTGATCGCTGTGCAGATGTGTCAGGAACACGCGATCCAGCCTGGATGCTTCGAGCGCCGGAATGCCCCGCGCGGCTGCCGCCGCTGCGCGCCGCACGATGCCGACGCCGGCATCCACGAGGTAGGCGGTCCCGTTGACGACGACGGCGACGGCCGGACCAGACCGATCCGGGTCGGCATTGGGTGTGCCCGTGCCGAGCAACACGATGTGCGTGCCGCGCGTGTAGTCCGGTGGAGGCGGCACTTCGTTCCCATCGCGCGTTTCGATGGTGCATGCCGCAGCCATGCAGAGCACCATGCCGCACCTGGAAGGCCAGTGCGTGCCGCGCATCATGCGGATCGGTGCTCCACACGAATGACGAGCTTGAGCCCCGACCATGTTTCGTCCACTGCGCAGACCTTGATGTCCACCAGTCCGAGCGGGAGAGCGATCTCCCGGATGACATCTTCGGTGACGTCGGTCGGGACACCGGAGACCTGCTTCGGCCATGAGACCCAGATCATGGCCTCGGGCTTGATGCGCGCCATCAGTTTCGGCAATGCCCGCGCAAGCTCGGCCCGCCGCTCCACGAAGACGTGCACGAAGTCCAGGCGCTTGGCACGCGGACCGACCACGGTCACTCCCTCGGGGAGCGGATGCACGAGATCCCAGTACCGATCCGGCGGATTCAGCACCACGACACGATATCCCGCCTTGAGACCGAGCTTGCGGTTCAGACGATTCGGCGAGTAGCCCGCCGGTTTCGGTGGTATCGATTGGTCGTCCATGAACGGCCCCCTGAGTCCCCCCCAATGCATAGCGCCCCGCCGACACATCGGCCAGTCGGGTGTGCACGATGGAACATGCATTTCACCTTCATCCGGTGCTATCTTCGCCACGCCCATGCGCTCTTGCTCACCCCCTTCCTCAAGATCCGTGACCGCCGTGTGGCGCGGGTTTGCCGCGACGCCCGTGTTGGTGTCGCTGACCGCGATGTCGCTGGCGGCTCAGCAGGAAGTCCCACTCACGAACCTCCCGGTTGCGGCCCCCGGCGTTGGACTGCCCGACGATTGGACGCTGCGACAGACCCGCGCCGCTCCCGCCCCACTCTTCGCGGTGACCGCCGAGCATGCGCTGCGCGTCGAAGCTCGGGCGTCCGCGGGTTTCGCGCTGTTCGAGCTCGCCCACCGGCTTCCGGAGGCGCCGGGCGTCCTCCGTTGGCGCTGGCGCACGAGCACACCCATCCCGGCCGCCGATCTCCGCCGCCAGCCGGCCGACGACAGCCCTGCCCGCGCGGTCGTCGCTTTCGCCGATCGCCGGACGCTGTTCTACTCGTGGGGTAACCGTGACACGATTGGGACGGCGTTCCCCAGTTGGACGGGGCGGTCGCGGATCGTGATCGTGCTTCGCGAGGCGACGGAGGCCGACGGCGCGTGGCGCCTCGAGTGCCGCGACCCGTTCGGGGACTATCGGCGAGCCTTCACCCGCGAGCCACCGCCCATCGTGGCGGTGGGCATGAGCGCCGATACCGAACAGCTCGGCGCGGCGACGTGGGCCGAGATTGCCGACCTCTCGTGGTGGCCGGCACCGTCCGACCGCGACTCCGCCGACCAGGATCGTCCGCCGTTGTGTTCTCAGTGACCGCGAGCCCCTTCTCTGAGGAGCTTCAATGACCCATACACCCGCCTGCCTGGCGTGCGGCCGCGGCACCGACGTCGTTCCGCTCATCACGCTTGCTTATCGTGGGGAAAGCCACTGGATCTGTCCCCAGCACCTACCGGTGCTGATCCATGATCCCACGCGTCTCGTGGGCCGGCTCCCCGGAGCGGAGGGCCTGGAGCCCGCGGATCACCACGACTGACCGCGGGTTCCTGAGGGAACGACTGGCCGCATGTTAGGTTTAGGAAAGAAGAGCTGGCGACCCGATGCCGGGGCCGACGGCCGGCCGCGCCGTACCTCGAGCCAACTAAGGAGCCCCATATGCTTCGACACGTGACCACGTTCATGACCCTCGTCCTGCTCCTCGGCGTGGCGGACGCAGCCGCCCAGCAGCAGGAGCGACGACGCGACGGCACCGGCCCGATGCACCAGATGCAGGAGGCAATGCCGGGGATGGCCATGAGCGCTTTCTCGCCGACTCACCTGCTCCAGATGCGTGAGGAACTCGTGCTCACCGAGGCGCAGGTCACACAGCTCGAACAGATCCAGACTACAGCCGAGAGCGCACACGATCAGGCCATGGCCAGCCATGACAAGCATCGTGATGAGATGATGAAAGCGATCGAGGCCGAGCAGCCGAACGCTGATGTGGTGCGCGCCCATTTCACCGGCGCCCACGATTCCATGGGCGTGGCACACTGGGCCGAGATGGAGGCGGGCTTGAAGGCGATGGCGGTGCTGACGGACGCGCAACGGACCAAGATCAAGGACATGCGCCCACCGGCTGGTGGGATGCAGCACCGCGAGGGCCAGGGCATGCATCACCCGGACCAGCACCATCCGCCCGCGTCCATGAGACGGTAGGCGTTGGCCCGAGCGATCGCGCGCGCGCCCGGCGCTCAGCGGTCGGGCGCGCGTGTCTTCTGCAGGAGGGTCGTGAGATCCATGCGGGCGATCCAGCCCGTCGGCCCGCTGGCCCAGACCGTGTGTTCCCGCGCGTAGAGACCGTACGCGTACAGCGTATCCACCGTGGTCCACGTCGCGCCGTCGTCGAGTGAGAACCCGAGTCCCGATGGGCCGGCGGCGACGAAGGCGCCCGCGGTGGGGAGCGCGACCGCACCGTAGCGAACCCCGGCGGGGGCTGCGACCCCGGCAACGGTCCACGACCGCCCACCATCTCCGGTCGCGAGCACGGTCGGCGCATCACCGGTGGGTTGCTGGTAGTTCCCGCCCACGGCAATGCCGCTGAGCGTGTCCCGGAACGCGACGCCGAAGATCCCGGTCGCCGGTCCTGCCATCATCGGCGTCGTCTCAGCGGTCCACGTCAGTCCCCGGTCGGTGGACCGAAGCACCCGGGCCATGGAGCCACCGCCGGTACCAATCCAGACATGTTCCGATCCCGCTACCGCGATCGCGGTTCCGCTCGCGGCGAATCCCGCTTCGCCCGGCAGGGGAACCGGGAGCGCTGAGCGAGGAATCTCCCACCAGGAAGCGCAGGCATCGTCCGTCCGCAGCACGAAGAAGGTGCCATCAACGGGATCCCCGAACGCCACTCCAGACATCCGATCCCAAAACGCCATGCCGTCGAGGAAGACCTGGGGATGTTCCGTCTCATACGTCCTACTCCACGACGCGCCCCCATTG
>Ga0224500_10002107_pt1 | contig 11003 bp, 12 predicted proteins | sample SF_Oct11_sed_USG_FD_168126 | JGI IMG/M metagenome (GOLD analysis project Ga0224500, IMG submission 168126) | Sediment microbial communities from San Francisco Bay, California, United States - SF_Oct11_sed_USGS_4_1 | ecosystem: Environmental > Aquatic > Marine > Sediment | place: USA: California... | reverse complement strand
GGATGGCCTCCTGTGCCGCGCGCGTTATCGGTCGCTTCGCTTGGTTTTCAGACTGTCGTCGTGACCTTCGCGAGTTATCTCACGTGGTTCTGGCTCGTTCGCCACTACCCGGCCACGCGCATTGCGGCCTTCACGTTGCTGACTCCTGTGGCCGGCCTGGCCGCTGGCGTTGTTCTGCTGTCCGAGCCACTGACACTGCGGTTGGCCGTCGCCCTCGTCGCCGTGGTGATCGGGCTGGCGATCGTCAACCGGCGCTAAGCTGTGCGCTCCACTCGCGAGGTCTGACAATGAACACTGCACCGCAGCTCACGCTTTGCGGCTTTGCCATATCGAACTACTACAACAAGGTCAAGTTCGTGCTGCTCGAGAAAGGGCTGCCCTTCGCTGAGGAGCATGTCGGGCTCGGGCGCAAGGACGAGTCCGTCTACGCGGCCTCGCCGCTCGGCAAGGTGCCCTTCCTGCGTACCGAGCGCGGGGCGCTGTGCGAGAGCGCGGTCATTGTCGAGTACATCGAGCAGCGCTACCCGATGCCCTCCCTGCTGCCGTCCGATCCCTGGGACGCGGCCAAGGCGCGCGAACTGGCGCAGTTCATCGAGCTCCACCTCGAGCTGGTCGCGCGAGAACTCTACGTCGAGGCCTTCTTCGGCGGCACGTTGAGCGACTCGCACAAGGCTCGCGTACGCAAGCTGCTGGATCGCAACATCCCCGCCTTCAAGCGCATGGCACGCTTCGCGCCGCATGCGGCCGGTGAGGCGTTCACATTGGCGGACTGCGCCGCGTACGTGCACTTGCCGGTCGTGGCACTTGCCACCAAGGCGATCTACGGTGAGGACCTGCTGTCGGCGCAGGGTATCGACTGGAAGGCCTATGGCAAGTTCGTCGGGCAGCGAGCGGCGGCGCAGCGGATCGAGGCCGACCGCAAGGCCGAACAGGCACGCGCTCTGGCTGCGGCGCAGGCCAGGGTTGCGCCGAACTAGGCGGCCACGGGAGCTGCACCCGGTGGCGTGAGCGCGCGTAGCAGTTCCTTGCGGTAGCGGTTGAGTTCCTGGACGCTGGCGAAGCTGCGCTCGAACAGCAGGCCGAGGTTGTGCAAGATGCGCTCAACGACCTTGCTCTCCCACGCCGAGTCGAACTGGATCTGCTTGTCCAGCCAATGCTCAAGCCATGCCGGGTCTGGCAGGCGACTTTGCACCGTGTCGCGTGGGAACAGCTTCTCGTTGACGTGCAGGTTGGTGGGGTGCAGCGCCTGCGCGGTTCGTCGTGCACTGGCCATCAGCACGCCAACCTTGGCAAAAGCGCTGCGCGCCTCGTCACCGGAATTTTGCATGGCGCGCTTCATGTAGCGCAGGTACGCGCCGCCGTGACGCGCCTCGTCGCGCGCCAGCGTTTCATAGATCGACTTGATCACCGGCTCGGTATGCCATTCGGCAGCGCGCCGATACCAGTGATTGAGCCGGATCTCGCCGCAGAAATGCAGCATCAGCGTCTCGAGGGCAGGCGCTGGGTCGAATTCGAAGCGCACCTCATGCAGTTCCTGCTCGGTGGGCGCCAGGTCCGGCCGGAAGCGACGCAGATACTCCATCAGCACGAGCGAGTGCTTCTGCTCTTCGAAGAACCACACACTCATGAAGGCCGAGAAGTCGCTGTCCTCCCGGTTGTCTCGCAGGAACATCTCGGTGGCGGGGAGCGCTGCCCACTCGGTGATGGCGTTCATCTTGATCGTGCGCGCCTGCTCCTCGCTCAGCAAAGCGGTGTCGAATCTGGCCCACGGAATGTCATGCTCCATGTTCCAGCGCACGGCTTCCAGTTGCTTGAAGAGTTCCGGGTAGAGCATGGTGGTATCCGCGAACGGGAGCGGGCGGGCGGGGGCCGCGATTCTAGAGAACGGTGCTGACACCGGGTTCAATAGGTCGAAGGGTGACCAGCATGCCACCGAGCCAGCATGTCGGTGATCCGGTCAAGTTTGGGCAGGGCGAGAACACCGTCGATCACCCGACGCTGCAGGACTGGTGCACTGCCGCCAGCCCAGACCTCCACGCCTGGGGCGAGCTTGCTGCGCAACTCGACGAGTCCGTCGACGACCTGGTTGGGATTGGTGCAGCCTGTGTAGCTCAGGGCGACCACCTGGACGTCGAGCGCATCGGCTGCGCGCACGATGTCCCACACCGGCGTCTGCACTCCGAGCGACACACATCGACATCCCTCCAGAGCGAGCACTGCCTCGGCCATCAACAGGCCCAGTCCGTGCGGCTCGCCGCTCACCGTGGCGAGCAACACACGCGGTCGACCGGCGCCAGCGGGCGGAAGGTGACTCAACGCGTTGCGTAGTACGACTTGCACCGACTCTGTGTACAGGTGCTCCTGAAAGACCTCGATCTGCCCCTGCATCCACGCTTCGCCGACCTCGACATTCAATGGGGCGACGACGTCGAGCACGAACCGTCCGAGGCCGAGCCGGGACAGTACACGCGACAGAGCGCGGCGCAGACCTTCGACATCGTTGTCCTTGACAAGGGCGACCAGGCGCATCAGATCGGTGGGGGGGCTTGCAGCAGAGGCGTCCCTGAGCGCGCCCGGCGCGCCAACGGCCGCCGCCAAATTGGCGAGGTCGTCCTTGCTCATCGAGACCACCCGACCCGGCCGGTGGCCGGCATCGAGCAGGCGCTTGATCGTGCGCAGCCTCTCGACTTGATCGAATGGATAACTGCGCTCACCCAGTGCATCGCGCAGCGGGACGGGGAATCCGTAGCGGCGTTCCCAGACACGTAGCGTGTCCTTGGACAGCCCCGTGTCCCGCTCTACGGCAGCGATCGACAAAGTCACGGGCTTGGCGGAGAAAGGCGCTTGCATGAGATAGGTCTCGATCTCTCGGCCATTGTGGCTAAGACTTGCACTAGACAGACGACCCATCTAGCATACGGTCTTCGGGGTGTTTGTGCTAGACAATCGGTATTCAAGGGGGTCTCGTCTCCCTCAGTGCCCGAAAAGAATACTTGACAGATCAAAATTGAACTATATAGTTCCCATTGTTACTATACAGTTCATCATTGGACATAGCGAGATGCATCACCTGACGATACAAGTAGTTTCAAGCGCCGTCGCGGAACTCCGACGCGCACATGAGGTCCATGCAAAGGTTCGTTTTTCCGTGCTGCGCGGCCTGTCAGCTCGTCTGGCTGCAATCCCTGAGCGCTTCTCCTCCTCCTCCCTCCCTCCCTCCTTCGCTCCGGGGCGCCGCGCAGCAGTCTTTACATCCGGGGGCTCCGTTGTTGACGGTGCCCCTTTTTCTTTGGCGGCACGCTGAGCCGTGCGTCGCGTCGCAGTCATCGGATCGGGCATTTCGGGCCTCGCGGTCGCGCGTGGGCTGGCCCCAGATGCGAAAGTCACTCTGTTCGAGGCGGAGCGGTGGTTCGGCGGCCACGCGCACACGGTCGATGTCCAGCTTGAAGGCGTTACCCATGGCGTGGACACCGGTTTCCTCGTCTTCAACGAGCGTACTTATCCAGAGCTGATCCGCCTCTTCGCCGAGCTTGGCGTCGACAGCGCACCGTCGGACATGTCGTTCTCTGTTCAGGCGCCGGCCGCCGGCCTGGAGTGGTGCGGCAGCGATCTGAATGGGGTGTTTGCGCAGCGCCGCAACCTCGTCTCCCAGGACTTCTGGCGCATGCTCGCCGACATCGTGCGCTTCAATCGCATCACGACCGCCGTGGCGCGTGCTGGCGAGGAACAGGCGCTCGACGAGCCCATCGCGACGTTCCTCCAGCGGCACGGCTTCAGCAGTGTGTTCCGTGATGGCTACTTCCTGCCGATGATCGGATGCATCTGGTCGTGTCCGACAGACCAGATGCTGCAGTTTCCGGTCGCCACGATGATCCGCTTCTGCCACAACCACGGACTGCTCGAGCTGAACAACCGGCCGCAGTGGCGAACCGTCCGTGGAGGTTCGAAGCACTATGTGCACAAGATGCTCGCGTCGATCGCGGATGCGCGACGCGCGACGCCGGTGCGAGCGGTGAAACGGTTGCCGCCCTGCGATGGCGCGGGGGGCGTGATGATCCACACCGACGCAGGGCCCGAACGGTTTGACGAGGCCGTGCTTGCCTGCCACACCGATCAGGCGCTGGCGCTCCTGGCAGACGCCGATGTGGCCGAACGGCAATTGCTCGGGAGCATCCGCTACCAGACCAATCGCGTCGTGCTGCACACGGATCCCTCCATGCTGCCGCGGCGGCAGCGTGCATGGGCCGCCTGGAACTACGAGCGAGCGGCTGATCGTTCCCGCGAACACACGGCCGTGTGTCTGCACTACCTCATCAACCGGCTGCAGCCTCTTCCGTGGAAGACACCGGTGGTGGTGTCGATGAATCCGGTGCGACCGATCCGCGACGAATCGGTACTCGGGCAGTGGGACTACGCGCATCCGGTGTTCGACCGTGCTGCCGTGCAGGCCCAGCGCGAATTGGGTCGCATCCAGGGCCGATCGCATGTCTGGTTCTGCGGAGCATGGACGCGCTACGGGTTCCACGAGGACGGGCTGATGTCCGGTCTGGCGGTCGTGCGCGGGCTGCGGGAGCGCTGGTCGGTCGCCTCGCAGCTGGAGGACGCGGCATGAGTGCATGTGCGCAACTGGCCATCGGATGCGTTCGCCATGAGCGCCTGCGGCCTCACAGGCACATATTCCAGTACAGCACCTACTTCTTCTTGTTGCCACTGCGGGCGCTGCGCGAGCAGGCCGATGCCGCGCTGGTGCGCAACCGCTTCGGGCTGATGTCCTTCCACGACAGCGATCACGGTGACGGCCGCGATGACTGCCTGGCATGGCTCGATGAGCGCCTGCGCGCCGAAGGTGTCAGCGACGCCGATGGCGAGGTCTGGCTCCAGACCTACCCGCGCGTGCTGGGCTATGTATTCAAGCCGGTGAGCTTTTGGTATTGCCACCGCCGTGATGGCTCGCTGGCGGCGATCGTGACCGAGGTCAATAACACCTTCGGCGAAAGGCACTGTTATCTGCTTGCCGGTGAAGATATGTCCTGGGGCCGCGAAATGCGCGCGAGCAAGTCGCTGCACGTGTCGCCGTTCTGCCGCGTCGAAGGCCAGTACCGCTTCCGGTTCCTTCGAACCGAGAGGCGCATCGTCGCTCGCGTCGAGCACGACGACGCTCAGGGGCCCTTGCTGCTTACCAGCGTCAGCGGTGATATGGCCCCGGCAACCGCCGAGCGCCAGCGCGCCGCCTTCTTCGGCCAGCCTCTGATGACCCTTGCGGTCATTGTGCGCATCCACTGGCAGGCGCTCCGCCTCTGGGCGAAGCGCGTGCCCTACTTTCGCAAACCCCGCGCACCACAGGCCTTCGTCACGCACGAGACGCAGCCGCGTGCGGTCAGCTCGACTCCGATCGCCCGATGAATGCACATACCCACCTGATGACGGTTCCTGATTCCGCGATGCCGCCTGCAGCACGCGCGGTGTTCCGTTTGCTGTCGCGCCTGGCGGTCGGTCAACTCGACGTGCAGATGCCAGACGGCTCGAAGGCGCAGTTTGGTTCGTCCGGCGCCAGTGGTCCGCACGGCGAGATCCGGCTTGCCAATTGGAACGTCTGCGCCGCGTCGCTGCGATCCGGTGACATTGGGTTCGCCGAAGCCTATATCGATGGTGACTGGACGACGCCGGACCTCGGCGCGCTGCTCAGACTGTTCGTGGCCAACCGGGACGCCATCGAGTCGGTCGTCTACGGCACCTGGTGGGGCTCCTTGCTGCATCGGTTCAAGCACCTGCTCAACCGCAATTCACGACGGGGCAGCAAGAAGAACATCCACGCGCACTACGACATCGGCAATCCTTTCTACTGCCTGTGGCTCGACGAATCGATGAGCTACTCCGGTGCCTGGTTCGGTGGCGACCGTTCGCGGACCCTGGTGCAGGCCCAGCACGCGAAGGTCAAGCGTGCGTTGCAGGAGTGCGGCGTCAAGCCAGGCGGCCGCCTGCTCGAGATCGGTTGTGGTTGGGGCACGCTCGCCCGCACGGCGGCATCGGGCTTTGGTGCGCACGTTACCGCACTCACGCTTTCGACCGAGCAGTTCCAATGGGCGCGCGACCACCTCGCCGCCGCGGGTCTGGCAGCGCGGGTCGACCTGCGTCTGCAGGATTACCGGGAGATCCCCGACGCCGCATTCGATGCCATTGTCTCGATCGAGATGTTCGAGGCGGTAGGCCGCGAATATTGGCGCAATTTCTTTGCCACCGTGCGCAACAAACTCAAACCCGGTGGACGCGCCTGTGTTCAGAGCATCACGATCCGCGATGACCTGTTCGGGCGCTATGTTTCGGGCACCGACTTCATACAGCAATACATCTTCCCCGGTGGCCTGCTGCCGAGCCCGAGCGAGTTCCGAGCAGCGGCCCGCGAGGCCGGGCTGGAAGTCGTCAATGAGCTGGCGTTCGGCGCCGACTACGCCGAGACCTTGGTGCGCTGGCGCGAGCGTTTCCTCGCCGAGGAGTCGAAGGTGCGCAAGCTTGGTTTCGATACACGCTTCATGCGCACCTGGGAGTTCTATCTGGCCTATTGCGAGGCCGCGTTTGCCGAAGGCAACACCGATGTCATCCAGTTCACGCTGCGCCGTCCCTGACGCGGCCCGTCGCTGCCTCTTGCGCGCACTGCCAGTCGTCGTATTGGCCGGCTGTGCCGCGACCAGGGTGCTCGCCTCGACGGTGCCGCCCGAGGTCGTGCGCGATGTGCCCGGCGCACGACTGCAAGGTCAGGGCAAGCTGAGGTACCTCGGCCTTCACGTGTACGACGCAGCGCTGTGGAGTGCGCAGCCTGTGGATGCCGCCAGCGTCGAGCGGGCCGTCGTCGCGCTCGAGCTTCGTTACGCACGTGCTCTTCGCGGCAACCTCATAGCCGAACGCTCGCTCGAGGAGATGCGCCGGATCGGCGATATTGATGACGACGCCGGCGAGCGTTGGCTCGCAGCGATGAAGCGAATATTTCCTGATGTCGCCGCGGGCGATCGCATCACGGGCGTGCATTGGCCCGGCACGGGTGCCCGCTTCCACGTCAACGGTCGGTTCGTCGATGAGGTTGCCGATGCCACGTTCGCTCGGCTCTTCTTCGGCGTCTGGCTGTCTGCGCGCACCTCGCAGCCCCAGCTTCGCGCGGCGCTGCTCGGGGCCACAACGTGACCACCGCGCTCAGCGACGTTCGCTCGGGCGTGGCGTATGGTGCGCTTGGATTGCCATTGGCGTTCGTTGCGCTGCCGCTCTACATCGTCCTACCCAACCATTACGCCACAGCGTTCGGCGTACCGCTGGCTGCCCTGGGCATACTGCTGCTTGGGGCACGGCTCCTCGACGCTGTCGCTGATCCGTGGATCGGCCGCTTGTCGGACCGTTGGTTCGCTCACTCCGCGCGTCGAGTACTCGGTGCCGCGGCAGTCGCCGCGGCGTGCGCCGCAGTCGGCTTTCATGCCCTGTTCTTCCCCGCCGTGGTGGGAAACGACGCCTTGTTGCTGTGGTGCGGCATTGGCCTGGCGGTGACGTACCTCGCTTACAGTGTGCTCAGCGTCGTGCACCAGTCGTGGGGCGCACGCTTGGGGGGGAGCCCGGCGCAGCAGGCCCGCGTCGTCGCTTGGCGCGAGGGGCTCGCACTGGCTGGCGTCTTGGCTGCGAGCGTGCTGCCGTCTCTGGTCGGACTCGAGGCGACGAGCGCCGTGTTCGCGTTGGCTCTACTGCTTGGTCTGATCTGGCTGCGCGGGGCCCCGCGACCCGCAAGCATCGCTTCGCATACGCCACCGTTGCCGCTCGGCTTGCCGTTCACCAATCCGGCGTTCCGGCGTCTGCTGGCCGTCTTCGTCGTCAACGGCATTGCCAGCGCCGTACCCGCCACGCTGGTGCTCTTCTTCATCCGCGACCGGCTCCAGCTCATTGCGTGGGAGCCGCTGTTCCTGTTCTGCTATTTCGCGGCCGGCGCCCTGTCGATGCCGTTGTGGGTTCGCGCAGTCCCCCGGCTCGGGCTGGCCCGACTGTGGCTCGTCGGCATGCTGCTCGCGACAGCTGCATTCGTCTGGGCGGCGACGCTGGGAGCCGGCAGTTTCGTTGGCTACTTGTGGGTGTGCGTGGCCAGCGGGTTGGCGCTCGGCGCTGACCTGGCCTTGCCTGGTGCTCTGCTTGCCGGCGTCATCCAGCGCGCCGGGCATTCGGGTCGGTCCGAGGGCGCCTACTTTGGTTGGTGGAATTTTGCGATCAAGCTCAACCTCGCAATCGCGGCTGGGCTGTCGCTGCCGCTGCTGGCCGCATTCGGCTACACCCCAGGTTCGCGCGATGCCGCTGCGCTCGACGCGTTGACCTGGGCCTACTGCCTTCTGCCTTGCGCGCTCAAGGTGCTGGCGTGTGCACTGCTTTGGAGCCTGTGGATGCACTCGTCCCACGGAGACTCTCGATGAGCTGTTGGATCGATCACTCGCGTCGCACGACCCTGGGGCTCGTGCTCGGGGCCGTGCTGCTTGCGGGTTGTGCGAGTGCGCCCACGCCGGAGGACTATGCGAAGGAAATGCCGCGGCTCGAACTGCGGCGCTATTTCGATGGCCCGATCTCTGCGCACGGCATCTTCACCGATCGCGCGGGCAAGGTCGTGCGGCGATTCAGCGTCAAGATGACGGGCACCTGGAACGGCACCCAGGGCGTCCTGGACGAGGACTTCACCTACAGCGACGGAACCAAAGAGCGGCGCATCTGGCGCCTCACCGATCTGGGCAACGGCCGCTACAGTGGTCGGGCCGACGATGTCGTGGGCGAGGCGCAGGGGCGCGCCGCGGGCAATGCCCTGAACTGGCGCTACACGCTGGCGCTGAACGTCGATGGGCGCGTCATCGAGGTTCAGTTCGACGACTGGATGTACCTGATGGACGAACGAGTGATGCTGAACAAGGCCGTGATGAGCAAGTTCGGCATCTATCTGGGCGAAGTGACGCTCGCATTCACGAAACCATGAGACGCCCGCGCGCAAACACATGCCTCTGAATCCCCGCATCACGAACTGGAGCAGTCAGGTGGTCTGGTTGGTCGGCGCTTCGACAGGCATCGGCCGCGCCACTGCCGAGCGCCTGCGCGAGGCGGGGGCGCACGTCGTGGTGTCGGCGCGCAATCGCGAGGGGTTGCTGCAGTTCGTGCGCGACCGGGCGCGTGCCGAGGCGCTCCCAGTGGATGTGACAGACCGCGCTGCTGTGCAGCGTGCGGCACGCGACATCGTCGACAGACATGGCCGCATCGACCTGGTGATGTATTGCGCGGGCCACTACAAGGCACTGCGTGCGACCGCGTTCGACCTCGACGAGATGGTCAAGCACCAGCAAATCAATGTCGTGGGGGCCTACCACCTGATCGACGCAGTGCTCCCGACACTCCTGCGTCAGGCTTCTGCGGGGCAGTCGGCGCACCTGAGCCTCGTGGCCAGTGTGGCCGGCTATCGTGGGCTGCCCAACGCGCTGGCCTACGGTCCGACCAAGGCGGCGCTGATCAACCTGGCCGAGGTCCTCTTCCTCGACCTGCGGTCCAAGGGGGTCGGCGTCTCGGTGATCAATCCGGGATTTGTCGAGACACCACTGACGGCCGGCAATCACTTCGAAATGCCCGCTTTGATCACACCCGAGGAAGCCGCGCGCCATATCGTGGCCGGCTGGGAGGCCGGGCGTTTCGAGGTCCACTTCCCGAAGCGTTTCACGCTCTGGCTGAAGGCGCTGCGCCTGCTGGGCGATGGGCCCTACTTCGCGGCCATCCACCGCGCTACGGGCCTGTGACCATGCCGCGCCATGCCGATGTGCGCGTGGCACGCGTGGTGGCGTTCTTCGAATCGCTTACGCCTGCCGACATCGCGCGGCTGCCGGAGTTCTATCGAGACGACGCGCGATTTAAGGACCCATTTAACGAGGTGCAGGGCACTGAGGCCATCGCCGAAGTGTTCAGTCACATGTATCGCGCGCTGCACGAACCACGGTTCGTCGTACATGCCCTCGTGGCCGAGGGCGACCAGTGTTTCCTGACTTGGGACTTCCAGTTTCGGTTCCGGCGATTCGAGGCCGGCAGGGACCAGACCGTGCGCGGGGGCTCGCACTTGGTGTTTGCGGCGGACGGCCGCATCGCTGCTCACCGCGACTACTGGGACGCGGCTGAGGAGTTGTACGAGAAACTGCCCGGGGTGGGCGTGCTGATGCGCTGGCTTAAGCGCCAGGCCAGTCGTTAGAGATCAGCGCTGGCCTTCGGTCAACGTGTCGAGCTGGAAGCGTCCGCTCTTGTCGACGAGCCAGATGTCCGTGTATTTCACGGTGCCCATCTTGGCCGGCGCCGGGTAAGGTGCGGCCTTCTTGATCATCTCGACGGCCCACGGCGTCACTTCGGCGGCGGCGGGTTGGCGGAGCACTCGCACGTCCTGCACGGCACCCTGGGCATCGATCTCGGTCTCGATGATCGCCACGCCGTACAGCAATGGCGGCATCTTTCCTTTGTGAACTTGCTTGGCGTAGGCCGCATACAAGTGGCGCGCCGCGTCCTTTTTGTACGCGGCGGGCGAGTCGGCGCTTGACGGTGCGTTGGCCGCCTTCTGAACGGCTGGGGTTGTCTTGAACTGCGCGTGAGCCATCGGCGCGGCAAGCGTCATGGCACTGGTCGCGACCGCGGCGATGGCGAGGCGGGTGGTATTCATGCGGCGCAGTCTAGAAACGGCGCATGAAACCGTGGTGTGCGTTGTGCACGCCGGGCCGTGGCTTGCGAATGGTTACTGCGACGAAAGTCTCGCTGCGCGATGCCGCTCGCGCAGCGGGCCCCTGAACGCCGATGTCAGCGCAGCCAGCCCTTGCGTCGGAAATAGATGAACGGCGCGGCTACCGATGCCAGCATCAGCAGCAGTGCGAAGGGGTACCCGTAGGCCCAGTCGATCTCGGGCATCGCTTTGAAGTTCATGCCGTAGATGCTGGCGATCAGCGTCGGTGGCAGCAGCGCCACGCTGGCCACCGAGA
>Ga0224500_10002106_pt1 | contig 11008 bp, 10 predicted proteins | sample SF_Oct11_sed_USG_FD_168126 | JGI IMG/M metagenome (GOLD analysis project Ga0224500, IMG submission 168126) | Sediment microbial communities from San Francisco Bay, California, United States - SF_Oct11_sed_USGS_4_1 | ecosystem: Environmental > Aquatic > Marine > Sediment | place: USA: California... | reverse complement strand
GCAATTGGCGAGCGACCACGACCGGTTCGACTGGCTCGAATTCGATGACGCCGGACGCTGAAGGACGGAATTCCGAGGGTTCGTTCGACATGTGACGCACTGCAGGCGTGCGATGGCACGCTCGTGCGCCATTCTGTGGCTCGTCCCTCGCGAGTGCCAAGGGGGAGCCAAGGGGGACCGGTACTGTTACCGTGTGCAGCGTCACGGCGTGCGCGATTCCGTTCATTGGCGGGGCGCCGGACGGGCGCCGGAGCCGCGTTCGCACAGGCAACGACAATCACACCCCGATGGACCACAACTTCCTTTCGGCGCTGGTGCTGCTGCTGCTGGTGCTCGACCCGTTCGGCAGCCTGCCGATCTTCATCTCGGTCATGGGGCCCGTGGCTCCCGCACGTCGCACGCGCGTGGCGTTGCGCGAGACGGCCATTGCATTCGGCGTGCTGCTGGGATTCATGCTCGCGGGCCAGGCGTTCCTGTCGCTGATGCGGTTGTCGGAACGCTCGCTCGAGGTTGCCGGCGGCGTGATCCTGCTCGTGATCGCGATGCGCATGATCTTCGCGTCAGGCAACGAGGTCTACGCCGCCGACGGGTCGGCGCGCGAGCCGCTGATCTTCCCGCTCGCCGTGCCCCTGCTGGCCGGCCCCTCGGCGATGGCCACCGTGCTGCTGCTCGCGTCGCACCAGCCCGAGCGCCTGTGGCACTGGATCGGCGCGCTCACGGTCGCGATGGCGGTCAGCGCGGTGGTATTGCTCGCGGCCGACCGCATCCGCCAGTGGATCGGCAGCTCGATGGTCAGTGCGATCGAGAAGCTGATGGGACTCGTGCTGACGGCGATTGCGGTCGAAATGGTGCTTGCCGGACTCAAGCATTACTTTTTCGAGAGATGACGCCGAGCTGATCGTGCGCTGCGGTGGCGAAGGCCGGACGCCCGTCCAGGCGGGGCGTCATCACTCCCCCCACCGTGCGGCCTGCCTAACGCGAGCTCAAGGTGCTCGGTAGCGCGCAATGAAGGACCGATCGATGTGGTCCTTCCACCACCCCATGAGACGTCCTTGCGCCGACCACTCGCCCCAGCTCGCGATCGCGCGGCCATCGCCCAGCGACAGCAGGTTGAGCGAGCGCGGCGGTGGCCGATGCGGTTGCAATTCACCGCCGGCAACGAAGCGCCGCAGGTTCAGCGCCAGCGCCGGACCCGCCCGCACCGCGTAGACACCGCTGCGAGGATGCTTGTCGTCGTCGCGCACCGAGACATCGCCGGTGGCGAACACGTGCGGATGGCTCGCGCTCTGCAGTGTCGCACCCACACGCACGAACCCTGCCGCGTCCAGCGCCAGCCCGCTGCCGGCCAGCCAGGTCGGGGGATCGCTGCCGATCGCCAGGATGGGCACGTCACAGGCCACGCGCATCGGGCCGATCTCGACATGTCGGGCGCTCACTGCGGTGCACAGCCCGGGCAGCACCTGCACGTTCGCCCGCTTGAGGGCCCTCGTGCCACGCTCGCGCACGGCCTCGGGGTAGGCAGGCAACAGCGGGCCGTCCGAGATCATCGCCACGCTCGCGCGCGGCCCGAGGTCATGGCGCACGGACAGCGTCAGCTCGAATCCCGCGGCGCCGTTGCCGACCACGACAACCGCCAGCGGGCGCTCGTGGGCGAGCCTGCGCGTACGCTGCCAGAACTCGACGAACGACTCGATCGGACGCACGAACAGCGCGTGCTCGCGGGCGCCCGCGATGCGATCGCGGTCCAGGGAAGGCCCGGTGTTGATCGAAAGGACATCGAATTCGATGCGTGCGCCATCGGCCAGCGTCACGGCCCTGGCGCCGGGATCGATCGCCACGGCGCGCCCGATTCGCAGCGTCGCGCCCGCGCGCTGGACCAGCGGTGCAAGCGGGATTGCCGCATCCTCGACTTGGAACCGTCGCGCAACGACCCCCGGGACCATGCCCGAGTAGAGTTGCCGCTCGTGGGTGGTGACGAGCGTGACCTGGGCACCGGGCATGTGCTCTCGCCCCAGCGCCGCGAGCACGGCCAGCTGGGCGTGGCCGGCGCCGAGCAGAAGCACGCGCTTGGTCAATGGAGCCCCCCAGGGCCAGCGGCCCGTCCCCCCAAGGGGGAGCAAGCGCCTTCGGGCGGCCGGACGGCGCGCAGGAGCCCCCCAGGGCCAGCGGTCCGCCGGCTCGAGGGGGAGCAGGCGCCGCTCAACGGCCGAGTGCGTTGAGCGACCAGTCGTAGTCGAGGTGGTCCACCGGAAGCGACCGCGCGCGCAGCTTCGCCTGCTCGTGCGGCTCGTCGGTCAGCTGGGTCGCGTACTTTGCGAACACGTCCTCGACCTTGGCAAATCCCTTGTGGCCTTTTTCGAAGTCTTCCTTGAACCATTTGAATATCGCGCTTACCTCGAGCCGACCACCCCGCACGCGGTTGCGCGTGCGGTCGGCCATGAATCGCATCATGCCGTCTTCGAGCTGCGATTCCAGCTTTGAGGCGGTAAAAGCCTCGTTGCGCAGCGCCGGGCAGCCGACCGAGGCGCAGTTGACGGCGGCGTGCACGCGCGGATCGGCGTACCTGGGCCGCAGCTGCTCATGCTCGATCCAGTCGAGGTGGTGTCGTTCGCCCAGCAGGGAGAAGAACTCGTTCTTCCATGCGCTCTTGAACACCGAACCGAGGTCCTTGATCGACTTGAGATCCGGGTAGCGGGTGAGGATCAACTCGACCGTGAACGCGTTGTAGGCGTTGATCAGGAAGGACATGCGCTCGTCCCGCGTCCAGCCGTCGAACTCGGTGCGCGGCACCGAGGAATAAGCGTCGAGCACCTTCCTCAGTTCGGCGCGGTCGCGCGCGAACGCGGCGTAGTCGACGCGGCTTTGCCGGTCGTCGGGCAGCCAGCGCACGTGCTTCTTCACGAGCGCGTCCCACGCAGCGTAGCTGTGATCGAAGCCCTGGGCGTCGGCGAGGCCCGCGACGAGCGCGATCAGCAATGCGATCAGCGCTCTCATGCGGTCCCTCGACGCCAGGTGTGGAACTTGCCAACCCACTGCAGCAGCTTGATCGGCTGGTGTGCGCGCTTCCATTCGCCGGCGGCGTACTTGTTGGCCTCGGCCAGCGTCGGATAGGTGTGGATCGTGCCGAGGATCTTGTTCAGTCCCAGCCCGTGCCTCATCGCGAGGACGTACTCGGCCAGCAGGTCGCCCGCATGCACGCCGACGATCGTGACGCCGAGGATCTTGTCCTTGCCCGGCACCGTGAGCACCTTGACCCAGCCCTCGGCGGCCGAGTCGGCGATTGCGCGATCAAGGTCGTCGATGCCGTACTTCGTCACCTCGTAGGCGATGTTCTTCTCCTTGGCTTCCTGCTCGTTCAGACCCACGCGCGCGACCTCGGGATCGATGAACGTGGCCCAGGGGATCACCGAGTAATCGGCCTTGAACCGCTTGAACATGCCGAACAGGGCGTTGACGCTGGCGTACCAGGCCTGGTGCGCCGCGGTGTGCGTGAACTGGAACGGCCCGGCCACGTCGCCAGCGGCCAGGATGTTGGGGTAGATCGTCTGAAGGTACTCGTTGGTCTGCACCGTTCGATTCGCGGGAATGCCGAGCTCCTCGAGCCCGAAACCCTTCAGGCGTGCGCTGCGGCCCACGGCACACAGCAACAGGTCGAACTCGATCGCGGATTCCTTGCCGCCGGACTCGACGACGATTGCCTTCGTGCCGTCGGCGCGCTTCTCGCAGCGCAGTGCCTTGTGGCCGGTCATGACACGCACGCCGTCGTGCTCGAGCGCGCGGCGCGCGAAGGCCGAAACCTCCTCGTCCTCTCGGATCATGATGCGAGGCAGCATCTCGATCTGCGTGACCTGCGAACCCAGGCGAGCGAAGCTCTGCGCGAGCTCGCAGCCGATCGGGCCACCGCCCAGGACGACGAGCCGCTGCGGCTGCTCGCGCAGGCCCCACAGCGTGTCGCTGGTCAGGTAGCCGACGTCGTCCAGGCCCGGCAGCGGTGGCACGAACGGGGCTGCGCCGGTGGCGATGACGATGCTGCGGGTGGAAAGGGTCTGCTTCGATCCGTCCTCCTTCGTGATCTCGACATGCCAAGGGCTCGTCATCCGCGCGGTGCCGATGACCACGTCCACGCCCAGGCTGGCATAGCGCTCGACCGAATCGTGCGGCTCGACCGCGCGCACGACGCCGGCCACGCGCTCCATCACCTGCGCGAAGTCGATCTGCGCCTGCGCCTTCGCGATGCCGTAGTCGGCCGAGTGACGAATCTGCCTGGCGAGTGTGGCCGTCTTGATCAGCGCCTTGCTCGGCACGCAGCCGTAGTTCAGGCAGTCGCCACCCATCTTGTGCGACTCCACGAGCGTCACCTTCGCCTTGACGGCCGCACCGATGTATGCGGTGACCAGCCCCGCGGCGCCGGCGCCGATCACGACCAGGTTGCGGTCGTAGCTGCGCGGCCGGAGGTGCGACCACCTGGCATACACCTTGCGCGCCTTGATCGTGTCGACCGCCTTCTTGGCGACGAGCGGCAGCAGGCCAAGCAGCACGAACGAGCCGATCAGGCCGGGCGAGACGATGCCCTTGAGCGAGTCGATCTTCGCCAGCTGCGTTCCCGCCAGCACGTAGACGATCGTGCCTGCCAGCATGCCGAGCTGACTGGCCCAGTAGAAAGTCCAGGCGCGCATCTTCGTCAGGCCGAACAGCAGGTTGATCGCGGCGGGAGGAAACGCGGGAATGAGCCGCAGCGCGATCAGGTAGAAGGCACCCTCTTTGACGATGCCGGCATCGACCTCGGCCAGGCGCGAGCCGAAGCGCGCCTGCACGGAGTCGCGCAAGACGTAGCGCGATGCGAGGAAGGCCAGCAACGCACCGATCGACGAGGCGAACGACACGACGACGGTGCCGACCCCCACGCCGAACAGGGCGCCGCCTGCGAGCGTCATCACCGCGCCGACCGGCAGCGCGAGCGCAAACACGAGCACGTACAGCGCGAAGTACGCGCCGATCACGAGCGCCGGTCGCGCAGCGTACAGCGCCGCGAACTCGGCCTGGCGCGACTTGAGGTACTCCAGACTCAGGTAGTGGCCCAGATCGAACGCGAAGAACGCGACGACCAGACCGGCCAGCAGCGCGACGATGAGCAGTTTTCTCTTCGACATGGCTCTCGTTGAATCTCAGAGGGTTCTTGTTGGGTCGAGTCGTGGTTGGCGGAACTTACACGTTCAAGGGTGTTTGCGAGACAGGACCGTTGCGCCGCCGACGATGCGCGTCGCGATCGTGAGTGTGCACAGCGCCGCGAACCCGTAGGCCCACCATGCGAAGTGGGTTGGCCACAGGCACATCAGTGCGAAGCAGATCAGTGTCTCGGTGGCCTCGGCGAGGCCGCCGAGGTAGAAGAAGCCCTTGCTCGGGTACGCGTCGCTTGCCAGGCCGCGCCTTTCGGCGAGGACTGCGAACGCGAGAAAGCTCGAACCGGTGCCGATGAAGGCCGCCAGCAGCACCGCCGCCGGCAACGCGTTCGCGGTCGGGTCCGCGATGGCGAACGCAAGCGGCACGCTGGAGTAATAGAGAAAGTCCAGCGTGATGTCGAGGAAGGCGCCACGATCGGTCGGCGTGGTCAGCCGCGCGACCGGTCCGTCCAGCCCGTCGGCCAGCCGACTGGCAAGCAGCAAGGCCAGTCCGATCACGGTGGCCTGCAGCGCGATCGCGGCGGCGGCGGCCACCCCGATGGCGAAGCCTGCGATCGTGACTGCGTCGGCGCCGACGCCCGCACGCATCAGCACCCGCGCTCCTGCTTCGAGAGCAGGCCTGAGCGCAGCACTCGCGACGCGATCAAGCATCGAGGCTCACGACCTGGGCGCCGTGCGGAATATCTGCCTGGTCGTGCGTCACCAGCACCGCCGGCACGCGGCGTCCGCGCAGCGTGGAGAACGTGAAGGCGCGCATCTGCGCGCGCAGCGCGGCGTCGAGCTTGGAGAACGGCTCGTCGAGCAGCAACGCCTGCGGCTGCGCCAGCAGCGCGCGCAGAAGCGAGACGCGAGAACGCTGGCCGCCCGACAGGCTCGCGGGCAGCCGCGGGCCGAAGCCGCCCAGACCGGCGCCGGTCAGTGCCTCATCGGCGGCGGCAAGGCGTTGCGCCCGAGTGGCAGTCGTGCTGCGGCCATCCGACGCGACGCGGGCGGGCAGTGCGAACAGCAGGTTGTCGTGCACGCTCATGTGCGGAAACAGCAAGTCGTCCTGGAACAGCAGGCCGATGTGCCGTTGCTGGATCGGCAGCGAGGTGAGGTCGCGGCCGTCGAGCACCAGACCTCCGCTGGCCTCGAACGGTGCCTCGAGCGTGCCCGCGATCCACGCCAGCAGGCTCGACTTGCCCGTGCCGCTCGCACCCGTCACGGCCAGCACGTCACCCGGCGCGACCCTGGCCGAAAGACGGTCGACCAGCGTGCGGCCGTGCACACGGATCGTGACGTCGGCGAGTTCAAGCATCAGGGTGCGCCGGTTGCCGCCGCTGCGCGACCCAGGCGGCGATGCCGAAACCGATCGCTGGCAACAACGCCTGCAGCACGGCGAACGCGGCGGCGGTGTGGCGCTGGCCACCGGAGGCGAGCGTCACCGCTTCGGTCGTGACCGTGGCATGCCGGCCGGCGCCGATGAACTGCGTGGGCAGGTACTGCGCCACGCTGACCGCAAAGCCCACCGCCAGTGCGGCAGCCATCGGTGAGGCGAGCAAGGGCGCCTTGACATGCCACCAGAAGGCAGCGCGCGAGCGACCCAGCGCCAGCGCGGTGTGTTCGTAGCGCACGTCGAAGCTGCGCCATGACGGTGCCAGCGCGACGAACACATAGGGCAGTGCCGCGAGCGTGTGCACCCAGGCCAGGCCCGCAAGCGTGCCGTCCAGCCGCAGCGGCAGTGCGAGCCGGTACAGGCCGGTCAGCATCAGCAGCGGCGGAATCACGAGCGGCGCCAGGACGAGCGGCATCACGCGCCGGTCCCAGCCGGGCGGCGTGGCCTCGAACCACAGCAGTGCGAGCGCCAGCGCGGCGGCGGTGGCGGACACACCGAGCCCCGCAGACAGCACCAGCGTGTCGGCGCCGTCGAGCACCTGCGCCCACGCGCCCATCGACCACGATTGCGGCGCGAGCCAAGGGAATGTCCACACGCCGGTGAGCGACGACAGTGCGATCAGCGCCGCGACGGTGCCATAGAGCGCGAGCATGAGCCACCATGCGAGGCGCGCCATCGAACGCTCTCCAAGGGATCGGGTGCGCACCCCGTTGCTGCCCACGCGGCGCCAGGCCCGTCCGCCCGCGATGGCAAGCATCGTGACCAAGGCGACCAGCCCCGCGAGCACGAAGGCGAGCAGGACGGCCGCCGCCGCCCCCTCGGCATTGCGCAGCGGATCGCCATCCTGCAAGCCCTGCCAGGCGAGCACGGCCAGCGTCGGTGGCGACGCCGGGCCGATGATCAGCGCCAGATCGACCACCGTCAGGCTGTAGGCCAGCACGGCGAGCAGCGGCCATGCCAGGCGCGGCAGCAGCAGCGGCCACAGCACGCGCCACCAGATTGCACTGTCGCGGTAGCCCAGCGTGCGTCCGCCGGCGAGCCAGCCGCGCAACTGCTGCGCCACCTCGGGCCGTGCGAGCACGGCGACGAGATTCCAGAGCACGAACGGCAACTCCTTGGCGACGAGCACGAGCATCAGGCCCACGCCGTTCGGATCGTTGACCGTGGGCCAGTCGGGCGGCACCGTCCAGCCCAGTGGCACGGCCAGCAGTCGCGCGATCAGTCCGGCCGGCATCACGAGCAGCGCGAGCCCGATCGCGAACGCTGCGTGCGGCAGCGCGAGCATCGGTCCGACGGCACGGGTCATGCGTTGCCACGAACGCGTACCGTGAAGGTGGGTCACGAGCCACAGCGCGAGCGCAGTGGCCAGCACCGACGACACCACCGCGATCGTGACGGACAGCCAGAGCGCGCGCGGCAGCAGGGGATCGGCCACCAGGGCGCGCCACGCTCTGCCATCGACGCCGATCCACAGCGCCACCGGCAGGGCCGCCGCCAGTGGCAGCGCGAACAGCAACGCCGGCGCGGCGAGCGCACCCACGCGCGCGCCAGGGCTCAGCCCTGGCCGTGGCGCCTTGCCCACTCGCGTTCGATCGGGTCGACCCACGAGCCGTGGGGCTCCGGCAGCGTCGGTGCGGTCTTGGCCAGTTGCCCCCGCGCTGCCGCCGCGGTGAACAGCGCTCGGTCGGTCGCCGAGAGCTTGTCCAGCGCCAGCACGGTGGGATCGCCCCAGACCTTGATGTCGGCCTTGCGCGCCTGCGCTGCGGGCGAGAGGAAGAAGTTCGCCGCCAGCTGGGCGGCCTCTTTCGCGCGCGCGTTGAAGGGGATCGCGAGGAAGTGCGTGTTGCCGATCGTGCCGGCCGCATGCTGATAAGGCACGACGGTCGCCGGCAGCGTCTTGGCCGCGATCTGGTTGGCGATCTCGTTCGGATTGAAGGTCAGCGAAATCGCCAGTTCGCCGTCGGCGAGCATCTGTCGCATCACCGTGTTGCTGGCGGGGAACTGCCTGCCCTGCTTCCACAGGTGCGGGTGCAGCGCATCGAGGGCGCTCCACAGCGGCGCGGTCATCGCCTCGAAGCGATCGGCCACATGCGGTGCGTACAGCGGATTGCGGTCGGGCATCGTCTCGAGCAGCACCTGCTTGAGGAAGGTCGTGCCGTGGAACGCCGGGGGCTTGGGGTAGGTGAAACGGCCGGGATTCCGCTTCGCCCATTCGAGCAGTTCGAAAAAGCTCGATGGCGCCTGCGGTACGCGCACGCTGTCGGCATAGAACGTCAGTTGGGCCATGCCCCAAGGCGCCTCGAGGCCGTCGACCGGTTCCGAGAAGTCGATCCGTGTCGTCGGCTTGCCCGTGGTGTCGACGTTCGCATAGTTCGGCAGCTTCTCGCTCCACGGGCCGTACAGCAGGCCCTCGCGCTTCATCGCGAGGAAGTTCTCGCCGTTGATCCACAACAGATCGACCGACCCGTCGCTGCTGCGGCCAGCCCCCTTCTCTGTGCGCACCCGCTTCACCGCCTCGGCGGTGTCGGTGATCTTGACGTGCTCGAGCTTGACGCCGTGGCGCTGCGCCAGTTCACCGGCGGCCCATTGCAGGTAGGCGTTGATGCGCTCGCTGCCGGCCCAGGCGTTGAAGTACACCGTCTGTCCGCGCGCAGCCGCCTCGATGCGCGACCATTCGCTGCCCTGTGCAAGCACCGGCAGCGGCAGGCCGGATGCGGCGAGAAGAAGTTGACGGCGGTGCAGCATGCCGGTTCTCCGCAAAGTTCAGGCGCGGGCAGCCCGAGTGTAGGGTGTCGTGGTCTCGTGTTTGCCGCGCAGGCGCGACGCGATGAGGCGGTCGAGCGACCAGCGCCCCGGACCCCAGAGCACCAGACCCACGAGCAGGCTGCCCCACAGCACATGCTGCTGCAGCGCGGCCGGCGCGATCTCTTCGAGGCTCAGCACCGCCACGACGTTGACCACCGACAGGCCGAGCGCGCCAAAGCGCCCCGCCAGCCCGAGCGCGAGCAGCACCGGCAGGACGAGTTCGCCGGCGGTGCCCATCACGGCGGCGACGTCGGGCGGCAGCAGCGGCACGTGGTACTCGTCGTCGAACAGCGCGAGCGTCGTCTCCCAGTTGCGGATCTTCGTCAGGCCGGACAGGAAGAAGGCCTGCGCGACGTACAGCCGGGCGGCCAGTTGAGCCACGGGTTGCAGCGACTCGATCGCGGCAATGCCGCGCTGCGAGAACGAGACGAGACGGGCGAGCGGGTTCATGTGGATTGCTCCAGAGGTTCGAGGGCTGCCAACCAGCGCTCGCCGATTGCGCGTGCCAGCCAGCGGGCAAGGTCGAAGGAGGGGCCTGCCGCATCGAGCGCGGCAGCCAGCGAGCCGCGGCGATCGAGCAGGCAACGCGTGAAGCCCGCATCGCGCGCATCGAGCGCATGGACCTTGACCGCGTAGCCGTCGCGGACGACGAACGCCGCCTCGGCGCGGTGCGCCGCGAAGGCCTCGCGCACGGCGTCGAAGCGGTTGGCCTCGGTGCGCTGATGCGCCTGCCAGATCGAGGCGATCGGCCAGCGGCTTTCGATCAGTGCCGAGCCGGGGCTCAGCACCAGGCGCACGGCTGCCGGGTCGTCATCGGCCAACCGCTCGAGCGCCTGCGGCACGGAGGGCGCGTCGGCCGCGCGAGACGCACGGTGCACCGCCCAGTCCAGGCGCGCACTGTCGGCCAGGTACGGCTCGGCGGCCAGGCTCTCCTTGTCGGCGATGAAGGCGGGCAGGGCGTCGCCCCACTCGCCGAGGTCGCCGCGCACAGGCGGACGGTGCTGCCAGAAGTCACGTGACAGTGAGGCGAAACAGGCCTCGCCGACCAGCGCGGCGACCGTCGGGAAGGCTGCGTCGAGTGCCCGCTCGGCGCAGGCGCCCGCATTGGCGCGGTAGGCCGCGAGGCTGCGATCCAGCGCCGCGTCGGTCGACTGGCGCAGCCAGCCACGCAGCGCGAGCGGCGCGCCGCGGTCGCGCCACAACGCGCGCAGCAGCATCTGCTGGCGCAGCGCTTCGCGGTCGAACGCGGTGCCGCCACTCATGCTGCCACCACCTCAGGCGCGAGCAGGCCCGCGACCCGGTCAGCTTCGCGGGCCTCGGCCAGGAGCACATCGAACGACGGCAGGCCGGTATCCCATTCGATCAAGGTCGGGACCCTGCCGATTCGGCGGATCGCATGGGCATACACCTGCCACACCGGGGGGTGGACCCGGCTGCCATGGTCGTCGATCACGAGCTCGCCACTGTCGTCGTAGCCGGCCAGGTGGATCTCGCCGACATGGCGCGGATCGATCGTATCGACGAAGGCGCACGCCGTGGCCACCGGATCGCCGGCCTTCGCGTTGAGCGCGTTGACCACGAGGTTATTGACGTCCAGCAGCAACCAGCAACCGGTGCGCTGTACCAAATCGTTGAAGAAGTCGGCTTC
>Ga0224500_10002105_pt1 | contig 11009 bp, 12 predicted proteins | sample SF_Oct11_sed_USG_FD_168126 | JGI IMG/M metagenome (GOLD analysis project Ga0224500, IMG submission 168126) | Sediment microbial communities from San Francisco Bay, California, United States - SF_Oct11_sed_USGS_4_1 | ecosystem: Environmental > Aquatic > Marine > Sediment | place: USA: California... | reverse complement strand
GGAACCCCGCGCCGACGTGCGCCGCATCCATCATCGACGCGTAGCGGCCCGTGAGCACGAGCACCGCGCCAAGCGCCAGCGCCAACACGACATTGACCGCCGGCCCGGCTCCCGCCACGAGCAGTTCCTGCCGCGGGTCACGCGGCATCCGGTCCAGGCGCGCCACGCCGCCAATCGGGAGGAGGGTGATGTCGCGGGTCCCGATCCCGAACCGGCGCGCGGTGAGGGCATGCCCGAACTCGTGTAGCACGACACACAGAAACACGGCCAGCGTGAGCGCGACGCCGCGCAGGGCGTCCGCCACGCTGCCACCGTCTCGCAGGTGGATCATCACGACCCACCCGATGAGCAGCGCGAATGTCCAATGCACCTGCACGACGATTCCCGCCACCCGCCCGAGTTGCCACGCACCGCGCATCCTTGTGCCCCCCTCTCCCGGCTCCGCTCGGGGGAGAGCGGCATCATGAACATGTCCCCCCGTTGTATTATCACCCCATGCCCACTCCAACGGTCCGTTTCCTCGGCGCCGCCGGCACCGTGACCGGCTCGAAGCATCTCGTGGATACGGGGCGCAGTCAGGTGCTGCTCGACTGTGGCCTGTTCCAAGGTCTCAAACAGCTGCGCGAGCGCAACTGGGCGCCGCCGCCAATCGCCGCCGGGGAGTTCGAAGCGGTCGTCCTGAGCCACGCGCACATCGACCACAGCGGGTATCTGCCCGTGCTGGCGCGCCATGGCTTTCAGGGCCCCATCTATTGCACACCGGCCACGGCCGACCTGCTCCGCCTCCTGCTCCCGGACTCGGCCCACCTCCAGGAAGAGCAAGCGGAGTACGCGAACTTCCGGGGGTTCTCGCGCCACAAGCCGGCCTTACCGCTGTGCACGATGGAGGATGCCCATGCGGCGCTCGAGCTGCTCCGGCCGCGACCGTATGGCACGACGTTCGATGTCACCGAGGACGTGCGCGCGACCTTCCACCCCGCGGGACACATCCTCGGCTCCGCCATCATCAGCCTTGACGTGGGACGTGCCCCGCACCGGCTCGTCTTTTCGGGCGACCTTGGGCGGTGGGACCGTCCCGTGCTCCCGGACCCGACGCTCATCGACGAGGCCGATGTCCTGCTCGTCGAGTCGACCTACGGCAACCGCTCCCACCCGCCGGATCCCGTGGAGGGGCTGGCGCGCGTGGTGCGGGACGCCGCCAAGCGGGGCGGCGCACTCATCATCCCCGCGTTCGCGGTCGGCCGCACCCAGGAAATCCTCTGGCATCTCCGCCAGCTGGAAGAACAGAACGCCATTCCCGTGCTGCCGGTCTACATCGACAGTCCCATGGCGATCGAGGCGACGGACGTGTATCGCAAGCACCGCGAAGACTACGACGAGGAGATGCTGGCGCTCGTCGACCGGGGCGGCACGCCGTTCCGCACGCGCCAGTTCGCCACCGCCCCTTCGCGGCAGGATTCGATCCGCCTCAACGACCTCGTCGGACCCGTGATCATCATCTCCGCCTCGGGGATGGTGACCGGTGGGCGCGTCCTGCATCACATGAACCTCCGTCTGCCGGACCCGCGCACGACGGTGCTGCTCGTCGGGTTTCAGGCGCAGGGCACCCGCGGACGGGCAATGCAGGAGGGCAAACGTGACATCCGCATGTTTGGCCGCGAGGTGACCGTGCGAGCCAAAGTCGAAACGCTCGACGGCATGTCGGCGCATGCCGATCAAGGGGAGATCCTCCGCTGGCTCGGCGGGTTCAAACGCCCACCGCATCGCACCTATCTCGTCCACGCCGAGCCCTCGGCCGCCGACGCCCTGCACGCAACCATCAGCCGGACACTCGGATGGTCGGTGCGGCCGGCCGTCGACGGGGAGACGATTCCGCTGGGGAACGGCGCGACCTAGAGCCCCGAAAAAAGCGGGTGCGCCAATGGCCTTTCGGCTCACGACGCACCCGGCGCGCGGAGAAGACCTGGGAGCCTTAAATCTTCGCCGTCGCGACTCCTCGGACGATGTCGCTCTGGGAGATCACGCCCACGAGTCGTCCGTCTTCCACGACGAACAGTCGGTGGACTTCGAGATAGAGCATCTGCTGCGCGGCCTCTTTGACGTCTGCTTCCATGCGCACCGTGGCAGGCCGCGGCGTCATGAGATCGCGCACTTCGGTATCCTCGAACAGCTGTTCCCGTGCCTTGTTGTCCGTCGCCTCGGCGGCCGCTTCGAGAATGTCCGTCGTCGAGACGACGCCAAGCAGCCGATGGTGGAGATCGACCACCGGTAACGCGGAGATGTGGTGTTCGGTCATCAAGCCAACGGCGTCCGCAACCGACATGTCGGGCGCAACGGCTTTCACGTCGGACACCATGAGTTCGGCCACCCGCATGGCTTCCTCCTTGGACCCGCGTGTTGGCATCGATCCACCCCCCTCAGTGCGAGAGTACCGGGGGGCACGTCAAGTTTGCGTGAAGGGCGGATGAAGATTCAGGATACGTCCCGATCTCGGTCTTCATCACTCGGCTCGAGGTCATCCTCGAACACACCCTGCCGATACGCGATTGCCCGAAGCGTGGTCTCGTCGAGGCCACGGAACATCTCCGACATGCGATTGAGGGCCAGGGGGCGGCTGCTCGCGGCGTAGGTCCGATCGAGCGAGCTCACGATGGCCTGCACGATCTCCTCTTTCCCCTGCCACTCGGTCTCTTCCGTCTTCGGGATCCGTGTCATCGGTCCTCCCGTGTCAGGGTTCACTCTCGCGCAAGTTGCCGCGGGGACGCGGCACCCGCTACCCCTTCAATACCCCCACGGGCACGAGTCGTGCGACCTTGCGTGCCAGACGTGCCGCGTGCACGACGTCAACCACCCGATCAACGTCCTTGTACGCCTGCGGGGCCTCTTCGGCGAGCTCCCGGTTGCCCGCCCCGGTGACCAGAATGCCCCGATTGGCGAGCGACTGCCGTACCGCCTGGCCCGGCTGCGCGGCGCGGGCGGCGTGCCGGCTCATCGCCCGCCCGGCTCCGTGGCAGCAGCTCCCGAACGATCGGTCAAGCGCCTCGTCCGTGCCCACCAGGACATAGGAGGCGGTTCCCATACTGCCGGGGATCAGCACCGGCTGGCCCATCGTGCGGTAGCGCGCCGGCGTCTCGGGATGCGACGGACCGAAGGCGCGCGTGGCGCCCTTGCGATGCACCACGAGCTGGCGTGCGCCGTGCGTTTCCAGTTTCGCCATGTTGTGCGCCACGTCGTACACGAGCCGCAGCGTGACGTCGCCGCCGACCACGGCTCCGAATGCGGCTCGAATCGCGTGGGTGATGGCCTGCCGATTCGCGAACGCGAAGTTGGCGGCCGCGCACATCGCGCCAAAGTAGCGCTGCCCCTCCGGGGATCGGAACGGGGCGCAGGCAAGCTCGCGGTCGGGCAGATGGATGGCCTCCCGCCGCATCACCGCATCCATCGCGCGTACGTAGTCCGTGCATACCTGATGGCCCAACCCACGGGAGCCCGTGTGCACGAGGACCACGCAGTCACCCTCCCGGAGACCCATCGCCGTGCCGGCCGCGGAATCGAGCACGGTTTCCACCTGCTGGATCTCCACGAAGTGGTTGCCGGAACCGAGCGTGCCGAGCTGGTCATGTCCGCGGTGCTTGGCCCGATCCGAGACCGCGTCCGAGTTGGCGTCCGGCAGCGCGCCACCCGCCTCCGTGTGCGCGAGGTCATCCGGCGTGGCGAGTTCCCGATCGAGCAGTGCGCGGCACCCTCGGGCCAGCACCCCGTCGAGCGCGTCCCGCTCCAGCGACAGATGCCCGCCCCGCCCGGCGCCGGAGGGGACCCGCCGGCTGAGCTCGTGCATCAAGGCGGCGAGATGCGGTCGCACGACCGTCATCGGTACGCCCGACGCCAGGAGTCGGACGCCGCAGTTGATGTCGTAGCCGACACCGCCAGGCGAGATCACCCCGTCGCCCGCGCGAAACGCGGCGACACCGCCTACGGGAAACCCGTAGCCCTCATGCGCGTCCGGCATGGCCAGCGCCGGCGTCTCGATTCCCGGAAGCGTGGCCACGTTCACGAGCTGGTCGATGGTCCGGTCCCGCCGAATCTGGTCCCACAGGTAGTCGTCCGCGAACACGCGGGCGGCCACCCGCATGTCGTTCCGGGCCGATGCCGGAATCTCGACGAGCTGGTGGTCGAGACGCGTGGACGCATAGGTCCGCGACGCTTTGGTCATACGTCGAAGATCACCTCCGCCTCCCACCCCTGCGGCCCCGCGCGCAGGGCAAGACCGTGATGGGTGGCGCTCTTGATGCGGGACGGTGCGGCCCGCAGTCGGGCACCCGCAACCTGCAGCACGACGCGGTCGGGCTGCCAGGACACTGCCCGTGCAGTACGGGGAGCCCAGCACTCGGTCTCGGCGAGATAGATCAATTCGTTGAGGAGGTCAACCAGCAACGCCTCCGCGTCCACCGACTCGACCAGGATCGTCCGTTCGAGATCCGCCCCTGTCGGCGGAACGGCACCGGTCTCCGCCATGACCAACAGTCCGAGTGCCCGGCAGGCCTCGGCACACAGCTCGGCCGGCGTGTCGGCGGTCAGCCGCAGCGCGAGCTCGGCGGTGTGCGCGACGAAGTCGTGACGCGCGGGCACGGTGCCTACAACGCCTGACGCTCGCATCGGGGGACTGCCAATGCGTCTCGGGATGGTGGTCGGGACATGGCAGGAAATCTGCCCTCTTTCGGACCGGGATGCGCAGGCAAGAGGCGATGAAGGTTCATTACCGCTGGCTTCACGCCCGGCTCACGGCGCGAGCGGGAAGCTCGGGATTGGGCAGGGCTTGCCGCCTCTCGGCAGATGCGCCATATCCCGTCAGGGTTGGAGGCACCGGCGCCATGGACACACAGCACTTTCGCGTGACGCTCTCCCGGCGCGACGGGTACGCGTTCGCCGCGCAGTTCGACAACGACGCATGGCCGGACATCATGGTGGACGAGTCTCCGCCCCTCGGCACCGGTCTCGGCCCCACACCGCCGCGAATGCTGGCGTGGCCGTGGGTCATTGCCTGGCCGCAAGCCTCTTGTTCTGTCTGAGCAAGGCCCGAGTCGATGTCAGTGACTTCGGGGCCAGCGTCGAGGGAACCGTCGCGCGCAACGACGAGGGTCGCCTCCGAATCTCGGAGCTGCGCGTGACCCTGACCCCGGCGGTGCGTGACGCGGAGCGTGAGCGGATGCAACGGTGCCTGAGTCTGTTCGAGGACTTCTGCACGGTCACGGCATCGATACGCAAGGGGATTCCCGTTCACGTCGAGGTCACGCCGACCTCGAGCGGCTGAGCACCGGCGGCAGGGAGGCGAGATGACATCATCCAACTGGCAGCCCGTCGTCATTGGCGTGGATTCGTCCCCGGCCGCGGCCGAGGCCGTGCGCGTGGGGTGGACGATCGCGCGGACGGTGAACGTCCCGTGCCACCTGGTACACGCCACGCCGGAGGCATGGACGGTCCCCACGGCGCCGCACGCCGGCACCGAGCAGCCTGAGTTGCTGAACGAGGCGGTGCGTGACGCCGCGAAATCGGCGGTACGTGACACGCTGGCGGACGCCGTGCCGGACGAGGCCCTCCAATTCCTCGAGGTCCGCACGGGTCGATCGGCGACCGTGATCCGTGACTGCGTGCGCGAATGGCAGGCGGGGCTTGCCGTGCTGGGTGGCAAACACCACTCGATGCTCGGGCGGTGGGTCAGCGGCTCGACGGCGCACACGCTCGTGCGCTCGCTCGACGTGCCGCTCTTCGTCACCGCGCATACACCCCTCCCGATCCAGCGCATCGTGGCTGCCGTGGATCTCAGTGACGCCGCGGGCCCCACCATCCAAGCCGCCGAGCGGCTGGCGCAGGTATTCGGCGCGCGCCTGCACATCGTGCACATCGTGGAACCGCTGCCGATCATCCCGGACACACCGCTGCAGTTCAACGACGACGAAGTGTACCGACGTTCGGAGGAGCATCTCGACCAGTATGTGTGGCCGCTGATCGCGTACCCCGGGACCACGACCGGACTGCGCCGCGGCGTGGCCGTCGACGCCATCACCGCCGAGGTAGCCGAACGAAATGCCGAGGTGGTCGTGCTGGGGTCGCATGGCAAGGGCTGGGTCGATCGCATCCTGATCGGGAGCGTGACCGAGCGTGTCCTCTCGGCACTGCCCTGTTCGATGTTCATCGTGCCGGTCATGGGCCCGGTCCCCCATCACAGATAGCTCGCCTTCCCCGTAGCCCCCTCGCCACAACGCAACTACTTTTTTGACATATGGTTGCGCAACCCAGCCACGCGCACTCCGATGCAGCGCGTCTTCGGCGTCTGGTCGAAGCCGGTATCCTCATCAACGCCGAGCGCTCCCTCGAGGCGGTGCTCCAGGCCGTGGTGGATGCCGCGCGCGATGTGATCGGCGCGCGCTACGCCGCGTTGGGGGTGGTGGACGTCACCGGCACCGAACTCAGCCGCTTCGTCACGAGTGGGATGAGCCAGGAGCAGGCGGACCAGATCGGGCCACCACCGGCGGGGAAAGGCATCCTCGGGCTGCTCATCGCCGATCCCCGTTTGCTTCGCCTCGCGGACCTGAAGGCGCATCCCAAGGCGCACGGCTTCCCCGCCAATCACCCACCCATGGCGTCGTTTCTCGGCGTCCCGATCCGCGGCCGCAAGGGCGTGCTCGGCAACCTCTACCTGACCGACAAGGAGGGGGCCTCGGAGTTCACGGAGGCGGACGAAGCGGTGGCCGTCCTCCTCGCGGCGTCCGCGGCCGTGGCAGTCGACAATGCGATGCTGTTCGAGGAAAGCCAGCGGCTGCTGCACGAAGTCCGGTCGGTGCAGGCGTCACGGGACCGCTTCTTCGCGATGATCAACCACGAGGTGCGGAACGCGCTCACCGCGGTCTACGGGTGGTCAGACCTGTTGCTCCGCAAGCTCGGAGACCATCCTCCCCGGGCGGCCTCGGAGGTGTTCGAGTCCGCCGAGCGCGCGCTCACGTTGTTGAATGACATGCTGGATCTGAGCCGGTTGGAGGCCGACCGGCTTCGCCCCACGGTCCGAGCGACTGACGCGCGGCACCTGGTCCAGGATGCCGTGGCGTCGCTCGAGCCGATCGCCGCGCAGCGCGCCGTGCGACTCCACACGGAAGGCCTCGGCGACGAGATCGCCTGCGAAACGGACCCGCAGCGGGTGCGCCAGATCCTGATCAATTTGCTGAGCAACGCGGTCCGGCACAGCCCGGCGGAGGGCACCGTCCGCGTGGTGCTCCGGTCGGACGATCGGAGCCTGTGGTTTGATGTCGTGGATCGGGGCCCCGGAATTGCCGCCTCCGAACAATCCCGGATCTTCGAGGCGTTTCAGCGTGCAACGAGCGACGAGCGTGGCACCGGACTCGGCCTCACACTTTCCCGGCAGTTGGCACTGCTGCTCGGAGGCGACCTGCGGGTCCTGAGTGAAGTTGGTGTAGGATCGACATTTACGTTGGAGATCCCCCGGTCGTATAGGAGGGCTTGACCCGTAAAGCTTCCTTCACCAAACCTTTAGCTCCGAATAACCGCAGCCGCCTACCTTCATGTGGGACATATGCGCATTCTCGTCGTGGAGGACGACCGCAAGGTCGCCGGTTTCATTGAGATGGGCCTCCGGGAGGAGGGCTACGCCGTCGACCTCGCACGCGATGGCGACGAAGCCATCGTGCTCGCGCACGTCAACGACTACGACGCCATCCTCCTCGACCTCATGCTTCCCAAGAAGAACGGACTGCAGGTGGCGGCCGAACTCCGCAGGGAGGGACGCACCACTCCGATCCTGATGCTGACGGCTCGCGACGCCACGGAGGACGTGGTGCGCGGGCTCGACGCCGGGGCGGACGACTACCTCACGAAGCCGTTCAAGTTCGACGAGCTCCTCGCCCGGCTGCGAGCACTCGTCCGCCGCGGCGGCGCCACGCGCGTCGAGCGGATCACGGCCGGCCCCCTCGAGCTCGACCGGCTCAAACATCAGGCCTACGTCGGGGGGAAGGCCCTCGACCTCACGCCGCGCGAGTTCCAGCTCCTCGAGCATTTCATGATGCACAAGGACGACGTGGTCCGGCGCACCGAGCTGCTCGAGAAAGTGTGGGACATGCACTTCGACCCCGAGAGCAACGTGGTGGACGTGCACGTGGGCAACCTCCGGCGCAAGCTGCGCGAGGCGGGCTACGACGGTCTCATCCGGACCGTGCGTGGAGTGGGCTTCCGCCTGAACGGATCCGGGACGCCCGCCGCGTCCTCCTGACGCCAAGCGATGCAATCGCTCCGCCGCACGTTGTCCGTGCGGTTCAGCTTCACCATGTTCAGCGCGCTCTTCGTGATCGCGCTGTGGGCGTTCCTCGGTGCCCGCCGCATTCTCCGGCTCGAGCTCGATCACGGAATTGCCGCGGCGGCGCACATCGAATCGTCGGTGCTGGCGGCCGGACACGCCCTGCCCCACCAGACCTCCCACACGGACCCGGTGACGTTCCGCCACGAGGTGAACCGCTTCGTGGTCGTGCGCGACCCCACGGGTCTGGCGCTGGAAGTGAACACGCCGTTTGCCACCGACCTCCCGTTCGACTCCGCCGCGCTCGCGGGTACGGGAAACGGGGGGGAACGCTGGTCCACGATTACCGTCCACGGCGAGCAATTCCGGTCGGTGTACCTGGACGTGGCGCACGACCTCCCCGGTGACAGTCGCGTCATTCAGGTCGCAGCGTCGCTCTCGCCCCTCGAAGCCGCCGCCCGGCAGGTGTTCCTGTTGATGCTGGGAACCGTCACCCTCGGCACGGTGGCGACGACGCTCGGGGCCGGCTGGCTGTCTCGCTCTACCATCGGGCCCGTGGCCGAGATCGCCGCTCAGGCGGAGGCGATTGCGCCTGGTGCCACGGGACAGCGGATCACGGCGCATGCACAAGTCGAAGAGTTCAACGGTCTGGTGACCGTGTTGAACAACATGCTCGAGCGCCTCGACCGCGGATTACTGGCCCAACGCCGCATCATTGCCGACGTGGGACACGACCTCCGCACCCCGATCACGGCGATGCAGGGCGAAGTCGAAGTGGCGCTCCGGCACCCCCGCAGTCCGGAGCAATACCAAACGACGCTCCGGAGCCTGCTGGAAGAGGTCAACCACCTCGGAACCATCAGCGACACGCTCCTGCTGTTGGCGCGCATCGAGGCGGGGGAGCTGGCGCCACGACCCAAGGACACCGACGTGGCCGACCTCGTGGACCGAGCGGTCCGGCGGGTGCGGCAACGGGTAACCGACCATTCCATTACCTGTGACGCCGACGGGGGTGTTGGCTCCGCTCCAATGGATGGGTCCATGATTGGGCTGGTCCTCGACCACCTGCTGGACAACGCGGTCCGGCACACGCCCCCGGACACGGCTATTCAGGTGGGGATCGCGGGGGAGCCTGACGCCGTCCGGGTAACCATCGCCGATGCAGGACCCGGGGTTCCGCCCGACGCGCTGCCGCACCTGTTCGAGCGCTTCTACCGGGGCGACAGCGCCCGGGGACGCGGCGGGGCGGGGCTCGGACTCACGGTTGCCGCCGCCATCGTGGGGGCCCACGGCGGCTCGATCACGGCGGACCAGGTGGCACCGTCCGGGCTCGCCGTGACGGTGCGTCTCCCGCGCCGGGCTCCGGGATCTGCGGCCTAACGCCACTTCCGTGGCCTGACGCCACACCCTTTACAACTCTTTCACATCTCCTTCCCGGACGGTTCACACGGCGACGGCGAGGTTTAGCTCCATCTTGGCGAGGTGGGACTGATGGCCCGGAACGTGGGAACCAAAGACGCCGTGACGCGAGGGGTGGTTGCCGTTCTCCTTACGACCCTCGGCGTGTTCGCCGCCATCCCCGGCTATCTGTCCTTTGCCGCCATTTTGGTCGGCATAGTCCTGATGGCAACGGCACTCACGCGCGAGTGCCCGGTCTACCGCATCCTCCACATCGCCACACTGCGACAGCACCACCACCGCGCGTAGGCTGTCGGCCACCCTGGGGGTCTTCGTGCGCGTTTTCCTTCCCCTCACGGCGCTCACCGTGCTTGCCGCTCTCACCATTCCGACACCGGCGCGGGCGATTCCGGCCTTCGCCCGCAAGTACGGGGTGAGTTGCAGGCTGTGTCACGATCCGGCTCCCAAGCTGACGGCGTTCGGCGAACAGTTTGCCGGCAACGGGTTCCGCTTCGCCTCCGGCGAGCCACCGCGCGACACCTTGGACGTCGGTGATCCGCTGCTGGATCTCATGAAGAGCCTGCCGCTTGCCCTCCGGGTGGACGCCTACATCCGTGGGTACACCGAAGGAACCGGCGCAGACTTCCAGACACCCTACGGATTCAAACTCCTGTCGGGCGGGGCCATCGGCCCAAAGCTGTCGTACTACGTCTACTTCTTCCTGTTGGAGCGGGGCGAGGTCGGCGGCGTGGAGGATGCCTTCCTGTACGTCAACGACATCGGGAACATCCCACTCGATGCCGCCGTGGGACAGTTCCAGGTGTCCGACCCGATGTTCAAGCGCGAGCTGCGACTCCCGATCGACGACTACATGATCTACCGCACACGGGTCGGCGCGCAGACCGTCGACCTCACCTACGATCGTGGACTGATGGCGGCGGTCGATTTCGCCGGGTTCACCCTCACCGGCGAACTGCTCAACGGAAGCGGCAAGGAAGCCGCCGGCGCGGATCGCAAACTCGACAACAACCTCTTCAAGAACCTGTTCGGCCATCTCACGCGCGATCTCGCCCCCTTCCTGCGCGTGGGTGCGATGGGCTACTACGGCAAGACCGACGGTCTCGAGACGGCGGGCGTTGACACCCTCACGAACACCACCTGGATGGTGGGCGGCGACGGCACCATCGCGGCGGGCCCGATCGAGCTGAACGTGCAGTACATCCACCGGGAAGATGATGCGCCGACGTTCACCACCGGCGAAGTGGCGGCCAAGACCGACGGAGGATTCGCCGAGTTGGTGTTCCGACCC
>Ga0224500_10002104_pt1 | contig 11009 bp, 8 predicted proteins | sample SF_Oct11_sed_USG_FD_168126 | JGI IMG/M metagenome (GOLD analysis project Ga0224500, IMG submission 168126) | Sediment microbial communities from San Francisco Bay, California, United States - SF_Oct11_sed_USGS_4_1 | ecosystem: Environmental > Aquatic > Marine > Sediment | place: USA: California... | reverse complement strand
GTACAGGGCTCGGCAGGCTCAGTATCGCGTGGCGGATGTCGGTGCGCTTGAACGGTACGTGAGCGATCATCACGCTCGTGCTGCCGACTGAGATCGCGGCGTGATCGCCTGTGAACACCGCAGTGCCCATGCCGCCCGACTGGGTATCGTTGAGACCGGTCACGACCTTGGTCTGCGGCGACAGTCCAAGCTCGTCGGCTACCGCGGGCAGCAGGGTGCCGACCACCGCGTCGAGCGGCACGAGATCGGGCAGCTTGTCGCGATCGACCAGCGATTGGCGGACCAGGCCCGCGTGGTAATCCCGGGCGTCGAGCCGGCGATTATCCGTGGCCAGGTACATGAAGGCGGTGCACTGGTTGGCCGTTGCCCGGCCCGTGAGCCGGAGGGTCAGGTAGTCCATCGGCTCGAGGAACTTGTCGGTTCGCTCATAGATCTCAGGCCGCTCGAACTTGAAGTGGCGCAGGTGCGTCAGCGAGATGCCGCCTGCTACCGGTGGCAGGCCGTGCAGGCGCAGCCAGTTGATCAGCTGCGGCGGCGTGTCGGCGCGTCGCGGAAAGCCGTGCTTTCCGCGCAGTCTCGCGGTGGCGCCGCGCTTGTCGAGCCAGAGCACCATGTTGGCCGTGGGCCGGCCCTGCCGGTCGACCGGCACTACCGACGAGTACTGGCTGCTGCAGATGACCGCTGCCACGTACCCCGGGGATACCCGACTGGCGCGCAGCGCCTCGCGGCAGGCGCCCATGGTGGCACTCCAGATGGCCTCCGGGTCCTGCTCGACGGCCCCACCCGCCAGATGCAGGGTCTCGACGGCTGCCCGGCCGACGGCCAGCAGTTCACCTTGCAGCGAGACGACCGCGACCTTGGGCCCGCTGGTCCCGAGATCGATGGCCAGTACACATGGAGAGGTGCCGGTCATCGAGACGCCTGGGGACCCTCCGCGCCCGTTTTGCCGTTCCGGGTCAGGGCGTGTACCAGATCGGGGAGCCGTAGACCCGTTCCTGGATCGTCGCGGGACGGCCGGTGTCCTCCCACGGCTTGCCGAGCGCGATCGAGTCGAGCAGCGAATAGCGCGGCGTGGGTATCTCGAGCACGCGCGCATAGTAGAACGCGCGCTGCTTCGCGTCGAAGTCCGGGTCGCGCCAGACCGCTGCGAGTTCAGTGGCGCCGATGTCGTTCGAGTACTTCCCGGTCGCCACATCAACCGTATTGCCGATCGGTGTAAGGCAGCGGCCATCCGGACCAATTGTTCTTCCGCCCGACACCGCGACGTCGTAGATGCGCTCGTGGGTCGCGCCATCCGGCTCGAGCCAGCCTTTCACAATCTGCACCCGATCGAGGTTTGCGCCGAGCGGATCCTTCATGGCCGCCACGAGGAACGCCGGCGCCCGGCCCGCGGCGTCGGTGGCCAGGTCGCCGCCCATCGGGACGCCCTTGCGATAACCCAGCGCCGCCCGGTCGGCCGCCTGCAGATCCTTCCGGTCGAACCCGAAGCCGCCGAAGAAGCGCAGCGTGATGCGCGGCCCGGTGGACGCGTAGACTTCCCTGCGCTGGAAAGCGTCGAAGATTCCCTGCCGCGTGTTCTCGCTGGCCCAGGCCGCGACGAACCCCGCCGCACCCATGTCCCAGCCCTTCGCGGCGCCGAGTCCACTCGGGCCACCGCGTGTACCCGGGAATGCGTCGTGATAACTCTTGCCGGCAAAACCGGTTTCTTCCACCGCCGACATGCCGGTGTGGGAGTCCGAGCTACCGATCAGGCCAAACTTGTACGGGTTGACGCCGAGCCCGGCATCGAGTGCGAGTCCGCGCCGGAGACCCGATCGGGCGTAGTCCGCATCGGTGGGCTCCGGGGTCTTCCGCTCAACCGTCATGACGAAGTTGTAGGTTTCGTAATCGGCGAACTCGTCGGTTGGCGAAAGCGACGGGTGGGTCTCGGAATCGCCCTTGATCTGCGTCACCTCGAGCACCGGCTCCCACTTCATGCGGGTGCGCGCATAGTCGGCGTCCACCGGCTGACCGTTGGTGCGCGCCAGCGGGAACATCCGTCCGTCGCTCAAGTTCGCATTGTGCGGAATCGCCAGGAAGTCAGCACCCGTGCGGCCGCTCACCTCCGCCAGCCAGCGCCACAGGTCCTCCGGATCCTGACTCTCGAGCGCGCTGAAAGGCAGGAACTGCCGCGCCACCTCGCCACCCTGCGGCGTGAACACGACGCGATGGATGTTTGCACCGCCCGGCTGCGAGCTCCACTCCCAGCCGATCAGCGCCGTAAATACACCCGGCTGGTTGTACCGCTCGGCCGCGTCGATGATCTCGTTCCACGTGCTGCGCCGTTTCTCGCCGCCGTGCAGATCCACATAGGCCTGCTTCGGCGAGAGACCGTGCGAGTTCGGCACGCCACTGCCGACCGACGCCAGCAGGTCGTAGACCACCTGCAGTTCTGTCCCGCTCTTCGATCCGCCGAGCGTCAGCAGGAGTTTCCCGGCTTCGGTATCGACGAACGTCGGATCACCTGCGAACAGCTTGGGCATGGTGCCCAGCAGCTCCGCGTGGTCTGCGACGATCAGGAAATCTAGCGAACGCGAGAGCTGCCAGCGCGTCTGCGTCGCCGGGCTGACCACCGGCAGGCCGCGCGCGAAGCGGTAGGCTGTGTCCGGCGTGGCAGCGAACGTGCCGAACAGGTACACGTCAAACGAGTAGCTCGTGTGCAGGTGGGTATCGCCCCAGTAGAGGCGGGTTTCCTGCGCCTGCACCGGCCGCACGCTGGCTAACACACACAGCAGACCGGCCGTCCAGATCGTCCGCATCATCGTTTGACCCTCCGCTTCTGTCGCGCCGCAGCGCGTCGATCAGCGCGCGTACTTCGGCACCGGCGCCGCGATGTAGGTCATCTTGTCGCAGCCCTGGTCCTTGATGCCCTGGTCGACCCAGGCCTTGATCATGCCAGCGTCCATCAACCCGAGGAACGTACCGTTCGCATCGAAGTTGACGTTCGAGCCGGTGACGACCATGAAGGTATCCGTGTCCTCGGTATTGCTCGCCGGGGTATTGAACTGGTGGATCGAGCCGCCCGGCTCGTAAAGATAGTCGCCCGCCTTCTGGACCTGATCGGGATACTCCGTGTAGTACCAGGCGCCAGACATCGTGTAGATGTGCACGGTGCCGGTATGGAAGTGCAGCGGCAGCGTGACCCCCGGCGCGAACTTGACGCGCAGCACCCAGACGCCGTTGTGCGGGTCGAGGAACAGCGGATGGGCCTTGATGCCGGGATGCAGCAGGCCTTCCAGGAACTTGCTCGCGTTCGTGTCAACGGTGAGCAGCTTGTCCTGGCGGGTAACGACTTCGGGCAATGACATGTTATTGCTCCAGGGTGTCAGGGGCGCACCAGATAGGCGAGGTGTATGCGCGCTCCTGGACAGTCGCGGGCACGTCCTCTGGCAATGCGGCCCCGAAGAATTACGAGTCGCAGGTTGTCCAGTGCCGCATCGGGATCTCGAGCACCTGCACATAATAGATTACGCGCTGCCACGGATCTGATGACGGATCCTTCAGGCGTCGAGATGCGGGGCTCAGATGGGGTTCGTGTACGTCGCCACCCGACCGTTCACGGTGTTGGCCACCTGCACCCTGCCGAGGTTTGCACTGTCCGGTGCGTGCATGGCCTGGATGAGGAGCGCCGGCTCGGGCAGCAGACTCAGCCTAGCGCCCGCATCGGCCGGCGCGGCGCGGCTGGTTGTTATCGGTTCTCGCGCAGGCGGCGTGGCTGCTCGATTCGCTTGAGCCACACCTCCCACGGATCCCAGGCGGTCGCATTCGGGGCGAATGGAGCTTCAGCGCCGGCACTCCGCTCCATAGCCACACTCCCGTCGTCGGGTGCGTGCCTGCGACCCAGCCATGTCTCCTGCGGTTTCCCCTGGTTCATTCTCCAATTTCCTTCGTCGTCGACCGACTCGTCCACTCCCGCACGACCAGATCGCCTCGCGTCCGGTACCCCAGCACCTGGAAAAACCCGGCGTCTGAGCCTGTTCGTCGTCCGTTGATTCTGGATTCGTGGATCGATGACCGGCGCGCATCGATCCTCTGACCTAATCCACCGTGCTCCAGGTGCTGTCGGGGTCGAACAACTCGATCGTCGTCACGACGGTCGCGGTGTCGTCGCCGAGATCCTTCTCGTACACGGCGCCTTCCTGGTTGACCAGGAACGTCTTGACGCCGCTGACGCCGTAATCGGCCGGCCAGGCGATCAGTGCGAAACCATTGACCAGCCGGCCATCCTCGAAGTATTCCTTCGCTCCACCAGGCGCATTCGGCCCCTGGGCATAGAGCATCCGGTAGTAATAGCCGTGATAGGGCGTCGGCTCGCCGCTGGCGGCACGGCGATAGCCCTCGCCCGCGGCGGCGGCCACGAACGGACCCGCCGGGCTCGACGGCTCGTCGTCCTCCGTGGGCCAGTAGAGCCCGTTCTGCCGACCTTCGTCGCTGATCAGGTACGCAGCGAAGTATCCGGGCGGATTGCCATCGCGGCCCTCGGACGCGTACTCGTTCTGCGCCTCCACGAAACCGCGACACACCTTGATGGCGCCAAGCTCGTTGTTGCCGACCCGGCGATAGATGATCTCGTCCTCGCCCGCGGCACCGTCGAGGTACCAGCGGCCATCGCGCTTGACGACAGGCACCGGCATTGGCCAGTCGTTCTCGCCAACCTCAAGCTCCATCCGCTCCGCGCCATCGGCCGTGAGTTCGTGTCTGGCGCGGTAGGACTCGACGAACGTAGCTCGATCATTGGCATCGGCGACATCGTCCCCGGACGAGATCAGTTCGTCGCTGCCAGGCCCGAAGAGCAGCCTGAGCTCCGCGGTGTCCCCGGCCTCGAGGGCGGCCACCATCGCGTCGACCGCCTCCTGCGCCGTGGCAAAGGAACGATGATCGGCGGGCGCAGCCTGCTGCTTCGGTGCGCAGCCCGCGATGACAGCCGCAGCCATCAACGCGATGGCGACACGGACGGCGGCGTTGGTATTCATATTGGTCCTCATGGATCTCTCCTAGCGCTTCTTCTTCGCCGCGCCCGCCTTGCTCTTGGCGCCCTGCGGCAGGCTCTGCTTGCCGCGCTGGCTCGCGGCACGGTCCGCCGATCCACGCGCGCTGCCGGACGCCGCGGTGGCGCGGCCGGCAGACGCTCCCTGCTTTGCCGTCGGCATCGAAGCCGGCTTCGACACGCCCTTCGATTTCGCGGCCGTGGCGACGTCGGGTCGATTCGTGGCCGCCGATTTCGCCTTCGAAGCAGCTTCGGGACGGCTCGCCGCCGCCGATTTCGCCTTCGAGGCCGCCTCAGGTCGGCTCGCAGCCGCCGTCTTTGCCTTCGAGGCGGCTTCGGGCCGGCTTGCCGCCGCCGATTTCGCCTTCGGCGCCCCCGCGTAGCCGCGGTCCGCAGCCGCCGCCGGCGCCTTGGCCCGCGCGGCCTCGGCATTCGCCGCGGCCTTGCCAGCCGTCGCCTTCGAGGCCGGCGGCAAGTTGGCCTTCGCGCGCGCGTCGGCGCTGGCGCCGGCATACCCGCCCTGGCCCTTCCAGTCCTGCTTGCCCGCCCCACTCGCGGCCTGGGAGGCGCGCTGCCTCGGCGCCTTCGCCTCCTGGTTCAGCTTTGCCAGCTCCGGCCGGTTCGGCTTCGCCTTGGTGATCGGGCTCTGCACCGAACTCGAACGCTGCTTGCCCGTCGGCCGGTCGTCGAAGTTGTTCCAGTAGTTGCTGTTCTTGTCCCTGTTGACCACCACCACGTTGTTGTTGCTGAGCACGTTGTTGTAGCTCGGCGGACGGTTGTAGTTGTAGCCCGGGCGGTAGCCGCCGCCATAGTTCGGCCTGTAGTAATAGGGCGGCGGCGGTGGCATGTAGCCGCCGTAGTAGTTCGGGTAGTAGTAGCCACCCTTCTTGTAGTAGTCGTCATCGTCATCGAAGATCTCGTTGACGAGCATGCCGGCGCCAAATGCCAGCAGGCCGGTCGTGACCAAGGTGCCGGTGCTGTGGCCCTTGTCCTTTTCTTCCACGGCCGTCGGCGTCGTCATCGGCGCCGGCGCTGTCGCGACGGCAGGAGCCGGCGCGTAGACGGCCACCGGGTCGTACGTCGGGACGTACACGACCTCAGGGCTCGGCGGCGTGATGACGACCGCTTGCTGGCCGCCCTCCGACTGCGTCTCGACGTTCATCTGCTCGGAATCCTGCAGATTGCCCGCGTCCATCGCCTGCACGCGCAGCCGCTGGACGGCGTCCAGCACACCGGCCTGGTCGTTGGTAAACGCCTGGCCGAGTTCGGCCGTCCAGCCCATCTCGAGGCACATCTGGTCGACGATCGCACGAAACTGCATCAGGCCGCGCATGGGGGGCGTGAAGCCCGCGGCCTCCGCCGCCTGGTCGAGCGCCTTGCCCTCGACCTCCGGATTGGCGATCAGCCAGTTGCCGGCGTCGAGCACCTCCTGCGGATTGGTGGACGCCATCAGGACCTGGGACAGCACCGGATCCGGATACAGGGCGACCGGGGCGAGCAGCGCCTCCAGGGCCTCCGGGCTCCAGGACTGGTCGGTGGCGGCCAACGGTGCGGCCGCAGGGGCCGCATCGGCAGCGGGCGCAGCGCCTGCCGCTGCCTGCTCAGCCGTCGGGGCCGGTCCGGCCTGCGGTGGCGCGGGCTCTTTCGATCCGCAACCGGCCAGCGCAATGGCGGCGCTCACTGCCGCCGCAAGAAGCCATCCCTGCGACGCAATTCGTGCAGTTCCCATGCTCTCTCCCTCGTTCGCTGTGCGATTCTCGTCGGTGCCGGATATGGGCGTTTCTTAACGCTAACACTTAATATTATCGCGCCGGCCCGGCGCGACGATGCAAAAAATTGACCGCTGGCAATCAGTTTGCTTATCAGGTACGCGGAGGTCGGGTCCCGGACGCGACGGCTACTCGCTTGCCGCCTCTGTCGAGCGGATGACGGAAGGCCGGACCGTCGCAGGTCGCGTCATGGTGCCGCTCAGAACGCGAGGACGCGCTCGACCAGCCAGAACGCCGCCACCGAACCGATGACGTAGGCGACCGGCGTCCGGATCAGGGTCTCTGTGTGCCATGGACCGCGCCGGCTGCGACTGCCCCGGGCAATGATCCGCGTGATGAGCGACAGCACGACCACGACGGCGGCAATGAACAGGAGCTGACCCGCCTCGACGCCGACGTTGAAGAAGAGCAGTGCCAGCGGAATGTCCTGCTCGGGAAGACCGACTTCCTTCAGGGCGCCGGCGAACCCGAAGCCGTGCAGCAGGCCGAACACGAAAGCGACGATCCACGGGGCCCGCGCCGCGAGGCCCGCATGGCCCCTGGCGCCGTGGATGATCTCCGCAGCGACGAACATGACGCTGAGCGCGATCGTGGCCTCGATCGGTGCCTGCGCGACATGAACCAGCCCGAGCGTCGCCGCGGCGAGCGTAATGCTGTGCGCAACCGTGAAGGCCGTGACCGTGACGACGAGCCGGCGCCAGTTCCCGACCAGGAACAGCAATCCGAGCACGAAGAGCAGGTGGTCGACTCCGAGCAGAATGTGCTCGACACCCAGGACGAAATACGTCTTCGCGACCTGCAGGGCACTCGGCGCCGCCGTGACCTCGAACGACGCCTGCTCCGGCGTGAGGCGCACTGTCTGGGTCGTGCCGTCGAGGCGCTCGACGCGTGCCAGCACGTCCGTGCGCGTCGCGCTCAATCCGTCGATCGACACCGTCTTGCCGACGAGTCCGCCCGGACAGGTTGCCTGCCATTTTTCCACGAAGGCGGCGTCGATGAACGAGCCGTGCGACGGCGCCCCGCTGCAGGCCCCGGGCAGGCGGACGTACAGGCTGAGCCGGTACTCGCCCCGCGCCGGAACCTTCCACAGCACGTCGTAGCTGTCCTGGCTCGTCTCGCGAATCTCAAGGTATCCCGGACGCACCTCGTGCGCCTGGACACCGCCGGCCACGCCGCAGAGCGCCGGCAGGAGGAGCCACGCGAGGCGACGGTTCATGGCTGCGTTCCGTCGCCACCGGGCTCGCTCAACAGTCCCGCGTAGGCACCCTCGACGCGTACGTCGTATTTCGCCCGCAGTTGCGCGAGGAACGCGGCGTTCGCTTCCTGTCGTTGCTCGGACTGCCATTCCCGCAGCACGATCGGCCTGATCTCCGCCAGCGTCGGCAGGCTGCCAGCCCCCCGCTCGTCGACCCGCACGAGATGCAGCCCGAAGCCTGACTGGAACGGACCCGACCACTGGCCCACCGGGGCCTCGTCGACCTGGTTCGCAAACTCGGTGCCGAACGTATTGGCGATCTCCTGCGGACTGGCGGACTCCATGGCCGGCGGCAGCAACGTTGGATCGCCGAGCTCCCGTGGATACGCCGGGCCCCGGCCTGCCACGAGTTCCGCGAGGATGCGCTCGGCGTCCTGCCGCACCGCCTCGCCGCGGCGCTCGCTGCTCAGGAATACCTGCTGGAACGTGAGCCGTTGCGGCTCGACGAATTTCTCCGCATACCGTTCGAGGTAAGTCTGCAGCTGCGCGTCGCTCGGTTCGATGGCGGCGGCCACGCCCTCCGAGACGAACTCCATCTTCTGGCGCAGCCGACGCCGAATGACCGTGTCGTCGCGATCGAGCCCCATGGCGATCGCCTCGCGGTAATAGACCTCCTCGGCGATGTAGTCGTCGACCAGGCCACCCAGTTCCTGGGGCGTTGGCGGCCGCATCCAGGTCCGCGCAAAGTTCTCGGCGAGCGCCTCGACGCGCGTCTCGGAGATGACGATCTCCCGCGGCGCTCCGGTGTCGCCCCCGTTCAGGACGCGAAACAGGACAAAGAGCACGGCACCTGCAAGCAGGAAGTGCAGCAGCGGCTCACGCCACCAGCGCATGCGCCTGGATTCGGGCGAACGAGGGCCGCCGGCGGTCTGGGTATCGATGTCGGGCTCCATGCACAAAGCGTCCGCGCGGCGGGAAACCGAAGGTCTCGACGTCGAACCGGGCGTGGACTGGGGTCGGCACACTGTACGGCGTCAGGCAACCAAACTGGAACAATGATTTCCGACACCGCGTGATAAGTCCATTGATCACCGCGAGCGATTCATACGAGACCTCAGCGTAGCCGAGGAACCGCACCGGCTGCTTCCAGCGCCTGTACGTATTCGATCGCGCGCGCCTCCGCGAAGTAGTCGATCGTGAACCCGAGCGCGGCGAGCAGCAGCAGTCCGACCGCCAGCCCGTGGAAAGACGGCTTGCCGACGACGAACACGAACGCCAGTGCCAGGAGGACGGCGACCGCATATCCAAGGCGATACAGGCTGAAGCTCGTGACGACCTGGCGGATGCGCGGTGCTTCCTGGGCGGCAAAGCGGCCAGGGTCGGTCCGGTGCAGCTGGATGAGCTGCTGCAGCTGTTTGTCGGTGCGAGAGTAGACCGAGCCGCCGACCACCAGCCCGAGTGCGGCGACGAGGAGCAAGGTCGCGGCCAGGCCGCGCGCGAAGGGCTGCCGGATCCAGACCCACAGCCACACCGCCCCGATCAGGCAGATGACGCCGGCCAGGAGGATCAGCGCGGCCTCTGACTTCTCGCCGCTGAAGTAGGTCCGGAGGATCGATTCCACGTTCATTCTGCTTCCTCGCCAACGTCTCGGATTCGCACTCCCGCAGAGCGCTCCTGCACGGCCAGGCACTGGCGGCGACAGGCTTTCAGGGGATCGCGTGCGGTGCAACCCGGTCACGCCAGGGCATCGCCTGCTCGAGCTGCGCCGCAAGACTGAACAAGGTCGACTCGTCACCGGTCCTGGCCGTGAAGAGCATGCCCATCGGCAGCCCGTCCGCCGTCCAGTGCAGGGGCAGGGACATCGACGGCTGGCCCGTCACGTTGGCGACCATCGTGTACGGCGACGCCTCGAACACCGGCTCGAAGGCTTCGACGACCTTGTCCCGCTGGCTCAGCAGCGCCCCGGCTGGCAAGGCGGTGAGCAGTTTCAGCCCCTGTCGCTGCATCGGGCTCAGCTTGTAGGCGCCGATCGGCATCGGCGGCACGCCCACGGCCGGCGTGAGCAGCACGTCGAACGCCGATGCCCACGCGAGCCACTGGCGCGAGAAGGTCTGCATGGTCCACAGCGCCTCGGCGACCTCGGCCGCCGACTGGGCTTCGCCCATTTTCGCGAGGATCCAGGTTGCGAGTTCCACGTCGTCGCTCGTCGCCGCACGTCCGAGAAGGGTCGAGGCCATGCGCAGGGTCGCGGCGACATCGGCGGAAATGAGCGCTGCGTAGCTGCCGACGAAGGATTCCGGCGGCAGTGGCAGGCGGACCTCGACCACCTCGTGCCCGAGCCGGTCCAGGCAGGCCGTGGTCGCCTCGAGCGCCTTGCGATTCTCGGGGTGCAGCGTCTTGCCGAGGCCCGGGTCGAAGCTGAACGCGACGCGCATGCGGCCGGGTTCCCGGTGCATCTCCTCGAGAAACGGTCGCCCGGGGGCCGGAAGCTTCATCAGTTGCTGCGGGTAGTCGCCCGCCGTTGCGTCGAGCAGTGCGGCGCTGTCGCGCACCGTCCGCGTGACCACGTGCTCGCCGATGAAACCCCACCATACGTCCGGCGCCTGGGGTCCGGTCGGATTGCGACCCCGGCTCGGCTTCAAACCGACCAGCCCGCAGTTCGAGGCCGGCGTCCGGATCGAGCCGCCACCATCGTTGGCATTCGCGGCCGGCACGATGCGTGCCGCGACGGCGGCCGCGGAACCGCCGCTCGAGCCGCTCGGCGTACGGTCGAGATTCCAGGGATTGCGGGTGGGTCCGAACAACTCGGGCTCGGTGACGTTGGTGACGCCGAGTTCGGGCGTGTTGGTCTTGCCAAAGATCACCAGCCCCGCTTTGCGGTAGCGTCGCGTGAGTTCCTCGTCTTCCGGCGGAACGAAGTCTTTGAAGAGCCGCGAGCCGCAGCGCATCGGCTCGCCCGCGCAGGCTGTCATGAGGTCCTTGACCAGGAAAGGCACGCCGCTGAACGGTCCGGCCGGCA
>Ga0224500_10002103_pt1 | contig 11009 bp, 12 predicted proteins | sample SF_Oct11_sed_USG_FD_168126 | JGI IMG/M metagenome (GOLD analysis project Ga0224500, IMG submission 168126) | Sediment microbial communities from San Francisco Bay, California, United States - SF_Oct11_sed_USGS_4_1 | ecosystem: Environmental > Aquatic > Marine > Sediment | place: USA: California... | reverse complement strand
TAGAATTTGTGGTTCTACCCGTTGCCCTCACCCGTGACTGTTTTCGTATGGAAATCAACCCGATACGCCGCCAGATCGAGGAACTCAAGCAGCGCACCGATGCGCTCAGGGGGTACCTTTGACTATGCCGGCAAAGCCGAGCGGCTCACGGAAGTCCTGAGGGAACTCGAAGACCCGGCCGTGTGGCAGCAGCCCGAGCGGGCCCAGGAACTCGGCCGCGAACGCGGCAAGCTCGATGGCGTGGTTGCCACGCTCGACAAGATGACCGGCGGCCTCGACGAGGCGGCCGAACTGCTCGACATGGCCGAAGCCGACGCGGACGAGGGCATGGTCCACTCGGTCGAACAGGACCTCCGTGGCATCGACGCGCAGCTCGCAAAGCTCGAGTTCAAGCGCATGTTCCCGGGCGAGATGGACTCGCACAACGCGTTCCTGGACATCCAGGCGGGCGCCGGCGGCACCGAGGCCCAGGATTGGGCCAACATGCTGATGCGCATGTACCTGCGCTGGGGCGACAAGAACGGCTTCAGGACCGAGATCGTCGATGCCAACGGTGGTGAAGTCGCAGGCATCAAGAGTGCGACGATCAAGTTCGAAGGCGAGTACGCCTACGGCTGGCTGCGCACCGAGACTGGCGTGCACCGCCTCGTGCGCAAGAGCCCGTTCGATTCCAACGCGCGGCGCCACACCTCGTTCGCGTCGGTGTTCGTCTCGCCCGAGGTCGACGACGACATCGCCATCGACATCAATCCGGCCGACCTCGAGACCGACGTCTACCGTTCGAGCGGCGCGGGCGGCCAGCACGTGAACAAGACCGAATCTGCGGTGCGCATCCGGCACATGCCATCGGGCATCGTCGTGGCGTGCCAGAGCGAGCGCAGCCAGCACAAGAACCGTTCCACGGCAATGAAAATGCTGAAGGCCAAGCTGTACGAACTCGAGGTCAACAAGCGCAATGCCGCGGCGAAGGTGCTCGAGGACTCGAAGTCGGACGTGAGCTGGGGCAACCAGATCCGTTCGTACGTGCTCGACCAGTCGCGCATCAAGGATCTCCGCACCGGCGTGGAAATCGGCAACACTACGGCAGTGCTCGACGGCGACTTGAATCCGTTCCTCGAGGAAAGCCTGAAGCAGGGACTATGAGCGACGAACAACCGAAGTCTCCAGCCGCCGCCGAGCCGACGGACGAGAACCACCTCATCGCCGAGCGCAAGGCGAAGCTCGAGCGCCTGCGCGGGAAGGGCCCGGCCTTTCCGAACGACTTCCGGCGCGACGCCACGGCCGACGAGTTGCACACCGGCTATGGCGAGCGCACCACCGAGTGGCTCGACGCGCATCCGACGCGCGTGACCGTGGCCGGCCGCATGATGGCGAAGCGCATCATGGGCAAGGCGTCATTCGCGAAGATTGCCGATCGCAGCGGTTCGATCCAGTTGTTCCTGCAGCAGGCCGCGCTGGGGGAGACCTACGACGAGTTCAAGGGCTGGGACGTCGGCGACATCGTCGGCGCCGCAGGCACGCTGTTCAAGACGCGCACCGGCGAGCTCTCGGTCAAGGTCGAGACGCTGCGCCTGCTGGTCAAGTCGTTGCGGCCGTTGCCGGACAAGTGGCACGGCCTGGCCGACGTCGAGAGCCGCTACCGTCAGCGCTACGTCGACCTGATCGTCAGCGACGAGAGCCGCGAGGTGTTCCGCAAGCGCACGCGCATCGTGCAGTACCTGCGCCAGTTCCTCGACGCGCTCGACTTCATGGAAGTCGAGACGCCGATGCTGCAGGTGATCCCGGGCGGAGCGGTCGCAAAGCCGTTCATCACGCACCACAACGCGCTCGACGTCGACATGTACCTGCGCATCGCGCCCGAGCTGTACCTGAAGCGGCTGGTCGTGGGTGGCTTCGAACGCGTGTACGAGATCAACCGCAACTTCCGCAATGAAGGGTTGTCGACGCGCCACAACCCCGAGTTCACGATGCTCGAGCTGTACCAGGCTTACGCCGACTACCGCGACCTGATGGACATGGTCGAGCGGATGTTCCAGGGCATCGCGGACATGGTCTGCGGCACCCGCAAGGTCGAGTACCAGGGCGAGACGTTTGATTTCGGCTCGGCATTCCGCCGGGTTACGGTCGAGGACCTCGTCGTGCATTTCACCCCGGGCATCGACCGCACGCGCCTGCGCGACGTCGAGTACCTGCGCGGCGAGTGCGCGAAGCTCCATGTCGCGGTCAAACCGGACGACGGCGCCGGCAAGCTGCAGATCGAGATCTTCGAGAAGATGGCCGAGCATCGATTGACGCAGCCGACGTTCGTCTACGCGTACCCGGCCGAAGTGTCACCGCTCGCGCGCCGCAACGACTCCGATCCGTTCCTTACGGACCGCTTTGAATTCTTCGTCGGCGGCCGCGAAATCGCGAACGGGTTCTCGGAACTCAACGACGCGGAAGACCAGGCCACACGCTTCCGCGAGCAGGTGTCGCGCAAGACCAGCGGTGACGAAGAAGCCATGTTCTATGACGCCGACTACGTGCGTGCGCTGGAGTACGGCTTGCCGCCGACGGCCGGTCTCGGCATCGGCGTCGATCGCACGGTCATGCTGTTCACGAACTCACCGTCGATCCGGGACGTGCTGCTCTTTCCGCACATGAAGCCGGAGTGAGGGAAGGGCAGGAAGGGGAGGAAGGGCAGGAAGGCCAGGAAGGCCAGGAAGGCCAGGAAGGGTGGGGAGGCGTTTGTCCGACGTACTGCTATCGAACTATTTTGGTATCCGGTTGGATATGCGCTAGAAATCGGACATTCACCAAGGGCAAGAAGCGGCCTATTCTGTTGAAAAACTCGGTTTTCCGCTGCGAGCACTTTTTCGTATACCGGGGATCGGGACCGATAATTGCGAGCAGGTTTTCGCGGAGGCAAACCGAGAGGGCTTACGCAAGGCGATTGCCGTTGGGCGGTAGGCCCTCGGCACTTCGCGAGCAGGTCGCGCCATATCGTCCGAGATTTTTCGCCCCTGCGTGGAAACGGAGTTTTTCAACAGAATAGGTCGTGAGCCGCCGGTCGCGTAGCGGTAAGATCGGCCAGGAGCAGACGCTCGCCTTGTGCGCCGCATAGCCGTATAACAGCGCGATCCAGAGGTTGTAGGACCGCACAAAGAGGGCAGCGCCGTGCTCACAGGTTCTTGCCACTGCGGTGCAGTTCAGATCCACGTTGCTAGAAAGCCGCGGCGGCTTACGAGCTGCAACTGCTCAATCTGTCGCCGCCAGGCCGGGCTTTGGGGTTACTACGATCCAAGCCAGGTGAAGATCGCGGCTCGCAACGAAGCCGTCGACCGCTATGTATGGGGTGATAGGTGTCTTGCGTTGTGTAGATGCGCAACGTGTGGATGCGTAACTCACTGGCTACCCATAGCGCCGGGCGGGAAGCGGATGGGGATAAACTTTCGCAACTTCGATCCGTCAGTCATTGAGACGATCCGAATTCGTCGATTTGATGGCGCCGAAACCTGGAAATTCTTGGACTGAGCGGCGCCCCGTAGTGCCGCCAACGCGTTGGCGGCTTAAACGTTAGCGAACGGCTGCTTAATACACGCTATTAAGAGGAGAGCCGAGATGACCACACCACCTGTAATGCACACGAGCAACCTGTTATTAGTCCGGCGTTTGATCATCTTTGCTCTCGCCGGACTGCTGATCTTCTACCACAGCCTCACGCTTTACGACATGTATGTAGGCACCAGAGACATCGGGCATACGCTCTTCGATAATGTGCAGTCGGTCTTTCGTGTGCTTATCACCGTGAGCTTACTGCTCGTTGTCTTTGGCGTGCGCTGGGCATTGTGGGGCATGTGGTTCAGTATCAGCGGGCTGGTGGCAACGCATTATTGGGCGCATTTTGGGCATTTGCCCGTCGATTTCACCGAAGGTAGGCACCCGCTCTCCTATCTAAAGGGTTTCATTTTCCCGACAATCATTACCTTGGCGTTCCACTCTTCAAGCAGGAACGGCGACTCAAATGAAGACGCATAACATGTCATTCAAGCCGACGCCGCTTCGCGGCGTGGGTTAATTCAGGCGTTGAACGTCCGCTTTGTAGCGCGCCGAACTTCCGCTTCGGGTCGATTTTCCCGTTTGGTTGTCCGCTTTCGGCGTGAAGCGCCATCGGCACGAGCATCACCGCTGCGATTAAATGGCAGAGCCTAATCGGAGGCGGATCGCAGGCGCGTGAACTTCGGTTCCTGGCCTTCCTAACCTTCCTCGCCTTCCTGCCTTTCCTGCCCTACAGGCTGTACGGCAGCGAGCGCGGTTCGGCGCTGCGCCCATCCTCCAGCTGGAGCGCCTTTCCTGCCGCATCCAGGTTCGTGACCGCCAGCAGCTCGATGCCGTCGTCCGTCCCAGCCGTCAGCAACACGTCCGCCGCCTTCGCGCCCTCGAGTGACAGAGTGGCCATCGGCGCGGGCGCTGTCGGGCCGGCCGCCAGGTGAAAACGCATGGTGCGTCGCTTCACGCGTCCCAGATGATGCGTCCGTGCGACGATCTCCTGTCCGGTGTAGCAGCCCTTGTTGAAACTGACGCCATCGATCAGGTCGACGTTCAGCATCTGCGGAGTGAATTGCTCCGACGTGGCCGAGAACACGTGCGGCAGGCCCGCGGCGATGTCGGCAGCGAGCCATTCGGCCTGGGCGCGTGAGCCGGGCGGGCTCAACGAGAGTCCGCTCATCGAGCGCCACACCTCGGGTGGCGCCGCGATGACTTCGCGGCCGGGCGCGTACTGGAACGTCACGACTTCGGTCGCGCCCGCGAGCGGCACTGGCGACATCGTGAGTGCGGCCTCGTCAAACACCCGGTGAGCCCGGGCGGCAGCCTCTGCGTCACCCGTCAGGATCGCGCCGACGTTGAGGTCGGTCGCGTGCAGGATTTCCACCTTCGAACGCAGGACGAACTTGCGCAGGTGCGTGGCCAATTTGCCGAGCAGGTCGGCAGGCAGCAGCGCGTAAATCGCTGCGTCGGTCTGGCGGAAGCGCACAAGCGCGATGACACGTCCCTGGTTGGTGCAGCAGGCCGCTACCTGGGTCCGGCCGTCCGCCAGCAGGCGGACGTCGTTCGTGAACTGGCCCTGCAGGAACGTCGCAGCATCGGTGCCGCCAACGCGCAAGACGGCGAAACCCGGCAGCAGCAACGTGCGAAAGGGCGGTGTGGCGACTTCGTTCATGGTTCGACCCGGGTCCAGTTGCGGCCTGTACGGCGGGACCATAGCCCAAGCGCTCGGTGGAGAACATAGGCAACATCTGGCAACATTGCGGGTTCAATATGAAGCCTTCGCACGACGAGCAGACCGCCCACCCGATCGACCCCACGGCCACGTCGCCCAGGGCCGGGCCGCAACCCGCGGCATCTCCGCAGCCGCCGGTCCTGCCGCGCGAGATTGGCGGCCGGGACGGGCCCGAGCCCACGCGGTTCGGGGACTGGGAAAAGGCGGGGCGCTGCATCGACTTCTGACGCACCGGATTCCCGAGGAGAGGTAGCGACATGGCGCAGCCAGAGCGGCCGCTGTCCCCGTTCATGCAGTACCGTTGGCAGTACACCAACACCCTGTCGATCCTGCACCGGATCACGGGCATCCTGCTCAGCCTGTGTTTCTTCGTGCTGGTCTACTGGCTGGCCGCCGCGGCCTCCGGACCCGAACGCTACGCCACCGCGCTCGCCGCGCTGGGTTCGCCGCTCGTCGTGCCGCTGCTCCTGGGCGGCTTGTTCTCGTTCTGCTACCACCTGCTGAATGGCATCCGACACCTGTTCTGGGATGCCGGCTACGGTTTCGAGCTGCCCGTCGCGCGCAAGTCGGGCTGGGCGGCGGCGATCGGCGCGGTGGTGCTGACCGCAGTGCTGTGGATCGTGCTCGGCGCCTCGCTCGGAGGTGCCGCATGAGCCTGCGCAGCCCGCTCGGTCGTGTCCTCGGCCTCGGTTCCGCCAAGGGCGGTTCCGGTCACTGGTATTCGCAACGCGTCACGGCCGTTGCGCTCGTCATCCTCGGGTCCTGGTTCATTGCATCGCTGGTGATGCTGGGTGCGGGGGCCTCGCACGCTGCCGTGACTGGCTGGCTGCATTCGCCGTTCTCCGCAGTGATGGCGCTGCTGCTCGTTGCAGTCACCGCGTACCACGCGCAGCTGGGCCTGCAGGTCGTGTGCGAGGATTACATCAGCGACAAGGGCGCGCGCCTGGTCGTGCTGGTCGCGCTCAAGTTCGCGCTCGTCGTCGCCGCCCTGATCGGCATCCTCGCCGTGTTGCGCATAGCGTTCGGAGCCCAGGCATGACCACTGCGGATTACGCGTTCACCGATCACACGTACGACGTCGTCGTCGTCGGCGCGGGCGGCGCCGGACTGCGCGCCACCTTCGGCCTCGCCGAGCAGGGCCTCAACACGGCCTGCATCAGCAAGGTGTTCCCGACGCGCAGCCACACGGTCGCGGCGCAGGGCGGCATCAGCGCCGCGCTCGGCAACATGGGCGAGGACGACTGGCGCTTCCACTTCTACGACACCATCAAGGGCTCGGACTGGCTCGGCGACCAGGACGCGATCGAGTTCATGTGCAAGGAAGCGCCGGCGGCGATCCTCGAGCTCGAGCACTACGGCCTGCCGTTCTCGCGCACCGAGGACGGCAAGATCTACCAGCGCCCGTTCGGCGGCATGACGACGCATTACGGCAAGGGCATCGCGCAGCGCACTTGCGCCGCGGCGGACCGCACGGGCCACGCGATGCTGCACACGCTCTACCAGCAGTCGCTGAAGCACGAAGCACGCTTCTTCATCGAATACTTCGCCGTCGACCTGATCATGGAAGACGGCGCGTGCCGCGGGGTCGTGGCGCTCGACATGTCGACGGGCCAGCTGCATCGTTTCCGCGCGCACACGGTGATCCTCGCCACGGGCGGCTATGGCCGCGCGTATTTCTCGTGTACCTCGGCGCACACCTGCACGGGTGACGGCGGTGGCATGGCGCTGCGCGCCGGCCTGCCGCTGCAGGACATGGAGTTCGTGCAGTTCCACCCGACCGGCATCTACGGCGCAGGTTGCCTGATCACCGAAGGCTCGCGCGGCGAAGGCGGGTACCTCACCAATTCCGCGGGCGAGCGTTTCATGGAGCGCTACGCGCCCAACGCGAAGGACCTGGCTTCGCGCGACGTCGTGAGCCGTTCGATGACGATCGAGATTCGCGAGGGCCGCGGTGTCGGAGCGCAGAAGGACCACATCCACCTGCACCTCGAACACCTGGGCGCCGCCGTGATCCACGAGCGCCTGCCGGGCATCGCCGAGACCGCGCGTATCTTCTCGGGCGTCGACGTCACGCGCGAGCCGATCCCGGTGCTGCCGACCGTGCACTACAACATGGGCGGTATTCCCTGCAACGTGCACGGCGAAGTGGTCACGTTGCGCAACGGCAATCCGGATTCGGTCGTCCCGGGCCTCATGGCCGTGGGCGAAGCCGCCTGCGTGTCGGTACATGGCGCGAACCGCCTCGGCTCCAATTCACTGCTCGACCTGGTCGTGTTCGGTCGCGCGGCTGCGCATCATTGCGGCAGGACGGTCAAGCCCGGCACGTCGCACAAGCTGCTGCCGAAGGACGCGGGCGACCTGGCGGTCAGCCGGCTCGACCGGTTCCGCAACGCGAAGGGTACGCGCCGCACGTCGGAGATCCGTCTCGACATGCAGCGCGTGATGCAGAACCATGCGGCGGTGTTCCGTACCGGCGAGTCGCTCGACGAAGGGGTGCACAAGCTCGACGCGGTCTTCACCACGTTCTCCGACGTGCAGGTGGCTGACCGCTCGCTGATCTGGAACACAGACCTGATCGAGACGCTCGAGCTCGACAACCTGCTCGCGCAGGCGCTGGTGACGATGTCGTCGGCGGCCAACCGCCAGGAAAGCCGTGGCGCCCATGCCCGGGAAGACTTCAAGGACCGCGACGACGTGAACTGGCTCAAGCACACGCTGGCGTGGGCCGATGCCTCGGGCCGGGTCTGCATAGACTACCGTCCGGTGCACCTCAACTCGCTCACGAGCGATGTCGAAGCCATCCCGCCCAAGGCCCGAACCTACTGAGTGAATAGTGATCAGTGAGTAGTGATTAGTAAGACGGGATCGTGGTAGTCGTCATCAGTCACTGCACTCCAGTCGCTAGCCACTATTCACTAATCACTAATCACTAATCACTAATCACTAATCACTAATCACTAATCACTAATCACTAATCACTAATCACTAATCACTAATCACTTCCCAGCCATGCCCCAATTCAGACTTCCCGGGAATTCCCGGGTTCAGCCCGGCAAGAGCCACGCGGCCCCGGCGGGTGCGAAGAACGTCAAGACCTTCCGCATCTACCGCTTCGACCCGGACTCGAACCAGAAGCCGCGCGTCGACACCTACGAAGTCGACATCGACAGCTGCGGCCCGATGGTTCTCGACGCGCTGATCAAGATCAAGAACGAAGTCGACTCGACGCTCACGTTCCGCCGCTCGTGCCGCGAGGGCATCTGCGGTTCGTGCGCGATGAACATCGACGGCGTGAACACGCTGGCGTGCACCAAGGCCATCGGCGAGATCAAGGGCGACGCGAAGATCTATCCATTGCCGCACATGCCGGTGATCAAGGACCTGGTGCCCGACCTCACCAACTTCTACGCGCAGTACGCGTCGGTGAAGCCATGGTTGCAGACGCGCACGCCGGCGCCGCCCGACCGCGAGCGCCTGCAGTCGAAGGAAGACCAGGAGAAGATCGACCGCCCGTCGGCGTGCATCCTGTGCGCCTGCTGCTCGACGAGCTGCCCGTCGTACTGGTGGAACAGCGATCGCTTCCTCGGTCCGGCGGCGTTGCTCGCTGCGTACCGCTGGATCATCGACACGCGCGACGAGGCCACCGGCGAGCGCCTCGACGAACTCGAGGACCCGTTCCGTCTCTACCGCTGCCACACGATCATGAACTGCGCGCAGGCCTGCCCGAAGGACCTCAATCCCTCGAAAGCAATCGCGGAGATCAAGAAGATGATCGTCGAGCGGCAGCACTGATGCCCTCTGCCAACTCTCCGTCGACTACGGGAGAGGTCGGCTGCAGGCCGGCTGAGGACAGGTGACTGCTGCCGCCGACTTCAACCTGGCACGGTTGCGCTGGCGGTGCCGGCGCGGCATGCGGGAGATCGACGTCCTGCTCAACCGGTACCTCGACCGGGCCTGGGAGACGGCGTCACCCACTGAACGCGACGCGTTCCTGCAATTGGTCGATCTGCAGGACCCCGACCTGTTCGGGTATCTTGTGGGTCGGGCCACCCCGGCCGAGGAATCCCAGCGTGCGATCATCGCCTGCATCCATCGACTCGAGCCTTGAACTGCCGCCGGTGACCGCAGCCGACCTCGCCGCGGGCGCGATCGTGGCGCTGGCTACCGCCTTCCTGGCTTTGGCCGTGGTCCGTTCGGGCGGATCGACTGCTGCTGCCACGCTGCTCCTGCTGGCTGGCGGCTCGATCGTGGCGACCCAGGCCCGGTCGTGGGTGCGCTCCGCGCGCCGACCGGGCCGGCGGCTCGTGGCCTGCGCGGACGGCTCCCTCTGGCTGCACACGGCGGGTCTGGCCCCCTGTCGTGCGACGGTCGACGTCGGCACGCGGTTGATAGGGCCCTCGGTTTTCCTTGATCTGCTTGCGGATTCCAACCCGGCCGGCAAGCGGTACCGCGCCTGGCTGACGCCGCTGGACCTGCCGACCCATGCAATTCGCCGGTGGAGTGTCGTCCTGCCCCGTTCCGGACGCCGGACTGGCTCGTGACCGGGCAGCCATTGCGCTAGCCTAGCCATGCAAGCCATGCAGAACTTTCCCCCGTCGGACGAGTCTATGAAGTCGCGAGAACCCGGGGACGAAGATGCCGGTCTGCCTGCGGGCGCCGAGCAAAGCGACCTCGAACTCGTGCGGCGGGCCCAGCAGAACGAACGCGGCGCGTTCGACCTGCTGGTGCTCAAGTACCAACACAAGGTCATCAAGCTGGTGGCACGGCTGCTACGCGATCCGGCCGAAGCCGAGGACGTCGCCCAGGAGGCTTTCGTGAAGGCCTATCGGGCCCTCGGGTCGTTCCGGGGCGACAGCGCGTTCTACACCTGGCTCTATCGCATCGCGGTCAATACGGCCCGCAATTCGATCGCCTCGCGCCAGCGCCGACCACTGGATTACGAAGTGGAACTCTCGGAAAGCGAGCAGAACAACGTGGCGTCGCGACTCAAGCACGACGACACGCCCGAGGCGACGGTCCTCTCCGAGGAGATCCGCCAGACGGTCAACGAGGCGATCGGGCAACTGCCCGAAGACCTGCGCACCGCCATCGTGCTGCGCGAGATCGAGGGCCTCAGTTACGAAGAGATCGCGACGGCGATGGACTGTCCGGTGGGCACCGTCCGGTCGCGCATCTTCCGTGCCCGTGAAGCGATCGACCGCGCCCTGAAACCCCTGCTCGACTGAAACCGGGTGCCTAGAACGAAATGACCGACCAGATTCGTGAACAGCTTTCGGCCTTGCTCGACGGCGAACTGCCGCGGGACGAGATGGGCCTCCTCATGCGGCGCCTCGACAAGGATCCAGAACTGCGCCGTGCCTTCGGCAGCTATGCGCTGATCGGTGAAGCGCTGCGTGCCCCCGGCGGCCGGATCGCCGCGCCGTCGTTTGCAGCGCGCGTGAGTGCCGCCATCGGCGACGCCCCGGCCATCGCCGAGAAGACATCCACGGCGCGCCCGGCCGCAGCGGTGCCGCTGCAGCAGCAGGCCGCCCTGTGGAAGCGGCCGATCGTGCGTACGGCTCTGGCTGCCGGCGCAGCCGTCACCGCAGTGCTGCTGTTCCGTCCGGACGGCACGCCCGTCGCGCAGCGCGAAGTCACTCCAGCCAATTCCTTCGCCATGTCCGCGAGTCCGACGCCGGCGCAGACCCAGCGCCTCGCGGGCTACCTGGTCGCCCACAGCCAGTTCTCGACGCCGATGGTCCGTCGCAAC
>Ga0224500_10002099_pt1 | contig 11013 bp, 10 predicted proteins | sample SF_Oct11_sed_USG_FD_168126 | JGI IMG/M metagenome (GOLD analysis project Ga0224500, IMG submission 168126) | Sediment microbial communities from San Francisco Bay, California, United States - SF_Oct11_sed_USGS_4_1 | ecosystem: Environmental > Aquatic > Marine > Sediment | place: USA: California... | reverse complement strand
CAATTTCTTTGGCGAAATAATTGAATGGGCCGGTTTTGCGTTGATGTGCTGGAATTTACCGGCGGTTTCATTTCTGGTTTGGACCTGCGCAAATCTTATTCCGCGGGCTTTGTCGCATCACAAGTGGTATAAGCAGAATTTTGAATTCTATCCCCGTCAACGCAAAGCCATTTTGCCTTGGTTGATTTAAAAGATTGAATCGCATCACATGACAATGCTATATATGTGATCCTAGGCCAGTAACCCGTTAAAAAAAGGTAATTAATAGTCCTAAACATTATCTTTAACATAAGTTGACCATCTTTAACGCAACCATCATCATGCAAAGCATCGAGAGACTCCTTTCCATAAATTCAAATTATATCCTTGCAGGGCTAATAGTGTCTTTTTTTCTAATGGAAACGATCTTGAATCGACCCGTTATGTTTAAAACTAAAATCCAACATTTGCTCCGCAATCTCCTATTACAATCGACTGTTATCGTCATGGCCTCATCCTTTGCTTTGATAACTGTTTTAACATTTGACTGGATTGGAGCACATAAGTTTGGATTGTTTTACTGGACAAATGTTCCTTTTTGGTTTATAATAATTGCCGGCATTTTTGTTCTTGATATGGCGGATTATTGGATACACCGGGTCGATCATACTTACCCACTGCTATGGAGGCAGCACCGTGTTCACCATAGTGACACTTCCATGGACGCATCAACAGCCTTAAGGACATTTCCCACCGATAATATCTATTTTATTTGCGGTGAATTATTGTTCGCCGTCATATTTGGCCTTGACATTCTCTCCATAAACATTTTTTACTTTATATTTCTCCCGGTATCCTTTTTCCACCATTCAAATCTCAAATATCCCGATTGGTTAGATAAAGGATTTGGCTGGTTGATTGTCACGCCAAATTTTCACAAAGTTCATCATGAGCAAGACCAGGCATATACAGATACTAATTATGGCTCTTTATTCATCATTTGGGATAGGCTGTTCGGCACCTTCAGGACCAAGTCCGTTAAGGATATCAAATATGGCCTTAAAGAATTTGAAGGCGATGAAAAGCAATCTGCTTTATTCCTGATCAGAAGCCCTTTTGTCACCATAAAACGCAGCCCTGGTAAGGACTATCTTGATCATAAATAAATAGTGCTGTTGGCAGCCGCTTAAATGGATAAGATCACTTGCATCTGAAAACCACAATTAACGATCACATAAGATGAGCGTGCCAATAGATAAGACGCGTAAAAACAGTCCTTTCATTAATGGCGGTCTATCATGAACATAGAACTTTACCTGAATAGAATTGGATATTCAGGAAGTGTGAATCCAACACTGGAGGTGTTGACTGGATTACAGAATGCCCACTTGCTCAATATTCCATTTGAAAATTTAGACATTCACTATGGCGTTCCCATCGAACTTGATATCCATAAACTCTACAACAAAATAATCCTGAAGCAAAGGGGTGGATTTTGTTATGAACTAAATGGTCTCTTTTATGAATTGCTAACCCATTTAGGCTTTAGTGCCAAACGCATTTCGGCCAGGGTGTATGACAAAATGGATGGGTATGGAAAAGATTTTGACCATCTTGCAATAATCGTAAGCATTAACGGTGTTGAATATTTATCGGATGTCGGGTTTGGAGAGTTTGCCTTTGCTCCATTAAAGATCGAAACAGGAATCATACAACATGACAAACGTGGAGATTACGTGCTTCACAGATATGAAGACAACTATTATCGCGTAAGTAAACTGGAAAATGATACGTGGATACCGGAGTATATCTTTATCAACACTGGCCGAGCACTTAATGAATTCCATGAAATGTGCATTTACCACCAAACAAGTCCAAAATCACATTTCACACAAAAAATACTAATCACTAGACCAACACAAAATGGTCGCATTACCATTTCAGGAAACACCTTAAGAATAAAGAATGGTAACGCTATAACCGAAACCTACTTGGAAAATGAAGAAGCGTTTAAGGCCATATTGCTGAAGTATTTCAGGATAGCGTTGGATACCCATAAACCGAGCCGCTAACCTGGTTGATTTCCGGTTATCCAAAGAAAAACCTGTGATGTCGTTCTGAACTTTTGACTAATTGTTAAATTCGTAGTGTTGTTTGTTTTACGCTAGTTATGAACTAAACGAAAGGAGGGCATTATGTTTACCATTTACAATTTATTAGTTTTGATACATCTAATAGGGTTTTCACTTGGTGTCGGTTCCGCAACAGTTAAGCTTGTACTACTCTTCCGATGCTACACTAACCATGAGTTCCTTAATATCTATTTGAAGGTTACTAAACCCGTCACAAAGCTTATCGTATTAGGAATGATTTTGCTAACATTATCTGGAATCGGATGGCTGTTTGTTGGTTACCCGTTTACTACGCTGTTAATTGTCAAGGTGGGTTTTGTAGGCTTGATTTGGGTGTTGGGGCCCATAATAGACAACGTCGTTGAACCAAAGTTTGAAAAACTGGCGCCATTACCAGGGGACCTGGCTTCCCCCGCGTTCACCAGCATCCAAAGGAAGCACTTTGCCTTGGAAATAGCAGCGACTGTGTTAATGTATGCGATAACCATCATGGGAGTACTACTTTAGCATTACCCCCGCCATGGGGCATTTTATCTTTGCGCACGTTAATTATTTCCACAAGACAAGAAAAATGACAAAGTGAATTGTTCAATTAATTTGTACATTGAACTGACACTAGAAGCGACTAATACTATACTCACCAAACCATTTTTATACATACCAGATTATTCTAAGATCAGGGTAATTATATAGCCAATTGGAATTATCATGCGAGAAATTCGAACCGAAATAGAAATTGCAGCGCCATTGACAAAAGTGTGGAGCATTCTCACTGATTTCGATCACTGGAAGGATTGGAATCCAATCGTCAACCAGGCAGGCGGAGCCGCTTCTGCCGGGTCTAAGCTTAATATTACGATGCGTGGCAAAGATGGTAAAGACGCAAACAAATATATGCCTGTTATCACTACGTTCGAGAAGCCGAAGTCTTTTCGCTGGCGTGCTAAAATGATGGCCGGATTCTTATTTACAAATGACAAAGCCTTCGAACTTGAAGAGACTGCTGCCGGCACCCGACTTATTCACACAGAAGCGTTCAGTGGAATGCTCGTGCCACTGTTTTGGAATAAACTGGAAGCAGGTGTTTCACCTATGTTGAAATCTATGAATAATGCCTTGAAGACATTAGCTGAAAAGAATCCGGATTAATAACGAACACTTTCTTAGTACGGGACAACCGAGGCGAAAATATTCTTTCTTTAAGCGAAAGACTTCTGGTGAAGAAATACACCAAAATATAATATCCTTTCGCCCAACACAAGAGATTGCGAAACGGTTCTGCCGCCCAATATTTTCCCAATGTCATCAACAGCAATGAATACCATGGAAAATAATCTGAGTAACCGAAGCACAATATCAAGACGTAGGGCGATCGGAATCCTGGGGTTAAGTGCTGCTGCTATTCAATTTCCATATGGATGTTCAGGCGAGCGAGCGAATATAGATGCTGATAACGATGAGCCGATATACTATAAGACGCTGGCTGAAATATCAGCGCTGATTAAATTAAAAAAGATTTCATCCGTAGCGTTAACCCAAACAATGCTCAACCGAATCGGTGCCATTGATAAGAAGCTTAATAGTTACATTACAGTGATGGACGAGGCTGCGCTTGCTGCTGCGAATAAACTTGACCAGGAACTGGCCTCAGGAAAATACAGAGGGCCCCTGCACGGAGTTCCAATAGCGGTAAAAGACCTGTTGTTTACCACAAATGCACCAACCACGGGCGGACATGCATTCAAATCAAATTTTGTTCCAGCCTATAATGCTACTGTTGTGAACCGTTTACAAGACGCCGGTGCCGTAATACTTGGGAAACTAAACTTAACCGAAGGAGCAATGGGTGGGTACCATTCAAATTTCAAAATTCCTGTAAATCCATGGGGAGAATTTTGGGCAGGTGATTCTTCCAGTGGACCTGGGGTGGCAACTGCAGCAGGGTTGTGTTTTGGCTCCATAGGTACGGATACCGGCGGCTCCATTCGATTCCCCTCCATGGCAAATGGCATTGTGGGGCTCAAACCAACCTATGGCCTGGTTAGTCGCTATGGCGTATTGCCATTGGCCGCGTCACTGGATCACGTTGGACCTATGACTCGGTCCACAGAGGATGCTGCGATCATGCTTGAAGCTATCGCAGGATATGATGCGAATGACCCAACTACTATTCAGGATGAAGTCCCGGATATTAGAGCAGAATTAAAAAGTGGGGTAAAAGGATTGCGTGTTGGCGTTGACCAAAACTACCTAAGCGATGGCGTTGAACCCTATCTGGTTACAGCTATTGAAAATGCCATTCAACAGCTGGAAGCACTTGGAGCCATAATTGTCCAGGTCAAGATACCTGGCACGGGAGATGAACATGATAAGGTATGGTTTGATATCGCCTCAAAAGAGGCACTTTTTGCCCATAAGGAAACATATCCATCCCGAAGGGCGGAATATGGAGAGTTCTTCAGGGACTTTCTTGACTTTGGTCAATCGGTGACGGATGCTGAATACGCTGAAGCGTTAAGCTATCGCATAGATTTTAAAAATCAACTCCTGAAACAACTCTCAGGTGCCGATGCGATAGCCGCGCCAGCTGGAGGTATGGTCAACGTGCCTGATGAAAAAATACTTCGTGGACCTATGTCAGGCTTTGATCCCTACTTGACAGCGTTCGATTATCACTTTGGTTTGCCGGCTAATTTGGCTGGTATACCTGCCTTGACTTTACCCTGCGGACAAGCCAGGAGCGGGGCCCCACTTGGCTTTCAGTTAATGGGAGGCTATTTGGGAGAGTCAGTCCTTTGCAGAATGGGATATGCTTACGAACAGGTCACAAATTGGCATGATCAACATCCTAATATCTAACGCAGCGAAAAAATATATTTGACACGAAGACGAACGCCAATTAACGGCATTAAAAACGAGTGCTTATTGGGAACGTTCCGGTCCATGCGCAAAGGTCCATTCGTAGTGATCACGAAACTCAACATATTGACAGCAAGGCGTCAGTGGCGGATGAATGAATTGGTTATTTTAATCGAATAAACACAGATGGAAAGTATGCAAATAGGCATTGACAGTTTTGCGGCGGCACCTACAAATCGGGATGCCAATGGCTCAAAAGCACTGACTGAACTGCTGGAAAGAATGGAACTTGCCGACCAGGTAGGTCTGGATGTATTTGGAATAGGAGAACATTACCGGAAAGAGTTTTTGGATTCCGCTCCGGCAATTATTCTTGCAGCCGCTGCATCGAGAACGAAGCGCATCAGGCTAACAAGTGCGGTTACCGTACTGAGTGCAGCGGATCCAGTTAGGGTATTTCAAAACTTCGCTACACTAGATTTAATTTCTCAAGGACGGGCGGAAATGGTCGTTGGACGGGGCTCATTCATAGAATCTTTTCCACTATTCGGCTTGAAACTTGAGGATTATGATGCTCTTTTTTCTGAAAAGCTGGAACTCTTACTGGCTATTCGTGACAATGAAATCGTCAATTGGTCAGGCCAATTTCGTCCTGCCTTGAGAAATCAGCCAGTTTATCCGCGTCCATTACAGGTTCAATTGCCCGTTTGGTTGGGGGTTGGTGGTACACCAGCTTCATTTATCCGTGCCGGAGAACTCGGACTACCACTTATGGTGGCTATCATTGGCGGGGAAACACATCGCTTTCGGCCGTTAATTGATTTGTACAAACAAGCAGGAGAACGTGCTGGTCACCCGCCAAATCAATTGAAAGTCGGATTACACTCCCTTGGATATGTGGCCAACAGCACTGAAGAAGCGGTTGCGGATTATTATCCGGGGTACGCAGAAATGTTTACCAGAATCGGAAAAGAACGCGGATTTCCGCCTGTTACGCGTGCCGGATTTGACGCGCAAAATGGGCGAACAGGCGCCTTGCTCGTAGGGAGCCCAGAAGAAGTTGCAGCGAAAATAGTTCGTCACAGTAATGCGCTCGGCGGAATTTCCAGATTCACTTTTCAGATGGATGCTGGTTTATCACACGAAAAACTTTTGAGATCTATTGCATTGATTGGTACAAAGGTATCGCCCTTTGTCAACGCGTAAAACAATAGCCTGGTCCGTGAAAAAACAGCGTAACATTATAAGTATAGCCACAAGGTGGTAGTGTTACGCTGATTTGGATAAAGTGCTAATACATTACGATTGCACTTTTGATGATGTTGTCGTTGAAATGTTTTCACTATCAATATGCCTGAATTCCTTAAACAATCGGCCTACCGCAACACCATTTACACCAGGCAATTTCCCACCGGTTCCTGGCTGGGCGTCAAAGAATTAGCTTTACCGGAATTTATGATCGAAATTGGGAAGTGCATCAAGCCAGGTGATCGCTCCAGAATACTAAAGGATAACAAACAAAGAGAACTTAATGGCGGTAGAACAGTTTGGTATTGCTGATTCCTTTAACGCTACAAACACCAACTTGATCGTCGCATTAACCCCATGTGAAATTATGAGAAAATCAATCCTGCTCGCAGCAATATGTTCACTAATGATCGTTTATGGCTGCGATCCTGCAACCAGCCCGAATGCTGAAAAGCCTGTCTACTTAAATGATGGTATTGCAGTTGGTACCCTGGATGAAGTCGGAATGAAAAAAGAAGTTATTAAAGAGGTTGTCGATAGCATTAATTCAGGCTATTACCCTAACCGACATAGTTTGCTTATTTATAAAGACGATAAACTCGTTTTTGAAGTATATTTTACCGGCCGGGACTATTGCTGGGGCCGTGATCTTGGAATCGTTTCACACAGCGATACTGTTCTACACGACATGAGAAGTGTATCCAAGAGTATTGTCTCCGCTTGCATTGGTATCGCGATTGAACAGGGAAAAATCGAAGGTGCAGACCAAAAGGTATTTGATTTCTTTAAGGACTACAATCAGTATAATATTGGCGGGAAAGGGGAATTAACAATCAGGCATCTGCTGACAATGACGTCCGGACTTGAATGGGATGAAACAGTACCTGCGGACAATACTGAAGCTCAAATGGAAGCAAGTGAAGATATAGTCGGATTTATCCTGAGTCGAAACTTGGTTTCTGCGCCTGGTACGGTATGGAACTATAACGGAGGGACAACAGAGTTGCTTGCAAATATTATATTAAGAACCACCGGGAAAAATGTATATGCATTTGCAAAAGAATATCTTTTTGAACCAATGGGCATTACCCATTCCCAATGGACAAATTATTACGGTAAAAATAATCCCGCTGCAGCATCAGGATTAAGATTATCATCACGAGACATGCTTAAGTTTGGCATCTTGTATCAAAACAAAGGGAAATGGGGCTCGACGCAGATTGTGCCAATGAATTGGGTAATGGATTCATTCGCTCCAGGTATTTCTCTACCTGCAGCTGAAAATACTCCAAATGGCGCGTATGGGTACCAATTTTGGATATACAATGACAGTATACAGAGTAAGCCAGTGACGGTACAAGCCGCGGTAGGAAATGGAGACCAGCGTATTTATATTGATCAAAATAATAAACTCATCATTGTAACAACGGCGGGTATCTACAATATGTGGGATATTCAAAACAATGCTAAAGCAATCCATAGAAAACTGTATGATTCCTTTTCAGTGAATCAGAACGATCTTTTGTAACCCAATCATCTGTGATCAAAAATCAAGGAAATGGTGACCTCTAGCAGCGGTCTCATTGACAACTTTAACCCGGCAACCACGACCACAAAGGAAAACAGTGATGCCATTGTCCCTGATTAAGCCGAGCCGATAGTAAGAATCAATCAAATATTTGTTGTGACAAATATGCAGATGGATCAATGTGGCTGATCCATCTGCAAAATAGAACACAGTTGAATTCAAGTAAAGGAGATAAGGTTCTTTGCCCCGCCTATTCCATCAATTCGTTTGCGCTTCGTCCTTTACCTTACGCATCCAGAATAATAAAATCGTAAACAAAACAATAAGGATAGCTGGCAAAATTACCATCGTGCCCAATGTGGCCTGTCCGGCAACCAATTCCAGCTCATCACCTGTCAATCCCTGCGCCGCAGCTTCTGCCCTGTCCGAATCAATCCACCTTCCAATAAAAGGCTGGAAGATTGAAGTGGAAAACATGCCTACACCCCCGATGATAGACATGCCGAAAGCACCACTTTTAGGAATTTTATCAGCAATAAACCCAATCATATTTGGCCAGAAGTAAGCAATACCAAGTGCGTAAATTATCGCAGCAACGTAAGCCATGGCTCCTGTCTGCGTGCTGAATAGATAAACACCAATTGTTGCGAGAATGGAAGATCCCAGCAGGACTCCGGTTTGGTTAAACCTGTGCACCATTTCGCCCCCAAAATAACGCGCCACGGCCATCAGTCCAGTGACCAATGCCAGAATTAACATCGGTTGGGCGCCACTCTTTGATAAAATTAGACCTACCCATTGCTGTGGACCGAATTCTGAAATGGCTGTCAGCGCCATACAGACAAACATGAAAAGGAAAAGCGGGGAAATCATGGCTTTCACATTTTCTGAAAGGGAAGTTGACGCTGCAACTTTGGCCTTTGGAAACTCCTGTCCAAAGAACATGTATGCATAAGTCAAAGTAGGAATTAAGATGACCCATATCTGTGATTCCCACCCAAATCCGCTATCGGTCATGAATTTGGATACAAGGCTTCCTATGACGATACCGCCAGGAAACCACATGTGAAATCTGTTCAACATTTTACTCATACGCTCTCCTTCATAGGTATCCGCGATCATTGGATTACAGGCTGCCTCTGTACAACCATTACCCAGACCGATCAGGAAAGTAGAAATGAGTAACCCCATGTAACTACCTGAATAGATAGTCATTAAAATACCAACGGCATGGGCAAAAAATGCGAACTGCATGATTTTCTTCGGACCTACCGTATGGTAGACCAGTCCGCCAATCACCATGGAAATGGGGAATCCAAAAAACCACATGGAATTTATAAATCCCAGTTGCTCGGCCGACAAACTGAGGTCTTCTCCCAGTTGTGGTAAGATCCCTGCTCTGATGCTGAAAGAAAAGGCAGTTGTGATTAGTGCAAAACAACTACCGTAAAAAAGTCTTTTGTGGTTTTGATCGCTCATTTTCTTATCTGGTTTGGTTATAGGATTTCAATAGCCCCATTACGTGTGCACAAAGACTTGATGTAAAATCGCTCGATGCATTACAGGTTTGAGGCATGATAACTTAGGTTTTAGTGCAGGAAAATAGTCATTTTTAAATTACCATCAGCATGGCTCAGGGCAGAAAATATGAATCAAATAGGTTAATGGGCAGGAACACCCGATTTTTCAGCCGGCGCAAAGTGGCCGAAATCCCCACTTTTATCAATAGCTTTTCTGCTGATCAGCCTGCCAGAAAAATACCGTTGACAATGGGTATCCACATAAACATAACAGGCACATTGGCTCCCATAGCCCATGCAACTTGTAAATTGGGAGTAAACAACTAATTTAGCTTTATGACATCGGAGCGGAAATGTGCTGACTTGTTTGACAGGCGCAATGCCCGGCGTACTACGAAATTAAGAATTTGAACACATGAAGACGAATGGATTAGTCAATACCATTATGATATCCTGCTCCATGATGATTGCGGGTTATTTTGTCGGCAATATGCATAGGAATGGAAAAGAGTTTGACCGATCTGTAGAGGTGAAAGGTCTATCGGAAAAACAGGTCAATGCAGATCTTGCAGTTTGGCCAATTACCATGACTTTGGCAGGGAATGACTTAAGCAACTTGAAAAACGAAATAGAAAAGCAAAATAAGGAGGTGAAGCTTTTTTTTAAGAATCAAGGGTTTGCTGACAAGGAACTGACAAGTGGGACTACCACGATTAGTGATACAAGAGCCCTTCTGTACGGTGGTGACAGCCAAAATCGTGAATTCAGATATATCGCAAATTCAGAATTCACTGTTAGAACCAATGATATTGAAAAACTTCAAAATGCATTATCGAAGTCTTTAGAATTAATTTCAAAAGGTATACTAATCAGTTCAAAAAACACTTATCAACCAATTGAATACAGCTTCTCCGGATTAAATGAACTCAAACCCGGTATGATTGAGGAAGCGACAAAAAATGCCAGGGCAGTAGCCGAAAAATTTGCGCGTGATTCCAATTCAAAAGTTAGCAAGATCAAAAAAGCACAACAAGGTTTATTTACGATTAACGATCTGGATCAAAATACTGCTTACATCAAAATTGTGAGAGTGGTATCCACGATTGAGTATCAATTAAAAGACTGAAACAAAGTTGCCGCGAGCAAAAAAAAATAATACTGCCGATTTTCTGACAACAAAATGAATCACAAAACTGGCCTGAAAGCACCGCTTCACCCTCTTCCGATAAAAGGCATTTGATTCGCCATAACTGTCAGAAACGGAACATTGGTATCGAGCGGCAAGCTGGCCATATAAACGACTGCGCGGGCTACATCCTTAAGACTGATAGTAGGTTCAATTTTGTGAGAGCCATCCGCCTGCAGTATGCCTGCTTCAATTTTCCTGGTTAGCACGCTGTTGGCATTGCCGATATCAATTTGCCCACAAGCAATGTTGAATGCACGACCCTCTAAACCGGTAGATTTGGTTAAACCGGTAACCCCATGTTTACTCGCCGTATAGGGCGCAGCATGGGGACGCGGGACGTGGGCGGAAATCGATCCGTTATTGACGATGCGTCCCCCTATCGGATCTTGATTTTTCATTATTTTGAACGCCTCCTGCGTGCACAAAAATACTCCGGTCAAATTCGTATTGATTACCGTTTGCCATTCCTCGAGCGTCAAATCTTCAAGTGGTTTCAACTGCGCATTTACGCCAGCATTATTGAAAAGTAAATCCAGACGACCAAACGTTTTCATCGTT
>Ga0224500_10002098_pt1 | contig 11016 bp, 8 predicted proteins | sample SF_Oct11_sed_USG_FD_168126 | JGI IMG/M metagenome (GOLD analysis project Ga0224500, IMG submission 168126) | Sediment microbial communities from San Francisco Bay, California, United States - SF_Oct11_sed_USGS_4_1 | ecosystem: Environmental > Aquatic > Marine > Sediment | place: USA: California... | reverse complement strand
GAGCGCCAGGGCACGCGCCAGCGCGGCCGGATCGGTGTCATAGCCGACGACGGAGTCGACCAGGCCTTTTGCAAGGGCCGCCCGCGCAAACGAACCGCCGATCAGGCCTACGCCGACGAGCGCGAGTTTCACGACCGCGCGGCGGCGAGCGCCGCTGGCAGCGCTTCCAGGAAGCGCCGGTTCTCTTCGGGCAGTCCGATCGAGACGCGCAACCACTCGGGCAACTGGTAGTTGGCGACCGGGCGGACGATCACGCCGCGCTTGAGCAGTTCCTCGTAGACGCGCATGGCCGGCCCGACCTTCACCAGAACGAAGTTGCCGTAGCTCGGCACGTACTCCAGTTTCAGGGCCTCGAACGCCTGCGTGAGCTGCTGCATGCCGGCGAGATTCAGGTTGTAGCTGCGCGCCAGGAATTCGTTGTCGCCCAGCGCGGCGACCGCCGCCGCCTGGGCGGCGGCGTTCACGTTGAACGGCTGCCGCACGCGGTTCAGCAGGTCGGTCAGCGGCGCCTGCGCGATGCCGTAGCCCACGCGCAGGCCGGCCAGGCCGAAAGCCTTCGAGAAGGTGCGTGACACCAGCAGGTTCGGGTAGCGCCTCACCCACGCGATGCTGTCCGTCCTCAGTTCCGGCCTCAGGTACTCGTTGTACGCCTCGTCCAGGACGACGACGACCCGGTCGGGCACGCCCTGCAAAAAGCGGTCGATGGTGTCGGCCGGCAGGTAGGTGCCGGTCGGGTTGTTCGGGTTCGCGACGTAGATCAGCGCGGTGTCGTCGGCGATCGCGGCAGCCATTGCATCCAGGTCGTGCCCCAGCGCGCGCGCGGGCACGACGATGGCGCGCGCTCCCCGCGCCTGCGTGGCCAGCGCGTATACGGCGAACGAGTGCTGCGCGTAGATGCAGCTGCGACCAGGCACGAGCACCGCGGCGGCGGCGAGTTCCAGGATGTCGTTGCTGCCGTTGCCGAGCGTGATCCAGTCCAGCGGCACGCCGAACTTCGCTGCCAGCGCGGCCTTCAGGGCGAAGCCGTTCGAATCCGGATAGCGACCGAGGTCCTCCATCGCCGCCACCATTGCGCGGCGGGCCGTTTCAGGCATGCCCAGCGGATTCTCGTTGGAGGCGAGCTTGACGATCGTCGCCGGGTCGAGGCCGAGTTCGCGCGCCAGTTCCTCGATCGGCTTGCCGCCCTGGTAGGGCGCAATCGCGCGGACGTGGGCGGGGGCCGGAAGTTCACTCGAATTCATCGTAGCTCCGCTACTTCTCGGCCGGATAGGAGCCGAGGCACTTGTAGAACGCGCACTCCCGCTGCAGTTCGGTCAGCGCCGCAGCGACCTTAGGATCGTCGGCATGGCCCTCGAGGTCCACGTAGAAGTAGTACTCCCAGGTGCCGACGCGCGCGGGCCTCGACTCGAACCGCGTCATCGACACGCCGTGCGCGGCAAGCGGCTTGAGCATGTCGAACACCGCCCCGGCCCGGTTGGGCACCGACAGGATCAGCGAGGTCTTGTCGCGCCCCGGCGGCGCCGACGGCTGCGTGGCCTGGTCGCCGAGGACCGCGAAACGCGTTCTGTTGTTCGGGTCGTCCTGGATGTGCGCGGCCACGACGTGCAGGCCGTACCGCTGCGCGGCGCGTTCTCCCGCGATCGCCGCGAGCGCCGGTTCCTCGGAGGCCATCCGCGCCGCCTCGGCGTTGCTCGCCACCGCCTGCCTTTCGACGGCGGGCCAGTGCTGGTTGAGCCAGCCGGTGCACTGCGCGAGCGCCTGCGAGTGCGCGCAGATCCGGGCGACGCCGTCCATCGACCCGGAGCGCGTCAGCAGGTTGTGGTGCACCGGAACCGAGACCTCGCCGAGAACACGCAGCGGAGTCGCAAGCAGCAGGTCCAGCGTGCGGCTGACCGCCCCCTCGGATGAATTCTCGATCGGCACGATGCCGAAATCGGCACCGCCGGCCTCGGTCGCCCGGAACACTTCATCGAGCGTCGAACAGGGCAGGCCGTTGACGCTCGCTCCGAACTGGCGCTGCATCGCCGTCTCGGAAAACGTACCGACCGGACCGAGGAACGCGATCGTCAGCGGGCGCTCGAGCGCCCGGCAGGCCGACATCACCTCGCGGAACACGTTCGACAGCGCAGCTTCGCCCAGCGGCCCAGCGCTCTTCGCGGCGACCTTGCGCAGGACCTCGGCCTCGCGCTCGGGCCGGAACACCGGCGCGCCGACCTCGTGCTTGATGCGACCGACCTCCGCCGCCGTCCGTGCGCGCTCGTTGAGAAGTTGCACGAGCCGCGCATCGATCGCGTCGATCGTGTCGCGCAGCGGCTTCAGGCGCTGCTCGAGGGGATCATCCATGGCGGCGCTCGAAATCCTGCATGAACTCGACCAGGGCCTGCACTCCTTCCAGCGGCATCGCGTTGTAGATCGACGCGCGCATGCCGCCGACCAGCCGGTGGCCCTTCAGCTGCACGAGGCCGCGCTCGCCCGCCTCCTGCAGGAACGCGCCGTCGAGCCCGGCGTCCGCGAGCGAGAACGGCACGTTCATGCGCGAACGGGCCGCCTTCTCGATCCGGTTCGAGTAGAAGCCCGACGCGTCGATCGCGTCGTACAGCAGCTTCGCCTTCGCCGCGTTCGCGCGCTCGATGCCCTCCACGCCGCCCTGCGCCGCCAGCCACTTCAGCACGAGATTGGCGATGTAGACGGAGTACGTCGGCGGCGTGTTGTACATCGAGTGCGCCTCGGCGTAGGTCCGGTAGTCGAGCATCGTCGGCCAGCGCGGCGAGCAGCGGCCGACGAGATCGTTGCGCACGATGACCAGCGTGAGGCCCGCCGGCCCGAAGTTCTTCTGCGCCCCGGCGTAGATCACGCCGTAGCGCGACACGTCGAGCGGGCGCGACAGGAAGTGCGACGACATGTCGGCGACGAGCGGAACGTCGCCGGTCGCCGGGACGTACGGGAACTCGAGGCCGTTGATGGTCTCGTTCGAGCAGTAATGGACGTAGGCGGCGGCGGGATCCAGCCTGAGCGCGGCCTGGGCCGGCACCGCGGTGCGGTCGCTTGCGGCGTTGTCCGCCGCGACGTTGACGTTGCAGAACCGGCGCGCCTCCTCGGCCGCCTTCTCCGACCAGATCCCGGTCAGCACGTAGTCCGCATTGGTCTTCGGTCCCAGCAGGTTGAGCGGGACCATCGCGAACTGCAGGTGGGCACCGCCCTGCAGCAACAGGACCGAGTAGCCGGACGGGATGCCCAGCAGGGAGCGCAGCAGCTGCTCGGTCTCCTCGATGATCGCGGTGAACTCGGGACTGCGGTGGCTGGTCTCCATGATGGAGTAGCCGCGCCCGTGCCAGGACAGCATCTCCTCGCTCGCCTGCTGCAACACCTCCTCGGGCAGCTTGGCCGGTCCCGACGAGAAGTTGAACACGCGCATCTCAGTCCCCGGCCGGATCGGCCGGCGCGTCCGACGAACCTTCGTCGACCGCCTCCGCCCCGTTCTCGCTGTCGCGCTCGACCACGCGCTGCAGTCCCGACAGCGTGGTGCCGTCATCGAGCGCGATCAGGGTGACGCCCTGCGTGGCGCGGCCCATCTCGCGGATCTCGGACACGCGGGTGCGGATCAGCACGCCGCCGGTCGTGATCAGCATCACTTCGTCGTCGCCCCGCACCAGCGTGGCCGCCACGACCCGCCCGTTGCGCTCGCTGGTCGAGATCGCGATCATCCCCTTCGTGCCGCGCCCGTGCCGCGTGTACTCGACGATCGGCGTGCGCTTCCCGAAGCCGTTCTCGGTCGCGGTCAGCACGCTCTGCTGCTCGTCCTCCGCGACCAGCATCGCGATCACCTGCTGCTCGTCCTCGAGCTGCATGCCGCGCACGCCCCGCGCCTGGCGGCCCATGGGACGCACGTCGTTCTCGTCGAAGCGCACCGCCTTGCCGGCATCCGAGAACAGCATCACGTCGTGCTGGCCGTCGGTGATCGCGGCGCCGATCAGGTAGTCGCCCGGATCGAGGTCGACCGCGATGATCCCGGCCTTGCGCGGATTGGAGAACTCGGTGAGTGCCGTCTTCTTGACCGTGCCCATCGCCGTCGCCATGAACACGAAGTGCTCCTCGTCGTACTGCTTGATCGGCAGCACGACGGTGATCTTCTCGCCGTCCGTCAGCGGGAACATGTTGACGATCGGCTTGCCGCGCGACGTCCGCGTGCCCTGCGGCACCTCCCACACCTTCAGCCAGTAGAGCCGGCCCCGGTCCGAGAAGCACAGGATGGTGTCGTGGGTGTTGGCGATGAACAGCTGGTCGATCCAGTCGTCCTCGCGCATCGCGGCCGCCTGCTTGCCGCGTCCGCCTCGCTTCTGCGCCCGGTAGTCGGCGAGCGGCTGGCTCTTGATGTACCCGGTGTGCGACAGCGTGACGACCATGTCCTCCGGCGCGATCAGGTCCTCGGTCATCAGGTCCTGCGCACTGCGCACCACCTCGGAACGGCGCGCATCGCCGAACTCGCTCTTCAGCGCGAGCAGTTCATCGCCGATGATCTCCGTGATCCGCGCCGGCCGGGCCAGGATGTCGAGCAGGTCGGCGATCTTCTCCATCACCTCGCGGTACTCGTTGACGATCTTGTCCTGCTCGAGCCCCGTCAGGCGCTGCAGGCGCATCTGCAGGATCTGCTCGGCCTGTTCGTCGGAAAGGCGATACAGGCCGCGCAGTTCGCCTTCCTGCTGGAGGCCGTACCGGGTATCGAGCCCCTCGGGGCGATAGGCGGTCATGTCGCTGCCGGCGCGCGTCAGCATCTCGCGCACCAGCGAGGAGTCCCAGGTGCGCGACATCAGCTCCGCCTTCGCCACCGGCGGCGTCGGAGCGGCCTTGATGAGCGCGATGAACTCGTCGATGTTGGCGAGTGCCACCGCCAGGCCTTCGAGCACGTGCCCGCGCTTGCGCGCCTCGCGCAGCTCGAACGCCGTGCGGCGCGTCACGACTTCCCGTCGATGCGACAGGAACGCCTCGAGGATCTGCTTCAGGTTCAGCAGGCGCGGCTGGCCATCGACCAGCGCCACCATGTTGATGCCGAAGGTGTCCTGCAGCTGGGTCTGCTTGTACAGGTTGTTCAGCACCACTTCGGGCACTTCGTTGCGCTTGAGTTCGAAGACCACGCGCATGCCCGACTTGTCGGATTCGTCGCGGATGTCGGAGATGCCTTCGAGCTTCTTCTCGTTGACCATCTCGGCGATGCGCTCGAGCAGCACCCGCTTGTTCACCTGGTACGGCAGTTCGTCGACGATGATCGCCGCGCGGGTGCCGCGGTCGATCTCCTCGAAGTGGGTCTTGGCCCGCATGACGACCCGGCCGCGGCCGGTGCGATAGCCCTCGCGCACGCCGTCCAGGCCGTAGATGATCGCCGCCGTCGGGAAGTCGGGGGCAGGAATCAGTTCGATCAGGTCCTCGATCGCGGTCGCCGGGTTGCGCAGAAGCGCGAGGCAGCCGTCGACGACTTCATTGAGGTTGTGCGGCGGGATGTTGGTCGCCATGCCGACCGCGATGCCCGAGCTGCCGTTGACCAGCAGGTTCGGCAGCTTCGCCGGCAGCAGCAGTGGCTCCTTCTCCGAGCCGTCGTAGTTCGGGCCGAAGTCGACCGTCTCCTTCTCGATGTCGGCGAGCATCTCGTGCGCGATCTTCGCCAGCCGGATCTCGGTGTAGCGCATGGCCGCGGCGCTGTCGCCGTCGACCGAGCCGAAGTTGCCCTGGCCGTCGACCAGCATGTAGCGCAGCGAGAAGTCCTGCGCCATCCTCACGATGGTGTCGTACACCGCCTGGTCGCCGTGCGGATGGTACTTGCCGATGACGTCGCCAACGATGCGCGCCGACTTCTTGTAGGCGCGGTTCCAGTGGTTCGAAAGCTCGTGCATCGCGAACAGCACGCGGCGATGCACCGGCTTCAGGCCGTCGCGCACGTCGGGCAGCGCGCGCCCGACGATCACGCTCATCGCGTAATCGAGGTAGGAACGCCGCATCTCCTCTTCGAGCGAGATCGGCAGGGTTTCCTTCGCAAACTGGTCCATCGAGAGGCCGTCCGAAGCGCCCGGAAAGGGGCGCGAGGCAAAACGGAAAGTTTATCAGTCGCACCCCTCTTCTCCCCGGCCGCGGGAGCCGCCTTCGCGGGGGACGACGGCCGGTGTGATGTAATCGCGCGCACTCCTGGCCCCGCCCGATGATCGACGTCGATACCCTCCTCTACTGCCGCTGGGTCGTGCCGGTCATTCCGCGCGGACTGGTGCTCGAGGACCATGCCATCGCAATCGACGGCGGCCGCATCGTCGAGGTGCTGCCGGGCGACGTCGCCGCCGCCCGCTACCGCGGACGGGAGGTTATCCAGCTGGACACCCACGCCGTCACGCCCGGGCTGGTCAACGCACACACGCACGCGGCCATGACCCTGCTCCGCGGGGTCGGCGATGACCTGCCGCTGATGCGCTGGCTGACCCAGCGCATCTGGCCGCTGGAGAAGGCCCTCGTCTCCCCCGAGTTCGTCTACGACGGCACGCGGCTGGCGGCCCTGGAGATGCTGCGCTCGGGGACGACCTGCGCGTCCGACATGTACTTCTATCCGGAAGCCAGCGTCCGCGGCTTCCGCGCGCTCGGCATGCGGGCGGTGGTCGGCATCATCGCGATCGAGTTCCCGACCGCGTACGCCGCCGACGCCGAGGACTACCTCCGCAAGGGGCTGGCGGCGCGGGACGCCCTGCGCGACGATGCCCTGGCGAATTTCACCCTCGCCCCGCACGCGCCTTATACGGTCAGCGATGCCACCTTGCAGCGGATCGCGATGCTCGCCGACGAGCTCGATCTGCCGATCCATACGCATGTGCACGAAACCGAGGACGAGATCAGGCAGTCGATCGCCCAGTACGGATGCCGACCACTGGCGCGCCTGGACCGCGTGGGACTGGTCTCCGAGCGCCTGATCGCCGTCCACGCCGTGCACCTCGAGGATGAGGAATTCCAGCTCCTCGCCGAGCGCGGCGCATCGATTGCCCATTGCCCGGCATCGAACCTGAAGCTTGGCAGCGGCATCGCCCCCGTGGCCGGCGCCGCGGCGGCCGGAGTCAACCTGGCGATCGGCACGGATGGGGCCGCCAGCAACAACCGGATCGACATGCTGTCGGAACTGCGCCTCGCGGCCCTTCTTGCCAAGGGCGCCACGGGCGACGCCAGCGCGCTCCCGGCTCCGGCAATCCTCGAGGCGGGGACTCTGGGCGGGGCGCGCGCGCTCGGGCTGCAGGACCGCATCGGATCGATCGAAGCAGGCAAGGAAGCCGACCTGGTGGCCTTCGATCTGGCACCGCCGGAGACCCAGCCGTTGTACGACGTGATTTCTCACCTCGTCTATTGCACCGGGCGGGAACAGGTGAGCGACGTCTGGGTGGCCGGCCGGCGTGTTGTCGAAGGGAGACACCCTATTTTGCTTTCTGTCCACCAGGACCTGATGGCGGGGGTGGGGGCGTGGCAGAATAGATGCCGGCAGGTCCTGCTCACGTCCGGGGCATCCTGAGCGCTTGCGCTTCCAGGCGCCACCAGGCGACGTGGGTCCGGCTGGCCGTTCGGTAGCTCCGTGCGGTCTTCTCTTACTCGAGTGAGGAGAATCAATGAACAAGAGCATCAAGCTGGGCGTCGTCGCCGCAGCGCTGATGACCGTTTCCGGGCTTGCGTTTGCCCAGTCGACGGACATCAAGCTGGTCGATCCGAAAGAAAGCCCCTATGTAATCGATCCGCGCGGCGTGATCGTCAAGGACGCGTTCGGCCTGTGCTGGCGTACCGCCCAGTGGAGCGTCGAGCGCGCCGCCGCAGCCCAGATCGAGGGCGCCAAGTATCCGAACTGGACCGCCGGTTGCGAGTGCGACAAGGACCTGATGAAGGCCCCGACGTGCGAACCGCCGCCGCCGCCGCCGCCGCCGCCGGCTCCTGTCGCTGCGCCGCCGCCGCCGCCGCCGCCGCCGGCTCCCCCGGCCCCGACGAGCGAGAAGGTGACGTTCGCCGCTGACGCGCTGTTCGACTTCGACAAGGCCACCCTGCGTCCGGATGGCAAGGCGAAGCTGGATGACCTCGTGTCGAAACTGGCGGGTGTGAGCCTGGAAGTCATCATCGCGGTCGGCTACACGGACCGTCTGGGTGTTGATGCGTACAACCAGAAGCTGTCGCAGCGCCGCGCCCAGGGCGTCAAAGACTACCTGGTCAGCAAGGGCATCGAGCCGAACCGTGTCTACACGGAAGGCAAGGGCGAAGCCAACCCGGTCAAGCAGTGCCCCGAGCCTTCGGCCAAGGGCGAAGTCAAGAACCGGAAGCAACTGATCGACTGCCTGCAGCCGAACCGCCGCGTGGAAGTCGAAGTGGTCGGCACCCGTCCGGTCCGCAAGTAAGCAAGTTCGTCTTGCTGAAAAAGCCCCGCTTCGGCGGGGCTTTTTTTTGCCCGGCGCTCCTGACGGCGGCCCGCGTTCGCGCATGCGTGCGGCGGCGCACCTGCCTGGTCGAGTGCGTGGCGCCCCGCGCCCGCAAGATCGGGGCCTTGGTCGAAACGCCCTCGAGGAGTCAGTAACATCACGCCATGAACGTCGACCAGGCAGAGCTTCGAAAATTCGGCGATCTCGCCGCCCGCTGGTGGGATCCGCAGGGACCGATGCGCCCGTTGCACGACATCAACCCGGTCCGGCTGGAGTGGATCGATCGTCTGGCGCCGCTGGCCGGCCGGCATGTGCTGGACGTGGGCTGCGGCGGCGGCGTGCTGGCCGAGGCGATGGCGCGGCGAGGTGCCGTGGTGACAGGCATCGACCTCGCAGGCAAGCCACTGCGGGTGGCGCAACTGCATGCGCTCGAGAGCGGCACGAGCGTGCAGTACCGCGAGATCGCTGCGGAGGTGCTCGCCGCCGAGCAACCCTCTGCCTTCGACGTCGTCACGTGCATGGAGATGCTGGAGCACGTTCCCGATCCCGGCTCGGTCATCGCGTCGTGCGCCGCCCTCGTGAAGCCCGGGGGCGCCGTCTTCTTCTCGACGATCAACCGGAACCTGAAATCGTTCGCGTTGGCGATCGTCGGCGCCGAGTACGTGCTGAACCTGCTGCCTCGCGGTACGCACGAATACGCGAAGCTCATACGGCCAAGTGAACTGATCACGCTGGCGCGCGGTGCAGGCCTCGAACTTCTGGACCTCGTCGGCATGCAGTACAACCCGTTCAGCAAGGTGGCCACGCTTGGGCCCGACACCGACGTCAACTACCTGGTTGCCTGCAGGCGGCCGGCATGAGCCGCGTTCGCCTCGTTCTGTTCGACCTGGATGGCACGCTGGTCGACACCGCGCCGGACCTGGCTGGCGCGGTCAACCGGATGCGTGTGGCGCGCGGCCTCGACGCTTTGCCGCTCGCGGAACTGCGTCCGGTGGCATCCCACGGGGCGCGCGGGCTCATCGGCCGCGCATTCGGCGTGACGCCGGCCGATCCGGAGTTCGAGCCGCTGCGCCAGGAGTTCTTCAGGGAGTACGAGTCGGCGCTGTGCGTGCTGTCCTGCCTGTTTCCCGCCATGGACGAGGCTCTCGCGGACCTCGAGGCGGATGGAATACTCTGGGGCATCGTCACGAACAAGATCGCGCGCTTCACGCTTCCGCTGGTCAAGGCGCTCGGGCTGCATGAGCGTGCCGCGATCGTGGTCAGCGGTGATACCACGCCGCGACCAAAACCGGATCCGGCGCCACTGGCACATGCGCTGGCGGCGACGACGACCGAACCGCGTGCCGCGATCTATGTCGGCGACGACCTGCGCGACATCCAGGCCGGGCGGGCGGCCGGCATGCGAACGGTCGCCGCGAGTTACGGCTACCTTGGCGATGGGCTGCACTACGAACAGTGGGGCGCGGACCATGTCATTCATTCGCCGGCGGGACTGCTGTCGCTCGTGAAGTCCTGATCACCCGGCGCGATAATGCGCAGGTAGCGACTGGATCGAGGGGACTTTGATGGCCTGGGTCGGCACGCGGTGGCGCCGGATCGCCGCCATCATCGGCGGCGTTGTCGCCGCCTTCGGCATCATCGGCGTGTTCGCCATCCCGGCCGCTGCGCGCTGGGCCATCGAGACGGTCGCGACGCGCGAGCTCGGCCGAACGGTGCGGGTAGAGAAGATCACGGCCAATCCGTACACGCTGCGCGTGACCCTGAAGGGACTGGCGGTCGAGGGCCTGCCCGGCGAGACCGGACCCTTGCTGGCTGTCCGCGAGGCCTCCGTCAACGCATCGATCACCAGCCTGCTGCGCCTTGCGCCGGTGCTGGAAGCGGTCTCGATCGAAGGCCTGACCGTCAACATCGCGCGACTCGAGCCGCAGCGTTTCAATTTCAGCGACATCCTGGAGCGCCTGCAGGCGAAGCCGAAGCAGAGCGCCGAGCCCGCTCGCTTCTCGCTGAACAACATCGAGATCACCGGCGGCACGGTCAACTTCGATGACCGCGTCGTAGGCGCGCGCCATGCCGTGACCGACATTCGCATCGGCATCCCGTTCCTGTCCAACCTGCCGAACGACGCCGAGATCAAGGTGCAACCGGCATTCGCCGCGCGCGTCGACGGCACGCCGCTCGAACTGAAGGGCGAGACCCAGCCGTTTCACGAGAGCCTCGAGTCCTCACTCGTGGTCAAGCTCGATGGCCTCGACATCCCCAGGTACCTCGCGTTCTCTCCGGTCAGGCTCGGCTTCCATCTGGATCGCGGCACGCTCGACACCGACCTGCGCATCTCCTTCCGGCAGGCGGTGCCAGCGCGCGGCGAGCGTGCGGCCCGGCCCGCGCAGACTCTGCTGTCCGGCCGCCTGCAGATCGACGACCTCGCGCTGTCCGCCCCCGCGGGAGCGGACGCCGCGCGACTGCTGGCGTGGAAGAAGGTTGCGATCGCGATCGAGGAATTCGAGCCGCTGGAACGCCGGCTGGTGCTGGCCGATGTCGCGGTCGATGCGCCTGACGTCTCGGTCGTGCGCGACCGGCAGGGATCGATCAACTGGATGCGCTT
>Ga0224500_10002095_pt1 | contig 11022 bp, 2 predicted proteins | sample SF_Oct11_sed_USG_FD_168126 | JGI IMG/M metagenome (GOLD analysis project Ga0224500, IMG submission 168126) | Sediment microbial communities from San Francisco Bay, California, United States - SF_Oct11_sed_USGS_4_1 | ecosystem: Environmental > Aquatic > Marine > Sediment | place: USA: California... | reverse complement strand
TCGCGACCCATCCCAGAATGGAGGTGGCGCAAGCCTTGCCTTCCTTCCCGGCTGCGGCGGCGTCAGTCGCCACATCGCCGTACTTCGTTTCGTTGTAGATGCCGCCCGCCAACGGGGAGGCAACGATTTGACAGCCTGCTGAGGTGAGTCCGATGAGCACTGCGAGAGAAAGCAGTAGAGACGTCCGTTTCATGAATCCTCCTTGTGAATAAAATAGACCGGCTACCAAACCGGAATATAGGTGTATGACGAGGATCGGTCAAACCATTATTTGGCCCTAGATGAAGGTGGAGAAAGGCCTGGGTCATACGTAATCTTAATAGGGGTGGTCGTGGCTGTTCCATTGCCGACTCCAGAAGGAGCGACATGCCGCGTGACGATCGATCAACGTGTGTTCTGGCAATTAATCCAATCAATCAACAGGGCCAGATTCATACAACAATCGCAGGTCAATCACTGAGTCCTATCATGGGTGACTGAATCTATTTCGATTCACCTCTAGTATCTAAGTAGATACAGCCTGCCATTTGTGGGCGAGATCCCACAAGGCTTGCTTTTTTGTTTTACTGCATTTAGAGGCATTTTCTTCCTCTCCCCATCCGTGGAACCTAGATCACTTAGCCTGGCATTGAGTTTGCTTCCTTGCTACGTACGTATCTACCGCAGTCGTTTTTATGGCTCCGTACAATTTTCTTGCGACAAGTTACGGAGAAGTATAAAAAGGCGGGCCGGGCGATCATCGAAGATCTCGATAGGTGAATCGAGGTTGTAGGTATTGGCAGCTCTTCTTGCATTGAGAGCAGGAACAATCACTCGAAACAGAGAGTTTAAAGGCATTCAGCCATTATCTGATGCGAAGGGGGAACCCATGAGGCGACAGCTTGTTCGATTGGTGGGAGGATTGGGTGCACTCGGAATTGTCGCGACGACCGTGCCAGCACATGCGCAAGTCACACCGTTTCAGATAGTGGGGCATATCGAGAGCTTCGCTCTAGACCCAACGGTAGGGACCGCGTGTCCTGCATCTAACGTCGGGGCGAGAATGACTGTGAACGGAATCAACATAGTTATTCCTTGCTATGCCGTCATTCTCATGCCAGCTGCCTACCTCACTCCGAAGGAGTTGTTCGATATGTCGCCGGTGGCGGGTAAATCAGGTTTGTCGTTGAACGATAAAACAGCGGTGAATGAGCGACCCTACGCGGCGTTTGAGGTGGCGATCGATGGGAATATTGTGAATGGAGTGTATAGGGCTGGGTTGGTATCAATTTCACAGCAGTCGCTCAATATGAGTGCCGGCTTCATTCAAGCTATCGACTACAACACCGGTGAGTTGTGTGTGGGCGCCACAGCAGTGCCTGTGGTGGGGCCTGTGTATTCCTGTGCCGCACCAGATACTCGAGTTCGCATTAACGATCCAGAGGGAAGATATGGATTGGCGGATGATGAGCCAGGTGATCCCCCAAGGAAAACTTCTCCAGACACCCGTTTCTCCGTCGATACTGAAAATCCGACTATTCATGCTCTAACTGGTTTCCCAATGTGTGTTCCGCGTGTCGCACCACCTGCGTCCGACCCTCTCTGTCCCATCGCCAACCGTACAAACGCGCCCCCGGTCCAGCCTGATGGTCGCAAGACTTTTGTGATGACTGGTCCTGCTATTACTGAAGGCTTACCGCCCGGGCAGCCGCCGATCCAGCCCTGTTCACCGGACTGCGACCCCAAGCAGCAAGCACCGTTTATCATTGGTGACTACATTACCTTTCAGGGAACGTTAGCCAAAGATGTACCTGGTAGCCCGGGTGCAAATCCGACGCATCCACTCTACATTTCCGCGCACACGGTGGTGGCAAATATCGGAATCTATACCTCGCCTGGGTCGAATCCAGCCTATGTCACACTGGATGAGTCACTAATTGGGACGATGGGACGTCTCGCCGAGTGTGTTGGGTTTACCTCATTTGCTGAATGTCAAGATCGGATCAAGATCGAGGGATTTACCACCGATCCGTCACGACCGGTGAGGCTCTACGCATTAGATTATGTACCGAATGCGCTAATACCAACGGTGCGGCGATTAGCTCGAGATATTCGAGAACAGGCTGTATATGGACGGTTTCGCTTTGTGACGGGTAAAAATGCACGCGCCATGTTTGATGCGAATGGTGACCTGAAGGGAGCTACTCGAGAATTGATGATTCGAATCGATGGTTCATTAGACACAACAGGGAACCCTGAGGTAAGCCCATTACTAGATGGCACAGTGAAGCCGAAATTAAAGAAATTCGCTAACGAACTAGAGGCTGGGCAGTACACGGCACCGGTTGGGGAATATATTTTCCCAGAGCCGACCGGTGTGCAGGGTGGGCCTATGCCGGCTCTGAATTTTGAGTGCTTGGCCTTTCTCGTGGATGGATGGTCCCATAATGGAAGTAATACGACCAAGCAGCTGGATCCATGGCCAGGTGCTGCGGTGCCAGCACGCGTTGCCTGTAGCGAATAAACGAAATTGTCGTGAAGAGGGATGTCTGGTGAGAAGGAGAGAACAGTCATGAAGATGCATAACCATGCACCACGTGCAAAGTTTGAACAGTACCTCTCCAGGGTTATTAAAACAATAGAATGGCAGCTACCTTTGAAGCGATGTGGGGCGATCTCTCTCTCATTGATTCTATCAAGTGCGATCTGGGGTTGTACTACTCCTCGGCATCTTCCGATAAAACAAGCCTATGAGCATGAGAAGCCAACTTGTGAACGCATCATCACTGCTGACGTGATTGCCCTTGAACAAGTGTATTACTACAACCGCTTCGGTTCGTTTAATCCGGCTGGCCTTATGTATGCATTGCGGCGTGACGTCGTCATAGACCGAGAGTCATTGGAAGATGGGGTCATCAAGCCATTGGCTAAGGTTATTGAGGTTATGGAAAGAGATCTTAACCGGCTGCCAGAAGTGGATCAAGAAGCGAATAGGAAGATTTTAGAAGACAAAAAAAGAGACCAGCAGAAACTAGAGGGGTTGCTTGCTAAGCTCTCTCCAGGTCTGGATTCAGCGAGTAAGCATCAAACAGTGCGGAAAGTTGACTCAAAAGGCGGAGGTCAGGACAAATCTAAGAAGGGGAAAGAGCCTGAAATAGTGAATGAAGATCTCGACCTTGATGTAAGTGAGCAAAGGAAATCAGAGGTGGAAATTCCGTCAAGAAACGAAGGTCTGGATAAATATTTAGCCGGGCATATTAAGCTTCGCTCTGACAAGCGGCCACGTCCTCTAGTTTTGCGTGCCAATGAGGAGGACTGCCTGTATGTCACCTTCACCAATCTGCTGGCTCAAATCGCCGGTGGTCAAGAAGGAATGAATGATCCAGAATTTCGTTTAACTCATCCCGATAAGGTTATTGGTGCTGAGTCTGAATCAGAAGTAAAGGATAAAGAGGACAAGAAGGGTGAAAAGGTTGAAGAAGCCCACGAAAAGGTCCGAGGGGTTATCGATGGTGAAGAGCCTGCGACGCGTCATGCATCGATGCATGTAAACGGGCTGAGCCTTGTGAGTAACATCGATTTAACGGGGAGTGATGTTGGGATTGAGTCGCAAGGGGTCAATGTCGGAAAGAATGGCTGGCAGGGGAAAGATGGAAAATGTTCGTCTAATCCCGATGACTTTGGATCTAATCTGTGTGCCCTCGCTGCCCCAGGCGAAACCAGAAGGTATCAATGGTACGCCAAAAAAGAAGGCACATACTTTTTCTATTCTATGGGAGCGCCGGCCGGAGGTGAGGGGGATGGTGGCCAACTTGGTTTGGGATTGTTCGGTGCTGTCAATGTACAGCCGAAGGATGCGAAGTGGTATCGCTCGCAGGTGACCAAGGAAGAGCTAGTTGCGGCAACAAAGAAAGAGGTTATCGATAAGACAAAGCTTAAACAGACCAAATATGGCCAGCCTGTGATCGATTATGATGCAGTTACGAGTAAGGGCTATCCCATTCTCAATATGCTTAAGGAAACCAGCGCAAGAGCCGAACGTCCAGAGTGGGTGGAAAAAGATACAAAGTCTCCATGTGCAAAGGACGAATATCAATACGAGCATGAAGTAGATCCCCTCACCCATCGCGTGCGATGGACCTGCGTGGTCCCGGCTGTCTATGAGATTGTGCACTCAGATTTGAATGCCGTCATCGATATCCAACGCGAAGAGGATTGCGATCAACAGGGTGAAGGAAATGCCTGCGGGAAACCCTATCGTGAATTTACGGTGATCTTTCACGATGAAGTGACCGCTGTTCAAGCATTTAAAGACTTAGATGAAGAAGATTCGCCATTGAGTTCGCTCCGAGATGGTATGGGCATCAACTATGGTGCTTCAGGATTAGGGCCGATGGTTGTGGCCAACCGAAAGGGAATCGGTCCATCTCGTGATTGTGTGGAATGTAAACTCGAGGAGTTTTTCCTGACCTCTTGGGTGCATGGCGATCCAGCGATGGTTGTGGGGTATAAGAGAGATAGGGACGGTAATCTCAAACCGGTCACAGGAAAAGATGGTAAACCGGTCTACGATGCAAATGGTCGTCCACTCTATCAGAAAGAAGCCAAATATCCAGACGATCCCTCAAATGTCCACCACTCATATCTGGGCGATCCAGTTCGGTTCCGCAACATGCATGCTGGTCCGAAGGAAACCCATGTGTTCCATCTGCATGCTCACCAGTGGGTGGAAGATAAGCATGACGCCACGTCGCATTATCTCGATTCACAAACGATCTCGCCCGGATCAACCTTTAGTTACGAAGTACATTATGGCGGTTCAGGAAACCGGAACTTAGGGCCAGGCGATTCGATTTTCCACTGCCATCTCTATCCCCACTTTGCGCAAGGCATGTGGGAGCTGTGGCGCACGCATGATGTCTTTGAAAATGGCCACGATGATCGAAAGTTGCCGGATTATGAAATAGAGGAAGGGACGCCAAATCCAGCCGTCGTTCCTCTTCCTCGGACCCCATTGCCTCCCATGCCGGCCAAGAAAGATAGCGACGGGTTTAGGGGGTATCCATTCTACATTGCTGCACAGCCGGGTCATCGACCGCCTCAACCTCCACTGGATCTAGATGGGACAGAGGATAAGGGGACGTTGCGCCGGCATATCATTATTGGTGGAACTTCAGCTGACGGTATTCATGCTGAAGAGGCTAAGCAGATTATTGACGATGTAAAGGAAAATACAAAAGGGAAGGCTGACCGTGCTGTCGATGTGGCGAAAGCTGAGAAAGAGAAGAAGTCGCCATATCACAAGCCCATATTATATCCAGACGGGAAGTTTTCAATCCCAGATCGGCAATATGTTGAGGGACGTCCATTGCTGTATGAGGATGGCAAAAATCTCACCGATTACAATGCACGTCGTGTGTACAGAGACAACCAAAATGGGGAGTTCTTCGTGTTGGCTCGCCAACTGACGTCTGCAAATATTGAAGTCCGTCCGGACACCGGTACAGACCAGGAAAAGGCTGCCATGCAATTTCATGCAGGCACATTGCCTCTCACAGGGCACAAGATAGTTAATTCCGGCGATCCAGGATGGACACATACGGACTACAATTGGGAAGCTCCCGGATATTCAAGCTGTTTGCCCGATGGGTCATGTGATGGCGAGAGCGGTGCGCGTGTACTTTTCCGCGTCAATGGCGGTGGCAACATTGGGATGCACAAGGTCGGATCAACTCACAATGGAAACCCTGGCGACGGGGTTTCGGGGGCGCCGTTTTCAAATCCCTGCCCCAAGCAGTACGTCGCTGAAGATGGACGTATCAGCCCTGTGAACACGCGCAAGTATCGAGCTACTTATATTCAGATGGATATGACCGTGAACAAGGCCGGATGGCACGATCCTCAAGCGCGTTTTCCAGTGTTGGAAGAAGACGTGAGAGCAACATTGGATGGATCCCGCCCGACCGAACCATTGTTCTTCCGGGCCAACTCAGGTGAATGTGTGGAGTTCTACGCCACGAACTTGATCCCCAGCAACCTGAACCTGGATGATTTTCAGGTCTATTCGCCAACCGATACGATTGGACAGCATATTCATTTGGTGAAGTTCGATGTCACCTCGTCGGATGGATCTGGCAACGGCTGGAACTACGAGGACGGGACGTTTGCTGCCGACGAAATTCGCGAGCGGATTCTCGCGAATAACGCCTTTGTAAAACTCTGCAAAGAACACCCTGAGAATTCTTTGTGTCCCACAGACCCTAAGGCCAAGAAAGAGTTATCTTTCTTCAAGCCCAAGACACATCCCATCTTTCTCAAGAAAGGGGAGCTAGGTGCAAAGGAGGACGGTGCATTAGTCGGGGACACACGGGGCTATTGTAGTGATATGGGAGGAAAGGATAACGATTCGGTCAACTATCCCTGGTGCGGGGCCCAAACGACGATCCAACGCTGGTGGGCCGATCCTGTTCTCAATGGGAAGCCAGGGGGCAAGGATGTAAGAGATCGCACACTGCGCACGGTGTTTACTCACGACCATTTCGGCCCAAGTTCTCATCAACACCATGGCTTCTATGCAGCTTTGGTGGTGGAACCTACCAATTCCAAATGGTCATTTCTTGATGGTCGGGATATGGGTGGGGTGGACGAAAATGGCGTACCGATTCATGTCATCGGTCGGCAAGATGGTGGTCCTACCTCCTATGCTGCCAACATAATTGTTCGTGATGAGGGCAAGGCCTGTCTCAATAGCAAGGCGTTGGAGTGTAGCAAGCAGCTTGATAATAAAGACCGTATTGATCGACGTCGAACAGGTCGTGAGTACAATCTTGCCTTTGCAGATTTTGCCATCGTGTACACTTCCGATCTGAAGTCCGATCTGAGCAAGGATGAGCCGGAAAGTAACAGGCTTCGTCCGGTGAATCCTCCGAATCATGTCGAGGGCGGAGTCTTGAATCCTGCAGTCTCTGGGAGAATTCCATCTCCGGAAGGAATTTCGACCAAAGATCCAGGGACTCAGTTAATCAACTATCGAAATGAACCGATCCCACTTCGTCTTGGAGAGTGGAAACTATTTGAGTCAGAAAAAATTGTCCCAAGCCCCTGGTCCTGCGTGCAGGTGAAAGATCAGAAATCCTGTTTTGTTCAGAGGGATCAAGAGGTAGGGGACGCCAAGAAACAAATGAATATTGGAGATATGGCACATGTCTTTAGCTCAAAGATTCATGAGAGTGAAAAGGGTGTACGAAGTTTCATGGGCCGGAATGGTAAGCAGGAAAAAACAACGATTTTCACAGAACCTCTGACTGATGGTGTGAATAGGGAAAAGCTGGTTGGCCGTCAACCTGGTGACCCGGCTACTCCGTTACTGCAGGCGTACGATGGTGACCGAGTCCAGATCAGGCTTATTCAGGGGGCTCAGGAAGAGCAACATGTGTTTACGATGCATGGCGCGCGCTGGCTCACTCAGCCGGATTCTGAGAATAGCGGCTATGTCAATGCGCAGCACATCGGGATTTCCGAGCATTTTGAGTTTAATGACCGGATGCTTGGGCTATCCAGTTTGCCCTCTGGAGCACTCGGTCATGGAATCGAATCGATTAAGTGTCAAAACACCGGTGAACAACCGTGTCGAACCGATCTCCTTTTCAGTTCATCGGCGATCGATAATCTTTGGGACGGTCAGTGGGGCTTGATGCGAATTTATCCAGCCGAAGAAGACAATCTCAACCTCAATCGTATCCTGGCGCGGTTGCCGGGACGTACCGATAAAAATCCATTTACCGATGCACTGAGCGCACCCGGGTTGGATGAGCGCCTTGATTCAGAGGCCCAACCACCTGTGGAAAAGGAAAAGAAGTGGTTCGTTCATGATCCCGTTGAGGCTTTTTGCAAAGATCCAGCGAGGAAACCTCCTCAGTCTTTCTTCGTTGAGGCTTGGATGGCCAAGGATTTATTAAAGAATGTATCAGGGGGAAAAGGGTTGGTATACAACAAGGCATTCAATATCACTGATCCGCATGCGATCCTGTTTGTTGAGCGGAAGGATGTTTCTGCTATTCAAAATGGAACACGAAAGGTTGAGCCGCTCATTCTCCGTGCGCACGCAGGAGATTGTATTGAGGTGACGCTCACCAATCGTCTTCCCGCAGCGATGCCGGATGATCATCGATTTCTCTTGGACACTGTCCCTCCAGATGATCAGAAAGGCAAGCGATGGCAGAAAACATGGTCCTATAACATGCTGCCACCGATCATTGAGGGCTTCAATTTCAACCAACTGCGCTCATCCAATCGAGTAGGACTTCATGCAGGCCTCGTCGATCAAAACACGAGGCGGCATGATGGCGCACATGTCGGATTTAATGAGGATTCAACCGTTGGACCTCATGAGCCACCTAAGACCTATCTCTGGTATGCGGGCGATTTGACTGGTGGGAAAAATGGAATCCGTGAAAGGCCGATTGAGTTCGGAGCTATTCCGCTTACAGACCAAGGGGATGTAATTAAGCATCCAGCACATGGGGCAATTGGTGCTCTGATCATCGAACCGCAGTGTTCAAAAATCGAAGTGGATCAAGAGTCAAATGCTTCTGCGACTGTGACATGGTGGGAGCCTGTGCGAGAGACTTCCAGGGATGGGAAGTTCGCTAAGACTCCCCGATGCCCTGATAAGAGACCAAATGACCGCACTAAAATGTCGACCATCCAAAAGAATTTGGATACCATCACACCGGAATGGCCATTTGGGAAAAAATCTGGTTCCAAAGGCTCTGGGGGATTGAATCGATTTAAAGAGTTCGTGCTGTTATATCAAGATGCCTTGGCGCTCCAGCATCGTGGACAGCCGCTACCGAATCTCAGAAACGGAGATGATGCTGAAGATTCCGGGCAGAAAGCCTTTAACTACCGAACTGAACCACTCTGGGCTCGATTAGGAGGAAGTGCCTCCGATGAGCCAGATGTGATGAGTGAGTATGATTGGTCGAATGTACTGAGTTCCAAGGTAGCACACGAAGGATGCTCCACACCGCCGTGCGATCCTGAAACTCCAATTTTTCAGGTGGATGCTGGCGAACCAGTACGGTTCCGCGTGGTTCATCCAGGTGGGCATCCGCGTCAGCATGCGTTGGCGATCTTTGGACACAATTGGTCGCTCAATCCATGGACGTATGGCTCCAGCGTGATGGGTTGGAATGAGGATAGCCCCACTAGGTTTGGAACAACCAATGGGATTGGACCAGCTCGTCACTTGAACATCCAGACGAGGGCAGGTGGTGACTGTGCGGTACCGGGTGACTATCTGTACCGTACACAGGAAGGATTTATGTTTGGAGGCGGACTATGGGGAATCCTTCGGGTGAATAAGCCGGAGGACCCGGGTTGGTGGCGGCCCGGCAAGCACCATCAGAAACTACTGAAGCAAGATGAGAACGCCTGTAAAGTTTTATTGCCCACTGCTGGTAAATAACGGCGCACACTCAAAATAAGAGAAAGGCTGATGTGCGTAGATTGAAAGTAGAGCGGATCGCGCTAGTGGCCTGGATTTGGGCCAGTGGGTTTTTCCTGGCCAACTCGGTCCTCGCCGATCCCTTACCGCAGCCGAAGATTGCGCCGGCGCGAGATGCAACGCCTGCGCACGCGACGGCGCTGGAGCAGGTTCAACAGTTCGAGCAGGATGGGGTGCGGATCGAATTCTCCTTGCAGCCTGTTGAAAAAAAACAGGAACGTCATGAGGCCCAAGTGGGGCAAACTGCACTGGTGCAGTTTGCTCTGCGGGATGCTCGTACCGGCCAGCCTTCGTCGCTTGGACGACCGAAGGCCTGGATGAATGCCAGGCTTTCAGAGACGGTTGCTGGTGAGCGGACCTGTACGGATAAAATCCGCAGCTTGGCCAGCGGACAGTTGGGAAACCGTCCAGATGTGGATCTCAATAGCTACGCCATTGCCACGTTAAATCACGATAAGACCATCACCTTCATTAATCCCTACGTGGCGTTTACGCCATCCAAGCTTGAACATATTATCTCGCTGCCTGGACTCGGAACGGACTGGCTCCTGACCAAAGACGGGCGAATTCTGTATGTGACGCTCGCGGATGAAGGCGCCATTGCTGTCATTGATGCCACGACGCATCGGCTGATCAGTTCGATTTCAACAGGCGCTGCTTCGCGTCCCACCCGTCTTGCGCTTCAGCCGGATGGACGCTCTGTATGGGTCGGGTTAGACGGTACGGCCCAGGTGCTGGCTCTTGACCTTGTCACTCACGACATCAGCAACAAGATTGCTGTAGGGGAAGGTCCGCATGGTTTGGCCTTCAGCGATGATAGCGCCTATCTTGCGGTCACGAACGGACTTTCCAACACGGTCTCGGTGATCGATCTCGGTACAGGTTCGGTCACCGCCACAATTCCGGTGGGAAAGACACCGGTGGCGCTCGCGTATGGTTCTGCGGCAAAGCGATTCTATGTCGGTTCGATAAATGGAACCACGATTGAGGTTATTGATCCAGCCACTTCCAAGATGACTGCTACGATCCCAACTCAACCGGGTGTGGTCGCGTTGCGATTCGAGCCCACTGGTCGATTCGCGGTGTCCGTGAACCAACTCAACAGCACGATCACCACCATCGATAGCGCGACGAATACAGTCATTGGCTCAACCACAGTCGTCAAAGATCCCGACCAAGTGACCTTCACCGAGCGCTATGCCTATGTGCGTGGTATCGAGTCTGAAAAGTTTTCGTTGATTGATCTGGTAGATCTTCGTAAAGGCAAGCCGGCTCCGGTCGAAATCCAAGCAGGACAACATGCTCCAAGCACGGCGCCTGACCAACTCGGAATTGCTGAAATGATTGTGCCTGCCCCGGAAGGGAACGCGGTTCTGGTTGCGAATGCGCCTGATCAAACCCTCTACTTCTATCAAGAAGGCATGATGGCGCCGATGGGCACATTCTCCAACTACAAGCGGATGCCGCGGGGCATTCTGGTCCTCGATCGAAGTTTGAAGGAAGTGGCTCCAGGTGTGTATCGAGCTCCGGTAACT
>Ga0224500_10002094_pt1 | contig 11029 bp, 13 predicted proteins | sample SF_Oct11_sed_USG_FD_168126 | JGI IMG/M metagenome (GOLD analysis project Ga0224500, IMG submission 168126) | Sediment microbial communities from San Francisco Bay, California, United States - SF_Oct11_sed_USGS_4_1 | ecosystem: Environmental > Aquatic > Marine > Sediment | place: USA: California... | reverse complement strand
GCGTAGTCGACCGGGTCAGCCGATCGCGAGCGCCGTGTCGACCGCGGCCACGAGCCCGTCGAGGTCGTGCGTGACCGCCTCCCCCGCGACATCGACGCCGGCGGACACGGCAGCTCGCGTCGTCTCCGGCCCGATCGTCACCGCAGGCCCGACCCCTCCCGCACGCCCGTAGGCCCGCGCCGCTGAGGGAGAGGCGAGCACGACGAGGTCGGCCTCGGGCAGCTGCGCAGGCTCGAGCTCGCGCGTGCGGTAGACCGGGACGACGTCCGCGCCGAGCTCGTCGGGGAGGAGGCTCCGGGCACCCTCCGCCGCCACGAACAGCACCCGCCCGACGGGACGCGGCAGCTCGGCCAGCAGCCCCTCCTGGCTGGAGACGGAGGGAACCAGGTCGGCGCGGCCGAGCGCCTCTGCCGTCGCCCGCCCGATCGCCGCCACACGCGGCAGTGGTCCGTGCGCGCGGCGGCGCAGCTCCCGCGCGCCGTTGACGCTGGTGACGACGACCCAGTCGTATCCGGCGACATCGATCGGCTCGTCGCCGAGCGGCTCGATCGCGATCAGCGCCACGTGCAGGATCTCGTGCCCGAGCGCCGTGAGCCGCGTCCCGAGCTCGCGCTCCTGGCCCTGCGGCCGCGTGAGCAGGATGCGTGCCATCACCTGGCGGCTTGCGACGGTCCCGTCCCGAGCCCCCACCCACCCGCGGGGTTGCCGACGATAGCGGTCGCTGCGTCACGTGGCCGTGCCGGCTGTGTGCCGACTTCGCACCAGCCGCGCGACGAGCCCGGCATCACAGGTAGCGCCGGAGCTGGCCGGCGACCGTCTCGGGCTCGAGACCGGACCGCCGCTCGACCCAGCCGCCGTCCTCGTCGGCGACGAGCGCGGTCAGCACGTGCCCGTCGTGGTGCGCGGCCACCGGGGCCAGGCAGCCGCCGCCGATCAGGCCGACACAGCGACGCTCGATCTCGACGCGGCGTCTCGTCTCCGAGTCGTCGGCGGCTCGGACGAGGTGCTCCTCCCCGGCGCGCACCTGGAGGGCGACCGCACCCTGCCCTGCCTCCGGCAGCATCTCCTCGGGATCGAAGCGATGGTCGGCCTGCGCGCCGAGACCCAGGCGATCGAGCCCGCACGCGGCGAGCACGACGGCATCGAGACGCCGCTCCGTGCGCTTCCGGAGGCGCGTGTCGACGTTCCCTCGCAGCGGCTCGACGACGAGCGACGGCTCGAGCGCGAGCAGCTGCGCACGGCGGCGAGCTGACGCCGTTCCGACCCGCATTCCGGGCTTTACAGCAGGGGCACCGCAGAGCGCATCCCGAGGGTCCTCCCGCGAGGTGTACGCGCCGACGACGAGGCCGTCCATGTCGGTCGAGGTCATGTCCTTGGCGGAGTGGACGGCGACATCGATGCGATGGCCGAGCAGCGCTTCCTCGAGCTCCTTGACGAAGACGCCGCGTGCCCCGATCTCCCCGAACGGCCGTGTGCGGTCGCGGTCGCCGGATGTCGTGATCGGCACCAGCGCGATCTCGACCCCGGGGCGGCGCAGCGCAGCCGCTACGCGCTCGGCCTGGGTCAGCGCGAGCCTACTGCCGCGTGACCCGACGCGCAGCAGCACGACACGTGCGCCGTGAGATCGTCCGCGACTCGCCGCAGAGCCGCCGGGACGTGGGCCGGATGCGGACGAACGCCGTCGGCGCCTGCAGCGGTAGCGGCCTGCCCGATGCGATCGGCCGCGTCACCGCTCGTGATCCTCCTCGCCGAGCCCGAACAGATGGCGCACGACGTCAGCATAGATCACCCCGTCGGCTGCAGCCGCGGCCTCCTTCATACGCACCGTGGGCAGGTGCAGGAGCTTGTTCACGATCTGCGCGGTCATCGACTCCACGAGCTTGCGGTCGCTCTCCGGCAGGCGCTCGAGCCGCCCCTCCGCCTTGGCGAGCTCGGCCGAGCGGATCTCCTCGGCGCGCGCTCGGAGCGACGCGATCGCCGGCACCACGACGAGCGACGCCTGCCAGTCCTTGAAGCGCTCGGCCTCGCCGGCCACGATCTGCTCGGCGTGCGCCGCCTCCGCGCGACGCCCGCTGAGCGAGGCCTCCACCACTGCCTCGAGGTCGTCGATGTCGTAGACGAAGCACCCGTCGACTGCCGACAGCGCGGGGTCGACGTCACGCGGCACGGCGAGGTCGACGAACAGCAGCGGCCGGCCCCTGCGGGCACGCAGGGCCGAGACGACGGACGCGCCTTCGAGCACGAACCCGGGCGCGCTCGTCGACGCGACGACGACGTCGGCCTCGGCGAGCGCGTCTGTCAATGCGTCCAGCCCCACGGCGCGTGCGTCGAGGCGTCGGGCCACCTCCTCGCCGTGCGCCGCGGAACGGTTGGCGACGACTGCGACGGTCGCGCCGCGCGAGCGGAGGTTGCGTGCCGTGAGCTCGCTCATCCTCCCGGCCCCGACGAGCACCACGCGGCGGCCGTCGAGGTCGTCCAGCACCTGCTGCGCGAGCGCGGCGGCGGCGGCCGGAACCGATGCGGGGCTCTCGCCCACGGCGGTCTCGACGCGCGCGCGCCTGCCGGCATGGAGCGCGGTTCGGAACAGCCGGTCGAGGTGGGGGCCGGCCGCCCCCGCCTCGTACGCTTCCCTGACCTGTCCGAGGATCTCGCCCTCTCCGGGGACGAGTGAGTCGAGGCCCGCAGCGACGCGAAACAGGTGCAGCGCGGCAGACTCGTCGTGCAGCCGGTAGAGCACCGGCTCGAGAGCGGTGTGGTCGTCGCCGGCGAGCTGGAGCAGCGCCTCGACGGCTCGCTCCTCGAGTGGGAGGTCGTCGTCGGTGGCGAGGTAGAGCTCGGTGCGGTTGCAGGTGGAGAGCACGACGCTCTCGCATCCGCGTGCGAGCGACGCGGCCAGCGCGCGGGCGCCGTCCAGGTCGACGGCGACGCGCTCGCGGAGCTCGACGGGCGCCTGATGGTGGGAGACCCCGACCAGGGTCAGCTTCATCGGGGGCCCTCGCTCATGCGGCGAAATGGGTGATCGGGAGCACGAGTGCGACCAGCATCAGGCCGACGAGCTGCCACCAGGCGGCGCGGCGACCACGGAGCCCCGCCTCGCGGCGCAGCACGAGCAGGCCCGCATAGAGGGCGAAGACGGCGATCGTGACGCCCATCGCCGCGTCGACGTCCCCCCAGTCGAGGGTCGTGAGCCCGACCACGATCCCCGCAGCGAGGAAGACGAGGCCGACCAGCGCGACCCTGGACGAGAGCCGGTCGAGCGCATCGAGCGGCGGCAGCCGCAGGCGCAGCACCCGGGCGTCTCGCCGCTTGAGGCGGCGCTCCTCCCACAGGTAGATCGCGGCCATCCCGCCCGCGACGGTGAAGGCGGCGAAGCCGACGAGCATCAGCCCGGCGTGAACCGCGAGCGTCACGCCGGCGTCGTCGACCTGTTGCGCCGCGGTGCCGCCGCCGGCCCAGGCCAGCAGGAGCAGGCCCGCGGCGACGGGCATCACCACGAGGCCGAGCATCCGGTACCGGGGTCGGCACCCCCAGATCAGGTAGGCGCTGACGACGAGCCAGGAGAAGAGGTTCAGCGCGCCGGCCCAGGTGCCCCACGGGAAGCCGTCGCTGGAGACGGCCTGCACGGCCAGGAGGGCCGTCTGGGCGACCCAGCCGACACGCACGCCCCAGATGCCGAGGCGAACTGCCCGCCCCCTGCCGCGCAGCCCACCGGCGTACGCGACCGCCGCCTCGCCGTACGCGATCAGCGCGGGCCAGACGAGCAGCTCAGCCATCGTGCCGGCGCCCACGGGCGAGCTCCGCGAGCTCGCCCGTCTCCCGCTCGAGGCGCGCGAGCTTCGCGGCGATGATCGCGACCCAGACGAGCACGAACAGGAAGACGACGCCGTAGGCGGCCGCGACGTACTTCTCGCCTGCGCTCATCGGCCGAGGGCCTCCCGCAGCTCCCTGAGGTGTGCGTCGGTGCGCTTCCCGGCGAGCTCGACGCTGTACATGACGAGCGCCAGCACGACGATCGCAGCCCAGGCCACGCAGAAGGCTCCGAACATCGTCCCCGTCATCTGCGGCCCCTCCCGCGTGAACACGGTGGGATGGATGAAGTCGCTCGCGAGCCGGATCGCGAGGAAGCTGACGGGGATCAGCGCCACGCCGAAGAGCGCGTAGACGGCGGAGATCCGTTCGCGCCGCGGGCCCGCCTCCACCGAGAAGCGCAGCATGAAGTAGGCGCAGTAGAAGAGGAACAGCACGAGGAAGAGCACGAGCTGGTTGGAGCTCCACGTCCACCAGACGCCCCATGACGCCTTGGCCCAGATCGCCCCCGTGATCAGCGTGAGCGCGCCGAAGATCGTCCCCTGGTGGATCGCGGTGTAGCTCTCCAGGTCGTAGCGCTCTCCACGCGTCCAGAGCACGCGCAACGCCTTCCAGGCGCCGAGCCCGAAGAGCACGTAGGCGGTGAGGGCGATCGGCACGTGGAAGTAGAAGATCTTCTGCGAGATCCCCTGGTCCGCGTCCTCGGGCGCGACGAAGAAGATCATGGTCACGGCTGCGGCCATGAGAGCGACGGAGATGACGGAGAGCGTCGGGAGGGTGATCCGCGCGGGCACTGGGGTCCTATTCGGTGACGACGTACTCGAACGAGGCCCACGAAAGTATCGCGAAGACGGCGTCGTACAGGCAGAGGAACGCCACGTACGTCCGTGGCTCGCTGGAGACGCTGGCCCCCACCCCGCCGACGACCAGCGGGATCGAGAGGGGGAGGACGAGCAGGGGGAGGATCACCTCGCGACCCCGCCCGGCGGCGGCCATCGCCGAGGCCAGCGTGCCCACGACGCAGATGCCGACGCTCGCCAGCACGACGCCGAGCACCGCTGCGGCGTCGAGCGGTGCGAAGAGCACCGCGAAGGCGGGGAGGGCGACGACCTCGGCCGCACCGAGGAACGCGAGCGCCGCAACTGTCTTCGCGAGCCAGATCGCGCTGCGGTCGCCGGTGGCGAGCACGAGCCCGTCGAGCGCCGCGTGCTCGCGCTCGGGCACCCAGGCGCGCGCCAGCCCGAGGAGCGCGGTGAACACGAGCGCCACCCAGAGCAGGCCGTACGCCGCGTCGTCACCTGCGCCCTGCGGCAGCGCGAAGTGGAAGACGACGAGCGTGGAGACGACGAAGAGCAGCATCGCGGGCAACGTGTCGCGGGCCCGGAGCTCGAGCAGGAGGTCCTTGCGGGCGAGCGCGACGACGTCGCCGACGTAGCCGCTCACGACGCCACCAGCGCGAGGTGGCCCGTCGAGAGCCCGGCGACGCGGTCTTGATCGTGGGTGGCGAGCACGACGGTGGAGGCGCCGACGAGCCGACGAAGCTCCTCGTCGAGCCGGTCGGCCCCTTCTTCGTCCAGGGCGGTGAAGGGCTCGTCGAGCACCAGCAGCTCGGGGTCGTGGAGGAGTACCCGGCACAGCGCGAGCCGCTGGCGCATCCCTCGCGAGTACGCCGACACGCGCTCCCGGCGAGCCTCCCAGAGGCCCAGGCGCTCGAGCAGCATCCCGATGCGCTCGCGGCGCTCGGGCACGCGGTAGAGGCGCCCGAAGAGCTCGAGGTTCTCGACCGCGCTCAGCTCGCCGTAGACAAGCGCCTCGTGACCGAGGTAGCCGAGCCGGTCGCGCGACGCGTCCACGGCCAGCGCGCCCCTGGTGGGTGCGGCGAGCCCCGCGAGGAGGCGCAGGAGCGTCGTCTTGCCGGCGCCGTTGGCGCCCGTGACGACGAGGAAGCCGCCCCGGTCGAGGGCGAACGAGACGGGTCGCAGTGCGCGCCGCTGCCCATACCGCTTCTCGACCTCCTCTGCCCTGATCACCGCGCGCCTCGCCGTCCTCTCCCGGCACCGCGTCCGCGCGCGTGCCGCCAACCACCCCCAGGGGACACCCCAGGTCCCTGTGAAAACGGTAGCGCGGATCTCGTGACGGGGGAGTGTCGGGATCGTGCCAGGATCGCCCGGTCACGTGCGCCCCGGTGTGTTCCGGCACGTCGCGACCGGCGCCACAGAGGCGCGACGGCCCTCAGAGCAACGTGTCGAGAGCGACGAAGGCGCAGAAGACGACGGAGATCACCCCGTTGACGGTGAAGAACGCAGCATCGAGTCGTCGCAGGTCCCCGGGGCTGATCAGGCGGTGCTCGTAGAGGAGCAGCGCGGCGACGGAGGCGAGGCCCGCCCAGTACCAACCGCCGGCGTCCAGCCCGACGCCGACGACGGCGACCAGCACGACGACGGCCACATGCATCGCGCGGGCGGCGGCGAAGACCCCATGCTCTCCGAACCGCGTCGCCCACGAGTGGAGGCCTGCGGCGCGATCGTGCTCCAGGTCGAACAGCGAGTAGAAGAGGTCGAAGCCGGCGACCCAGAGCGCGACGGCGAGGCCGAGCAGCCACGCCTCCCACGGGGCGCGGCCGGTGACGGCGAGCCACGCCCCGACTGGTGCCAGGCCCAGGCAGGCGCCGAGCCAGAGATGGCACAGCCAGGTGACGCGCTTCAGGTAGGGGTAGGCGACGAACAGCGCGACCGGGACTGGCCACAGCCAGCGAACGATCGGCTCGAGCTGGAACACCGCCACCAGGTAGACGGCCAGCGCGAGCGCCGAGAGCGCCGCCACCTGCGCCCGTGAGAGCGCGCCGCTGGGCAGCTCCCGGGCCGCCGTGCGCGGGTTGTGGGCGTCGAGCTCGGCGTCGGCCAGGCGGTTGAGCGCCATCGCGAGCGTCCGGGCACCGACCATCGCCACGGTGATCCACGCCATCGACGCCGTGCCCGGCCAGCCGTCCGCTGCGAGCAGCGCGCCGACGTACGCGAACGGCAGCGCGAACACGGTGTGCTCCAGCCGCACGAGGCGGGAGAGGCGCCGCGGGAGCGAGACCGCGTGGCTCGTCACGTCTGGCGGTGGGACGAGCCCTGGTCACCGGCCGCGAGGTCGAGCCCGTGGGCCAGCGCCGGTCGAAGCACGGCGAAGCCGTCGCGACAGCCACCCGGCGAGCCCGGGAGGTTGACGACGAGCGTGTCGCCGCGGAGCCCCGCGACGCCGCGCGAGAGGAGCGCGTGCGGCGTCCGGCCGAGGGCGTCGGCCCTGATCGCCTCGGCAATCCCGGGCGCCTCGCGGTCGAGCACGGGGCGCGTGGCCTCGGGGGTGACGTCGCGCGGCGCGAACCCTGTGCCACCGGTGGTCAACACGACGCGTACCCGCTCTGCCAGGTCGACCAGAGCGGCTGCGATCTCCTCGCTCTCGTCGCGGACGACGAGCCGCTCGACCTCGAAGCCGTCGGCCACCAGCAGCTCGGCGAGCGTGTCGCCGCTGACGTCCTCGCGCACGCCGTGGTGCACGCCGTCCGAGACGGTGAGCACCGCGGCTCTCACACGACCTCCTGCTTCGTCTTCTCCACGAGGCGAACCTCGGCGATGCTCAGCTCCCGGTCGATCGCCTTCGCCATGTCGTACACCGTCAGCGCGGCGACGGCCGCGGCAGTGAGCGCCTCCATCTCCACCCCGGTCTGGGCGGTCGTCTCCGCCACCGACTCGATCTCCACGCCCTCCGGGCGCACCTCGAGCCGCACGTCGACGACCGAGAGCGGCAGCGGATGGCAGAGCGGCACGAGCTCGCTGGTTCGCTTCGCGGCCATGATCCCTGCGATCTGCGCCGTCGCCAGCGCGTCGCCCTTCGGGAGCGACCGCAGCCGAGCCGCGGTCTCTGCTGCCATGCGCACCGTTGCACGCGCGACCGCCCGCCGGCGGAGGGGCGGCTTGTGGCCGACGTCCACCATGCGCACCTCGCCGGTCGACTCGTCGACGTGGGAGAAGCCGCTCATCGCCGCAACGTCCTCCGCGCCAGGCGCAGCAACCCGCGCCGATGATCGCGCGCGGAGCGCAGGCGGGCGCCCAGCCCGTCCCCGTAGAGCAGGTCGAGCGCGCCTCGGAAGCCGTCGCCGACGACCTCCGAGTACGGGTACCACCACGGCGGGCGCAGCAGGCCGCGGTCAGCGTCGGTGAACGTGATGTGGGAGACGGCGTAGAGCCCGTGCTTGGAGTGCGTCCGGCCGTGCCCCGAGTCCTTGCGGCCGCCCCACGGCGCCTGACAGGCGCCGTAGGAGTACGCATGGTCGTTGACCCACACGGATCCCGCCTCGAGCGCTGCTGCGACACGCACGCCGCGCTCGCGGCTTCGCGTCCACACGCTCGCCCCGAGAGCGAACGGCGAGTCGTTCGCCCGACGTATGCCGTCCGCCTCGTTGTCCATTCTGGAAACGATGACGACCGGGCCAAAGATCTCCTCCTGCCGGATCCGGGCGTCGTCCGGCTCGGCAGCGAGCACGGTCGGCTCGTGGAACCAGCCGGGCAGCCCCGTCTCGGGCCTGCCGCCGCCGGTCACCAGCTCCGCCCCGCGCTCGACGGCGTCCGCCACCAGCGCCTCCACCTTCGCGCGCTGCCCCTCGGTCACGAGCGGGCCGAGGTCGGTGCGCGGGTCGTCCCCCCGCCCGATGCGGAGCTCGCTGGCACGCGCGGCCAGCCGCTCCACGAAGGGCTCGTACAGGCCGGCGGCGACGTAGACGCGCTCGATGCCGGAGCACACCTGGCCGCAGTTCGTAAAGGCGCCCCACAGCGCCCCCTCGACCGTCCGTGCGAGGTCCGCGTCGTCCAGCACCAGCATCGGATCCTTGCCGCCGAGCTCGAGCGTCGCCGGGCAGAGCCGCTCTGCGGCGCGGCGCCCGACGACCCGACCGGCATCGGTGGAGCCGGTGAAGAGGACGGCGTGCACTCCGCGGTGTCCGACGAGGGCGTCGCCGGCCATCGCGCCGGTGCCCTGGACGACGCGCACCAGCCCGGGAGGGGCGCCCGCACGGCGGAACACCTCCTCCACCCACGCACCGCTGAGCGGCGTCAGCTCCGAGGGCTTCACCACCACCGCGTTTCCCGCGGCGACAGCGGTCGCGGCCTGCGTGAAGGGGATGCCGAAGGGGAAGTTCCACGGTGAGATCACCGCGACGACGCCGATCGGCGCGTAGCGGACGTGGCCGCGCTTGTGCAGGAGGTGCGGTTGCGGGAAGCGGACGCGCTCGGGACGGAGCACTGCCGGGCCGTGCGCCGCCAGCCAGGCGGCGTTGTCCAAGGAGACGAAGACGTCGGCGGTCAACGCTTCCACGACGGGCTTCCCGGTCTCGTCGACGACCGTGGCCACGATCTCGTCGCGATGCTCGAGCACGGCGTGCACGACGCGACGCAGGAGGCGGCTGCGCTCGCGGAGCGGCTGCCGCGACCAGGCCTCCTGCGCCAGCCGGGCCTCGGCGAGGATCTCCCCCAGCGCCTCCGGCGGGGTCACGGGGACGCTGCCCACGACCTCGAGCGTGGCCGGGTTGACCGGCGCGAGCTCGCCGCTCGCGAGGTCGGGCGTCGCGCTCACGTGCGCATCGTAGACGTGGCGGGGCCCACGGCGGACCTACGACGACGGCCGCAGCGGCCGCTCCGCGAGCGTGACGCGTACCGTCACCTTCCGGTCTCCGTCGCGGAGCACCGCGAAGGGAACGGTCTGGCCCGGTCGCAGGTCGTCGGTCACGATGCGCGACACGTCCTCCGAGCTCCGCACCGGCCTGCCGTCGATCGCCACGATCACGTCCCCGCCCAACGTCACGCGGAGCCCCCTGAAGGTCTCGCTCTGCGTCCCCGCGCGAATCCCGGCACGCGCGGCCGGTGCGTCGTCCTCGACCGCGACCACCAGCGCGCCCCGCTCCGCCCCGAGACCGAAGCGCTTGGCCAATCCCGGCGTCACGTCCTGCGAGGTGATCCCGATGTAGGCGTAGGAGACCTTGCCGCTGGCGACGAGCTGGTCGAGGGCGCGCTTCGCGACGTTGATCGGAATCGCGAAGCCAACGCCCTCGGCCGTGCCGGAGTCGGAGCGGATCTGTGCGTTGATGCCGATCACACGCCCGGCGCCGTCGAAGAGCGGCCCTCCGGAGTTGCCTCGGTTGATGGGGGCGTCGATCTGGATCGCGTCCGACACCGCGTAGCGCGAGGTGAGCGAGGCGATCGAGCGCCCGGTGGCCGAGACGACGCCCACGGCGAGGGAGGTCTGGTTCCCGAAGGGGCTGCCGATCGCGGCCACGGACTGCCCGACGACGACCGCCGCCGAGTCCCCGAGCGGCACGGGCTGCACCGCGTGATCCGCGGGGTCGACGGTGATCACGCCGACGTCGCTGAACAGGTCCCAGCCGACGATCGTCGCCGGCACCCGGTCACCGTCGGCGTACTCGACGAACACGGCGCCCGCGCCGCGCACGTCGGTCGAGGAGGCGACGTTCGTGATCACGTGGGCGTTGGTGAGGATCGTGCCAGCGGCATCGACGACGAAGCCCGACCCCTGCGACTGCCCGTCGGGGCCCAGGTCGGCGTAGATCGTGACCACACCCGGGGAGCGGTCGGCGTAGATCGCCGCAGGGTCGAACCCGGTGGGGGCCGTGGCGGTGGTGGGCGACTCGGTCGGGGGCGCAGCCGTGGTCACGGCGGGCGCCACGGCGGAGACGGTCGTCTCGCCACCGACGAGGCCGGCCTGGTCGGCCAGCACGACGCCGGCCACGCCGCCGAGCACGGCGGCGGCCGCCGTCACGGCAGCGAGCACGGGGGGGCGCATCACGACCCACTGTAGCCGTGCGGCCCCGGCCGCCCGACGCGTTTTCACGTGGAAACGGCGATCGGCTCGGGCGACGCCGCCGGCGCCTGGATCGCCGGCAGCGCAAGCGTGAACACCGTGCGGCCGGGGCGGGTGGTGACGGTGACCGCGCCGCCCATGCACTCGGCGAGCTCACGCGCGATGGCCAGCCCGAGACCGCTGCCGGATGCTGTGGCGGACTCGCCCCGGTAGAAGCGGTCGAAGACCCGCTCCACGTGATCGGGCGCGATCCCCGGTCCGTCGTCCTCGACGGCCAGCGTCGCGCGCGCCCCGTCGCGCCGGGCATGGATCACGACCGTTGTCCCCTCGGGCGTGTGCATCAACGCGTTGACGGAGAGCGAACGCC
>Ga0224500_10002093_pt1 | contig 11030 bp, 11 predicted proteins | sample SF_Oct11_sed_USG_FD_168126 | JGI IMG/M metagenome (GOLD analysis project Ga0224500, IMG submission 168126) | Sediment microbial communities from San Francisco Bay, California, United States - SF_Oct11_sed_USGS_4_1 | ecosystem: Environmental > Aquatic > Marine > Sediment | place: USA: California... | reverse complement strand
CCAGACTACATCTCGGTCCTTATAAGAGCAGGCCACGGTCACATTGTAGAACGGGTCACCAATGGCTCCGATCGCGAGGTCGGAGTCGCTCGACCTACGACTGCGTCGATTGTAATCAGAAGTAATGCTATTCTACACGAGGTGATATCAACGCTATGAGCGTGAGCATGATCGGATCAACGATTACCAGAAAAGGTCAGGTCACCATTCCCAAGACTATTCGCGATCGGCTTGGCGTACGGGAAGGAGAAAAGGTCTCATTTGTCGTTCGCGGTGATGACGTGGTGCTCAAAGTTGTCCGCGGCACGATCTTAGACCTGAAGGGTTCAGTCCCTTCTGTTCAACGACCGGAAGATTTTGAGTCGATCCGCCAGTCTACCAAAAAAGCCATTGCGACAAGGCTCGGTCATCATTACTAGCCGTTTTATCGATACGAATGTCTTCCTTCGGTATTTAACGAATGATGATCCCGTGTAGGTGAAGCACGCCAAGGCATTGTTTCGTGATACCGTTCAGGGCAACCTACTGCAACAGGAAAGTTTATAGGTGATCTGATTGAACAAGAATACCTTGTTAAATGAGAACGAGAATAAACCGAGACGAGTTGAAGAATAAACGGCTCTTGACTATCGAATGAGGAGGTTCAGGAGACAATCTTACGCGCGTCTTTCAGAAGCATGAAGAGATGCAACGGGTCGCTTGGCGAAGGAAGGAATCCGAATGCGCGTAAAAGCGTCTTGCCGCCTCATCTTTGGCATGGACCATTGAGTTCGTCTCGGCCACAATAATCGAACGCCTCAACGGCGTGATGCCGCCGAACTTTTCGATCGTCCGGATCAACGCTTTTCTGCTGGTGCGGAAGAAGTATCAGTGTCAAAGAATCCCGGCTCAGTCAAGAGATGCTGCATACGGGGAAGCGTTCGAGTTGGAGCATCCAGAGCGGCTTGAAACTGAGCCCACTTTGCCTTACTTAAGACAAAGGTGCGACGATCAGCCAGCATTTCATGAGCACGAGACAAGGCACTGTCCCGGACAAACTCACTCACGGAACCAATCACGAAGCGATCACCGTTTTCCATCGCCTGGACACCTTCGTGCGCACGGTACCGTATCGCTGTCCACGAGGGACTTGTTTCACTATCACTTCTACATCAATAGTGTCCCAACGTTTGGGCTTGGATTATCTGTAAGTTGCTGATTAGGAACGGATAAACAGTGATTGTCCTTGGTCTCGATTTGAACTGCGAACGCCGGTTCTGTAACCCTGCGAGGCACGACTTTGCAGGGGTGATTGATGAACCACGGCAAACTGGTCTTTGCGCAGTTGATGCAGCACCTTCCGTTGACGACGTTTCGTCGATGTGTGACGCGGTATCGTGGGGAACGCAAGGTCCAGTCGTTCTCCTGTCTGGATCAGTTTCTGTGCATGGCGTTCGCGCAACTGACCTTTCGGGAGAGCCTGCGCGACATCGAGGCGTGTCTGCGCGCCCAGCACTCGAAGTTGTACCACCTCGGGATTCGCTCGACGGTCGCCCGCAATACGCTCGCGAATGCGGTGCTCGACTGGCGCATCTACGCCGATTTCGCGCAGAGCCTCATCGGCATCGCGCGGCCGCTCTATGTCGACAAACCCTTTGGTGTCGATTTGAAGGAGTCGGTCTACGCGCTGGATACGACTACTATCGATCTGTGCCTGTCGGTGTTTCCGTGGGCACCATTCCGCTCGACCAAAGCGGCGGTCAAGCTGCACACGCTGCTCGATCTGCGCGGCAACATCCCGGCCTTCATCCACATCAGCGACGGCAAGCTGCACGAGGTCAACATCCTCGATCAGCTGTTGCCCGAGCCTGGCGCGTTCTACGTGATGGATCGGGGGTTCCTCGACTTCGAGCGCCTGCACCGCTTTCACGAGGCCGGCAGCTTCTTTGTCACCCGCGGCAAATCGAATCTCAAAGCGCAACGACGGTACTCGCATCCCGTCGACCGTGCCACGGGGCTGATCTGCGATCAGACCGTCGTCCTCACAGGCTTCTATTCGCACAAAGGCTTCGAGGCTCCGCTGCGACGCATTCGGCTCAAGGATCCCGCGACCGACACAACCTTGATTTTTCTCACCAACAACTTCACGTTGCCGGCCTTCACAATCGCCGAACTCTATCGATGCCGTTGGCAAGTCGAGTTGTTCTTCAAATGGATCAAGCAACATCTTCGGATCAAGGCCTTTTTCGGCACATCGGAGAACGCCGTGAAATCGCAAATCTGGATCGCGGTGTCGGTGTACGTCCTGGTCGCCATCATCAAGAAGCGGCTGAAGCTCTCGACGACCCTCTATGAAATGCTACAGATCTTGAGCCTCACCATGTTTGAACGAATGCCGTTAGATCAACTACTTGCACAAGCCATGCGTGAAGACGCCGACCACATGTCAGATAAACAGCTGATCTTATTCGAGTAACGTTGGGACGCTACTGATCTGCTAGATTATCTCAATTGGCATCGAGAGGAGCGCAATAGAACCTATGATATTGCTTCGAGCCTTCGCAATGATGAGCATCTGAAATTTGTGGATGCCATGGTCGAGTATGCATCGCGAGCGGTTGGTCCGTCTCCAGATACGCCCATGCCCTGAAAGTAGCACCGCCTATTCGAGCTAACCCCAGAAGTAAGAACCATCTTTGACCTTCCCCCAATTCCGTGGACACCGGGTTAGGCCACGGCTGTCCGCGCTTCGAACTCGGCTGGGGAGTCATAGCCGAGGGTCGAGTGACGGCGTCTCCGATTATAGAACACCTCAATGTACTCGAAGATATCCTGTCTCGCGGCTTCCCGCGTTTCGTACGCGCCGATGGTACACGAGCTCGCGCTTGAGTGTCCCGAAGAAGCTTTCGACACAAGCATTGTCCCAGCAGTTGCCGGTGCGGCTCATGCTGGGAGTGATGTCGCGCTTGTCAAGCAGCTGCTGGCAGGGGGTGTTTGGCGAAACGGAATATACCGTACGCGAATGTCGTCAAATGCATGAACATTTAAAAGGGTCTGTGTGGGGTCGCGTCTTGTATTCATACATCTTGCGAGCCTTTCTATTAAGCTCACAACTACTCCTCCAACATTGCACGGCGAAAGGCTGCAAGAAACTCTGCTGGCGTGACGATCGGAAACGGCGCGAACTCACAAACGCTCGTCTTGTGAAAGCGTCTGGCATTCCACGTCATAAGATAGTTCACCCAGGACAGAAACAATACAGAGCCAGCCTTCTTTGATCTGCCTCGTACCCACCCTTGACAGATATCTCAATATGAGATATCTTTATCCGTGCATGTGATCACCCGGAAACGCCTCGATGACTTTGTGCGAACTCACCCGGAGGCACGGACCTCACTGCAGCACTGGTTCACGATTGTGCGCAAGACGGACTATGCGTCCTTCGCCGACTTACGAAAGACCTTTCCTTCGGCTGATCAGGTGAATCGGTTAACCATCTTCAACATCGGGGGAAACAAATTCCGGCTAATCGCAGCCATTCATTACAATCGGAAGAAACTGTATATCCGGCACATCCTGACTCACGCAGACTACGACCGGAACACGTGGAGAACCTGAGCCATGCTCGCCAAATACATTCAGGAAGCCAATAGCGACTACCTCCGCATTCGGCAACGCATTCCACTCGGTCCGTTACGGACGGAGGTCGAATATCACCAAGCGGTGAGCATCCTTGATGCGATCGTGGACGAAATCGGCGAGCAAGAAACCCATCCTCTGGCCGACCTGGCCGAGACGCTCGGCCTTTTTATCGAAGCTTATGAGGACGCCCACCTCCCCTTCTCCGACTCATCCGCTCCCGATATCCTCCGTACGTTGATGGAAGAACATGGACTCACACAAGCGGGCTTGCCCGAAATCGGCAGCCAGGGCGTCGTGTCGGAAATTCTCTCCGGCAAGCGAGACCTGAACGTCCGTCAGATCACACACCTTGCAACTCGCTTCCACGCCTCACCCAACCTCTTTATGCCCGATCCGAAAAGATCCATCAAACGTCCTTCCTCCTCCCGGAAGCGAACAGCAAGTCAGCGGTAATGCCTTGGCACTTCCCTTTCGGATCTCTCCCTCACACATCTCACATATTGAGCAGACAACCGCTGGTTTGACTTCCTGGATAGGAAGGTCCAGCATGAATCAATCAATGTAGACAAAGAGGTGTTCTGTGACTCCTTGCTAGATCTCGTTAACGCCATTATAAGACCCTGCTCCAGAACAACCCCACGCCCTCCTGGCATCGATCACCACGAGGGCGTTCCTGTGTCTACATCTATACCTTGCGTCGACAACAGACCTCATCTTTTGACCTGAATTGGAAGGAGACCGCGATGAAACGCTTAGCCACATTCACAGCCGGACTGATTCTTGGATCACCAGCCCTCGCTTTGGCGGCAGAACACAGCGCCAGCTATCGTGGAATTGGGTTGATCTACTTCGTCTTCATCGGTGGCATCCTCATCTATGGGGTAAATGATGCCTTCGGGAAAAAGGCCATGTATGTGGCAACCCCGTTTATTCTTGGCTGGTGCTATTGGATGCTACCGCCGACCTAGGCCGAGCAACAAGAGAGACTGAAGCACCACGGTCTGACGGCCGTGGTGTCTGTTGTTTCGTACTCATTACTCTCCGCTCCACTCCCACCCCTACAGATCTCATTGTGACAAGCCACATTGACACTGGTTCAAGAGTTGATGACAATGCCACAGGGTAGCCACATCGCGACAGGTTCCTTAGGCTGGAAATTCAACACAGATGAGTCAAATTCGAAGATTTAGAATGACCGCCTTGGCCGAGGGGAGTTCTTTTCTTCTGCTGCTATTCGTAGCAATGCCGATGAAGTATCTGATGGGGATGCCGAGGGTAGTAACCGTCGTGGGAGCGATTCACGGAATCTTGTTCTTGGCTTATGTCGCCCAGTTGGCCATGCTCCGGACTACGCACCAATGGGACAACAAATTTTCCTTCTATGCTTTTCTGGCCTCTCTTCTCCCATTTGGGCCATTCCTGTTCGATAAACATCTGTGCGAGAAAGAAGCTGCCACGGAAAAGCCTTATCGTTTGCCATCATAGCCTCGATCCTTCCACCGCTCTAATAGTTGAATTCGTTTCTTGAGCTGCTCGACGGTCGCCTGATCGACGCGGCTCCCGGTGCGGGCAATCAATTCCGCGTTGAGCCTTCGATGATCGATCCCACTCGTTCGCGCAAGACTGGTGACCAACAACCGGTGGAGATCCCGCAGATCTTCCTTTTGTTGGTGGAGGGATACGGCTGGTTCGGCAACAGTAGCCGCATCACCTTCCCCTTTCGCCTCATCTTCGCCGATTAGGCTATCCATCCTGGCGACGGCCATCAGCGGCATGTATTCGTTTGTCGAAACCGTCACACGGCCGAAGAGGTCTCGTTGCCCTGCCGGCATGATGTCTTCCAACACATGATCGCGTTCCGCCTTGATCTGCTTCGCATAGTGCACCAGGACCGGATCTTTGGGCAGATACAGCCAGGCCCGCTGCGGTTTGGGCAGGCCTTCCTGCATCCGCACGAACCGGCCGACCACCTGCCGGAAATACATTTCCGTGATCACGTTCGTCCCATAGACGCCGACACGGAGCCGAGGAATATCTACGCCTTCGCTCACCATGTTGACGGCCACCAGCCACTGATGCTTTTTGTGACCAGCGAATTCCTCAATGGTGCGCGAGGCAGCAGGATCGTCCGAGACGGCTACTTCGGCCTTTGTCCCAGTGATACGGGCGACCAGGTCGGCCACCCAGCGCGCATGGTCCTGATCCATGCAGACGATCAATCCGCCGGCATCCGGTTGCTCCTCCTTCCGAAGACGTGTCAGTTGCGCATGGGCGTCGGTGATCACTGGCCCAAGCCACGTGTCTTGCAGCAGCGCCGTCTTCAACCGTTCCCGCTGGCGGTTGAACTTCAGCCCGTCTTCAAACGTGGCATGATGCTCGCGGCCTTCCGACAGCCAACTCAGCTCGCCTTCGTAGCTCGGAAAGACAATAGGTCGGCAGACGCTATCCCGAATCGCGTCGGTGTACCCATATGCGAAATTTGCCCGGCTTTCTCCTTGTTCATATTGAATAAACGGGATTGGATTGTTGTCCGAGCGAAAGGGCGTACCGGACAGAATCAGTCGGAACACCGCCGGCTCGAACGCCGAGCGCAGCGCCTTCCCCCAGTTCTTCCCATCGCCGGCGTGATGCAACTCGTCAAAGATGAGCAGCGTCTTCTTGCTCTGGCAGACCCGCTGGAAGATCTCCGGTGCCAGACAGACTTGCTGATAGGTCACCACCGCGCCGTGATAGTCCGGCGCCTCAGCAGCTTGTTCGTTGGTCAGCGCCGGATCAAGCTGCAACCCGATCTTCCCCGCCGCATCCGACCATTGTGTGCGGAGGTGATTCGTCGGGCAGACGACCAGCACCCGGACCGCAGCCTGTTTCGCCAAATATTCATGCACCACGCGCAAGGCAAAACGTGTCTTGCCCGCAGCAGGAGTCGCCATCGCCAGAAAATCTTTGGTCTGATGGGTACGGACCGCCGAGAGCGCACGGCCCTGCCAATCGCGAAGCGGCGCAGTCCAAGCAGGCAAGGTCTTCATAGCCGATTCATGCAAGCGGACTGTTGGTGGCTGAGTGATGGCACAGAGTAGGAGGCCAGTTAGTCCAGCCAGTCTTTTTCCTTGAGCTTCCTCGGCAGATATTTCTTCGTCAGGTATTGAAAATCCTTGTTGGCCAGCGCGTCGAGTTCGTACTTCAGCCCACTCGCGAGCATGCGCTTGATCTCCACCTGCCACGCTGGCTTTTGGAACCACTGATAGTTTAACAATTCCTTGGCACGTGCGATATCCTTCTCATTCAGTTTGATTCCGACATTGCGCGGCAGTTCGTAGCGCTCCGGATCAGCACTCGACAGGCCCACGAACTTGGCCTTGGGAATGGCCATCCGTTGGCTCTCGAAGGCCAAATTGATCGAGCCCTGTTTGACGACGGAATAGATGTAGTACCCCCAAGGATCGTTATCGACCAGCACATAGACTGGCAGCCGATGTTCCTCGTGCAGCCGACAGGCTAACCGCCGCACACCTCGAGGAGGCTGACCGTTTCCAGTCAGGAGAATACAGTTATAGCGTCGCCAGAACTTGTCCTCCGAGAGCCGGTTCCACTGGGTTCCCTTTTCGACAAGCAGCAGGAAATCTGCCGTACATCGCCGGATCTCCAAATACTCCGGTTCAACAATCGATGGGACCGAGTACCCGCCTTTCCCCAACTTCGAGCAATCGACACGATCACCGTCATCGCCGAAGACCACCGGCCCCACGATACTGCCTCTGTTTTCTGCACTGACATGGAGCTCTTCTCGAAGCGTCGCAAGGGACACCTCTAAATCTTCAATGACCGGATCGGATTCGTCCTGTGCATCGAAGGTATTCTCGTGAGAATCTTTGATCGTGTGTTTCGTACGGTAGTAAATTTCTCGAAGCGAGGTGGTGAGATCAGCCCGCTGTAACTCGGAGAGGGCATCGGCGACCAGCACCGTCTGCATAAATCTCTTCGCCATACCAACGTTGAAAAACGACCGCTCCTGCTTCTTAGCTCCCATCTCGATGAGGCCCTTCTTTTCATTGAAGAACACATTCGAGAGGGCGCGGATGGGGATTTGAAACGTCGGATCTTTCGACCGATCGGCTGCATGGATCACAATGTCCGCCAGGCTGATCAGTTTTTTCTCGACCACAGTGGTTTTCTTTGTCTTGGTGGTCATGATGTCCTATTTGGGTTTGTGCGATCCCGCACTCTTCGCCGGCTTGAGAGACTTTCCACCTGACTTCTTCTTGACCATCAGCTGTCCGGCAAGGAGCGCGAGCTGATCCGATTTCCCAGTGGTCTTCTTCAACGGCGTTTTCGCGCCCGTCCCCTTGGTGGATGTTCCTTTCGGGCCAGGCTCGTCAGCTGACCGTGTGGTATCACGTAGTTCCGATTCTGCCGTGGGCGCCGCAGCCGTCTGATCGGCCTCGACCTGAGTGGCCAATTCTGCCTCGCCTTCTATTCCATCCGCCGTCACGATAATCGAATGCGGCAACCCTTCTGGTCCCGCACTGGTCTTCCCCAAGGCTTCGTCGGTTTTCTGACCGCCCGTCCGAGACGTAGCAATCTTCTGGAGCTGTGCCTTCAACTTTTCCTTCGGCAGCGTGCCCCCCTTGAGCCGATTACACGCGTCGACGACTTCCTCGATATACAGCTCAAAAATATTCCGTCGCCGAAATTCGCTGGCCGCCCGTTCGCGTCTTCGAATAAAGAGTCCCAACCGCCTGCCGCACTCGCGAAGCGCCAGCGTGATTTCTTTTTGGATTTCGTCGTAATCCGCAATCGCTTCCTTGGACTCACTGGTAAACGGCACCCAAACCGACGCCATGTGCACGAAGATCACCATCGGGCCACCCGGCAGGGCTCCACGCGACTGCGTCAAGCCATAGTTTTTCCAGGTCGTGCTCAGGACGGCTTTGAACATCGAACAGGCTGATTGCTGGTACAGCAGCGGCACCCGATTCGCGTAGCGGATCACGCGCGCGAGCTCCGAATCATCCTCTTCGTGCTCCCCTTCGGCCTTCGGCATGGCTGGCTGCTGCCGCTTGTTTTCATCTTGAGGCCTATTGCCGTAAGCCAGTCCTGCTTCGATGATGAACGGATTGCCGCGATACACCCCCGGTGGGCGACTGACGGCCGTGTAAAACTCACCCTTAATCTGCTTATAGAGTCCTGAGAGGATCGCCTTCTCGCCGATCGGCGAAATACAATTGGTCGGCGGCGCCATGATCTTTGTGTCTTGCAACCTCTTATACAGCGTCTCCGCCACTGGTCCCTTCAGCTCACGAGGCTTGATATTCGGAGACACCTTGGCGGCTTTGCAGATCTCATCAGCGAGTTGCGGAGACACGCGGCAAAAATCGGCAGCGAGAAACCCGGAGAGCGCGTGGCTCTTCGTGTCTTGCAACATCTTGAGCAACATGCCGAACTCGATGCCGTACGGATGAGGCTTAATCTCACGCGGCTGCGGCGGCAGCTCGTGATACGTGCGCGGATATTCCTTCGTTTCCTTTTCAGGCGTGTGATAGATCAGCCTGACGTGCGGATTGGCGATCGAGGTCTGCTCCAGCCATTCATCGACCGATGCGCGGCCCTTCTGATACTTGCCTTCGACTTCCAGCGTAACCTGCGTGCCTCGTGGTTGTTCCCAGTCGATCTGTTTATTCTCGTGAACCAACGGCTCGTTCTTCTTCGTATCGATCTGGACTTCGAAGAAATGCGCGGCAGCCTTCGGACCGATTCGGGAAATAATTTTGACCGGTTTGCCGGTCGTTAGTTGTCCATACATCCCGGCGGCGGAAATACCGATGCCTTGTTGCCCACGGCTCATTCGCAAGCGATGGAATTTTGACCCGTAGAGCAGCTTCGCGAAGATTCGAGGAATCTGCTGGCGCACGATGCCGGGGCCATTGTCCGTCACCGTGACACGAAATCGACTCGCCTGGCTGGGTGCCACCGGCTCCCCGTTCGACACCACCTCCAGTTTGACCGTGACATCCGGAAGAATCCCCGCCTCTTCACAGGCATCGAGTGCGTTATCGACCGCCTCCTTGACGCAAGTCAGCAGCGCCTTGCGTGGATTGTCGAAGCCGAGCAGGTGCCGGTTCTTCGTGAAAAACTCCGAGACGGAGATTTCCCGCTGACGCGCCCCCATCTCAACCGCAGTCACCCGTTCCACCGACTTGGCGGCAGCTTTCGTCTTTGCGGCTGGTTCGTGGTTTGATCGAGGAGCGGAAGATTTCGATTCAGGATCTGACGCGGACTCTTTCTTTAGTGCCATTCACCCTCTCATGAAACAAACATTCATTGTTTGGTACCACAAAACTTTCGCGGATACAATGGACCAGATGGTAAGTGGCAAGAACGAAAACAGACCTGTGTGCAGAACAAAACTCCCTAGCGGGTCACGGAAGGATCTCGCAGATAGTGCGCCGGTTCCATAGTCTCGGCTGACCAGACGAGGATTTTTCGGTCGAGGGTGGCCACGATCAAATGTTTCCCGTCACTCGTCCACTGCAGATCATATGGGGTTTTAACATGAAACGTCTTTCGCTTTGTTTGCGCTGAGATGTCCCACACTGACACATGTTCACCAACTCTGGTGGCAGCCCACCGATGCGAGGGATCGACGGCCATCGATGTTCCCAACATCACGGGCGGCCCATGATCAATTTCCGTATCCCGATTGGTGAAGATATCCAAGCTTGCGACAACTCCATTGCGTTTGGTATCCCACAGGGTCAGGGTCGAGGCATTCGGATCACTGGATCGAGTGGTCGTCCAGACAAAGGACTGTTTCCATCCCAGACCGGACCAGACTGCCGGAATCCCGACCGGCTTCTCAACTTCGCGCCAGGTCGTCGTGTCCCAAACGACACGACCAGTTTTCGAAGTCGTCACGAGGAACGAGCTTCCGTCCAAGAAGCTCAGGCTGTCGACAACTTCTCCCTGCATGGCTCGTTTTCTTGCACAGCCGTTCCCATCACAGACTGGAGAAAGACTGGTATGCACGAGCTCTTTCGCGACCGTTCGGGTGACGAGGTCCACGACTGGCACTTTCGAACGCTCCCCTGCGATAACGAGCAATCGATTGCCAGGAAGGAATTGCAGGGCCTTGATCCGACCTTGCTTGCTTGAATAGGGTAAGAATTCACGCCAAGTCTGAGTTTCCCACAAGCGTACGTCCCCTTCCATGGTGCCCACCGCCAGGATTGCGCCATCGGCGCTGAACGCCAGCGCATTGGCCGGAGCAGACAGGACTAGTTGACGCAAGAGCGTTCCCTGCCCCGGGTCCCATATTTTCAGCAGCGCATCGTCGCCACTCGAGACAAGCAGATTTGCACTGGGAGAAGTCGCCACTGCACGCAAGACCAGTGCATGGACGAATGCCCGGATAA
>Ga0224500_10002092_pt1 | contig 11036 bp, 12 predicted proteins | sample SF_Oct11_sed_USG_FD_168126 | JGI IMG/M metagenome (GOLD analysis project Ga0224500, IMG submission 168126) | Sediment microbial communities from San Francisco Bay, California, United States - SF_Oct11_sed_USGS_4_1 | ecosystem: Environmental > Aquatic > Marine > Sediment | place: USA: California... | reverse complement strand
GCCGCGCTGTCGGTGGACGCGGCACCCCATTGCACCGAAGCCGACGGACAACTGAATCTGTCCGGCTTCGCGATCCTCGCGGATCTGGTCATGGCCGCAGCCGTGCGCGCCGGGCTGGAGCCGCACACTAGGCTGGCGACGGTGACAATGAATCTGCAGCTGACCGGAGCGCCACGCATCGGCCGGTTGTCCGGACGCGGGGCGATGCACGGTTTCGTGCAGGATGCGGTCGGCCGTCAGGGTGTCAGCACGGTCAACATAAGCGGCGACGCGGGTCTGGTGTGCACCGGCACCGGCACCTTCATGATGCTGAAGCCGCCCAAAGGCGTGGAACTGCACCCGGTGCCGCACCGCCGCCGCGGCGAGAATCCCACGCCGGAAATTTCCGACGGCAAACTCCGGCCTGACGAGAAGAAAGTGCTGGTCGCAGCCGATGCCGCGCTCGATGGTGTGCGCGAGCATGGCGGTTCTTTCATCCAGCGTTTCTGGGGCGTGCAGGCCAAACATGTGGCGGGCGGCGCCCAGTCGACGGTGAAAAACGGCGCACACATCGGCAATCGTGTCGGCCATGTTCAGGGCGGCATCCTGCTTGGCCTTGCGACCGAAAATGCGATTGCGGCATTGACGTCGCACTGGTCGCTGACCGCGATTTCGGCGTGGTACATCAGCCCCGGCGAGGGCCGCGCACTGAAATTGAAGTCCAAAGTGGTCCATCATGGACGGCTGATCGCGGTGGTGCGCACCGAAGTCACCTGCAAGGGTCATGACGGCCGTCCGCGCAAGGTGTTCGAGTTGATGACCACGCATGCGTACCGCGCCGAAACGACATGATCCGGCAGACTCCGGTGGCGCGCTCTCCGTCGATTTTTGTGCAGGGACTGCCATGAATTCCGGCCGGCGACCGTTGTGCAATCGTGTCGTTGCCATGGTGATGTTGATGGCGCTGGCTGCGTGCGCGGCGTTCCCGCCACCGCCCTCGGCGATACCGGAGCCGGAGGTGCGTGCTGCGCTGGGACGGGTTGCGGTGATTGCGGGCAGCGATGTCCTGCAGGTCGATACGGATTTTGTGGACAGCAAAGTGGCTGTGGCGAGCAGCCGCGGCGCAGACGCGCTGCTGACCTGCCTGGGTGAAGCGGCAATACGCGGCTGTCATGGCCCCATGTGCGGGCCGATGATGGTGGTGATACTGGGGGTTTGCGGTGTTTTCGGTACCGTGGTTGCGATTAGCGACTCGACGCCCGCCGCAGGTGCGGCACTGATCGCGGGTTCCGAGCAGGCCTTCAATTCGGCTGTCGATGCGCAGGCGATCCAGCGCGGCCTGCAGACTGCGGTTGCCGACGCCGCGAAGGGGGCGGGCACACCGCTGGTCGAAGTCGATCGGAATCTGACGCAAGTCGCTGCTGCAGCAAAAGACTATCAGGTCCTTGCCGCGCGTGGCGTGGATACGGTCGTTGAAACCACGCTGCGCCGTATTTCCACATCAGCGCGGGATTATGGCGGATTTGTCGTGTTGCGCATCGAGGCCCGGGCACGGCTGGTGCGTGCGCACGACAACCGGGAGCTGTTCAGCAACGACTATTTGTTCGTCAGCGAGGCCCGCACGCTGGGCGAGTGGGCGGCGCGGGATGGTGCCGCGCTCTTGGCGGCACTGACCCGTGCGCACGCGGACCTCTCCGAGCAAATGGTGGAGAATACGGTCATGCTCCACCCGTTTCCGTACCGTGCGGCGCGCGGCATCGGTTTTCTGACCGCGTCGTTCGGCCTTGCGCCGGAGTTTCCCGCGACGCGGTTCAACATGGTGAGCGGCGGCGGCATCGGCGAGGCGTTCGAGTGGGTGAGTGTGGATTCCGTTCAGCCGGTGCTGCGCTGGGAGTCATTTCCGAGAACAGAGGACAGGGCGGCGGCGCCGGCGGCAATGGGGCGGGTTGCGAACGTGGCCTATGACCTCGTCGTTGCCCGCGAGGAAAACTATCGGCCGGGCGCCATGGTCTATCGCCGTACCGCTATTACCGATAATTCGCACCGGCTCGGGGAGCCGCTGCAGCCCGGAGCCAAATACTTCTGGTCGGTGCGTGCGCGTTTTGAGCTCGACGGCAGGAAGCACGTGACTGAATGGGCGTCCTTGCACCACGGCGCGCGGTCGGCGGTGTCGGTGCCCAATGTACATAGTTACCGGTTCTCCGTTCCAGAATAAGGTTGCCGCAATGCCCCTGCGTACACTCTCCGGAAAACACGTCGATCCGCGCAAGGGGCGCGGTGCGGGAGTTAATCCCGAAGGACGCTTCGAACAGGTCGGGCGCGAGGCGTTTGACGACGGCTGGGCGACCGGCACGGATGATGAGCTGGTCGCGCTGAAAACCGTGGTGACCGGCGAGCTTGCGAAGTCGATCATTGCGCATAACGAATCTCCGGATATTCCATTCTCGCAGTCGATCAATCCCTACCAGGGGTGCGAACACGGCTGCATTTACTGCTATGCGCGTCCCAGCCACGCTTATCGCAATCTGTCGCCGGGCATCGATTTCGAGACGCGGATTTTCGCCAAGACCAATGCTGCCGAGTTGCTGCGCAGGGAATTGTCGAGGCCCGGCTACCGGTGTGAATTGCTTGCGCTGGGGGCGAACACCGATCCGTACCAGCCGGCGGAGCGCAGTCGCGGTATCACGCGCGGCATTCTCGAAGTGTGCGCAGAATTCAACCAGCCGGTGGGTATCGTGACCAAGAATGCGCTGGTCGAGCGCGACATCGACATCCTGGCGCCGATGGCGGAGAAGAGGCTGGCCGAAGTATTCGTGTCGGTGACCACGCTGGATCACGGACTGGCGCGGCGCATGGAACCGCGCTGTACGGCGCCAGTACGCCGGCTTGCCGCAGTGCGCGCACTGGCGGACGCCGGCATTCCGGCGGGCGTCATGGTAGCGCCGGTGATTCCATTCCTGAACGACCATGAAATCGAGGCCATCGTTGAAGCGGCAGCCGCGCATGGTGCGCAGCGTGCAGCATACATACTGATGCGCCTGCCTTATGAGGTAAAAACGCTGTTTCGTGAATGGCTGGAGCGGCATTACCCGTTGAAAGCGGCGCATGTGATGAGCCGGGTGCAGGCGATGCGCGGCGGGCGTGACAATGATCCAGAATTCGGCAGCCGCATGCGCGGCGCCGGCGAGCTTGCCGGTCTGTTGAAACAGCGCTTCAACGTCGCCTGTAAAAAAGCCGGACTGAACCAGGCGCGGCGGGGCGAGGGGATATCATGCGACACCTCGCAGTTCCGCGTGCCCGGTGCGGGCCGGCAAGGCAGCCTGTTCTAGAAATTCTGGAGGAGATGACATGAAGCAGGAAGTGGCGTTGTACGTGGATGAAGGCCTGGGCAGCTACGGGTTTCCCGATGGACACCCCTGGGGTACCGACCGGCAGGATGCGTTCTGGAAGGAGGCGACCCGGCAGAAACTGGATAAGGCGGCGGTACTGCGCGGTTCGCGTGCGGCGACGGTGGACGAGATCGAGCGTTTCCACGGCGATCAGCATGTGCAGCGGGTGCATCAGTTGTCTGACCGCGGTTACGGATCGATCGATGCCGGCGACACCCCCGCATTCCCCGGCGTGTTCGAGGCGTCCGCTCATGTCGTCGGTGCTGCGCTCGACGGCCTGCAGCAGGTGATGACGGGCGAGGTGCTGCGCACCTTTCAGCCGATCGGCGGCCTGCATCATGCGGCGCGCAACAATGCGGCCGGGTTTTGCGTGTTCAACGACTGCGGTGTGGTCATCGATACGCTGCGCAGCCAGTACGGCATCAAGCGTGTGGCTTACGTCGACATCGACGTGCATCATGGCGACGGGCTTTATTACCCGTATGAATCCGATCCGGATCTGATCTATGCTGACATCCACGAGGATGGGCGGTTCCTTTATCCCGGCACCGGTGCAGACACCGAACGCGGCAAGGGGCCGGGTTTAGGCCTGAAGTTGAACATCCCCATGCAACCGGCATCGGGCGACCCGCAGTTCATGGCGGCGTGGGAGCGGGTCGAAGCACATCTGCGGCAGCACAAGCCTGAGTTCATCGTGTTCCAGGCGGGCGCGGACAGCATCGCCGGCGATCCGCTGGCGCATCTGCAGTACACGCCAGCCGCGCACGCGCATGCGGCGCAGCGCCTGTGCGTGCTGGCCAACGAAATGTGTCAGGGGCGGATCATGGGTTTTGGCGGCGGCGGATATAACCGCAATAATCTCGCACTGGGATGGTGCGGCGTGCTGAATGCGTTCATCCACGGATCGGAAAAGTAGATGGCAACGATCAGGCTGAGCGTGCTCGACCAGTCGCCCGTCATCAGCGGTCACACACCGCAACAGGCGATACAGCAGACCATCCGTCTGGCGCAGGCCGCGGAACAGCTCGGCTACCATCGTTACTGGTGCGCCGAACATCATTCGGTCATGGCACTGGCTGATCCCTGTCCGGAAATTCTGGTGACGCGCGTTGCTGCTGCAACATCGACTATTCGTGTCGGCACAGGCGGCGTGCTGCTGCCGTATTACAGCCCGTTGAAAATCGCCGAGCAGTTCCGCATGCTTGAAGCGCTGTTTCCGGGGCGTATCGATCTCGGCATAGGCCGTGCACCCGGCGGTGATCAGGCGACTGCGATGGCCATGGGCGAGGGGAGATATCCCTCCGCCGACAATTTTCCGGAGCAGGTGCAGTATCTGGCAGCGTATCTGGATGATGACCTGCCGGAGGGGCATCCATTCCGGCAGGTCAAAGCGCAGCCCGCGGGTCCCGGCAGCCCGCAGATCTGGCTGCTGGGTTCGTCGGATTACAGCGGCGCGCTGGCATCGCAACTCGGACTGAGATTCGCGTTCGCCCATTTCATCAGTGCGCGCGGCGGCGACGCGGTCATGCGCGCCTACCGTGAGCGCTACCAGCCGTCGCTGCGCGAACCGCAGCCGCAGGCGCTGGTGTGCGTGTTCGTGGTCTGCGCGGAATCGCAGGCGCAGGCGGAGCGGCTGGCGATGAGCGTGGATCTGCGGCGGCTCAACATGGATTACGGCGTTAACGCACCGGTGCCCACGCTTGAGGAGGCTGAGGCTTACCCGTACACTGATGCCGATCGTCAGCGCATCGCGCATCATCGCCGGCGCGTGGTGCTGGGGACGCCGGCTGTCGTCAAACAGCGACTGCTGGAAATCCAGGCCGAGTTTTCCGCCGACGAGTTGATGGTGATTACCATCACCGGTGACTATGACACCCGGCTGCATTCCTACGAACTGCTTGCTGGTGCGTTCGGTTTGTCATCCGCGCGCTGAACCGCGCGTTATCAGTAGCGTCGGGCCGTTCCGGCGCACAGGACAAGCCAGCGCATCGCTGTGCCCCTGTCTGGTGAATCACATTCGAGGAGTTACAAAATGAAACAGTTGATCGTTGCGGTAATGTGTGCAGCGTTTGCGATGTCGTCCGCGTATGCCCAGCAGCCGCAGGGTGAAGCCAAGAAAGGCGCTCCGGCTGAGGAAAAGAAGGCGCAGCAGGCGAAGAAGGAACCCAGCGAAGCACAGCTGAAGCAGCAGGCGCGGATGAAGGACTGCAATGCCAAGGCGGAAGGGAAGGCAGGTGACGAGCGCAAGAGTTTCATGAGCTCGTGTTTGAAAGGCGAAACTGCCAAGAAGGAGCCCACCGAGGCGCAGAAGAAACAGCAGGCACGGATGAAGGACTGTAACGCCAAGGCTGACGGCAAGTCCGGAGAGGATCGCAAGAAGTTCATGAGCACCTGCCTGAAAGGCTGATGCAGCATGGCGGGCGGCGGCGTTGCAGCAGTCGCCGCGACGGGGGCATACTGGAAACAGTATGCCCTTTTATATTTTTCGCGGGACCCGGGAAGGCGCGGTGCGCAGCTGCGTTGTTGCTTGGTGTGCGGTCCTGGCCTGCATTGTTCAGGGGGTCGGCATGAATGCTGAGGCGGATGATGATTTTGGTGTGCGCCGCGACCGCATGGTTGCGGAAATCGAGCAGATGGTGCGCGAGACCCAACGCGAGACCGGACGAGCGGCGCTGGACAACAGGGTCGTTGCCGCAATGCGCAAGGTGGAACGGCATCGCTTTGTGCCGCCGTCGTACGCTGCGCGGGCCTATGACAACCGGCCGCTGGCGATCGGTGCCGGGCAGACCATTTCGCAGCCCTTCATCGTTGCGCTGATGACGGACTTGCTGAACGTGGGGCCCGGCAACAAGGTTCTGGAAGTCGGTACCGGTTCGGGCTATCAGGCGGCAGTACTCGCCGAGATCGCAGGTGCGGTGTATTCGATCGAGATCATTGAATCGCTGGGGCGCGAGGCGGCACGCGCGCTGTCGGCGGCAGGCTACCGTAATGTGCATACGCGTATCGGAGATGGTTATGCCGGCTGGCCGGAGCAGGCACCGTTTGACGCCATTATGGTGACTGCTGCTGCACCTGAGGTGCCGCAACCACTGATAGATCAATTAAAACCCGGCGGACGGCTGGTGATACCCGTGGGTGCACAGGGTGGGGCGCAGGAACTTTACGTCATTGAAAAAGACGCGCGCGGCACGGTGACCCGGCGCAAGGCGCTCGATGTGCGTTTTGTGCCGCTGACGCGCAAGCCATAGCATTTATCGCGAAAGCCAGTCTGTTTTTTGCGGCGCAGCATTGCGCTATCTCGGCACCAAAATAAAGCAACGAACTGACCTGCTGCACTGATGCGAGGCACATCGGTGCTGTATTCGTGCGTAATGCACGGGCTGAATCCCGGATTCGGACATGGCACGGTGGTTGCTCAGCGTATGTTGACACAACAGGCGCTTGCGGCCGGGAGTCCGAATTGAACTGGGCACACATGATCGATGCATTGTCCGCGGGGCAGCCGCTGTCGGGCAGCGAGTCCGAAGCACTTTTCTCGGCGATGTTCGACGGCGGTGTGCCCGATCTTGAACTGGGCGGGTTGCTGGCGTTGCTGGAGCAGCGGCACATCCTGCCGCAGGAGGCGTCTGGTGCACTTGCAGCGCTATCGACGCGCGTGTTCCAGATCTCGCCACCTGACACGCAATGGCGTCCGGTGTTGATGCCCAGCTACTGCGCGTTGCGTGAACATCCCAATCTGGCACCGCTGCTGGCCATCAGTTTGCAGCGGCTGGGCATCCCGGTGCTGGTGCACGGCACGCTGAGCGGCGAGCGCGGGGTGGCGGCGGCGTACATTTACCGGGAACTGGGCATCATGCCCTGCGCGAGCCTCGCGCAGGCGCAGGAGGAACTGAACCACGGGCATCTGACATTTGTGCCCACCGGCGCACTGGCGCCTGCATTGGCAGACCTGATGGCGCTGCGTGTGCGCGTGGGCGGCGGCGCACTGGCGCGCCTGCTTGCGCGTCTGGCGGATCCGTTTGCTGCTGCCGGGTTGCAGCTGGTGCCTGCGGAAAATGCACACGAACGTGCCGCGTTGCGGGAGTTGCTGTGTGACGCGCAGAAGAACGCGCTGCTGTTCGAAACACGTGACGGCGATCCGGTCGTCGATGCGCTATGCCGGCCGGAGATCGAATTGATCAGGGATGGCGCGGTGCTGAAACTGTTCGACACCGAAGTGACGCCACGCTGCGCACATCCGCTGCCGGCGGCACATGACCTGAAGGGCACGGCGCGCTGGATCAGCGGCGTGCTCGAGGGTCGTATTCCAATGCCGGTGCCCATTGCGAATCAGTTTGCCTGCTGTCTTTACGGCGCCGGTTATGCGCAGGATCTCAACCAGGCGAAGGCGATTGCCGCCGTGGAGACCGGCAGTCTGGCAGCGGCTTAACAGCACCTTTTCCCTGTTAACAGCATGGATTTTGCCGGGACGTCGACACGGACCGCTGTGCTAGACTGCGCGCAGCTATCGCGCTTTCGAACGATCCGACAATAATCCGCCTGGAAGGAGTTCACGTATGGGAGCGATATTTCAGTCATTGGGCCGGACCATCCTTGCCGGCTTTGTCATTCTGGTTCTAATTATCATAGTCACCGGCGGTGCCGGTGTGCGCGCTGGCGATCAGGTCTGGTGGGCGTTCGTGATGCGCTGGCTGCACGTGATGTCCGGCGTGATGTGGATCGGTTTGCTGTGGTATTTCAATTTCGTGCAGATTCCGTCGATGCCGAAAATTCCCGATGAGCAAAAGCCGGCCATCGGCAAGGTGATCGCGCCGGCAGCACTGTTCTGGTTTCGCTGGGCTGCGCTGGCAACCTTGGTCACGGGCGTGATCGTCGGCGGCAAGTATCTGGGTTCCGCACTCACGTTCGGCCAGGGCTACGTTACGATCGGAATCGGCATGTGGCTGGGCATCATTATGGCCTTCAACGTATGGTTCATCATCTGGCCCAACCAGAAGAAGGCGTTGGGTATTGTGCAAGTGGATGCCGATGCCAAGGCCAAGGCTGCGCGTGTAGCGATGATTACCTCCCGTATCAATACCATGCTGTCGATCCCCATGCTGTTTTGCATGGTCGGGCAGAAATACAATATTCTGTAATTCGTAAAAACGATTCAGACTAAACGCCCGGTGATGCCGGGCGTTTTTTTGTCGTCATGGGTTGGCCTGAATGGCGTGCTCCCGTATTATTGAAGTTTTTTCAGTCACGATCAAAAGGAACCGAAAATGCAACACGAACTGCCCAAACTCCCCTATGCAATGGACGCGCTGGCGCCGCATATTTCAAAGGAGACCTTTGAGTTTCACTATGGCAAGCACCATCAGGCCTATGTGACCAATCTCAACAATCTGGTCAAAGGCACCGAATTCGAGAACAGTGGTCTCGAAGACATCGTCAGGAAATCTTCAGGCGGGGTGTTCAATAACGCGGCGCAGGTCTGGAACCACACTTTCTTCTGGAACAGCATGAAGCCTGCTGGCGGCGGCAAGCCGGCCGGCGCGCTGGCAGCGGCGATCGACAAGAAGTGGGGCAGTTTCGACGCCTTCAAGGAAGCGTTTACGAAGAGCGCTGTTGGTAACTTCGGTTCCGGTTGGACCTGGCTGGTGAAAAAGGCCGACGGCAGTGTGGATCTGGTCAACACGTCGAACGCGGGCTCGGTGCTGACCACCGCAGACAAGGCGTTGCTGACCATTGACGTGTGGGAGCATGCCTACTACATCGATTACCGCAATGCGCGGCCGAAATTCGTGGAGACCTTTCTGAACAGTCTGGCTAACTGGGATTTCGCCGCCAAGAATTTCTCCTGAGCTCAGAACCGTGATAAGCGAAAGGCCCGGCTTTGTCCGGGCTTTTTTCTTTATAGCGGTGTTCAGCGTGGCGCGGGCACCCGGTCCAGCCCCTCGATTCTCATGCCGGGCGTAATGCCGCGTTTGCGGAACCAGCCTTGATTTGTTTCCAGCGCGTAGCGGGCAGGGCGTGCGGCACTATGTGAGTCGCGGGTATGCGGTTGCATGTCCTCGATGTTGATGATGACCCCATTGTCGTCGACGAATGCAACCGACAACGGGATGTACGTATTCATCATCCACATGCCATGTTGGGCGATATTCGGGAACACGAAAACCATCCCGCGGTTTTCAGGCAGCATGCGCCGGTGCATCAGTCCCTGCATGCGGTCAGGATCTGTATGGGCGACTTCCGCCGTCAGCACATGTTTGTTGACGGTCAACTCGACCAGCGGCATCGCAGCCAGTGCATTGCCGATAAAGCCGGATGCAAGGCAACAGAGGATGAAGACCCGCAGCAGTCGTTTCATGTGGAAGCTCCCGGTATGGCGTTGGCAACCCATTCGGCAATGGCTTGGCGGAGATCGGCGATGTCGCCTATCGCCGGCAGCAACTCCAGCTTTAGCCCGGGATGCCGGCTGCGTACTTCAGCGAGCAGCTTCGGCACGTCATTTTTTAGATGCCCGCCTTGAGCCATGAACAGCGGCGCGATATGAATTGACGTGTGTCCGCGCGCGGCCAGGTCGGCGATGACGTCAGCGAGTGTGGGTGTCTGGAATTCGAGGAAAGCCAGCCTGACCGCCAAGTCATCGCGTGTCGCGGCGATGCGTTTGCTGATGTCGCGGAACGGCTCGGCCCACTCCGGATCACGCGCGCCGTGCGCGAAAAGGATCAGCCCGTTCGAGGTGTGTGCCAAGATCTATTCCTTGCCCGTACTGCCGAAGCCGCCGGCGCCGCGGCTGGACGCGCTGAACTCATCAACCACATTGAAGGCAACATGCACGACGGGTACGACCACCAGTTGCGCCAGCCGTTCCAGCGGATTGATGGTGAAGGCGGCATTACCGCGATTCCAGGTTGAGACAAACAGCTGACCCTGGTAATCGGAGTCGATCAGTCCGACCAGATTGCCGAGCACGATGCCGTGTTTGTGGCCGAGTCCAGAGCGCGGCAGGATGATAGCCGCGAGCCCGGGGTCGGCAATATGGATGGCCATGCCGGCCGGAATCAGCTCGGTCTGTCCAGGTTGCAGCGTCAGCGGCTGGTCGAGGCAGGCGCGCAGGTCCAGCCCGGCGGAACCCGGTGTTGCATATTGCGGCAGCTGGTCCCGCAGGCGAGCGTCGAGGATTTTGACATCTATCGATTTCATGGTTTCAGCAGAATTGAACGGTTGATGCGGATGATCAGGACGCTGCGGGCGGCGCCTTGCGCGTGCGGCTATCCGCCTTTTCGTTTCTTGCCGCCACAGGTTTTTGCGATATGGCTGATGATCTGCTGCGCGATGATGTCCTTGGAGGCGCGCGGCAGCCGGTGGGTGCCGGAATCATCGAACAGTGATACCTCGTTTTCATCGGCACCGATTGCATGCTGTGCGAGATTGGCAATCATCAGTTTGATTTTCTTGCGCCGGCGCTTTTCGTCGGCGTACGCGTCGAGGTTGCGGCTTTCAGCGGCAAAGCCGACGCAGAACGGCGGCTTGGAGCGGGCGGCGATCCAGCCCAGGATGTCCGGATTCGGTACAAAACTCAGCTTGAGTTGTGCCTCATCGGTTTTCTTGATCTTGTGTTTGCGCGGCGCGCTGACACGGTAATCGGCGACAGCTGCTACACCGATGAATATGTCG
>Ga0224500_10002091_pt1 | contig 11039 bp, 10 predicted proteins | sample SF_Oct11_sed_USG_FD_168126 | JGI IMG/M metagenome (GOLD analysis project Ga0224500, IMG submission 168126) | Sediment microbial communities from San Francisco Bay, California, United States - SF_Oct11_sed_USGS_4_1 | ecosystem: Environmental > Aquatic > Marine > Sediment | place: USA: California... | reverse complement strand
CCCGGCGAGTCTCGGCCTTCATGGTTCAGGCCCCTCCGCTGCGCAGCCGGTCGAGGTAAGGCCCGTAGCCCTGCTCGCCCAGCCAGTAGTGGATCATGTACTCGACGCCGTTGCTGGTCAGCGTCGCCCCCGACAGTGCGTCAACGTGGTAGTCGGCACCGGCGGCCGGGGCGGCGCCCTTGGCGATGTCGAACCGGACCTGGCCCTGGTCGTCGACCAGTCGCTTGCCGATCCAGGTCGAGCGCCAGCGCTCTCCCTCGATCTCGGCGCCGAGCCCCGGCGTCTCGGCGTGCGAGTAGAAGGTCACGCCCTTCACCCGCTCGCCGCGGCCGTCGAGGGCCACGTAGGCGTACATGGTCGACCACAGGCCGTAGCCGTGGACCGGCAGCACGACGGTCTCGATGCCGGACTCGCCGCGCACCAGGAAGACCGGCATCGCCGCGGGTCGTCGGTGAATCTTGGCGATGTCCGCCTCGCCGGGGACCGGGACGCTGGAGCGCGGGTCGCGCGACTGCTTCGCGATGTCGAAGCGCACGGCGTCGCCGCCCTCGACGTACTGCCCGCTCGACAGGTCCACCAGGTGGGGTTCGATCTTCTCGAACTGGGACGCCAGGCCCTCGCCCGGCTGGTACAGGCCCGCGACGTCGAGGATGTCCCGCTGGCGCTGCAGCAGCGCGTTGCGGTCCTGGATCGGGCGCAGCACCACCACCGCCGTGGACACGAGCAGGGCGCACACCACGCAGACCAGCGTGGCCACGAGGAGGACCTGGGCGGGGCGCTCCTTGTCACGCGGCATGGCGCTGGGCCCTCCGGCGGATGTTGACTTTGACGACGGCGTAGTCGATCAGGGGAGCCGTCAGGTTGCCGAACAGGATCGCAAGCATCATGCCTTCCGGGTAGGCTGGGTTCAGCACCCGGATGATGCTCACGGCGAGACCGATCACGACGCCGTAGACCCACTGGCCGGCGCGCGTCATGCTGGCGCTGATCGGGTCAGTCGCCATGAACACCAGGCCGAACGCATAGCCGCCGAGCACGGCGTGCCAGTACCACGGCAGGTCGAGGTAGGGGTGGCCGCCGTAGCGCCCGAAGAAGTTGATGACGGTGACCGTGCCGATCATGCCGAGCAGCACGGAGAGCATGATCCGCCAGGACGCGATCCGCGTGTAGACCAGGAACGCCGCCCCGATGAGGCAGGCGATCACGGAGGTCTCGCCGATCGAGCCCTGCATGTGGCCGATGAAGGCGTCGGTCCAGGTGAGGCCGCCTGCGGTCACGCCCTCGAGCCCGTCCTGCGCCGCCCGTGCCAGAGCCGTCGCCCCCGTGTAGCCGTCCACCGGGACCCAGACCGCGTCCCCGGAGCTCTGTGCCGGATAGGCGAAGTACAGGAAGGCCCGCCCGGTCAAGGCCGGATTCAGGAAGTTCTTGCCCGTGCCGCCAAACACTTCCTTGCCGATCACCACGCCGAAACTGATGCCGAGCACCACCTGCCAAAGCGGGATCGACGCCGGCAGCGTGAGGGCGAAGAGCATCGAGGTGACCAGGAAACCCTCGTTGATCTCGTGGTTGCGGGTGGCCGCGAAGATGGTTTCCCAGAAGCCGCCGGCGAGCATCGTGACGAGGTAGATCGGCAGGAAATAGAGCGCCCCGTGCCACAGGCAGTCCCAGAGGTTGGTGGGGTCGACGCCGATGCCGAACGCCGCCAGGGTCTCCCCGCGCCAGCCGCCCGCGGCGTCCAGGCCCAGCTGGGCCAGTGCCATGTTCGCCTGGTGACCCGTGTTGTACATGCCGAAGATCGCGCATGGCAGCACGGCCAGCACCACGGTGATCATCACCCGCTTGACGTCGATCGCATCGCGGATGTGCGGGGACCCGCGCGTCACGTCGCCGGGCGTGTAGGCGAAGGTGTCCAGCGCCTCGTACAGCGCGGCGAAGCGCTCGAGGCGGCCGCCCTTCACGAACAGGGGCTGGATGTCGTCCAGGAGCCGGCGAAGTGGCCGCATCAGCCCTCCTTCTCGATGCGGATCAGCGCCTGGCGCAGGAGCGGACCGTAGTCGTACTTGCTGGGGCACACGAAGGAGCAGAGCGCCAGGTCCTCCTCCTCGAGTTCGAGGCAGCCGAGCTGCTGCGCCATGTCGGTGTCCGCCACCGCGATGGCCCTCAGCAGCTGGGTGGGCAGGATGTCGAGCGGCATTACCCGCTCGAAGCCCCCGATCGGGATCATCGCCCGCGGGCTGCCCAGCTGGTTGGTGGTGAGCGGAAAGAGCCGCTTGGGCAGGAAACCAGACAGGAACGTCCGCGTCACCGAGAACTTGTCCCCGCCGGGCATGGTCCAGCCGAGGAACTCGCGGTCACGGCCCTCGCGCAGTGCCGTGACCTGATTGTGGTAGCGGCCTAGGAACCCGGCCCAGTCCGAGGTCGGACGGCCCGCGAGCACGGAACCGGAGAGCACCCGGCACTCCCCGGGCCCGATCTCCCCGCGCACCAGGTCGTCGATACTCGCCCCGATGCGGGTCCTGAGCAGCCGGGGCCGGGAAACGACCGGGCCTGCCAGCGAGATGACCCGCTCGGTCGAGATGCGCCCCGTCGTGAACAGCCGGCCGATCGCGATCACGTCCTGGTACCCCACGTACCAGGCCGAGCGGTGCGCCGAGACCGGGGCAATCCTGTGGATGTGGGTGCCCGGCAGTCCCGACGGATGCGGGCCCGCGAACTCGGCGACGCGGATGCGCGGATCGTCGGGCAGACGCAGGTCCGGGCCGGGGCCGCAGCAGACGTACGTATGCCCGTCGAGCAGCTTCGAGAGGGCGAGCACGCCGTCGGCGAAATCCTGACGGTACTCGCCGATCATGATGCGCGGGTCCGGCGCGAGCGGGTTGGTGTCCGTGGCGGTCACGAACAGCGCGTGCGGCAGGGCGTCCGGCGACGGTACGCGGCCGTACGGGCGCGAGCGCAGCGCGGCCCAGAACCCGTGCTCCAGCAACTGTTCGCGGACCTGCTCGCGCGTCAGCGAGAGCACGCGGCCGCCCGCGATCGGCTCGCGCCCGGACTCTTCGCCGCCTTCCAGCGATACGACGATGGCGCGCAGGGCGCGCTTCGCCCCGCGGTGGATGGCGGTGACCGTGCCGCTGCCCGGCGACACGAACAGCAGCCGGGGGTCGCCGCGATCCTGGAACAGTGGCTGACCGACGGCGACGCGCTGTCCTTCCTCGACGCGCAGGACCGGTTGCACGCCCGGATAGTCGTTGGGTAGCAGCGCCACGGACGCCACGGACGAGGCGTGGATGTCCGGCCGGGGAGGGCCGGCCAGCGGGATATCGAGCCCGAGGTGGGAATGGAAACGCAGCTTCTGCACTCGGATTCTGCCGTCTGCCCGTCGCGCGCGACCTTCGCGTGCCGAGACTATAGGGAGTGCTGGAGCATTGAGCGAGCGGACCTGCGGAAAATGCCTATGTCCCGCGTGCCCTGCTTCGCCCGAAATCGCACCATCTTTGTGCCGACCAGGGGACCCGAACGTGAGCACCCGACTCGAGGCACCCCGCTGGCCCGCTCGGCTCGACCTGCTGCAGAGCGGGACGGGACTGGCGCTTGGCCTGTTCATGTGGGTGCATATGTTCTTCGTCGCGTCGATCCTGCTTGGGCGGGACGCGATGTGGACCGTGGCCAGGTTCTTCGAGGGCTACCACGTGTTCGGTCGCCCCCTGCCGTGGCTCGTGTCGCTGCTGGTGGCCACCATCTTCACGCTGTTCGTCGCCCACGCGGCGCTGGCGCTGCGCAAGTTCCCGGCCAACTACCGCCAGTACCGCGCCTATCGCGAGCACATGCACGGCATGAAGCACGAGGACACGACGCTCTGGTACTGGCAGGTGGTGACGGGCTTTGCGCTCTTCTTCATGGCCTCGGTGCACCTGTACATCATGCTGACGCGTCCGGAGCGGATCGGCCCGTTCGAGTCGGCCGACCGCGTCTGGAGCGACCTGATGTGGCCGCTCTACCTGGTCATGCTGTTCGCCGTCGAGTTCCACGGCGGCATCGGGCTCTACCGCCTCGCGCTCAAGTGGGGCTGGTTCGCCGGACCCGACCCGCTCGCGACGCGGCGCAGGCTGCGCATGTTCAAGTGGGCACTCACGGTGTTCTTCCTGCTCCTGGGCCTCGCGACACTGGCGGCCTACATGAAGATCGGCATCGAGCATGCGCCCAACTACGGTGAGCCATACGTGCCCACCTTCCTGCAGGAGGGCGCGCCATGAAAGTGATCTACACCGACGTGCTGGTGATCGGCGGCGGCCTGGCCGGCCTGCGTATCGCGATCGCCGCGAGGCGCCGTGGCCACGATGCCATGGTGCTGTCACTGGTGCCGCCGAAGCGCTCGCACTCCGCCGCCGCGCAGGGTGGCATGCAGGCGAGCCTCGGCAACGTCATCAAGGGCCAGGGTGACAACGAGGACGTGCACTTCGAGGACACGGTGCGCGGCAGCGACTGGGGCGCCGACCAGCAGGTGGTGCGGATGTTCGTCAACACGGCGCCGAAGGCCGTGCGCGAACTCGCCTCCTGGGGCGTGCCGTGGAGTCGCGTCCGCCAGGGCGATCGCGAGGTGATCATCAACGGCCAGAAGGTGACGATCACCGAGCGTACCGAGGCCCACGGCCTCGTGGCGCAGCGCGATTTCGGCGGCACGAAGAAATGGCGGACCTGCTACGTCTCCGACGGCACCGGCCACGCGATGCTGTTCGCGGTGGGCGACCAGGCGATCGCCGCGGGCGTCCCCGTGCACGAGCGCAAGGAAGCCCTGGCGCTGATCCACGACGGCTCGCGCTGCTACGGGGCGGTGGTGCGCGACCTGATCACGGGCGAGCTCGTCGCCTATGTCGCGAAGGCGACGGCCATCGCCACCGGCGGGGCCGGGCGCGTCTACCGCGTGACCACCAACGCCGTGATCTGCGAGGGCATCGGTGCGGCGCTGGCGCTCGAGACCGGCGCGGCCTCGCTCGGCAACATGGAGGCCGTGCAGTTCCACCCGACCGGCATCTTCCCGGCCGGCATCCTCGTGACCGAGGGCTGCCGCGGCGACGGCGGGCTGCTGCGCGATGCGAACGGCCACCGCTTCATGCCGGACTACGAGCCCGAGAAGAAGGAACTCGCCTCGCGCGACGTCGTGTCGCGGCGCATGGAGGAGCACATCCGCAAGGGCAACGGCGCGAAGTCGCGGTTCGGCGAGCACCTGTGGCTCGACATCACGCTGCTCGGCCGCAAGCATATCGAGCACAACCTGCGCGAGGTCAAGGAGATCTGCCAGTACTTCCTCGGGGTCGACCCGGCGGAGAAGTGGATCGCGGTCCGGCCGGCGCAGCACTACACGATGGGTGGCGTGCGCACGACGCACACCGGCGAAAGCCCAACCTTGCGCGGGCTGTTCGCGGCGGGCGAGGCGGCCTGCTGGGACATGCACGGCTTCAACCGCCTGGGCGGCAATTCCGTGGCCGAGACCGTGGTCGCGGGCATGATCGTGGGCGAGTTCATCGCCGATTTCCTCGACAGCCCCCGCGGCGACGTCGACATTCCGACGGCGCTGGTGCGCGAAGCGGTCGAGGCCGAGCGCGCCAGGCTCGACGCGCTGCTGCGCGGCGGCGGCAGCGAGCGCGGCGACGCGCTCAAGATCGAGATGCAGCAGATCATGACCGACAAGGTGGGCATCTTCCGGACCGGCGCGGACCTCGAGGAAGCCGTCCACCGGCTGCAGGGCCTGCTCGTCCGTAGCCGCAGCATCGGTCTGCGTCATCGCTCGGACGGACCGAATCCCGAACTCGTGACCGCCTACCGCACGCAGAAGATGCTGAAGGTGGCGCTGTGCATCGCCACGGGCGCGCTCGCCCGCACCGAGAGCCGTGGCGCTCACTTCCGCGAGGACTTTCCCCGTCGCGACGACGCCCACTGGCTGAGGCGCACGCTGGCCAGCTGGAAGGACCCGTCCGACACGCTGCCCTGCCTGGCCTACGAGCCCCTCGACGTGATGTCCATGGAGTTGCCGCCCGGCTGGCGCGGCTACGGCGCCAAGGACTACGTGGACCACGCCGACACCGCGCGACGCGCGGAGGAAGTGCAGCGCATGCGCGACCAGCTGCAGGGCGCGGACCGGCACCTGCTGCAGTCCGAGATCATGCCCTACGAGCACCTGCTGCCGGAGCGGTTCCAGGGTCGCAACGAGCGCATCGACGAGAGGCTGCCATGACCGAGACGACGCCCACCCCTTCCGCCGGCGCGCCGCGCAAGCTGCGCTTCCACGTGCTGCGGCACGACCCCAGGGATCCGCACAGCGTCCCGGGCACCGAGGTGTTCGAGCTCGAGGAAGCCGCCGGCATGACACTGTTCATCGCGCTCAACGAGATCCGCGAGAACCTCGATGCCTCGCTGGCGTTCGATTTCGTCTGCCGCGCCGGCATCTGCGGCAGCTGCGGCATGGTGATCAACGGTCGCCCGGGACTCGCCTGCCGGACGCTCACCCAGGACCTGCCAGCCGACATCACGCTTGCGCCCCTGCCGGTGTTCGAGCTGATCGCGGACCTGTCGGTGAACACCGGCAAGTGGATGCGGGAGATGAGCGAGCACCTCGAGACGTGGGTGCACTCGGCCGACGGGGATCCGGACCTGCGCCGCATCGAGGCCCAGATGGACCCGGACCTCGCCGACAGCATCTACGAACTCGACCGCTGCATCGAATGCGGTTGCTGCGTGGCGGCCTGCGGCACGGCGCGCATGCGCGAGGACTTCGTCGGGGCGGTCGGTCTCAACAAGATCGCCCGCTTCGCCCTGGATCCACGCGACGCCCGCAAGGACGAGGATTTCTACGAGCTGGTGGGCACGGACGACGGCGTCTTCGGCTGCATGACGCTGCTCGGCTGCCACGACGTCTGCCCGAAGGCGCTGCCGCTGCAGACCCAGATCGCGTTCCTGCGCCGCCGCATGGCGCGCACGGGCCTCGGTTGAGGGGTCTTAGCAAGTTCTTAGGATTCGCCTAGCGAGCATTTAGCAATCGGCGCGGCGCCGAGCGCGCAGACTACCCCTCAACACAGAACGTGAGGGTGGTCATCATGGTCAGGACAGCAGTGCTCGGAGCCGTGGCGGGTCTCGCCGCGGCCATCGTGGTTCCAGCCGCCGCGATGGCGGCCGACGGGGCGCCCGACTCCCAGGAGGCGCGCGGGCGGTACCTGACGATCGTGAGCGGGTGCAACGACTGCCATACGGCCGGGTACCCGGAGCAGGGCGGAGCGGTCCCCGAGAGTGAATGGCTGACCGGGGTCGCGATGGGCTACCAGGGGCCGTGGGGCACCACGTATCCCGCCAACCTGCGCCTGGTCGTCCAGTCGATGACCGAGGCTCAGTGGCTGAAGCACGCGCGCCAGGAGCGCCTGCCACCGATGCCGTGGTTCAACCTCCGCCAGATGACCGACGAGGACCTCGCGGCCATATATGCGTACATCCGCAGCCTGGGAGCGCCGGGGGTCGCGGCGCCGGCCTACGTGGCACCGGGCGGCAAGGTCACTACGCCGTACATCGTCTTCGTGCCGCAGGTGGATTCCCGGCAGGCGGCGACCCGCTGAGGCACTTCAGCGGAGAACCTCGCTCAGGAGCACGGGTCGTCGCACGTGAAACCGGAAGCGGCCGCGCCCCGTCTTCTCGATGCGCAGGGTCGGGCAGCGCTCTTCGAGCCGGCGCTGCAGCAGGATGAGCCTGGCTTCGAGGTTCTCGCTGATATCCGGCAGCCGGATGGATGGATCGAGGCGCAGCTCGCGGTTGGTGTAGTCAGCTCGCCTCTCCTCGGTGTGGCCGCGCAGCAGGCGCCAGAGGATGGCGCCGGCCACGCCCTTGATGAGGTAGGCCTCGTCCACGAAGATGCTGTCGTTCTCTGCATAGCGGCGGATGCGCAGCGGGGCTCCGGCCGGCGAGGCCAGGGTCCGGAGCGGTCCCGCGGGCTCCTCGTGCGTCTCGCCACCTTCCTCGAGCAGGGCCGCCATCGCCCCGACGTGGCTCGCCAGCGTGGCGAACGCGTCTTCTTCGTCGTAGCCAAACCGCGCGGTCTGCGTACTTTCCGCGAACAGCACGCCCAGCAACCGGGGGCCGGCCAGGATCGGCACGGCGATCTGGCTCTGGGATCCCGGCAGGCCGGGAAACGGGATCTCGCCGTCGATGCCCGCCGTCGCGCCGCGTCGCTCGGCGTCGTGCCGCATGGCGCGGCCGTAGCCGAACTCCGAGGTGGCGTGCGAGATCCGGATCGGAATGCCCGCCAGCGCGGCGGCCCCGATCACGCCTTCGCCCGGCCGGACTTCCGCACCGATGCCGGACTGCGGGTAGCCCCGACTCGCCACCGAGTAGAGCGTGCCCCGCGCAGGATCGTGCATCAGGACCATGGCCGGCGATACGCCGAAACGACACTGCAGTTCCTCGAGCAGGCCGTCCAGCAGTCCCGCGAGGTCGCCGGCGGCCGACAGCCGGGCCATGGCGGCGCGCACGTCTGCGAGTCCGACCGGCTCGGTTGCGGCGATGGCCGACGCCGTGCCGGGCACCTCGACGACGGACTCGACGCGATAGACGTCGGCACCGCGCAGCTTGAACACCCCGGTCATCCCGGAATGCGAGGCGATGCCGGCGAGTTTTGCCTTCATGCACTCGAAGAGCGGCCCGGACTCCTCCGTCCGCAGGTAGTGCACGGCAAGCTTGAACTGGGCGCCGGTCTCCGCATGCGCCACGACCACCGTCGCGCGGGGGTTCTCGAGCACGTTCTGCCGGGTCTTGCTGAAGAACTGGAACGACAGGGCCACGTGCCGGGCGTCGACGTAGTGCACCTCGGAGATGTAGGACACGTTCGGCGTGCCGTCGCCGGCGCAGGTGGCGATCACCGCGGGCACGGCCCCTTCGAGGCACGGACGGATGGCGCTGAGCGGCAGCGTCATGCGCGTCGCTCGAGCGGCTGGCCGGCCGCCGGCCCCGGCGTCTGCTGAAACGCGGCGGACGGCGTGAAGGCGATCGCACCGAGGTCCCGCGGTGGGCGGCCCCAGAACGCCTCCGCGAAGTCGCGCGAATAACCGATCCGGCAGAGGTCGTCGACCCACGCGGCGCGATGGGCGGCCGCAATCGCGTGGTCGGACCGCGTGACCCTCACCGCCCTGGCGTCCGTGCCCTTGAGCTGGATCGTCAGGTGGGTGCTCGGCTGGCTGAAGACGACCGCCACCATCCCATTGGCCGCGATGTCGGCGAGCACGGATGCCGCCCGCGACGGCTCGACGAGCACGGTGACCCGCCTCCGGTCCCGGGAGACCCGGCAGCCGCAGCCGCGCACCACGTCGGGGACCAGCGCGGCGTCGCGCGAGGCAACGATGACCGAGACGCCGCCCAGAATGAACCGCGCGTGCTCCTCGTCGAGCCGGGAACCCCTGGATCTGTCCGCCGCCATGGCGAACATGATAGCGGCGTCCCCGCGAGGCGGCCTCTCCTGGGCCCCGTGACCGGTCCTGGCCGTCCTGTCGACGCGCCCCTGTACAAGTGAATCTGTACGGCGACGAGGCCGCGAAGTGTCTTGGGCAGGGGCACGGTGCCCCTCGCATCCCGAACAAACATGCAGGAGAAACACCGATGAACAGGAAGTCGTTTGTCGCCGCGGCCGCCGCGGCAGTCGCACTGGCCTTCGGCCTCGCCGCCGCGCCGCAGGCCTCCGCGAAGCAGCCCACACCCGCCAACAACATCGTCGACGTGGCGATCGCAGTGAACTCGTCGGGCCCGTTTGCGGGCGCCTTCGACACCCTGATCGCCGCCGTGCTGGCAGCCGACCCGGCCGTGCTCAAGCGGTTGACCAGCAAGGGCCAGTCGACGGTCTTCGCGCCGACGGATGACGCGTTCGGGGCCCTCGGCCTCAGCGAGGACAATGTTGGCGACCTGCCGCAGGCGGCCCTGACCGAGATCCTGCTCTATCACGTGGTCACCGGCAGGCGCGACTCGAACGAAGTGCTCTCGAGCACGCAGTTGCGGACCCTGCAGGGCAGTTTCCTGCAGCAGTCGGCGGGACGGCTGACCGACAACCTCGGGCGGGAGGCGAACATCATCGTGGTGGACGTGCCGGCGTCGAACGGCATCATCCACGCGATCGACGCGGTCGTGTTGCCGTTCGCGCCCTGAACCGCGGGCGCGTTCGGGATGCGGTGCGCCTGGGGGTGGCCCGGGCGCACCGCTTCGGTTAGGGTCCCCGCACCTACCGCACCCCGAGGAATCGAACATGAGCCCGAGCCGTGCCGGCGCCGCGATCCTGGCCACCTGCGCGATGGTGGCCGCCCTGCTGCCGGTGACCGGCCGCGCGGCGGACGGTGGCGGGTTGACCGACGAGGCGGGCATTGCCGCTCTGGTCGCACGACTGGGCCTCGAGGAGTCGCCGACGCCCGTGCGGGAGCGGCCCGGCTGGAAGCCGCCAGGGAAGATCGTGGTGTTCAGCCGGCAGCCCGAGAGCGAGGCCGCGCTGCGGGCGGCCGCGCCCGGCGTGGAACTGCTGTTCGCGGGGAGCCCGGAGGAGGCGCTGAAGCTGGCCAGGGACGCGGATGCCGCGCTCGGGCTGTGCTCCCCTGAACTGCTGGCGGCCGGTCCGGGCATCCGCTGGATCCAGTCCTACTCGGCCGGCGTCGAGCGCTGCGTCGCGCTGCCGGCCGTGCGGGAGCGCGACATCCTGCTCACCAACATGCAGCGTGTCGCCGGGCCGGTGATGGCCGAGCACGTGATGGCCATGATGCTGGCCTTCGCCCGTGGCCTGCACGTCTACATCCCGGAGCGGATGGCCGGTCGCTGGACGCGCGACCTGCCGCCACCCGCGCAACTGCTGACCCTGGAGGGCAAGACCGTGCTGGTCGTCGGTCTCGGCGGCATCGGCACGGAGGTCGCGAGACGGGCGCACGCGCTCGGCATGCGCGTGGTCGCGACGCGCGCGAGCGGACGCGAAGGACCGTCGTACGTGAGCTACGTCGGGCTGCCTGACGAACTGCGCAAGCTCGCCGGCGAGGCGG